>Ga0185342_1000965_pt1 | contig 13027 bp, 13 predicted proteins | sample ConPoolayeEmetaG_FD_128045 | JGI IMG/M metagenome (GOLD analysis project Ga0185342, IMG submission 128045) | Hot spring microbial mat communities from California, USA to study Microbial Dark Matter (Phase II) - Cone Pool mat layer E metaG... ...
TTTAAATATGTTTTTATGCAGAATAGTAGTATGGCAAAGCTCAGAACCGCTCTTTTTACAGGAATCTTCACGCTTGCCTTGGCAGGAGGAAAAGCATCCGCACAGGGACAGTGGAAGTATGAAGGCACACCGCTTGAAGAAAGCCAAGCAGAACAGAATAAACCCGCAAAAAAGAAAAAAATAATAAACAAACAAGAACCGGAATATCTTGTCAGAATAGAATTCGCAAAGCCAGAAGTTCAAACAAAGGATACGGTTGTCACCATCCCTATCGAAGAAACAAAAAGGAAAGAAGTACCATTCTGGCTTGGGATTGGCTTATTGGGGTTGGGCGCGCTCGGCGTGGCCGGAGCCGGGGTTTCGGTTGTTTATAAATTGAAAAACAAAAAATTTGAACAGGGCGAGCCGGTTGCAGTATTCCCAACGAACCAGAGCGGAGAATTCCCAGAATATCTTCCGATTAAGCTTTATGTTTATTATCCGTACAAACTGAAAGCGATTGTTTCTTCTGCTCTCATCTGCGCAGGAATCGGAGGGGTTTACTTCCTCGCGAATTCTTCAGAAAAAAGAACGAAGTATGTTGAACAGGTTGCGCAGGTTGTTGTTGAGCCGGCTCCGTTCACCATACAAAAGGATTCTTCAGGCGCAAGCTTTATCATCTACACTGAAGCTGGATGGGACAGTACAATTTCATATCTTTCTGGATTAGACTTAGACACGACGAAAAAAGAGGTGAAGATTGTTTTTTCGGGAGACAGCGGTAAAATTTATGAGTTGAGGTCTATTTTACCGGAAGCAAAAATTTCCATCCAATAGGTTTTTAAATAATTGGCAACAGAAAAATAATTTCCTAACGGAATAAACGGAGTGATAGAATGGGTAAAGGAGCAAATGGAGAGTTTGCCGGAAGGAATCTCCAAAGAAAAAGGAAAAAATACAGGTGGCTGAGCAAGAGGTGGAAGGCGAGGAAGCTTAAGTTCAAGCTGAAATACGACCCCACGAGAGGCGCACCGATAGCCTCGGGCATAGTCATAGAGAAGGTCGTGCTTGAGCAAAAACAGCCCCATTCGGGCTTGATAAAATGCGTAAGGGTCCAGCTGAAAAAGAACGGAAAGATCGTCACCGCACATGCGGTTAGGGACAAAGCGATAAACTTCATAAACGAGCACGACGAGGTTTTGATTTCAGGGCTGGGAGGGAGCCAAAGGGGGCAGATGGGCTCAATTCCCGGAGTGAGGTATAAGGTGATCGCCGTTAATGGAGTGGACCTTCAGGCGCTGAGGCACGGAAAGAAGGAGAAGCCGAAGAGATGATAGAATGAAACTTTTCAATAAATGGGAGTGGAGTGGAATTGAAGTGAAGGACCCGAGCTTAAGGCAGGTCATCCAATTGAGCGAGGTGAAGGTTCCGCACACTTTCGGCAGGTTTACGAGAAAACCCCTGCAGAAGATGAAGATAAACATAGTGGAGAGATTGGTGAACAAATTCATGAGGGGCGGAACTGGCGAAAAAACAGCAGGAAAGGTCATAAGAACCCATGGAAGGCTGCAGGGAAAAAAACTACAGATGCTCAAAACCGTTGAAAGGGCTTTTGATATCGTGTATGAAAAAACAAAAGAAAATCCAATTCAGGTTCTTGTAAGGGCAATCGAGAATTCGGCGCCGAGGGAGGATGTGACGAGGGTTGCTTTCGGCGGCGTGAGCTACCAGGTTAGCGTGGATGTTTCATCAACAAGAAGGCTGGACATGGCGCTCAGAAATATTACGCTTGCCGCATTGATGAGGGCTTTCAACAGCAAAAAATCCCTTTCTGAAACGCTCGCCGATGAAATCATAAATACGGCAAAAGGGGATGTGCAGAACAGCTACGCGATGAAGAAAAGGGATGAAGTGGAAAGGATTGCAAGGAGCGCAAGGTGACCGAATGCGAAGCACGGAATATTTGAGCGAAGCTCAGGGTGATTTTTGTGGTCAGGAAAGAAGCAGTAGTTGAAGATGTCCAGAGGCTGATGGATACTCTGGAAACGGTCAGGAATGTTGCCATCGTCGCCCATGTAGACCATGGAAAGACGACGATGACGGATTCATTGGTTGCAAGGGCCGGGCTTATTTCGAAGGAGCTCGCCGGCGAGCAGAGGGTGATGGACTTCGAAGAGCTGGAGCAGGCGAGGGGAATAACGATAAAAGCGGCGAACATAAGCTTGGGGTTCAAGTATGACGGGAAAGATTATTTAATCAATTTGATAGACACGCCCGGGCATGTGGATTTCGGCGGCCATGTTACAAGAGCCATGAGGGCCGTGGACGGAGTTGTTCTTGTCATAGATGCTGTGGAGGGGGTGATGCCCCAGACGGAAACCGTACTGAGGCAGGCGATAAAGGAAAGGGCGAAGCCGGTTGTTTTCATAAACAAGGTGGACCGGCTGATTACGCAGCTCAAACTGAACTCAGCGCAGATGCAGGAAAAAATAGCCAAAATAATTGCGGGCGTGAACAAAATCATAGAACAGAATGCTCCTGAGGAGTTCAAAAAACAGTGGTTTGTTTCGGTGGAAAACGGAAAGGTTGCGATAGGAAGCGCGTTCTACAAATGGGCGATAAGTTTAGCATCGATGCAGAAGCATAAAATTTCTTTCAAAGAAATATACGACCTTGTTGCTGCTGAAAAGTACAAGGAATTAATAGAAAAGGCCCCTCTTGATGAAGTTATTCTTGAGATGGTGATAAAACATCTCCCAGACCCAAAGTACGCGCAGAGATACAGGGTGCCTAGGCTATGGAGGGGTGAATTGGAAAGCGATGTTGGAAAGGCTATGCTTGAATGTAATCCGAATACAAAAACCGTTGGGGTTGTCTTTGGAGTTGTGCATGATGAGCACGCCGGAGAGGTTGCGGTTGTAAGGCTTTTTTCCGGAACTATAAAAAAGGGCGATTCTCTTTACCTTGCATCCAAGCTGAACTATATGAAGGTTCAGCAGGTTGCTGTTTACATGGGACCCGATAGGGTGAATGCGGATAAGGTCAGCGCCGGAAATATCGGGGCGCTGGTGGGGCTGAAGGATGTTTATGTAGGCGAAACCATAAGCAGCGAGCCGATTGAGCCGTTTGAAGAAATAAAACACTATTCCGAGCCGGTTGTCACGAAGAGCATAGAAGCAAAGAACAGCAAGGATTTGGGCAAGCTGATTGAAGTTTTGAGAGGGATTGCAAAGGAGGACCCCACACTAAAAGTGGAGTTAAACCAAGAAACAGGCGAGCATCTTATAAGCGGTATGGGAGAGCTCCACCTTGAAATCATAGAGTATAAGATAACAAAGGAAAAAGGGGTGGATATAGTCACTTCCCCGCCAATAGTCGTCTACAGGGAAAGCATTGAAGGGAGGGGTGACGTGATAGAAGGAAAATCCCCCAACAAGCACAACAAATTTTATATTTATGCAGAGCCCATTCCGCAGGAAATAATAGACGCAATAGATAGAGGAGAGATAAAAGAAGGAAGGGTAAAAGGAAGGGCGCAGGAAATGGTTGAAAAACTTGTTGAGCTGGGAATGGACAGGGACGAAGCAAAGGGAATATGGCATATATACAAAAAGAATATTTTTGTTGATGCTACAAAGGGCGTGCAGTATTTAAATGAAGTGCAGGAACTGGTTCTGCAGGCATTTGAGGAGGCGATCGATAAAGGGCCTCTTGCTCAAGAGAAATGCATCGGCACGAAGGTTGTGCTCACAGATGCAACTCTGCACGAAGATAATGTTCACAGAGGGCCTGCGCAGATAATCCCTGCTGTAAAAAGAGCGATATATGCTTCCATGATAAAAGGCGGAACATACTTATTGGAGCCAAAGCAGAAGGTTCTTGTCCAGACGCCGCAGGAGTACACTGCGGATGTTATGAATGCATGCAACGGAAGGAGGGGGCAGATGATTGAGATATCTCAGGAGGGAGAAACCGCAACGCTGAATTACATAATGCCTGTTGCTGAGATGTTCGGGTTCAGCAACGCATTGAGAGGAGCAACGCAGGGAAGGGCGATATGGTACCAAGAGTACGCCGGATATTTCAAGCTTCCGAAAGAGCTTACTGCAAAAATTGTGAAGCAGATAAGAGAAAGAAAGGGCCTTCCTCCGGAGCCTCCGACTGCGGAGCACTTCATGGAGCTCTAATCTTCCCTTTTTGTTTGTGTCTATTTATGGATAAAGGTTTATTAACATTTTTATCCATAAACAGCTTATGGGCCAAAGGGCGCTTGGAAGGAGAGAGGGGAAACTAATAGAAAAAACGCTAGAGTGGAGTAAATACAAAGAAAGAATGGAGGCGGTTGAAGAGCTTGAGAGAGGAAAACGGCTGCACTTTCCAGGATGGACAAAAAACTTTATCGCTGGCGCTTTTGGGATTGTTGCGCTTGGCGGACTCTCTATAGGTGCGATAAAAACAATTCCTCTTTTTATGGTAAAGCCGGCTTCTGCCCCTGCTGCCCCGGCTTATATGTATGGGCAGTTTGAAGCGGACGCAAAGGAAGAGAGAATACTAGAGCACGCGAAACTTCTCGGAACGGATGACAAAAAATTGAGCATGGAAAAGCTGCATGAAAAATATATTTATACATTCGATGAACAGGGAAAAGTTGTGCATAGAATGCCCGAGGACTATCGAACGGTTGCCTTTCTTTTCGGCGACTCCATCGCGCGGAGCATTATATCTTGGAGCAACTTTTTTGGAACAGACCCTGCAATAGTCGTTGCTATTCTCTGCGCCGAGAATGGCTCAAGTGAGGACCCGCGCATATTGAATACTGTTAGCGCAAAATTCATGAGAAACCCGCATCTTGCCGACCAAACAGTCTCAAGATCTGGCGCGCGCGGAATAGCGCAGATAAAACCATCAACAGCAGAGATAACGATAAAAAAACTAGTTGAGGAAGGAAGATGGCCTTTCCAAACAACAGACGTTAGCGGGGTGCTTTCGGACTACAACATGAGCATATTTTTATTGTGCGCGCTCATCCGTGAAATACAAACATCTGGCTATTCAGATATAAAAAACATAGCAGGCGCCTACCATTCCGGCAATAATGGATGGAGCAGAAAAAAAGCGATGGGAGAAAACGACGATGAAGTTTGGAAGCATATAAAGAAGGCGCAGTTGAGTGTGCAACAATATGAAGGGGTGCGCGGATATCTAAAAGAACCCTACTCAAAATGAATGAAATCCGTCTTCATGTAATCCTGCAAAACTTTTGGAACACTCACTCCGTCCTCCTCTTGATAGTTTTCGACAATTGCGATCAGCGTTCTCCCTACAGCAAGGCCGGAGCCGTTGAGCGTATGCACAAAATAGGGCTTTCCATCCTTTGCCCTGTACCGTATGTTCGCCCTTCTCGCCTGGAAATCCGTGCAGTTTGAGACAGAGCTTATTTCTCTGTACCTCTCCTGGCTCGGAAGCCAAACCTCAACATCGTATGTTTTTGCGGCAGCAAAGCCCATGTCTCCGGTGCAAAGGACCATTACCTTATAAGGAAGCTCAAGAAGCTGAAGAATGTTCTCTGCATCTTTAAGCATGAGCTCATGCTCTTTCCAGCTTTCCTCCGGAGCTGTTATTTTTACAAGCTCCACCTTATCAAACTGGTGCTGTCTTATCATTCCTTTTATATCCTTTCCATAAGCGCCAGCTTCTCTTCTGTAGCAGGGGGTCAGAGCCGTGTAGTATTTTGGAAGGTCTTTTTCTTCAAGAATCTCACCGGCGTGGAGGTTTGTGAGCGGAACCTCTGCAGTAGGAATCAGCCAAAGGCCGTCCCTTTCGCAGTGATAAAGCTCCTCCCCAAATTTCGGCAGCTGTCCGGTGCCGAACATTATTTCGCTCTTTACTAAATGCGGCACCCAAACTTCCCTATACCCGCGCGATGTCTGCACATCCAGCATAAAATTTGCAATCGCCCTTTCCAATTTTGCGAACGCGGAATATATTAATGTAAAGCGGTGGCCGCCGAGCTTTACCCCCCTCTCAAAATCAAAAAATGGAAGCTCCTCATGCGGTTTTACATCGTTCTTGAATTTATTCGGCTTTCCCCATTTCCTGATTTCTTTATTGTCGTTCTCGTCTTTTCCTACCGGAACGGAAGAATGGGTGATGTTTGAGATGTCAACCCATATACTGTACCTCTCCTCTTCAACCTTCCTTACCTCCTTCTCTACTCCCTCTATCATGAGCGCAAGCTCCCTGCTCTTTTTCATTTCGGCATCGGCGCTTTTTTTCTGTTTTTTCTTCTCAGAGATTTCCAGCCCGAGCGTGTTTCTTTCCCCCCTCAGCGAATCAAGCCTTCCTTTCAACTCTCTCCATTCTTTATCCAGCGCGAGAATCTTATCCACCGGGGAAGGGTCCTGGTTTCTATGCCTGAGCATCTCCTTCACTTTCTCCGGGTTTTCTCTGAGAACATTAATGTCTATCATGCGGGGATAGGAGAGGAATTGTTTAAAAAATATTGCATGCCTAACCTTCCCATGAAGGCTTTGATTCTTGCTGGCGGAGAGGGCAAGCGTCTGAGGCCGTTTACATACACCCGGCCGAAAGCGATGGTTTATGTCGCGGGAAAGCCCCTGCTTTACTGGATAATCGAGGAGCTTAAGAAAGCAGGAATCGGCGAATTTTATGTTGTTGTGCAGCACCACAAAGAAAAGATACTCGAATATTTTGAAGGACAAAAGAATGTTGTTTTTCTGGAGCAGGGAAAAGAGTACGGAACAGCAAAGGCGGTGGAGTCTGCAAAGGGAAAAATAAAGGGTGAGTTTATAGCGGTTGCCGGAGACCATCTCTTTTCCTACAAAACAGTAAAGGAATTGATGGCGAGTAAGGGAAAAAAAGCTGCTGTTCTGAAAGAGCATTTAAAAACCGAAACCTACGGCGCAGTTGTTGTTAAGGATGGAAAAATAAAGGAGGTGCACGAGAAGAGCAAAGACCCTCCTTCCAAGCTGGTTAATTTAAGCATGTACAAATTCACGGATGAAATTTTCAGCGAAATTGGGAAGATAAAAAAATCATCAAGGGGCGAATACGAGATAACGGATATTCTTCCGGGGGCAGAAGCGGTGATTACAAAGGAGTTCTGGATGGATATAACATGGCCGTGGGATATGCTGAAGGCGAATGAACTTCTGCTTGGCCAAATGCCTGAAAAAAAAGGGAGGGTGGTTAATTCAACAATAAAAGGAAAATTAGTGATGGAGGAGGGCGCGGTTGTTGAGAACAGCGTAATAGAAGGAGATGTATATCTCGGAAAGAATGTTCATATTGGACCGTTTGCGTACATACGGGGGCCAACCTCTATAGGAGACAACTGCAGCATCGGCGGCGGGACTACTGTAAAATCAAGCATCATTTTTCCAGGAACAAATGCAAAGCATCTCTCCTACATAGGAGACAGTATGATAGGCGAGAATATAAACTTCGGCTCCTCAACCCAGCTCGCAAATTTCAGGTTTGATGGAAAGGAGATTTGGGTTGAAACAGAGAAAGGAAAAATAAATTCCGGAAGGAAAAAACTAGGCGCGCTTGTTGGCGATGGCACGAAATTCGGCGTGGGGAGCATAGTAATGCCCGGCAAAATTATCGGGAACAACTGCTGGATAGGTTCTGGGGTTGTCGTGTACAGGAATATTCCTTCGAATAGGAGAATATTCGTGAAGCAGGAATGGACAGAGGAGGGGTAACATTTATCTGATTGTTGGGATAGACCCGGGGCTTTATACTGCGGTAGTTGCACTGGATTTGAAGGGGAATGTTGTTCTAAAATTCGTTGAGAGGGATGTTGGCGAAAAGAAGATCGTGAAGGTCATAAGGAAAACCGGGATCCCCTCTATAATAGCGACCGATGTTTCCCCGCCTCCGCATCTTGTTGAAAAGATTGCCGCAAGGTTCAACGCAAAGCTCTTTTCCCCTCCGCGCTCCTTGATGCAGGGGGAGAAGGACAAAATAGGAAAGGAGATTCAAGACCCCCATCTTAGGGATGCATACGCGGCAAGCGTGAAGGCTTACAGGGAGTATGCAAACAGGATGAGACAGATAGACAGGCTTGAACTCGATGAAAAAAGAAAAGACAAAATAAAACATCTGATAATTCAGGGGGTAAGGGCGGATATTGCCGTAGAAGCTGTCAGATGAAAAGGCTGATTCCGTAATAATGGTGCATCCATCTCACGGCAGCCTCCCGCCCTGCGTCATAAAGCATCTTTATTTTTGAGAAATCGTTCGTGGCGATATTTGTTATATCATACCTTTCTGCAACCCAATCCTGCAGGTAAACGATCATTATGTTTTCGTTTTCAAAATTTTTCATTTTTCTGCTGAACTCGCCCTCCATATCAACGGCCAGCGGGAGGGTAAAAAAGCTGTTTATTAAACTAACATTCAAAGGTTTGAAATCCCCGGTTGGGGTTATGAGAATTATTATATCTTTTTCCGGGTTATAGAGATTTATGGCGACTTCTATTGGCTTGTGGCTGGTGTATCCCCCATCGACAAGATACGTCAGCCCAACCTCCTTATTTTCTGTTATGTATTCGACTTTTTTTCCATTCTCGCTTATTCCATAGAGCCGTGTATTTTCCTCTGCGATTATAGGCTCAAAATTAGGAAGGCACATGCTCGCATACAATGCATCCGCAACCGGAAAGTTTTCTGTAAAACCTGCTCCGAAAACAACGGGTGCAAACCTCCTGTAAGCAAGTCCGCTACCAACATTTTCGTATATGTTTATCGCAGTTGCAACCGCATAGAAACCCGAAATGTGAGAGAAATCTCTCGTTTTTTTCGTAAGGCTTTCTTGTATATACTCTCTTATTCTCTTCCCTTTCATTATGTTTTTTAGTTTAAGCAACGCGCCGAAATCAAAATCATAGAATAAATATTCCATATGCCCATCAAGATTTTTTATCACCTCTTCATAATCATATTCAAGGGCCGCGAGCATGCCCGCAAGAGCCCCGCCGCTCGTTCCTATGTATGCGCTTATGGGGATATCGTGCTTGTCAAGAACATAAAGAAAACCGAGATACGCCCAGAATCTTTGACCCGCCCCGCTCATCATGACAAATACTCTCCCCTCCCCATCCTTTAATTTTGTCGCTTTTGTTTTATCAATTTTTCCAAAAAAATCCGTCATTTTATGCTCCAGCAGGGGCTGTTTTAGTTTTGAAACAATCTCTTTTTGCTTCTCTATGAAAACCCTCGTCCGTGCTCGTGGGTATTGGTACGGAACAAGCGGTTTAGGTTTTCGGAACATCTTTATGATGTTTACCATAATGTTGTTTAATGTAAGAAAAGAATAAAAATAGATAAGGAGAAGAGAGGAACGTGTTGAAGATAGGCCATAGAGGAGCAAGAGGAGAAACGCCGGAGAATACCCTCGGGGGTTTTGCGCTGGCAATAAAAGAAGGGGCGAACGCAGTAGAGTTTGATGCGAGGGAAACAAAGGACGGGAAGCTTATTGTAATCCATGATGAAAAGCTGGACAGAACAACGAACATGAAAGGTTTTGTGAAAGAGTTTACTCTCGAGGAGATAAAAAAAGCATGCCCGCATGTTCCGACGCTGGAAGAGGCTCTGGATTTTTTGAAAGACAAAAAAATTGAAAAAATCCTCGTGGAAATAAAAGAGCCCGGAACTGAGGAAAAGGTTTTGAGGGAGATAAAGAAAAGAAGGATGGAGAACCGGGCTGTGATTGTATCTTTTCATGAGAAGGCGATTGCAGAGGTGAGAAAACTCTCGAAAAAAGTTGAAACCGGGTTTATATTCGTCGGAAACATGAAGAAGAACATAGAAACTGCGAAAAAAGCTAAAGCGGACTATGTCCTTCCTCTTTACAAGTTTGTGCATTCGGCGGATGTGAAGAAGGCGCATGAAAGCGGGCTAAAAGTAATTGTGTGGACTGTGAATACAAAAAAAGAGATCGTGGAGTACATGAAAAAAGTGGTGGACGGAATAGCTTCGGATTTTCCAAAACTCTTCGCGGGCTTATAATATTTATAAACATATGCTTTTAATTCTAATCAGGTGAAATTATGTATGGTGTATCCCCGCAGGCTTATGACAGGGCAATAACAGTTTTCAGCCCTGATGGAAGGCTGTTTCAGGTTGAGTACGCGAAGGAGGCTGTGAAGAAGGGGGCGACGAGCATAGGAATAACCGCAAAGGATGGGGTTGCCCTGATTGCGTCAAAGTCAAGGCATTCAAAACTCGTCCTGCCCGAATCCATAAAGAAGATATTCGAGGTGGACGACCATATATTCGTAACCGCATCCGGATTGATAGCCGATGCGAGAAAGCTCGTTGATATAGCGAGGAGCGAAGCGCACAAGCATCGTCTCTTGTACAACGAACCGGCGCCGGTTGAGAGCGTTGTAAGGTATGTCTGCGATATCATGCAGCTGTATACCCAGTATGGAGGAACAAGGCCTTTTGGCGTCTCCCTTCTTATTGCCGGAATAAATGAAAAAGTGGAGCTTTTTGAAGCAGAGCCCAGTGGAGCGATGACGGGGTATCTCGCGGATTCCATAGGAAGCGCAAAAAAGGAAGTTGATGCCTACCTGGAGAAGCATTATGACGAAAAGATGAGAATAGAGGATGCGGTAAAGATTGGAGTGGATGCGCTCAAAAAAACTTCAGAAACAAAAATAACAGAAGAAGAGCTTGAGATTGCATACATGGTAAAGGGAGAGAAGAGGTTCAAAGTTCTTGGAGCGAATGAGATAAAGGCATTTTTGTAATTTTTGTTTTTGTTACTCTACAACTGTTCCGCTGTGGCCCTTTCCTTTTATTGCATTCAAAACATCTTTTTCATTCTTCCATGAAACAAAATGCAATTCTAGTTCGCTTCTCGCGGCGAGCTTGCATGCGATCATATCGAAGACAAAATGCTCGCCAGCTTTTCTCCTGTCGCTTTCTATTGCCAGGGAAACGAGCTGTTCATGGCTCATTTTTGAATATTTTTTTGCATCCTTGTATTTTGAAGGGTCTTTATCAAATATCCCAGGGACATTGCTTATATTCACGAGCCTTTCTGCGAAAGTTGCTTCTGCAAGAAGGACCGCGTCTGTATCTGTTGTTATGCCCGGTATTGTCCCTCCCATAATTACATGCTGGTAGCTCTTTATTGCAGCGGCGGCGCTTTCGAATGTGCTCGGTATTTTTGGGTAGGCGTTTTTTAAAGCGGAAATTAAGAGCATTGCGTTCTGTTTTGTTTCCATCGTAGCGATCGCATCCGCATAGAATTCGTTTCCGGTCAGTTTTCTAACAACCTCTGCATACTCCCGCGCGTAGGCTCCTCCGCCAACAACTATCGCAAGTTTCTCCCCGCTTTCTTCAAATATCTTTGCAATCCTCCTTACATTCTCCAAAGAAGGCTTTCCCGGGTTCACTACGCTTCCGCCCAAAGATATTGCAACGACCATCATCCCACGCCCCTTACATTATATTCTTGGCCATCATACTCAACAACAAGCCCGTTTGTGTACGCATATGCTTCGTAAACTTTTGATTTTTTAAGGTCCAGGTAAATTCTCAGCGTTTCCCTGCTGTTGTCAGGGTCGTATTCTGAGCCGGTGAAAACCGCTATTTTCGGCGAAACTTGGGTGATCAGCTGACCGCCGGTAGATGTGAGGAGGGTGCCTGTTATGCCCCATCCCTCTGAAAAGCCAGGAACCTGGAAAACATCGCACTGCAATTTATTTGTGTATTTATCCACAAGGTTCGCCTGGCCTGCAGCAAGAATGGTTGAGGTTATCATGAAGCAGGAGTTTCTGTCCTTAAACCTAAGAACAAGCCCTCTGTCCGGGATGCTCGCCAGGTTTTTGTCCTCCGCACCCGGCTGCATTATTTCAATGTTTATGTGCGCGTAGGAAAAAGTATCCGGTCTGCCCACTACTTTTGTCGGTATTCCCTTGCTCTTTGCGTAATTTACCACCTCAACAAGCTTCCCGTCCTTCTCGTTTCCGCTCCACCACACTTCTCCTATTCTGAAGTAATCCATTATTCTTTTTGCCCCCTCAACTGTTCCGTTCAATCCATTTGTAATCACAAGAACCTCTATATCGTCCGCTTTTGGGTAGAGGAGGTTGATCAGCTTGTCTGTTGTTTCGCTCGGGCCTGTATCTATGAGCATGTCAAAATTTCCTTTCTGCACAAGTATCGCCTCGCCCTGCTTTCTTTCGTAGCCAACATTGAAAAAGTACATCCTGAAAACATCGTCCGGGTTTGCGGTGTATTCGCCTGCAGGCGAATAGGCAGGCTTCTCCTCTTCCCCTCTGTTCTCGGTTTCTTTTATTATCACCACGCCCTTATCCTCCGCGGGTTTTTCGTTTTTTTGTTTTTCCGCCGGCTTGTCAAAGAAATCAACGCATCCTGCGAATAACAGCATTAACGCAACAAACAAAACAATGTAGGCTCTCATGCTCTCACAGGTAAAAAAGAGTGCAAGCGCTTAAAAATCTATCCACCCCGAGCTTTTAGGAAGAAGAAAAATTTTAGGGTGTTGCAAATTTAAAACATTTCGAACCGCTTTTCGCTTAAATAAAAAATAAAAAAATTTATTCGGTTCCCTTCTCGTAAAACTCAATAAAAATAAGACATAAAGAAAGGATAAATTTCCCGGTAAGCGAAGCTAATTTTTTGTTTTTTCCGGGTTTGCGGGTTTTAATTTGCAACAGGCTCGTGATGGCGATGCAAATATTTAAAAATATTATTCAAGAAACGGAAATGACTATGGTGATAGAATGAGGAATAGAACTGCATTTTTTTTGTTTTTGCTGTTAATTGTTGGAATGGGCTATGCGTACAACCAACTAGGAGGAGGAGTATGTGAATGTAATGGCTGTTCTGACTGTACCGACGCACTAAATGATAATACCAATTGCGCTAATGAAGTAAGATTAACAACAAGTATAACGAATTATGCAGGAACATGCATAAATAACCCGGAAAACTTCTCTAATAAAATATTTGACTGCCAAGGGTATGTAATTGATGGAGACAATAG
>Ga0185342_1000968_pt1 | contig 12984 bp, 7 predicted proteins | sample ConPoolayeEmetaG_FD_128045 | JGI IMG/M metagenome (GOLD analysis project Ga0185342, IMG submission 128045) | Hot spring microbial mat communities from California, USA to study Microbial Dark Matter (Phase II) - Cone Pool mat layer E metaG... ...
GTAATAGATTTTGATTTAAATAATTTAAAAAACATTGACAAAATTTTATCTAAAGCTGGATTCGATGTTGATTATTATGATGACCCCGATCTTGTATTAAAAACATTAAAAGAAAAAAAGATTCCTGCTCTGATAATCCTTGATTTATCAATGCCTCGAATGAATGCTTTTCAGTTCTTAAATGAAATCTGGAAATTCGATAATTGTGCAAAAATTCCTTTGATCATTCTTACATCAGAAAAATTATTGCACGATGAAATAAAATTTTTAGAAAAGAGAACAAGTGGAATATTCTTCAAAGAATCTTTTGATGAAAATAATTTTTTAAAGAGAGTAAATGAAATTCTGGAAAACTTAAAAAAAATAAAAAGCGCAGCTTCTTTTTCGACAATTAAGGTAGAGAATTTAGTTGAAAAACCGTCAATTCCACCACTTCACATTTTACTTGTTGAAGATAATCTGATGAATCAGAAATTTATGTCTAATATTTTGACTCGACTTGGTTTAACTTACGATACCGCAGTAGATGGAAAAGAAGCGATTAAAAAGGTTCAGCAAAACAAATACGATTTGATTTTAATGGATATTCAAATGCCAATAATGGATGGACTCGAAGCTACTCAATACATCAGGAATGAATTGAAGATGAAAGATATTCCAATTATAGCCTTAACCGCTCATGCGATGAAAAGTGATGAAGAGAAATGTCTCCTTGCTGGATGCAATGAATACATAGCTAAACCCATTGACCAACAAAAATTGCTTTCAAAAATTAAGAGCGTCATCAAATCTACTGAACCGCAATACGATGAAATTAGTCCCTACTTTAAAGGCTTATCTCGTGAAGAAATCATTGAGTTTCAAACTGATTATATTGAATCACTTCGAAAGGTAATTGAAGATTTAGATGAAAAACTATCGCCCAGAGAATTTGATGCATTTCGATTTTTTGGTCATAATATTAAAGGAAATGGCGTTGCTTATGGCTTCCCTGAAATCTCAAAATATGGAGCAAAAATTGAAGATGCAGCAAACGAAAAAGACTATCCTACTTTGGTAACCGTTTTTAACGAATTCAAAAATTATCTCGAAAACCTAAAAATCTAATTTCATTTTGACCTTAATCTTGACCTATTTGTTTATGAATTTTGAGAATTCTATTTTCCTTTATTAATTTGCATTTGTATGAAATATCAAAAGCAAATAACAATAATCAACGACCTCCTACCTGACCTCTAAATTTTTAATAACAAAATAAGGATAATAATTATGTGCGGTATAATAGGATATATCGGTTCAAGGCAAGTCATACCTGTTTTAATAAATGGTTTAAAAAGGCTTGAATACAGAGGTTATGACTCTGCAGGTTTAGGAATAATTAACAAAAGAAGAGTAACCGTAATTAAGGCAACGGGGAAAATTTCTAATCTCGAAGAATTGCTCAAAGATTTTGACGAGGATATAAGAGTTGGAATTGGACATACTAGATGGGCAACTCACGGGGCACCAACTGATATTAATGCTCATCCACATACAAATGGAACTTCTACAATTGCAATTGTACATAATGGGATTATCGAAAATTATCGAACATTAAAAACAATGCTCAAAGAAATGGGTTATCAATTTATTAGTGAAACTGATAGCGAAGTTATAGCTCATTTGATTTCATACTTTTATGAAAAAGAAAAAAATTTGTTTAATGCAACAAGAATGGCTTTACACGAAGTCGAAGGTGCTTATGGAATTTGTGTGATTTCATCAGATGAAGCGGATAAAATTGTTTGTGCAAGAAAAGGAAGTCCATTAATTATTGGTGTTGGTGATGGCGAGCATTTTGTAGCTTCGGATGCACCAGCTATTCTTGAATACACTAATAATGTAATTTTCCTTGAAGATGGCGATATAGCTGAGGTAACAAGGGATAAATTCATAATTAGGTCACTTGATAATCAAATTCAGAGTAGAGATATCGAGAAACTTGAAATTGATATTTCAACAATTGAGAAGGGTGGATTTCCACACTTTATGCTCAAAGAAATTTTTGAGCAACCTGAATCAATTCAAAATTCAATTCGTGGTAGAATCATTCTGAGTGCTGGAAATGTAAAACTTGGTGGATTAGAACCTGTTATAGATGAATTATTGACTGCGAAGCGATTAATAATCACAGCTTGCGGAACATCCTGGCATGCAGGTCTTGTCGGTGAATATATGCTTGAACAATATGCAGAGATTCCAGTTGAAGTCGAATATGCCTCAGAATTTCGTTATCGAAATCCGGTAATCACAAAGAACGATGTCGTAATTGCAATAAGTCAATCTGGTGAGACGGCAGATACACTTGCCGCAATTCGAGAAGCTAAAAAACGAAATGCACTTGTTCTCGGAATTTGTAATGTTGTTGGTTCTTCTATTGCAAGAGAAACTCAGGCGGGAGTTTACATTCATGCGGGTCCTGAACTTGGCGTTGCCTCCACAAAAGCTTTTACATCTCAACTTGCAGTTCTCGCTTTGATTTCAATCTTGCTTGGGCGAAGAAAAAATCTTCCTTTTAGTTATGGTGAAAAAATTTGTCAGGAACTATTAAGTCTACCAGGAAAAATTCAACAAATTCTCGATCAAGCTGATTACATCAAAACCATATCAGAAAAATTTATTGATGCAAAAAACTTCTTATATCTTGGTCGTGGTTACAATTTCCCTGTTGCATTAGAAGGCGCATTGAAGTTAAAAGAAATTTCTTACATACACGCGGAAGGCTATCCAGCTGCTGAAATGAAACACGGACCAATTGCTCTCGTTGATGAAAATATGCCGGTTGTTTTTATTGCAATTAAAGATTCCACTTATGATAAAATTTTATCCAACATCGAAGAAGTTAAAGCACGAAAAGGAAAAGTTATCGCAATCGTGAGCGAGGATGATAAACAGATTAAATCGATTGTTGATTATACTATTCCAGTTCCAAATACAATTGAAATGCTTTCACCAATCTTGACAATAATTCCATTACAATTGATGGCTTACTATATAGCAGTTGCAAAAGGTTTGAATGTTGACCAACCAAGAAATTTAGCAAAAAGTGTAACAGTAGAATAAAAACGGAGTAAATATGACTCGTAAGCGAGTTATTATTATGGGTGCTGCTGGTCGTGATTTTCACAACTTTAATATATTTTATCGTGATAAAGAAGAATACGAAGTTGTGGCTTTCACGGCAACTCAAATTCCAAATATTGATGGAAGAATTTATCCACCGGAACTTTCTGGCAAACTTTACCCAAATGGAATTCCAATATTTCATGAGAATGAACTTACAGATTTAATAAAAAAATTCAATGTCGATGAAGTAGTTTTTGCCTATTCAGATGTAACTTTTGAACATGTAATGACAAAAGCATCAGAAGCAAATGCGGCAGGTGCGAATTTTATTTTGCTCGGTGTTGAACAAACAATGCTTAAGAGTTCAAAACCTGTTGTTGCTGTTCTTGCAGTAAGAACAGGTTGTGGAAAAAGTCAAACTTCCAGATATGTTGCTAATCTTCTCAAAAAAGCTGGTAAAAAAGTAGCCGCTGTTCGTCATCCAATGCCTTATGGCGATTTAAATGCTCAAAGAGTTCAGAGATTTGCGACCCTTGACGACTTACACAAATACAATTGCACAATTGAAGAAATGGAAGAATTTGAACCACATATTGTCAATGGAACTATTGTGTATGCAGGAATAGATTATGAAGATATTTTGCATCAAGCTGAACAAGAAGTAGATGTAATTTTATGGGATGGTGGAAACAACGATACACCTTTCTTCAAACCTGATTTAACAATTACTGTCACTGACCCATTAAGACCAGGACATGAATTGAGATATTATCCAGGAAATACTTCATTAAGAATTGCTGATATAGCAATCATAAATAAGATTTCATCTGCAAAGAAAGAAGATATTGAAACAGTTAAAGACAATATTAAAAAAGTTAATCCAAAAGCAATTATAATTGAAGCAGATTCGCCAATTGAAGTTGAAAATCCTGAAATGATAAAAGGCAAAAGAGTCTTGGTTGTTGAAGATGGTCCAACCTTAACTCACGGTGAAATGAAATTTGGTGCTGGTGTTGTTGCTTCGCTCAATAATGGAGCGAAAGAAATTGTTGACCCAAGACCGTTTGCAGTTGAGTCAATTCAAGAAACATACAGAACATATCCTGAGATAGGAACATTACTTCCTGCTATGGGATATGGTAAGAAGCAAATGAAAGACCTCGAAGAAACTATTAATCGAGCTGATTGTGACTCAGTTGTTATTGGAACTCCAATCGATTTAAGAAGAGTGATTAACATTAACAAACCAGCAACCAGAGTTCGTTATTACCTAAAGGAATTATCAAAACCAACCATTGAGGATATTTTGAGGGAGAAGAGAATTGTATGAAAAAAATTGCGGTGGTTGCCTTTGGAGGTAATGCAATTATTCGTGGCGACCAAATTGGAACTATTGAAGAGCAGGAAAAAAATACTTATGAAACCTGTCTTGATGTTATTCCTCTTTTAGAGAGAGGTTATGAATTAATTATAACGCATGGAAATGGACCTGTTGTCGGAAACATTTTACAGCGAAATGAAGCAGGATGGGAATTGTATAAAATTCCTAAAATGCCTCTCGATATTTGTGTTGCTGACTCCGAAGGTGGAATGGGATATATGATTGAAATGCAAATGATGAATGCACTGAATTCAAAAGGTTTGAAAAAGTCAGTTGTTACATTAATCACTCAAGTTGAAATTGACAAAAGTGACCCAGCTTTTCAGAATCCAACAAAACCAATTGGTAAATTTTATACAGAAGAAGAAGCAAAAAAATTTCAATCTGAAAATAAATGGATTATGGAAGAAGACCCGAGAAAAAGAGGCTGGCGACGATTAGTTCCTTCTCCAAAACCAATTAATGTAATAAAGAAAGATTTGATAAAACAGCTTGCTTATGAAGGACATATCGTAATTGCTTGCGGTGGTGGTGGTATTCCTGTATATCGACATCCCGATGGAAATCTTGAAGCAATTGAAGCTGTAATTGATAAAGATTTAGCTTCCGCACTTTTGGCAAAGCAAATTAATGCCGATGCTTTTTATATTCTAACTGATGTCCCTAAGGTCTCAATTAATTTTATGAAAGCAAATCAAAAAGATTTGGATGAACTTTCAACTACTGAAGCAAAGAAATATTTGGAAGAAGGGCAATTCCCCGCTGGAAGTATGGGGCCTAAAATCGAAGCGGCAATTGAATTCGTTGAGGCAACAGGAAATGAAATGATAATTACTGATGCAAGAGAATTACATAATCCAAAATGTGGAACAAGAATTTATAAGGGTTAAAAAAGAGGTTAATTATGGCTGTCAATATGAAAGGAAAAAGTTTAGTCGAAATTCAAGATTTGACACTTGAAGAGATTTATCAAATTTTTGAATTGAGTTCTTCACTCAAGTTAAAATTATTATCTGGCGAACCACATCGTTTACTTGAAGGAAAAACTCTTGGAATGATTTTCGCAAAGCCTTCAACTCGAACAAGAGTCTCCTTTGAAGTTGGAATTTATCAACTCGGTGGAATAGGAATGTATTTTGGTCCAAATGATTTGCAACTTAAAAGAGGCGAAACAATTGCTGATACTGCTCGAGTTCTTTCACGATACTTAAATGGAATTATGATTAGAACTTTTAGTCATCAGGATGTGATTGATTTAGCAAAGTATGCATCTATTCCAGTTATAAATGGATTGACGGATTTACATCATCCGTGTCAGGTGCTTGCGGATTTATTTACAATTCTTGAGAAGAAAAGAAAACTTCAAGGATTGAAATTGGCTTATGTAGGTGATGGTAATAATATGGCTCATAGTTTATTGCAAGGATGTTCAAAAGTCGGAGTGGATATTGCAATTTCAACTCCGAAAGGTTATGAGCCACAAAAGGAAATTGTAAATCAAGCAATTGAAAATGCAAAATATTTTAATTCGAAAGTTGAAATTCTTGAAAATCCAGTTGATGCAGTAAAAGACGCTGATATTGTTTACACTGATGTTTGGGCGAGTATGGGCCAGGAAGCAGAAGCGGAAGAGAGAAAGAAAAAATTTATTCCATATCAGGTTAATTCTGATTTAGTGAAATATGCAAAGGATGATTACTTATTTATGCATTGCTTGCCAGCTCATCGTGGTGAAGAAGTCACAGACGAAGTTGCTGATAGCCCAAACTCTGTAATCTTCGATGAGGCTGAAAATAGACTTCATGTTCAAAAAGCGATTATGGCTCTTGTAATGTAATGTATTTTAGATTTTAAGCTGATGAATGTTAAGAAGATGCTGTCTAAAAAGTTGCAAAATGTCAGGCTGAACCTGTCGAAGCCTGACATTGAATGAAAAATCAAACATTGTAAGTCTAAGTTTCGCATTAAAAATTACTTTTTAGACAACCCATTTTTGTTTTTAAGATGTGTTGGATGTACGAAGAAGTAAGTCTGGTTTCTTTTATTCTTTGCGTTTAATATTTACAAAGCTTAGAAAAACAAAGGATTAGTTGCTCACACATTATAAAAATTTCATACTTAAACCTCTGATGAGGTTTTTGAATTCTATTTGGTTTGCTTCTTTTTACAATAATTTAATCCCTACGAAATAATTTATTTTAGGATTGATTGATTTTTTGATTGTATAACTGAAAAAGAATTTAAGAGGTTATAGGACGAATTTAATTTTTTTAACCACTAAGAACACTAAGAACGCAGAGTATTTATTCGTTATTGAATAATAGTCCGATTTTCTAATATCAAATCCTCTAAGTTTTTTAAGAGAAGAATTATAGAATGAGTTTCCCAAAACTGTGTAAAACACCACACAATAATTGGAATATTAAAATAACTAAGATTTAATTGGACTTTAAATGTTTGCGTAAACTCTGAATTCCTTGTGTCTTTTCATTTAATTCGCAAATCTTCAACAATAATCAAAACTTAAATTCTCGATTATTATATTTACAAAAACATTTGAAGTAATGAAAGCAAGATTAATATCTATTCTCATTTTTTGTTTTATCACTACAACACAATCACAAGAAATTATTTTATCACCACATCCTGTTGAAAATGGGACAAGATTTACTTTCTCAAAATCCCAAATTCAAAAATCTAGCAATCCAGAAATAAAAAAATTATTTGATTTAAAGATTAATTCAATTGCTGTGGCTGGTTCATTTAATCAATGGCGTAAAAATGACTTTTTGATGACTTTCGATTCATCAAAACAAATCTGGTTTATTGATATTAAATTAAAACCAGGCATTGAATATCATTACAAGTTTGTGATAAACGATTCGATTTGGATAACAGACCCCAATGCACCTGATGTGACTGAAGATGAATGGCGAAACGGAATTTTAATCCCTGTCGATTTTAATTCACCTTATGTTATTGATGTTAATCCACCTTACGGAAAAAGAATTACTAAAATAAAACCATTCACCTGTAAGTTGGTTGGTCGGGAAGGAAAAATCGACAAATCATCAATCAAAGTATTTCTCGATGATAAACCAGTTCTATTTACTTTTAATGAGAAAACTCAAACACTGAAAATCAATTTGCCCCAAAATCTTTCTGAAGGAGAACATAAAATTTTGATTCAATTTGCTGATGAAAAGGGAAATCGAAATGATGGTTTTCTAACCAAATTCTTCGTTGATAGATTCAAAGCAAAAATTAAAACACCAAAATTTTATGACTCAGCTATTGTTTATGAAATCTTCATAAGAAAGTTTGCTGATTCGGATGGAGATGGAATAGGCGATTTTAATGGATTAACAAATAGACTTAATTACTTACAGGAACTTGGTATTAATGCTTTATGGTTAATGCCTTTTAACGAAAGTTCAAAAGAACATGGCTATAATGTGATTGATTACTTTGCGATTGAAAAAGATTACGGAACTATGAATGACTATCTCAACTTTTTGAAAGAATGTAAAAAGCGCAACATCAAAGTGATTAAAGATATCGTGATTAATCATTGCGATTTGTCTTTTGTCTATTTTAGTGAAGCAAAAAATAATCCATCTTCAAAATATTCTAACTGGTTTCAATTCGTTGATTCACTTAATTCAGATTGGCGTCATTTTGGAATTGAAAAAGATATGCCCAAATTTAACTTTGAAAATTCTGAAGTGCAGGATTACTTTATAAATTTTATCAAATACTGGATGGACCCAAATGGTGATGGGAAATTTGATGATGGAATAGACGGCATTCGCTGTGATGCGGCAAAAGAAATTCCGCATCAATTCTGGAATCGATTGAGAAAAGAAGTAAAACAAATTCGACCGGACTTTTTAATTCTTGGTGAAGTTTGGGATGGTTTAAATTATTTGATTCCATTTTTTGAAGATGAATTTGATATGCTTTTTGATTATCCTATTTATTATGCACTTCAGAGATTTTTTGATGGAAGTGATGTCAATGCAATTGAGAGAACATTACTTCAGCAACGAGAAATTTATCCTTCTAATTTTCAAATGTTAAGATTTTTAAGTAATCACGACAACCATAGAGCGTTATCTTTATTTAATGAAGACACATTGAAATTTTATCAAGCACTTGTTCTTCTCTTCACACTTCCAGCTACACCGATGATTTACTATGGTGATGAGATTGGTCTAACAGGCAAAACGCCACCAGAAAATGTGAGACAAAAAATGGAATGGGAAAAAATTATTGACAATAAAATTTTAGAACTTCACAAAGAATTGATAAAACTTCGTAAGCTAAATTCCACTCTTGCTCTAAGAGATGACTCGAAAGTTAAAAGCATCAAGTTCCTTGAGACAAATTATAATCAAATACTTGCTTACATTCGTTATGATAGACAAAACCAATTTTTAATTTTGATAAATAATTCAGATGACTTTTTAAGTAATTTGTTTTTCAAAAATTTCAATCAAAGAAATAAAAAGGGAATGGTTATTTTTGCACTAAGTGAATTTATGAGAGAAAAGAAAAACAGAAGCTATCGAGTAAATTTAAAAAATATTCAACTTCAACCAAGAGATGCCTTAATAATTAAAATCGAAAATTAACAATTTGAATCATTCATAATATAAAACGCAATAAAAGTTGATTATGAAATGAAAAAACTAATCTCAAAAATTTTGTTCCAAACAAATCTAATCATTCTAATTTCACTCATTTTAATTTCCTGCAGTAAACCACCAACAAATGAAATTCAAATCACAATCTGGCATCAAATGCGAGTTGATGAACGAGAAATTCTCCAGCGTCAACTCGATAGATTTATGAAGTTACATCCACGGATTAAAGTCAATCAGATTTATAAAGAAACAGAAGAATTAAGAAGTGGATTTATCATCGCTGCAATTGGTGGACAAGGACCTGAAATTATTTATGGTCCACAAGACCAGGTCGGTCCATTTGAGATAATGAATATTATCCTTCCACTCGATACAATTTTCTCGCAAGAATTTTTAAATCAATTCAATGAAAAAGGATTAATCTGGAGCAATAATCATCTCTGGATGATTGCTGATAAGCTCGGTAATCATTTGGCTTTGGTTTATAATAAAAAGCTAATCAAAAATCCACCAAAGACTGATAAAGAATTAATTGAAATTGGAAAACAGCTAACAAAAGATTTTAATAACGATGGAAAGCCTGACCAATATGGTTTGGTTTGGAATTATACTGAGCCATTTTTCTTTATTCCATTTCTGACTGGATTTGGTGGTTGGGTGTTTGATGAGAAAAACAATCCAACTTTGAATACCGAAGCAATGATTAAAGGATTAAAGTTCATTGCTGATTTGAGAGATAAACACAAAATAATTCCCGGTGAAGCTGACTACGACATTGCCGATGTGCTTTTCAAGGAAGGCAAAGCTGGAATGATAATTAATGGCGATTGGAGTTGGGCAAGTTATGGCAAAGCCGGAATTGACTACGGAATTGCACCATTACCTTTAATTGAAGAGACAGGACTTTATGCTGCACCAATGATTTCTGGAAAAGGTTATTCAATCAATGCGAATATTGATCCTGAGAAATTACCAGCGGTTAAACTATTACTTGAGTTTTTACTTTCTCCTGAAAATCAACTTGAAACTGCTAAAGAATTAAACACTTTTCCTACTCACAAATCAGTTTATGATGATCCATTCATTAAAGAAAATGAAATTTTAATCAATTCTCAGAGACAGATTGAACTTGGTAAGCCAATGCCCATTATTTCGGAGATGAGAGCTGTGTGGGATGCAATGCGTCCTTATTATCAGGCTGTTCTCGGTGGTGCAATGAATCCAGAAATTGCTGCTCAAAAAATGCAAGATGAAGCTGTCAAAAAAATTCAAGAGATGACTGAAGATGTAACTTCAATTTATGCTGAGTTGATATTTATCATTGCTTTTGTTGTTGGAATAATTTTGGTTCTGATTTTATCAAGAAGGACAATCCTTTCTTTTGTAAAAGAATTTTCTAAAAATAGCTTTGCCTATTATCTTGTTCTTCCTGCGTTTGTTGTGATGATATTGGTAATTATTTATCCTTTCATCTACAATATTGTCCTTTCGTTTTCAAATATGAATTTAAGACACATCAATGATTGGAGCATAATAGGATTAAATCAATACATCAAAGTTTTTTCTGAACCAGTTTTCTACACGGTTTTTTTGAAGACAATCATTTGGACATTCGTGAATGTTTTCTTTCATGTTACAATTGGAGTTTGTCTCGCACTTTTGTTGAATAGAAAAATTCCAGGAAAAATAGTCTTTCGAACTTTATTGATTTTGCCGTGGGCAATTCCACAATACATTGTTGCGTTAACCTGGCGTGGAATGTTTAATTATGAATATGGAGCGATAAATTTAATATTAACCAAATATCTTTCACTTCCACCAGTTGAATGGCTGAAGAGTCCACTTGAAGCTTTTATCGCTGTAATTATTACAAATGTCTGGCTTGGATTTCCGTTTATGATGGTGATTGCGTTAGGTGCACTTCAAAGCATTCCAAATGAATTATATGAAGCTGCAGACATTGAAGGTGCAAAATGGTTTCATAAACTTTGGAAGATTACAATTCCTTTAATTAAACCTGTAATGATTCCAGCAATTACACTTGGAATTATCTGGACATTTAACAATCTCAATGTTGTCTGGCTTGTTAGCAATGCTGGAGAACCTTCTGACCAAACACACATTCTTGTTTCTTATGTTTACAAAGCTGCATTCAATCTTTATAGATACGGATATGCGGCAGCTTTCAGTATGGTGATTTTCTTCATCTTACTTGTAATGAGTTTAAGTTTCTTAAAACGAACAAGAGCAACTGAATCGGTTTATTAAAATGAGAGAAAGTAAACTAGTTAATTGGATAATTTTTGTTTTTCTTTTATTCTTTACACTGGCGACTATTTATCCTGTAATAAATGTCTTTACAGTTTCGTTGCGTCCTGGAGATAAACTACTTTCAACATCACTTGAGATTATTCCAGAAGGTGCAACTTTTCAATCTTACATTAAATTGTTCACTGAAACTGATTTTTTAAGATGGCTTTTCAATTCAACTTTTATTTCGTTTGTAGTTACATTAACTGGAGTTTCACTTGCATCTACTGCTGGATATGCGTTATCGAGATTTAAATTTATTGGTAAAAAATCTGCAATGCTTGGATTGATGGTAACTCAAATGTTTCCTGCCACAATGCTTTTGCTTCCGATGTATATTATGTTGATGAAACTTGGATTGCTTAATAGTTACATTGGAATTGTGATTGTTTATTCCTCAACAGCATTGCCGTTTTGTGTCTGGCAGATGAAAGGTTATTATGATACAATTCCATTCAGTCTTGAAGAAGCAGCTAGAATTGATGGATGTACAAGATGGCAAGCATTCTATAAAATTATTCTTCCACTTGCATCTCCTGCACTTGTAATTACTGCATTATTTTCTTTTATGTCAGCCTGGTCTGAATATATTGTGGCTGCTCAAATTCTTCAGGATAGAAATCTTTACACACTTCCAATTGGTTTAAAATCCTTCCAATCAAATCTTACGACCGAATGGGGATTATATGCAGCGGCATCTTTGATTGTCAGTATTCCGGTTGTAATTCTATTTATAATTTTGAGTCGCTATCTCGTATCTGGGCTTACTTTAGGTAGTGTGAAAGAATGATGAATTAATTTTCGATTTTAAGATAGAGCTAAAAATTTTTGGAAGTCTTTTAATTGAGGTTGTCTAAAAAGTAATTTTTTATATCGAACTTAAACTGTCTAAGTGTGATTTTGATAAAATTTGTCAGTCTTCGACACGCTCAGACTGACAATTTTTAACTTTTTGGACAGCCCCAAAAAAGAGTTTCCAGGAATTAAAATGGGGCTGTCTAAAAAGTCACAAAATGTCAGGCTGAGCCTATCGAAGCTTGACATTTTATTGAAAAATCAAAAATTGGAAGTCTAAGTTTCGCATTAAAAATTACTTTTTAGATAGCTCCAAATAACTCTTGGATTAAAAAACAAATTTCCTGATAGATTATTTATTCTGCCGAGATAAATCTCAGGGCTATTACTTATGATTAAAAAATTTATACTGGTAATTCATATTTATTCAAAAATAATTTGATGTATAAAGTCAACACCAGTAAAATCTCATTGAAAAAACTTCATTCTATAGTTAAATTGAAATAAAAAAGGTTAAAAAAGAGAGTATGCCAGAAAAACTTTACGATATTGCAGTCATTGGTGGTGGTCCTGGCGGATATGTGGCTGCCATTCGTTCCGCTCAATTGAAATTCAAAACGGCAATTATTGAAAAAGATAAACTCGGTGGAATATGTTTGAACTGGGGTTGCATTCCCACGAAAGCTCTTCTTAAAAATGCCGAAGTTCTTCATACGATTAAAAAAGCTTCTGAATATGGAATAGAAA
>Ga0185342_1000971_pt1 | contig 12935 bp, 10 predicted proteins | sample ConPoolayeEmetaG_FD_128045 | JGI IMG/M metagenome (GOLD analysis project Ga0185342, IMG submission 128045) | Hot spring microbial mat communities from California, USA to study Microbial Dark Matter (Phase II) - Cone Pool mat layer E metaG... ...
ATTTAGCATTATATTAAGTATTTTATTAATAATACTATTAAAAGTATTATTAAAAATAATATTAAGAATAATATGAATTATCTAGAGAGTCTTTTTCATGCTGCATATAACTAATTGTTTTTTCCGATGGCAATTCTATGTAAAATTTTTTTAATTGATTTTCAAAATCAATCTTTTTATTTGATGGGACATCAACTTTTATAAATTGATTATTGTTTTTAAGTAAAAAAGTCAATCTGTAAAAAGCTCCTCTAAATTCTCTATTTATTAACTCTGCTTCTAAGCCTTTTTCTTGACCAAACCTAATGTTTTCTGGCCTAATAGCAATTATGTGAGAGTTTTCCTTTATAAAGTTTATTTCTCCAATAAAATCTGCTACAAAGGGATCTGCAGGCATTTCATATACTGAAAGAGGAGTATCTATTTGCATAATCCTTCCTTTATTCATAACTACGACTCTGTCAGCCATTGTTAAAGCTTCTTCCTGATCGTGAGTAACCATAATTGTAGTGATTCTTAATTTTTTTTGTGTCTCCTTTATCTCTTCTCTAAGTTTATTTCTAACCTTTGCATCTAAAGCTGAAAGGGGTTCATCTAAAAGTAAAAAGTTTGGATTTAATGCTAATGCCCTTGCAAGAGCAACTCTTTGTTGTTCTCCTCCTGAAATTTGAAATGGATATTTAAATTTTACATGGTTCAACTTAACAAGAGAAATTAACTCTTCTACACGATTTTTTACATAAGCTTTTGCAAACTTTTTATTCTTTAGCCCAAAAGAAATATTTTCGTATACATTCATGTTTGGAAATAGGGCGTAAGATTGAAATACTATTCCAAAATTTCTTAAAGATGGGTGAAGGTAAGTTATATCTTTGCCATTTAAGATAACACTTCCGCTGTCTGGTTCTTCGAGACCTGCTATAATTCTTAGCAGTGTGGTTTTGCCGCAACCGCTTGGGCCAAGTAAGCAAAGAAATTCTCCTTCTTTTAATTCAAAATTGATATCACTTAGTGCAGTGAAACTACCAAACTTTTTTGAGATTTTTTTAATTTCAAGATAAGACATTTCAGCTCCTTTTAATAAAGTTGCTAATTTTTAGCTAATTAATTTTTATTATTTTTATATGATTAAAAATCCTTCTCCATTGTAATTAAGTATTAAGTAAATTAAGTAAAAAATTTTTATTAAAATTCTTAGATATTAAAATTTAGAACGTGTAAATATTTTATTTTTTAAATTATTTGTTAAATACTTGCTCCTACCAGCTATTGCTGGCAGGAGCTAAACTGATTAAGTAAACTATTTTTTCTCACTTTTTGCTTCGTATCTTTTTGTCCATTCCTTGAGTATAGATTCTCTATTTGCTGCAGCCCATTCAAAATCATTTTTTATAAGCTGTTTTAATGGTTCAGCAGGAAAACCTTCTGGAACAACTGCTTTAACACTTTTTGAAGAGATAATTGCATAATTTTTATTATACTCTTTCATAACAGTATCAGTAATTGCCCAGTCAAGAAAGAGCTTAGCTTCTTTTTTTATTTTATCTTTTTTAATTAATGCATTTGCTTCAAGATCCCAACCAGATCCTTCTTTTGGGAATATAACCTCAACAGGTGCGCCATCAGCTTTAACAAGAAGACCCTTGTAGCCAAAAGATATACCAACAGGATACTCACCAGCTCCAGCCATTTTTGCTGGCTTTGAACCACTGTGAGTATAAAGTGCTATATTTTCATGAAGTTTATCTAAATATTCCCATCCTTCCTTTTCTCCTTTAAGCTGCAGAATAGCTGATACAGTTAAAAAGCCAGTGCCTGAAGATGCAGGATTTGGCATTACAACATAGCCTTTATATTCAGGTTTAATAAGGTCTTCAAAGCTTTGAGGAATTGGAATTCCCTTTGTTTGTGCTTCCACTGTGTTTACAGTAAATGCAGTCATCCAAGCATCTATTCCTACCCAGTGAACTGGGTTGTTTTTTGAATCTTTAAACTCAGGATAAATATTTTCAATTCCTTTTGGATTATAACCTTCTAACATACCTTGCTGATCTAATACTAAAAGACTTGTGGCTGCTAAGCCCCATATAACGTCTGCCTGTGGATTGTCTTTTTCAGCAAGTAGTTTTGCGGTAATTATGCCAGTTGAATCTCTTGTAATGTTAATAATAATATTTGGGTATAGCTTTTTAAAAGAGGACAGGTACGGTTCGATGTGCTCTTCTTCAAGAGCAGTATATACGTTTAATTCAGCTTGTTTTGGACTGCAACCAGAACCTAAAAATAAGCTTGAAACTAATGTAAAAACAAGTGTTGCGGTTATACAGATTAGCAGCACCAATCCTTTTTTTGTTCCAGTATTTTTTAATTTCATCATGTAGATTACTCCTTTACTCTTTCTTTTTAAAGTTTTTTAATTTTATTAATAATTTACTGCTAAAAGTTTGTTTTAAGATTAAAGACTAAAACAAGCAATTTTTTAAACAGCAAACTTTTTAACTTATTTTTACTTAAAACAATAGCAGTAAAATGCAGCTGCTATTGTAGAATTTAACAGATTAGATTTTTTTTATGTTAAAAATTCCTTAAAAAAAACTTAAAAGTTTATTAATTATTTAATAAGTAAATTAGTTTATGCTGAATAATTCCTTAATTTGTAAAAAATTTGAATCCATTAAGCACAAAATTTTTTAAGTTTTTAAATTTTAGTCAATTATTCAGCATGAACTAAATTAGTTAAATTTTGTAAAAATAATTTTTAGATAATTGAAGTTTATATAAAATAAGAAGGATAATTAAAATAAATGTTAAAAATAAAAAGTTTATTTCATTAATAAAAATTAATGAAATTAAATACTTAGTTGGACTTAAGATTAAGCTGTTTAAAAAAGAATTAAGATATTTAAAAGTTGGAAAATTATTTATCATAAAGACAGTAAGTGAAATAGAAAATGTTATTAAAACCCCGCTGGTAGCTTGGCTTAATGTATGTCTTTTTAATATTGTTCTTGCCCATATCATAATAGGTATAAGAATAAGTGCAAAAAGACCCCATTTGCCGTAAATAGTAATAAAAATAACCGCAAATAATGTGGCATAACTGGTATGGAAACTTATTTTCCAGAAAATACTTATTAAACTTAAAATAATTAGTGTAAATATATAAACTTCATAAGTTGTTTTAAGTAATAATGTTGCTGGAACAAAATTTAAAGAGATAAAACCTGCAATAACTATTACGTTAATTATAATTAAAGGTAAAATTCTTTCTCTTCTTTTAGGAATATGCAGGTCACTTATTTTTTTTAATTTATACAATAAAACTATTAATGAATAAGGAATAATTGCAAGAGAGAATATAGTTATTAACAAAGAAGGCAAATTCTCTAAAAGTTTATTTCTATCATTAAAGTAAATCGACAAAAATATTGGTAATGCTAAGACTGAGCCATCAAAAACAAATGATATTAATTTTGCTATTTTAGGCATTACCAGCTTGGTTATTTTAATATTTTTTCTATTATCATTATAACTATAATTGTAATCATAGTTATTGTTAATAATTTTTTCTTTCATTTATTTTATTTAACCTTGATTTTAATTAACCCTTTATATTATTACAGTTATTTAGGCAATATTCTCTGCCTTTCCAACTAATCTTGCTTGTTTTTTTCCCACCAAATGAAAGCGCTATTCCCATTATAAGAATGATTGCAATAGAAATAGGGTGCAGAAATAAATCTATTATACTTCCCTCAAACCTTGATATATAGATGGTTTTAATGAGCAAAATTAATGATATCTGCATTAAAGTTAATATAATATTTCTATTTAAAAGGTTTATTATCTCTGTTGTCATAAAATAATTTTGAAATTCAAAAGAATAAAAAAAGGGGTAAGAAATCAATAATAAAAATGGAAACAATAATAACACTGAGATAGCTAAATTTAGAATCAGTGGCAAAATTTTATTGTAATTGAAGGTTGTAATTATAAATCTTGAAAAGCCTTTATATAAATCTTTAAAATTGTTGTACATGCGAGTTTTATAAATATTCATCCCATCAAATATTGCAAACTTGTAGCCATTATTTGTAATTAGCTTTGCCATATTCATATCCTCAAGACATTTATTATAAATTTGTTTATGTCCTCCAATTTTATTGTATACATCTCTTTTATAAAGCATATATGAACCTAAAGCTGGATGAAACATTAGTTTGCTTATTTTTTTCCTTACATATAATGGCAAAAATAATAAAATTCCAAACTTCATAAAACCAATAACCATTTTTTCTATAAAAGATTTCATTATCAGCTCAGGATAAACAGAGAGAGCATCAAGATTATTACTAATAAGGCATTGCAGTCCACTTGAAATGGATTCTGGTCCATGAATTGTATCAGCATCAGTAAAAAGTAGGTAACTTCCTGATGCTGCCTTTTCAAGCTGATAGCAAGCATAATTTTTGCCAACCCATCCATTTAAAAGAGGTTTTCCGATAATTAACTTTAAATTTATTTTTTTGTTTTCATTATTAAAATCATTTAATAGTGACTGACTTAAATTATTTTCTTCTATAATGTTTTTAACTATTTTTTGGGTATCGTCTGTTGAATTGTCATCAAGTATAATAATTTCATAATTATTGTAATCTTGTTCTAATAAGGAGCGAACACAAGCCTCAATGTTTTTTTCTTCGTTTCTTGCTGGTATAAGAACAGAAACTTTTGGTAGTGTTTGTTCATAAATGAAATTAATCTTATAAGAAAAAACTTGTTTGAACTTTTTAAGGTTTATAATAAAGTTTATAAAAAAAATGAAAAGAATAAATAATATTGATGAATTATAAATTAATAAAATGTATAATGTATTTTTTAAAATTATTTCCATGTTAATATTTTCATATTAATTTTTTTTATACATAATTAACTTAATTTAATGTTTAGCTAATATTTTGGATATAAGTTATGAATAAAAGTCATAGATATCAATTTTAAAAACCTTTAACACACTTTAGATTATAAGAAAAATATATATGTTATATGTTAAAAAAAGTTAAAAAAAAGATTAAAAAAAGATTAAATTATAAATATTTATTTTTGGTTTTAATTTAGGTTTTAGGTAAGATAAAATTTTATGGAAGAACAGCGCGAGTTAATATTAAATGGGAATTTGAGATCTCTACTTTTTAAATTTTCAATGCCTGCAATTATAGGTATGTTAGTAAATGCATTATACAACATGGTTGATACCTTATTTGTTGGGCAAGGTGTAGGACCGCTTGCAATTTCAGCTCTTACAATAGTACTTCCTATGCAAATTATAATGATGTCTTTTGGGATAATGACTGGGATTGGCTCATCATCAGTAATTTCGCGGGCATTTGGTGCAAAAGATTATAATAAGGCATTAAAATCAGTAGGTTCAGGAATTGTGCTTACTGTATTTTTTAGCCTAATATTTTTAATTCCAGCATACATTTTTGCTGATAAAATTTTATATTTTTTTGGAGCTTCAAGCGAAACATTTACTTTTGCTTATGACTATATGAGTATAATACTTATTGGCTTTATTACTTATTCACTCGTAATTTTTGCTAATAGTATCATTAGAGCTGAAGGTAAACCTCGTGCATCAATGTATGTAATGATTATTGGTGCTGCTTGCAACATAATACTTGACCCAATTTTTATTTTTATTTTAAAACTTGGAGTAAAAGGCGCTGCAATAGCAACAATTATCAGCCAGTTTATAAGCTTATTATTTGTTTTGGCATTTTTTATTTCAAAAAAAAGCAGTTATATTTTAAAAATTTCTCATTTCAACCCAGATTTAAAAATTTCAAGGGAAATTATTGCAGTTGGTTTTCCTTCTTTTATTTTACAGATACTTAGTAGTGTTATATTTTTAATTTTTAATAAGTCTCTTGTTTATTATGGAACAGATATGCATGTTGCTGTTATGGGAATTGGGTTAAGAATGACTAACTTTATTGAAATGCCAATAATAGGCATAACTCAAGGCTATTCAACACTTGTAAGTTTTAATTATGGAGCAAAGCTATACACAAGAATTAAGAAAATATTTAAAGAAGCATTTATCTGGACTTTTATTATTGCTGGAGCTGGTTTTATTATAATGATGTTATTTCCAGAGCAAGTTCTTGGGCTATTTACAAAAGATAAAAGTTTGATACAAATGGGGATTATGCCTTTACGAATAATAATAATCTTTTTACCTTTTATTGGATTTCAAGTTCTTGGTGGAAGTCTTTTTCAGGCAATAGGCAAGGCAATTCCAGCCTTAATTATTACTCTTTCACGTCAGCTTTTATTATTGATTCCAGCGCTAATTGTGCTACCGATTTTTTTTAATATTAATGGTATATGGTTTGCAATACCTGTATCTAGCTTTTTCTCTATAATTTTGACCTCTTTTTTTGTATATTTTCAAATTAGAAAATTTAATGAGCTATCAGAAGTAAAGCCCATGTTTTAAATTTAATTATTTAACATTATGAATATTGCAAGAATTATTTAAAAGAGTTAAAAAATTTTATTATTTATAATACAAAATTATCAATTACATAATTTATAAATAAAAATGAAATTAGCGATTAGCACAGCTTTATATTTACACGTAAAACAGGTAAATCAAATTGACTTTACTGAAATTCCAAAAATCTTGATTAAAAATGTTGAAATTGTTTTTCCTGTTCATGCCAATAGCTATGTTATTAAAACACTTAAGGAATTAAATTTAAATATATTTTCAGGACATGCTGATTTTATGGGTGTAGATATTTCAAGTTTAGATTCAAGTATTAGGCAAAAAAGTTTAGAAGTTATAAAAAAAAGAATTTTACTTTTAAGCAGTATAGGGGCAGAGATACTTGTTGTTCATCCAGGTAATTTTTGTAAAGGCTCAAATGAAAAATACAAAAAGATAAATTTTTCAATTGAAAGTTTAGCTGAAATTGCAAGTTTTGCTGAATCGCAAAATATTAAAATTGCTGTTGAAAACATGCCAAATAAATATGTTGCAGAAAATCCAGAGGAGCTTTTGTATATAGTAAATGAGGTAAGAAAGACGGGGAAATTAAGAAATAAAAATACTATTGGGATTTGCTTTGACAGCGGCCATGCATTTTTAACTAACAGTATTAATGATTATTTGAAAAAATATTTGGGTGATATTATAACAATGCATATTCATGACAACATGGGTGACAGTATAAGAAATAAAGCCATTAAACCGAGTGAAATTGATAAACTTGGTAAAACTAATAAACTGGACAAAGTCTATAATCTGGGTAAAATTGAAAAGCTTAATGAAAATGACAAACTAAATGATAATTTAAATAAAACTAATAAGTTGGAATATGCTAAAAATAAGTTATATGATTCTGAGGATTGGGATGAACATTACAAGGATGCACCTGATGACAGGCACCTTGTTCCTGGTAAAGGTCTTATAAACTGGCCAGAAATGCTGGCAATTTTAAATAGAAAATTAAAAAATAATTTTAAAAGTAATTATGAATATAAAAGTTATTACGAATATGAGGGTTATTGTGAATATAAAAGTAATTATGAAGGTTGGTTTACTTTTGAAGTAATACCGGATGAAAAGTTAAATAATTATTCTGAGTTATTGTCTGAAATAAATAATTTTATTAAAGAACATAATTTAGATAACAATGATATAGATAATTTAGATATTTTTGGTAATTTTGGTAATTTAGACAATTTTAGAAACTAAGGCAATTTTAACAAATAAGATAATTTTGACAACTAATCCAAATAGAGTAGCTAAAAAATTTTGCCCACAATTATTAATATGCTAAACTGTTTTTCGATTAGCGCTGTAACTAATTTTGGAGAGGTGGCTGAGCTGGCTGAAAGCGCTCGACTCGAAATCGAGTAGGCAGGATAAAATCTGTCTCGAGGGTTCAAATCCCTCCCTCTCCGCCATAAAGTTAAAATTACTCTTTAATTTTTAAAGCTTCAATACTATAAAATAAGTCATTTATATCTGAATAAGAAATATTTTTAAAGTTATATTTTTTTAAAATTTGAATTATTTTTTCAGCTTCTATCTTTTCTTTCGATTCTATAATAGCTATTTTCCCATTATTTCTTAAAATTCTTTCAATCTCCTCTAATGTTTTATTTAAATTATCAACTTCATGTAAAACCAATGATGCTAAAATAAAATTTACTGAATTATTATCAATTACTAAATTGTTTTCAAATACTTTCACTATATTTATTTTTGCATATTTATTTGACCTAAAAGTATTTGATTTTAAAGTTATTATTTGTTTTTTTATTTCTTCTAGCATATCTTCAGAAATATCAAGAGCATATACTAAACCAAGCCTTCCCACTATTTTTGCAGCAGCAAAAGTAAAAAAGCCAGTACCTGCTCCTAAATCTGCAATATAGTCTCCTTTTTTTAAACCAAACTTTAAGAGAAGTTTATGGGCAGGAAGAATCTTTTTTCGCTCGTTACTATTTAATTTATGCCGATTGTTAAAATTAAATTTTTCACCCATTTCTTTAAATTTTTGTCATTTTTTTAGTAAAAAAAGGCTGGCTATCATTATTATCAGACCGCCAATAAAACTTACTATAGGAAGATGGCTGTATCCGTAAGATTTAGATACCGGAATTAGTTCGTCAATTGAAATAAAAACCATAAGCCCAGCAATACCAGCAAGAAGATAGCCTAATATTTGTGCATTTAGAAAAGGCAGTAATATAAACGCAGTAAGCACTGCTCCAATGGGCTCAACAACACCTGACAAAAAAGACCATAAAAAAGCCTTAGACCTATTTCCAGTTGCTTTAAAAACTGGAGCAGAAACAGCTATGCCTTCAGGTATATTATGTATTGCTATTGCAACAGCAATTGCAGCTCCCACCTTTATATTTACAATTGAACTATAAAAAGTTGCCATACCTTCAGGAAAGTTATGGATTGCAATGCCAATTGCAACAAAAAGTCCGGTTCGAAGCAGTTTTTTATCAGTATTTTCGTTTATTTTTTCTTTCTGGCCTATATATTCATGTGGAATGAAATAATCAATTAAAAATATAAAAATAAATCCAATTACAAATGATATACTTGACTTAATAAAACCAATTTCTTCAAGACTTGATGGAAGTAACTCAAAAAATGAAACTCCAATCATAACCCCTGCAGTAAATCCTAGAACAGCACTCATAAATTTAGGGCTCTCCTTTTTAAATGCAAGACCAATTAAACTACCAATTGTTGTTGAAAGCCCTGCAATTGATGTTAAAATTAAAGGCTTTATAATCTCTTCATTCATCATTCATAAGTATCCTTAATCAATAAAGTTTTCATTTGAATTCATTGAGTAATTTAAAATCCAATTTACTGACAATCCTTTTTTTGCAAGGTATTTTCTTACAGCGTTTTCATTGCTTGCTCTTAAGTTATTAAAATTTTCCTGAGAATTGTCTGACCAAATTCTATTTGAAAAAATTGCTTCTATGCTTTTTTCAATTAACTGCCAATTGTCCTCAGTTATTTTGCGTAAAAGAATTTCATTTCTTTCTGTTTGATCATAAAGCTCAAGAACTGCTGCAATTACATCTTTAATGAGTGAACAGGTAGCTTTAAAAGCGCCATTTAAGTATATCATTTCAGATATTTTATGGTTTTCATCATTAGCTTGGGGGTTCCATAAGTTTTCAAGTGAATATTTAACAATAATATTAATTAATTTTATTGCATTAATTCTTTCAAATTCTCTTAAATTATCTGATTCCTCTAAGCTGATAACAAGAGGAGGAGGGGCAATAAATTTTTTAAAAAAAGATTGTTTTAATCTGTTAACAGTTAAAGGTTTTTTATTATCAGTGCTGTAATCTTCAATAAATTTTTTTATTTTGTTGTTGTTATCTTCTAAAATAGTTTCATAAATGTTACTCTCCAGCATATTTATAGCATCATTTTTTTTCTTCCCCTTACTAATTAAAAAATTTACAAAATCTGATTCTGATTTATTTCCTGGTTGTTCAATGTACTGGTTCCATTCTTCATAAAAGATGCTTGACCATTTTTTTATTAAAACAGAAGTAAAAAATGGCATTTGTCTTAATTTATCGTGTGCTATAAGGTTGGTTTCTTTTAATACTTTAACAGATGGGCTGATATAAATTTTGCATTCAATTGCATCTCGTCCAGCCCATATTTGAGCTGCTGCTTTGTGTTGCCCATCAAATAAGTATACCTTATTGCCAGAAATTCTACATACAGATGGAGTAAGTTGGCTATTGGAAAGTAAATGCTTATAAAGTTCCCAAAGTCTTTTAAATTCAAGTGGTCTTGGCTGCAGTTCTAAATCATTATTTATATATTTTGTTGGAAGGTAAAAATAAAAAAATTTATATCCAGTTGCAGGACATGTATATAAAGGAAGTGTATATTCTTTAATATTATTATCTTCTTTTTGATTAGCATTTAAATTATCTGAAATTTTTAATTTAATTACATTTTCATTCTCATCAATTGAGTAATTTAAAGGTAATTGAAATTGATTATTTAAATTGTTTGAAAAATCGTTTTCAATACTTAAATTATTTAAACCACTCGAACTGCTTAAATTATTTAAATTATTTGAACTACTTGAACCACTTAAATTATTTAAATAAGTAGAATTATTTAAATTAGTTTTCAGATTTAGTTTTAATTTTAAAACATCATCAAGCCTTTTAACTGCATTTTTACTAAAAAAGATTTTCATTTCTTTTAATGCTTCTGCTTCATTAGATAATGGAACTTTTTTAATATTTTTAGGCATCTGTACACCTTTCTTTTTGACCTCTCTCTAATAAGATGTTTTTAAGATAATTTTATTAAAAAATTGTTTTGGTTTTAAAAAACAAACTTCTTATAAAGTAAAAAACACCACTTATTAATGCAGCTAATAAGTGGATAAGAAGTACTATTATAGAAAAAACAACAGCTTTTTCATTTATCACTCCAAAACTTAGTAGCATAAAAACAATTGCATTTTCTCTTACCCCTAATCCTCCAATTGAAATGGGTATTCCTGTTAATACAAATATCACAGGCACCATAAATACAAAATAAAAAAAACTTAAATTAAGGTTAATTGAGAGTGAAATTATATAAAACATAACAGAATAAAGAAAATGACAAAGAATATTTATAAAAAAACTTAAAGAAACATATCTGAGTTTGTTTTTATAACTTGTAACAGCATTACTAAAACTTTGAATTTTTAGCCAAATTTCTTGAGCTTTTTTAAATTTACTTAGTTTTTTAAATAATTTATCAATCTTAAAAAGCATAGGGTTAGAAATCATTAAAAATAACATAACCGCAATTATTAAAAAAAAGGTAATTAATGAAATGTAATTTTTAAATATTTTATATAAGAAAAAAGAAGTTGAACTAAAAAAAATAATAATTGTTATTAGCCCAAAAAGATTTTCCATAAAAATGGTAGAAGCACTTTTATACAGGGGAGCTTTTTTGTTTTTTGAAATGTCAAATACCCTGTAAACATCACCACCAATATTTGATGGCAGAACATTATTGTAAAAATAACCAACAAGTCTAGCACCAAAAAGATAACCAAAATTTATATATATTTTGTGAGCTCTTAAAAGAATATCCCACCTTATAGTTTCAATAAATAATGTTAGAATAAATACTGTAAAAGCAATTATGAGATAAAAATGGTTTGTGTCGTAAATAACACTTTTAATTTTTTCAATATTATTTATATTTTTTAAAATAATGATTAAAAGTAATGTTATGCTTATTACAACTTTAATCGGATTTAAAATATTTTCTTTTTTTACTGTTTTCTTTAATTTATTTACTAATACATTTTTGTTTAAATATTTATTTAATGGTTTATTTTGTGCTGTCTTTGACTGGTTGTTATATGGTTGAGCGGTGTCTGATGTAGTTTGATTATTAATGTTACTTAAAGCGTATTTGCTTAAATATTGGTTATCTGCAAAAGGGTAAATATTTTTCTTATTTTCTTTACCGTTTAGATTAGGCATAAGGTATTATATTAAAATATTTTAAATTGTTACTTTTAAAAAATTTATTATTTCTAAATAATGTTAAATAATTTTCAATTTTTTCTAAACTAAATAATTCTTTACATAATTTTTAATTATAACAGTTGAAGAAAATTAACTATAATTTCTATTTTTAAGATAATTTAATTATAATTTCAACCACATTTAATTATAATTTTCACCACAAATATAAATTCTTAAAATTCTTAAAAAGAATTAAATTAATAAGGATAACCTACGGGAACCACATATAAAGGGGAATAGTTATCAGGTAAATTTAATATTTTTTGAACTTCATTATCATTAAAAGCACCAATAGGAACTGCCCCAAGCTCTAATGCAACTGCTTGCAGCAGTATATTTTGGCAGGCATGTCCTGCTTCCATATCTACATATCTTATTCCACGTTTGCCATATTTAACTATTGTTCTTTCGTAAACGCCAACAATAACAATATTTATTGCTGCGCCCATAACTGCATCTTGAAATAAGCAAGCTTGATATAAATTTTGTCTTTTATCAGTATTGCTTATTACTTCAAGAGCGTGATTTTTAGGATTGTAATGAAAAGTACCATCCTCTTTTAATAAATAAACTTCAAGAGGATATAATGCACCTGCGGAGGGAGCAGTTCTAAAACCGCTATCCTGTTTAGTTATTCCTTGTGCAGCCCATAAAAGCTGTGATATTTTTTCTAACTCAATCTTTTTATCTGAAAAAGACCTTACTGACCTTCTAAGAAAAAGTGCTTTTTCTAGTGAAAAATTACTATCAGTATTTGGTTGTGGAAGTGTTATTATCTCTTTTTCCATATTATTATTATTATTATTTATATC
>Ga0185342_1000972_pt1 | contig 12931 bp, 14 predicted proteins | sample ConPoolayeEmetaG_FD_128045 | JGI IMG/M metagenome (GOLD analysis project Ga0185342, IMG submission 128045) | Hot spring microbial mat communities from California, USA to study Microbial Dark Matter (Phase II) - Cone Pool mat layer E metaG... ...
CAAACACGCTTACCTTGATGGGTATGCCCACGCTTCAAAAGATATAAAGACACAAACCCCTTAGGGCTATATGCATAAGAGAAGAGGGAGGTGAAACCCATGAGCCGAAGAAAGAGAGCATTGCCAAGAGGGTGGTATCCGTTAGATAAGAAGGAATGTCAGAGAGAGATTGAATCTTATTTAGAAGGATGGTCTCCTCCTCAAATACCTGTCAGTAAGGGATTGGGGGGAATCGTTCCTCACGCGGGCTGGTACTTTTCAGGGAGGCTTTCAGCAAGGGTATTCTCCTATCTAAAGACGAAGGGCCGTTTCGATCTGATTGTACTCTATGGAGGTCACCTTGGAACGGAAGACCTTCCACGGATCGTGACAGAGGATTTCTGGGAGACTCCACTGGGAGATATTGAGATGGACACAGAATTTGTAAAGAACCTGATGAAAAGGGTTGATTTTTCAAAGGAGAGCCTAACCAGCGGGGATAATACCATTGAGGTTCAATTGCCGATGGTGAAATACTTTTTTCCTGAGGCAAAACTGCTGGCTCTTCGCTCCCCCCTTTCTTTAAAAGCAGAAACCTTGGGGAAGGAGGTGGCTGAGATGGCGAGGGAAGAAGGGATTTCTATCCTTGCTATTGGATCAACCGATCTCACGCATTATGGCCCCAATTATGGGTTTCTCGTGAAAGGGACTGGCCGTGCTTCTTTGGAGTGGGTGAAGCAGGAGAACGATAAAGGGTTTATCGACCGAGCCCTGAAGATGGATGTTGAAGGAATTATAAGGCATTCCTTAGAGAATGATAGTGCCTGTAGTGGAGGGGCTGCTGCCTCTGCCATTGCCACCTGCAGGGCTTTAGGAGCTGAGAAGGGGCATCTCCTCGACTACTATACCAGTTATGATATCATGCCTGATGATAGTTTTGTAGGCTATGCCGGGATTGTCTATTAATTTGTGCCGACTTAGCCTTCTTGCCCGTTACGGGCGGGTACCGATAATAAATATTTGTAGGGTAAAGACAACCATTGCCCTCCAAATTTTCTTAAAACGATTGTAGGCAAATAAAATTTAGAGATCTTATCAGAAGAAGTCTCTTTATTACCTATTGACAACTTTTCTCTAAATTGATAGAAATCTTCTACCAATTCAAATGGAAGGAGGTGGGGAAGATATAAGGTGGGAAGCATTCCCTTTTAAAAAACCATCTTGGAGGTGAAATTATGAAAAAAATAGCCTTTTTTATTTTGTGGTTGGTCGTTGGTATTTTTTTATTACCGGTCGTTGTGTTAGCAGCTGAGAAGCCCATTGTCTTAGGGCTTCCAACCTCATTTTTTCAGCCCCTTTGTAAGTCTGGTAAACTGGCTGTGGAGATGGCGATTGATGAGATCAATACGAAGGGTGGAATCTTGGTGAAGGACGAAGGTGTAAAACGCCCTCTCAAATTGGTCACGGCAGATACCCGATGTGGAGAGCCCGGGACTCCGGTCCAATCTGCTCTCATGGCAGTAGATAAACTGATTACTGAAGAGAAACCGGACGCTATTGTTGTGGCCCCTTTTCGGTCCGAAGCCATGGTAGCCACCATGGACCTGATCGCAAAGTATAAAATCATTACTCTTCAAACCATTGCTCAAACCCCCAAACTGATAGAAATCTTTAAAGGCGATCCAGAAAAATATAAATATTGGTTTAGAGCCACCACAAACTCTATCCATGTAGGAACCAATGCCGCAAAGACAATGGATTCTATGAGAACACAGTTTAAATATGATAAGTTATTTATTATCGCCCAGGATACGCTATGGGCAAGAGCGGCTGCTGATGCAGCCAAGAAGGCATTGGAAGGGGTTGGATGGAAGACCTTGGGGTATGAACCCGTGGCAGTCGGAACGAACGATTTCTCACCTGTCCTGACCAAAGCCAGGGGTTCTGGGGCTCAGATGCTCTATGTGGTGGGAGATATGCCCACGCTTCCCGTGTGTTTTAAGCAGTGGAAGTCAATGAAGATTCCCACCATGCTCTTCCTCGATTTTGCAGTTGTGACATCCCCTAAAGCCTGGTCCACCTATGGTGAGGATTTGGACTATGTCTTGGTTATGCCATTTCCAGGTGGAACGGCTGCGCCAGTGAAGGCCCTTCCAAAATCGATTGATTTTCACAATCGATGGAAGGAAAAAAAGTATCCTTTAATGGACGATCCCCGTGTCGTCTCCTCTGCTTATGATGCAGTCTATATCTTAAAAGATGCCATTGAACGGGCTGGGTTTGTCCCCTCAAAAAATCCGGATAAGTTTGTTGAGTTCTTAGAGGCCACCGATATGATGGGTGTGTCTGGGAGAATCAAGTTTGATAAAACCACTCATCAACAGGTCTTTGATGGGAATCCAAAGGAGAGTTCCATCATTGTTTCTTATCAATGGAGGGCAGGCAAAATGGTTCCTATCTACCCTGACCTGGTTGCCGAAGCAAAGGTGGAGTTGGCTCCTTGGATGAAATAAGATAACTGGAGTTTAGCAAATTTTAATTTCTAGACTGTCATGCCGAACTTGTTTCGGCATCTAAAAACCTTATAAATCAAAGACTTATGAGACCCTGAAACAAGTTCAGGGTGACAAAAGGGCTTTGAAAATTCCCCTTTTATTTCAATAGGTTATAAATTTTTGCTAAACTACAGTAAGATAACATCATTCTTTTATTAACCCCCCAGCCTCTTTTTAATAATGAGGCTGGGGGAGATTTTAATCCAATCGGTTTGGTCAAATTTATGGAGATCTTAATTTACGGGATCACCAATAGTGTAACATTAGCCTTGATGGCAATAGGATTTAGCCTGACATTTGGCATCAGTGGTTTGGCCAATTTTGCCCATGGGGCTTTTTATTTACTCGGTGGCATCTTAACTTGGATCTTTATGAACCAATTAGGTATTCCCTACTTTCTTTCCGCCCTCATTTCCATTGTTGTGGTCGGCCTCTTTGGCTTTTTTTTATACTGGGGACTCATGTTACGTCTCAGGGGGTTAGCCATCAATGAAGTGATCGCTACATTGGCTACTGCGATTGTGATTGTTGAGGTTTTGAGATATTTAGGTTTTTCTGGTTTTACTTATGTCCTTCCAGAGTTTATTAAAGGGAGCATCCAGATTGGGAAGAGCTGGGTGGATTACCAACGAATCTTTTTGGTCGCCATTGGAATTGGCTTAATTATTTTCCTATACCTATTTATCCACCATACCAAAATTGGCCTTTCCTTCAGGGCTATTTCTCAGAATGAAAGGACAGCCATCTCATTAGGAATCGATTCGGATTGGACCGCTGCCCTCAGTTTATCCTTTGGGTCTGCTCTTGCAGTCATTGCGGGGTTGGTTATTCTACCTCTTGGTTCCATTGATACTCAAATCGGATATGATATCCTGATTTCGGCCTTAGCGGTGGGCATTGTAGGTGGATTGGAGAGTGTTCCTGGGATTCTTGTGGCAAGCATTATCCTTGGGTTTGGACAGATTATTGTGGCTACCTTTTTTAAGGCCCAATGGCAAACCGTCGTCACTCTCATAGCCATTTTAGTGATCTTGGCAGTGAAACCTTCAGGGATTTTTGGCAAATATAAAGAGTTAGAAGAGAGAGTTTAAGATGGCTGGACCCTCCCGATATCGAAAGGAGAGAATCGACCGAGGAATAAAGGCAAGAAGCGATACGATCTACGTCCTTTCATCCTATCGGGAAATGGTCTATATTTTACTCCCACGAATTCTACCTATTTTCTTCCTTCTCATCTTCCCCCTCGTTGTGGGGGGAGGTTATTGGGGTAAGGTTGTCTTTTATTCTTGTACGTTTGCCCTCCTGGCCTTAAGTTGGGACCTCTTGGCTTCTGTAGGGTTGGTCTCTTTGGGACAGGCCCTCTTTTTTGGAGTCGGTTCCTATGTGGCAGGAGGATTCAATCACTATTTAAAGTGGCCCATCTTTTTGACAATCCCCGTTGCGACGATTGGGGGTGCCTTCATCTGCTCCTTACTTCTCATTCCGGTTTTAAGATTGAGAGGAGTCTATTTTTCGATGGTAACGTTGATCCTTCCCTTATTATTTGACCATCTGATTGAGACCCTGGAGATTTTAGGAGGGACTCATGGACTACTTTCTCTAACGCCCTTTCCCAACCATTGGATGGCGGTCTATATAGCAATCCTTGCAGTCATCGTTTGTCTGTTTGGATTTCGAAGACTTATCCATGAGGACTACGGCTTCGTGTTAAGGGGGATTCGAGAGGACGATCGGGTGGTGATGGCTGGAGGGATTAATATTTATTGGTATAAAACCCAGACCATCTTTATTGCAGGTGGGATCGGATGTTTGGCTGGAGCGTTAATGACTCACTATTACCAGTTTGTAGGAAGGTCTGCGTTTGCCCTTGACAACACCATTCTTCCACTTGCCGGAGCAGTCTTAGGAGGGTCTGGAAATTTTGCGGGCGCTGTATTGGGTACGTTTATTCTTGTCCCACTTTCTGAAGCACTTCGAGCCCTTGGAGGGTTGAGGATGGCCCTTTACAGTTTGATCTTAATTGGTGCTTTGGCCATTCTACCAGAAGGAATCTTCCATTACCTCGAAAGAAAATATCATCAATTTGAGAGGATCGTAAGTATTTAAAATGTCAGAGGAGATAATCTTACGAGTTGAAAATTTAACGAAACGTTTTGGTGGAGTGGTCGCTGTTGATCAGGTGAGTTTTGAAGTCCGGCGAGGAGAATTCCTCGGCCTGATTGGTCCAAATGGTTCTGGAAAAACCACCCTGATCAATTTGATCACAGGGTTTGTGAAGCCTACTTCAGGCAGAATTCTCTACCTAAACCAAGAGATCACTCATCAACCTCCTTATCGGATTGCCTGTATGGGCGTGGCTCGTAGTTTTCAAATGGTCAGGGCCTTTCATAGAATTCCAGCCTTCAAAAACCTTATCGTCCCGCTCTATTCTCCAAGGGTAAAAAAATTGGGAGGAGGAAAATATGGAGAGAGGGATGATATCGCAGTCGACCTTTTGGATGATTTTGGGTTTGAGCGTGATTCTTTAGTCCCTTATAAGACGGCTGGAAGTCTTCCCCATGGCTATTTAAAAAGACTGGACCTTGCTCGGTGCATGGCCCTACGGCCAGATTTACTGATCTTGGATGAACTCTTTTCAGGAATGACCATGTCAGAGGTTGCCGCAACCCTTCCCCTGATTGAGAAGTTTAATCGGGAGGGATTGACCATTATGATGGTTGAGCATCGCCTTAAGGAACTGTTTCGAGTAGCTCATCGAGTCATTGTGTTGAATTTTGGTCGAAAGATTGCAGATGGTCCCCCTAAAGAAGCGATGAATCATGAAGAAGTTCAGAAGGCCTATCTTGGAACCGAGGTGGAGGGATAAAGGGAACGATGGACAAGGGACGATAGACAATGGACGACCGACAAATGGAGAGGATGCTCGAAGTTAAAAATCTGATGGTATTTTTTGAAAATGCATTGGCTTTGAATGACCTAACCTTGGAGGTCCATCGGAACGAGATTGTCAGCGCCTTAGGGTCTAACAGCGCAGGGAAGACCACCCTGATGAATACGATTTCTGGTTTAATTATTGATATGAAGCTTAAAGAAGAGAGAAGAGGCGGTGAGAGAATTACCCTAATGGGCGAAATTTTGTTTGAAGGGGAGGAGATTCTTTTTACGAAACCGAGTCAGCGAATCCGGAAAGGAATTGCCTTAAGTCGGGAGCGGCATCCTGTCTTTCCAGATAGTGATGTGGAGGAAAACCTGAAGATTAGTACCTATCTTCGAAAAGATTCTGAAGTAAAAAAGAGCTTTGAATTTGTCTACAGCATCTTTCCTCCGCTCAAAGCCCTAAGTAAAAGGAGGGCGGGGTTCTGTAGCGGAGGGGAACAGCAGATGCTTTCTATTGGAATGGCCCTAATGACCCGACCTCGGCTCCTCCTTCTGGATGAACCGCTGTTGGGGCTTAGCCCGGCCATGCAGAATAGTTTGATTGAGGCCATTAAACAGATTCGAAAGGAAGGAATTACCATTTTGGTTGCAGAACAGTTTGCCAGACCTCTGCTTCCCATTGTTGACCGTGGTTATATTATCGAGAATGGGATGCTCACCTTACAGGGGACTGGCCAGGAACTGAGGGAGAACCCAGAAGTCAGATCAACCTTTATGGGTGTATGAGAAACCCAATAGGAAAGGCTCAATGTTGGAGACCACCTACCAGGCCTTTGAAGAAGTTGCAAAGCACTCCCCCCATAAGACCGCCATCCTCTACCTGGGTAAAGAGTTTACCTTCTTCGAACTTCATGAGATGACATTGAGGCTGGCCTCTTCCTTATATGAAATGGGTGTCAAGAAGGAAGAAAAGGTTATTCTCTACCTTTATAATCTTCCTCAGACGATTATTGCTTGGCTGGCCCTTCAGCGATTGGAAGCGACTCCGGTGATGGTGGCCCCGGTTTATACGGCTTATGACATCCGGTATATGGCCAATGATGTGGAGGCAGAAGTCATCTTTTGCATGGATACGAATTTAAGTTATGTGATGGACATCCTCGCTGGAGCTCCTATAAGAAAGATTATTATGACAAATATGGTGGATCTCCTTCCTTGGTGGAAAAGATGGATTGGAAGGGGTTTTGGAAGAGTTCCTTCTGGGAAAATTCCAAGCGGGAAAGAATTCATATCGTTTAAAGACCTCTTAAGAAAAGGAAACCCATCCTTTTTACCTCCTTTCCATGGGAAGGCCGAAGATACAGCGGTCATGCTTTATACGGGTGGAACCACTGGGTTTCCAAAGGGAGTTCCTATCTCCGCAGGCCTATTTCTCTATCGAGTCAGTGAATGGGCTAAAGCCGCTGAAGCGGTCATCCCCTTTGGAAAAGGTATCTCCCTCCTGTCTGCTCCTCTCTATCATGTCATTGGTCAGATGGATGGAATGACTCCACTGCTCGTCACAGGAGAACCTCTCATCGTGATGCCAAGAGTGGTTTTAGATGCCATGTTTGATCACATTGAGCGATATCGAGTCACCCGGATGTTTGCCGTCCCAGCGATGTATCGAATGATCTTAGAGCATGACAGGATAGATTACTATGATTTAAGTTCCCTCAAATATTGTGGAACAGGCGGTGATGTTTTACCTACTGAAGTTGCAAACAGATGGTATAAGAAGTTTGGCATCCCTCTTTATCAAGGGTATGGTGCTACGGAGCTCTGTGGAGCCATCTCTCTTAGTTATGCAGGGGATGGAGTGCCTCCCGAAGGGGCTGCAGGTAGGATTTCATCAGGAAGTAAGTTTCGTTTAGTCGATCCCGAAACCTTAGAACCCGTTCCTCCTGGAGAGCCAGGAGAACTTCTCGCCACCTCTCCCTTTGCGATTCGATCCTATTGGAATAAACCGGAAGAGACGAAAGAATGTTTTTTAGAAATCGAAGGCGAGATCTGGTATCGGACAAAAGATATTGTAGAAATCGATCAAAACCTTTGGCTTTATTTTAGGGATCGGTCTGTCGATCTCATCAAGCATAAGGGTTACCGAGTTGCTGCTGCTGAAGTCGAAAGAGTGCTTCAGGAACACCCAGCCGTCATCGCCGCCAGTGTTGTGGGCGTCCCAGACGAAAAGGTTGGGGAAAGAATTAAAGCATTTGTAGTGCTGAAGGAGGATATAAAAGGGGTCAGTGGTTTTGAACTAACCAAATGGTGCAAGGAGCGATTGGCTCCTTATAAGGTCCCACAATATATTGAGTTTCGGGATATGTTGCCAAAGTCAAAGGTTGGGAAATACTTGAGGCGTGAATTGAGAGAAGAGGAGCGAAGGAAATTAATCGAATAAGGAGGGGTAAAAGATGGGACTTCGAAGTTTTACTGTTTATGACATTTATAAAAGGAATGCCCAGATATTTAAGAATCGGATTGCCATCCAATCTGAAAAAGGGAAGGTGACCTATGGGGAGCTTTTGGATCAGAGCAAGCGAGTCGCAGGGTGGCTTAAGGGAAAAGAGGTAAAGAAAGGAGACCGAATAGCCGTTCTTGCCAAGAACGACCCCCAGTTTTTTCCTTTAATGGGAGGAATTTCTGCCATTGGGGCGATCATGGTTCCAATCAACTTTAGACTCTCAGCCGATGAGATTGGTCTCAATCTAACCAATACGGAACCAGTGGCCATCGTCGTGGATCCAGATTTTGAAAAGATGATTTTAGATCTTCGGTACAACTGTCCTTTCTTAAGGGAGTTTATTACGTTTGGGGAGGGTAGAGAAGGCTACCATCCCTTTGAGTCTCTCATGAAATCTGAACCTGCCACACTGGTTCCCATCGATGGAGATGATCCTTTGGTCATCATGCATACCGCTGCGGTTCAAGGGAGACCTCGGGGAGCAGTAATCAGTCATCATAATCTTGTTTCTTGTACTATTCAGAATATCGCTCTTATGAGTCTTACCCCTGAGGATTCCTATCTGAACATTCTTCCCCTCTTTCATATTGCCGGAATGTTTGGCGCTCTGGTGATGATGCACGTAGGAGGAAGAAATGTGATGATTTCAAAATTTGATCCCAAGGTGGCAGGGAAATTGATTGACCAGGAGAGGATTACGATGATTGGAGACTTTCCTCCAATTCTGCTTCAACTCCTTGAGGAACAGGCCAAAGGCGAATTTACCCTCTCTCCCCTGAAACATATTTTTGGGGTAGACCTTCAAGAGACAGTCAAAAGGTTTGAAGGATTGGGCTATGGTCAATTCTGGCTCGCTTATGGGCAGACCGAAACCATGGGACTGACCAGTGTCTGCGCCAATCGCGAAAGGCCTGGATGTGCGGGCAAGCCAGGTCCTCTGGTGGACCTAAAGATTGTGGATGAGTTTGACCGAGAGGTTGAGACGGGCAAGGTTGGAGAGATATTAGTCCGGGGCCCTCTGGTCTTTCGTGGATACTGGAATGAAGAGGAGTTGACCCGACATACCTTCCGAGAGGAATGGCACCATACGGGAGATTTGGGTCGTCTTGATGAAGAGGGTTATCTCTGGTTTGCAGGAAGAAAAGCGGAGAAGGAACTGATCAAACCTGGAGGCGAGAATGTCTATCCTGTCGAAGTGGAAAAGGTGATCCTTGAGCATCCTAATGTGAAAGAAGTCTCGGTGATTGGAGTTCCAGACCCAAAGTTTGGAGAGGGGATAAAGGCAGTGGTTGTGTTAAAAAAGGGCACCCAATTGTCATCCCAAGAGTTGATCGATTTTGTGGCCAGTCGAATTGCACGATACAAAAAACCAGGCTATGTCCAGTTTGTAGAGTCCCTTCCCAAAAAGGAGGATGGTTCGATCGATCGACCAAAAGTCAAAAAATTGTATGGGGGAAGTTAAAGTGGGGAGCGAGAGATAGATATGAGTCAAACGAATACGAAACAGAGTTACGACTATGAACTTTGATTTGACTGAAGAGCAGAGAGAGATCCAGAAAGCGGCTAGCGAATTTGCCCAAGGAGAGTTTGACAAAGAGATTATTTTAGAACTGGAAAAGAATCATCAATTCCCTTTCTCCATCCTTAAAAAGGCCTCCAAACTTGGATTCATTGGGATTCACTATCCAGAAGCCTATGGGGGTCAGGGTTATGGGATTCTTGAAAACGCATTGATTGTGGAGGCATTCTGTCGGAAGGATTCTGGAATAGGAATCTGCCTCAGCATTGCCAACTTCTCATCAGAGATCATCTTAAGGTTTGGTAATGAGGCCCAGAAGAAGAAATATCTCATTCCCCTTGCCCGGGGAGAGGCCATCTCCTCCGGCGCCTTTACTGAACCCGACCATGGAAGTGACCTTACCGAACTGAGAACCATAGCCCTAAAGAAGGGTCATGAATATGTCCTCGATGGAGTAAAGACCTTCATTTCCAATGGGAGTATCTCCAACTTCGTCATCGTCCTTTGTCAAACCGACACGCACGTTAACCCTCCTTATAGAGGACAATCCACCTTCATTGTGGATAAAGGATGCAAAGGGTTTGAGGTGACCGAGCTCGGAGAAAAGATGGGGATTAAAATGACCTCCACCACGGAGATGTCCTTTGATCAAGTCCATATCCCGGAGGAGAATCTCATCGGGACATTAAACAGGGGCTTTTATCAGGTCCTTGAATTCTTTGATGAGAGTAGGGTTATGGTGGCTGCCCAGGCCTTGGGGATTGCCCAAGGGGCCTTTGATCGGGCAATGGATTATTCAAAGAAAAGAGAGCAGTTTGGCAAGAAACTGGCTGAGTTTCAGGTCACTCAACACAAATTGGCAGATATGGCAACGATGATCGAGGCCTCCAGATGTCTGGTCTATAAGGCAGGTTGGAATTTTGATCAAGGAAGGATTGATCCAAAGTTGACCTCGATGGCAAAGATGTATGCAGGAAGGGTTGCAGTCGAGGTGACACAGGAGGCCTTGCAGATTCACGGTGGTTATGGATATATGTTAGAATATGAAGTGGAACGATTCTATCGAGATGCAAGGATTACGGAGATCTATGAAGGAACGAGGGAGATACAAAAAAATACGATCGCCAGTTCTTTGATTGGAAAGAGAGGATAAAGGGAATATGAGAAGGGTTGCTATTGTTGGAATTGGTCATGGGAAGTTTGGAGTCCGATCCGATGCCTCATTGCGTGAACTTGCCTTTGAAGCAGTGAAGGCCTGTTTGGATGATGCAGGGATTACACTTAACGAAGTGGATAGTATGGTCACAGGGATTGCTGGAGATGAATTTGCCTTGAGCCTCCAGCCATCTGCCCAGGTTCACGATTATATCGGATTTTATCCAAAACCAAATTTCCGAGTGGAAGGGGCCTGCGCCACTGGAAGCATGGCCCTAAGGACAGGATATATGAATGTCGCATCAGGTTTAGCCGATTTGGTTTTGGTGGTGGGGGTAGAAAAGATGACCGAGGTGCCAACCCCTGTGGCCACTGAAATTATGGGGAAGGCAGGGGATTCGATATGGGAATATCCATTCGGGACCACCTTCCCTGGCTATTACGCCATGATTGCCAATGCTCATATGGCTGAGTATGGGACCACCGAAGAGCAGTTGGCCATGGTGGCGGTCAAGAATCATTATTATGGTAGCCTCAATCCCTATGCCCATATGCAAAAGGTGATCGATTTGCAAAAAGCCTTAACCTCTTTCACCGTGGCCTATCCATTAAAACTTTTTGACTGCAGTCTGATAACAGATGGAGCGGCTGCAGTCATTATTGCATCTGAAGAGAGGGCAAAGGCCATTTCAAAAAAGCCGGTCTGGATCGTTGGGACAGGCCTAGCCACTGATACACTGAGGTTAAGCGATAGGAAGTCTTTAACCTCCATCCTCGCTGCAAGAGAGGCTGCCAGGATAGCTTACAAAATGGCAGGAGTTGGGCCTTCAGATATTGATGTGGCTACGGTTCATGACTGTTTTACCATTGCGGAGATCGTGGCCTATGAAGACCTTGGGTTTTGCGAGAAGGGGGAGGGAGGAAAACTCATCGAGGCGAAGGAGACCTATCTTGGAGGAAGGATTCCTGTCAATGTGGATGGAGGACTGAAGTCAAAAGGCCATCCCATTGGGGCCACAGGTGTCTCAATGGCGGTTGAGATTACAAAACAGTTAAGGGGAGAGGCAGGAGAGAGACAGGTAAAAGGAGCAGAGATTGGGCTTGCCCATAATGTTGGCGGAACGGGCCAGGTCGTGGCTGTCCATATCTTTAGGAGGGAATAGAATGGAATTCAAAAGTTTTTCGCTTAATATTTCTCAAACCAAAGTCAACCGATTTGTAGATGAATTGGCAGGCGGTAAGTTTATGGCAACTGTATGTAGGAGATGCGGAAGGAAATATTATCCCCCTCAGGCAGACTGCACCCGATGTATGGAGAGCGATATGGAGTGGGAAGAGATACCTACCGAAGGGAAGATAGTCACCTTTACAAGGATCCATGTTCCTCCAGAACACTTTGGTATTCCCCAGCCCTTGATGCCTTTTTCAAGTGTCATATTTGAACCCTGCCCAATAGGCCTCATAGAGGTGGAGGGAGGATTGAAGATAATGGGCTGGATACCCAAGATGGATATAAAAAAGATTAAAGTAGGGATGAAGATGAAGGCCTCTCCCTTTACACTTCCTAACGGTAAGTTGACCATTGTGTTGGAGCCCATTTAACGAAGATGCGGATTACCGTTAAATGGAGGAAAGAATTGACATAATTTTTTAGAGTGGTTAATAAATTAGGAGTGGGCGATTAGCTCAGTTGGATAGAGCGTTGGTCTCCGGAACCAAAGGCCGTGGGTTCAACTCCCGCATCGCCCACCACCTCTTTTTAACGAATTATGAAGAGTAGGGGATATATTCTTGTTCTTGCCTTTCTTTTGAGTTTGACCATTCTATCAGGGGTTTTGCTAACCCTTGGCCTGGGCGAGGAGAGGCAGGATAGGTTTCGGATCATTTCTATTCAAGTTGAAAAGAAAGAAGAAGAAATAGATTCACACTACATTCAACTCCTAAAGAAAATCCAGGAAAAATTGGACGAGTGGCTAAAATCCCTCAACGAACGAATTGAGAAGGAGGACATCACTCGCATCGAAGTTCGATTCCTTGAGATATTGAGAAATGTCCTGGAATGGGTGAAAGAGAAGGTCGATGCAAAGATTGAGTCCTCAAAAGGGGAAAAGCCTCTTAAGAAAAGAAGAGGCCTTTTTGAGGAGACGGATCAGAGAATCTACCCCTATTTTGGAAAGGGATGAAAGAAGAGAGGGTATTCTTTCAATCTAAAGGGATAAGGTTGGAAGGCCTCTTAAGGATTCAAGAGGCCCTCCCTTTTAAAAGAAGTTTGATCCTCTGCCACCCCCATCCCCAATTTGGCGGGGATATGGATAACCCTGTCATCCAAGAAGCTGCTGAAAC
>Ga0185342_1000973_pt1 | contig 12909 bp, 10 predicted proteins | sample ConPoolayeEmetaG_FD_128045 | JGI IMG/M metagenome (GOLD analysis project Ga0185342, IMG submission 128045) | Hot spring microbial mat communities from California, USA to study Microbial Dark Matter (Phase II) - Cone Pool mat layer E metaG... ...
GTCACGGGCATAGAGACTGGTCTTTTCCTTCACGTCCGAGGACAGAGCCCGGCGGATGTCCCCGGGCAGTGCCTGCGGCGGCGTCGGGTGCTGGGTAAAAAGCCGGAAGGCCTTGATGTCGAAGAGGAACCCTTCCCCTGTCCTCTCCGCCCACAGGGCGCTGGTTCTTTCGCCGGGCAGGGCGTAGTAGGAGCTGTCGACCTCGACAACGGGAAACCGGCCGGCGTAGTACTGAAGACGGGCTTCGGCCGATTTCGCCCATTCAGGATAGAAACGCCGGCTCTCAATCAGCGTCGGGTCGGTCCAGGAACATGTCCCCACCAGGATTTGCCCCATCTGTTGCCGCGATCCTCCTGTTTTGATTTTAGCACCGGAGTTTGAATCGATTCCTCTCCTGTCAGCAGAAGCTCCTTGCCTTCGGTGCCGGCGGCGGGTAGAGCGCCTGCTGGCACTCCCTTTCCTGCTTGAGGGTGGACAGCCGCTCGGCCACGATGTTTACGATTCCCTCCCTCTTCTGAAGGACTCCCTCAACGACAATGAGCGGCTCGGTCCTCACCAGATAACGGTATTTCTGGTACACATGCGGCTTGAGGACGATATTGAGCAGCCCATCCTCGTCTTCGAGGGTGAGAAAGACATGACCCTTGGCCGTTGCCGGCGCCTGGCGGCAGACAACATACCCGGCGGTGCGGACCCTGGTGTTCGGAAAGAGCGCCAGCACCTCCGAACTCCTCATGACACCATCACGCGAAATCTCTTTCCTTATCACTTCCATCGGGTGAAGCCGTGCCGAAAGCCCCTGCACCCTGTATTCCGCCGAAAGCTTCTCCATCTCGGTCATTTCGGGCAGGGGCACGCGGTATTCGGGATAGCCCAGCATCAGCCCTTCACGCCCCGTACGCTCAAGGATGCCCAGTTCCCAGAGGAGCTGTCTCTTTGGCCTGCCGAAGCTGTCCATCGCTCCGGCGAGAATCAGGTTCTCCGCTGCCTCCCTGCTTAGCCTCGCCCTCCGGTAGAAGTCCGCAAGCGAGGTGAAAGGCGCCTCAGCCCTTGCCTTCTCTATCCCGGCAATGGCTGCTTTGCCCATCTCCTTGACGTAGCGGAAGCCGAGGCGGAGTTTGCCATCTTCCACGGTGCAGCGCCCGGAGCTCCGGTTAATGTCGACCGGAAGCACCTCAACACCGTGCCGCTTGGCATCGCCGACAATTACTTCGGGTGTGTAGAAGCCCATCGGCTGGTTGTTGAGGAGGGCGGCGTAAAACTCCGCCGGGTAGTAATATTTCAGCCAGGCCGACCGGTAGGCGAGCAGGGCAAAACCGGCGGCATGGCTCTTGCAGAAGCCGTACTCGGCAAACCCTTTCAGGGTATTGAAGACGCGGAGGGCCGTAGCTTCGGAAACCCCGTTACCTTTCGCCCCGTCAATAAACCTCTGTCTTAATTCTTCCATCGCCTGTTTTGAGCGCTTGCGGCTCATGGCTCGCCTGAGCGAATCTGCTTCCCCGGGAGTAAAGCCGGCCACGGCAATGGCACACCTGAGCACCTGCTCCTGGAAGAGGATGACCCCCAGCGTCTCTTCCAAAATGGGTTTCAGCTTCGGGTGTGGATAAGACACTTTCTCCTTGCCCTGACGGCGGCGGATGTAGGGATGCACCATGTTCCCCTGCAACGGCCCGGGGCGGATGATGGCGACCTCAACGGTCAGGTCTTCGATTGACCTCGGCGTTGTCCGGGGAAGGGTCTGCATTTGGGCACGGCTTTCCACCTGGAAGACGCCCATGGTGTCCGCCCGGCAGATCATGTCATAGACCTTGCCATCATCAGGCGGAACCTTCTCTAGGTCAATATCAAGGTCCCGGCTTTCTTTTATTAGCTCAACGGCTTCATGAATGAGCGAGAGCATGCGCAGGCCAAGGATGTCCACCTTGACCAGACCGGCATCCTCAACGCCGTCCTTGTCCCACTGGCAGACAATTCTCCCCGGCATGGTGGCCCGCTCCAGGGGCACAATATCGGTGAGGGGACAGGAGGAGATTATCATGCCGCCGACGTGTATCGAGAGATGCCTGGGGAAGTCGGCGATTTCTTTGCACAGGGTAACAAAGTGCCGCCAGGGCGTTGAGGTAACGTAAGAGCGGAACTGCTCGAGCCTGCCCAGGTCCCGGTCAACATCTCTGGCGCTGTAGCTGCTTACCGCCCTGGCCATTCGGTCGAGCAGGTCTTTCGGCATCCCCAGCACCTTGCCGACTTCCCTGATGGCGTTACGTGCCTGAAAGGTGACATAGGTGCAGACCATGGCGACATGCTCCCCGCCATATTTCTGATAGACATACTGGATGAGCCGCTCGCGGTGGTTTGTGGATACGTCAATATCGATGTCGGGTATTGAAGACATCTCCTCGTTAAGGAATCTGCCGACAAAGAGGTTGTGGCGGATGGGGTCAACTTTGGTTATGCCGAGGATGTAGGCGATGATGGAGTTGGCGGCCGAGCCCCTGCCCTGCGCCGGGACACCGTTTTTCCTGGCGTAGTCCATGATGTCATGGACGACGAGGAAGTAGCCGGATAGGCCCAGCTTTTTTATCAGGTCAAGCTCATAAGCTATCTGCTCTCTGACACGCTCTGAAAGCTCACCGTACTTCTCCTTTGCCTTTTCCCGGCAGAGCTTTGCCAGGTAGCTGTCGGTCGTCTCCCCCTGAGGCACCGGAAAATCGGGGAAGCGGTACGAACTGAAATTGAGGTCAACGCTGCACCGGTCGGCAATGAACAGGGTATTTTCAACGGCTTCCGGGCAGTCGGCAAAGATCTCCCTCATCCCGGCTGCCGGCTTGAGGTAGAACTCGGCATTGGGACGCCGCAGGTGTCCCGACCTGTCCAGCGTTACGCCGTTCCTGATGCACACCAGGACGTCATGCAGGTGGTGCCTCTCCTTTACCGCGTAGTGGACGTTGTTGGTGGCGACACAGCGGATGCCGAGCTTCTGCGCCAGTGAGACCTGGCGGCGGACGAGTCGGTCATCGCCCGGGCAGAGGTTGTTCCGAAGCTCGATGAAGAAGTTTTCGCCGAAGATGTCTCGCAGCTGCCGGGCTGAGGCTTCCGCCTGACCGGTTTTCCCTTCATCGAGAAGGCCGGCAATTTCGCCCTTCCGGCACCCGGAAAGGCAGACGAGCCCGCTGCTGCAGGTGGCTAAATCTGCCTTCTCTATCGATGGCTCGCCTTTCCCGTGTGCCAGCTGTGCCCGGGTTATCAGCCGGCAGAGGCGGGAGTAGCCTTTGTTGTCCCTGGCAAGAAGGGTCAGGTGGTGTTTCCCTTCAACGGTGACTTCGGCACCGATTATCGGCCTGATGCCGGACCTTCTGGCTTCCCGGTAGAAGCGTACAGCGCCGTACAGCCCGTCATGGTCGGTGATGGCCAGGGCCGGCATACCCAGCTCTTTTGCCCGGGCCACCAGCTCCTCCGGGTGGGAAGCCCCATCCAGGAGCGAAAAGCTGGAATGGCAGTGTAGTTCCGCGTAGGACACGGCTCTCCCTGAACTTGCTAGTCATGGATCCCGTCGAGGTACCAGCCGCCGGAGGTGCTGTCACGGTAGATATCAAGGACCAGGCCGGCGCTCGTTTCGACCCGGAAATAGTCCCGTTCTACTCCCTTTCCCCACCACTCATCAGCGAGCCGCCAGTGCTCGCAGACAGCGGTAATCTCCTCACGCCGGCCGTTCCTCACCAGGCTTACCGGGACGCCGGCGGTGTCTGTTTTTACCTCTATTTCCCGCACCCTCTGTATCTGCCCGGACATCGCCTTCACCTATTCCGTGACATCGGTCAGAGTGAACCGCTTTTCGGGAAGTACCGGCCGGGGGCTTACTTCCTTGAGTCTCTTAATCGGCTGGTAGCCGAACCTGAGCTTCAGCTTTTCCACTGCCCCCGACATTCCCTCATCGGTCATCTTCCCGTCCGGCCACAGCGACAGCTTCTTACCCTGTTCGCCTGTTAGAGAAAGTGTAAGCACAATCTCCGTCACCCCGGATGGGAACCTGGCCGTCTCCAGCCATGTCCTGAGGCGCGATAGGACCGGCCCGGTTGAAGCCGCCGGCTCCTTCAGTGGGAGGCTTCGCTCCTGTGAGGTACCCGGGGCGAAGTCAAGCCTTACCGTCACCTCGCGGCAAAGCCTGCCCCGCTGGCGTATTTTCGGAAGAAGACGTTGGAGCACGGCCTCGCAGGAGTGCAAAATCTCCGCGGTGCTCACCGCCGGAGAATCGAGGCTGACGCTTTCGGTGAGCAGTTCCGGTTTCTGTCTCGGGACAAGCATGGAACGGTCAATACCGCAGGCCAGGTCATGCATCAGTGCCCCATCGCAGCCGAACTGGGTAACCAGCGCCTCTCTGGAAAACAACGCCAGCTCGCCGATGAAGCGGATGCCCAGAAGCCGGAGCCGCTCTATGGACTCCCTGACGCAGGGCAAAAGATCGATGGAAAAGGGGGCAACAAACTCCCTCTGCTGACCCGGGCTGACAATCACCGGTGCCTCCGGCGGCGCGGTAAGGGCGGCGATGCGGGCGAAAAACTTACCGCTGCTCACACCAAGGCAGGCGCTCAAACCGGTCTCCCCGTATATCTGCCGGACTATTTCACGGCAGAGACCCGCCTCGTCCCGAACCGCGCCGATGTCTAAGCAGGCGCAGCCCGGCCTTTCGACATCGACTGCCGGACTGGACCTCTCCAGGATATCAGCTATCCCCTCAAATACCTGTCGGTAGCGCCATTCTTCAGCGGGAACAAACTTTGCCCCGGGGCAGAAGGCGTATGCTTCACGGAGCGGCATCCCGACTTTAACTCCACAGGCCGTTGCCTCCGGCGAGGCGTCATAGACTGTCTTCGATTCAAACGGCTGACCGCCTATGACCAGCGGCTGCCCTCGCAGTGCAGGACTGGCGGCGAGAGCTACCTGGACGGCAAAACTGGGCACCATTACACAGGCAATCCTCATCTTGAATCACAGCCCTCTGACCGTTCGATGACTTTACCCTGAACAACAACCCTATCGGGGGCGAAATGCCGATGTTGGCCGGCTGAAAACGTATCCGCTCTAGCAAACAAATGTTCTATAGAACACTTGTAATATTACGCTCCGCATGACACGGCTGTCAAGAGGGTTTTCTTATTCATCTGAGGAACCGGTCCAGGAAGGGGAATCCTTTGCTTTCGGCAGGTTGTTCTACTGACCTACCGGCCAGAACTGGCGAGCGGAATGGGGATACCCGGAGAAAAGTAGCATTCCGGGCCGAAGTTGCCTGCCCTGCACGTGACGACGGAAGTGCCGGTCTAGCAGGTGATGTGAATCAGGGCGGCCGGACGCCTGCCCTCGGCCAGACACCGGTTGAACCTGTCTGCTGCCTGCGGTGAAGGCACAACCACCGATTCTATCCCGGATTCCCGCATCAGGGATTCGGCATCCGGACTCAGCCTGGCTTTGCCGTTCGTCCCGGTCCCAATTATCAGCGTGTCAGGCCCCGTCTTGAGAAGCTCCTCGATCTCTTCTCTCCTGATGGCATGGCTGCCGAACTTCCAGAACCTGCCCTTTCGTTTGACGATCCTGCCGTCGGCATGCAGCAGAAGGTCGCCGCTATACCTCTTACCATTGACCACGATTGAACCAAAGCTGAAGCTGTCCACCTTTGCCATCTGCGCCTCCTATCGGCCGGCACCTTAAAGATGGCTCACGCCGGGTCCCCCATCAAGGCTGCTGCGGGGGCGACAGGGTTCGGATATGCCCTCACATTGCGAGGAGCAGGGTCGGATAGAGCGCGCACTTGCCAACCCCAGAAAGCAACACCTGTGGGGAGACATCACCGACGACGAGTACCGCGAACAGAAACAGGCACTGCAGAAACGACTGATGGCTCTTACGCCAGCCATGAGTCCGGCCTGTCTTCCCAGTCTGGAGAGAGCAGGACAGTATACAGCCCAGGTCCCAGTACCAGCCGCTGTTTGCCTGCATCGTTATCCGAGGAATAAGAAATGGTCGGGGTGAGTGGATTCGAACCACCGACCTCATGGTCCCAAACCATGCGCGCTAGCCGCTGCGCTACACCCCGTAAACGGAGCGAATATAACAGAGGTATAGAGGACAGTCAACGGTTGGAGATGGACTTTGCTGACGTTCTCAATGACCCCGAGCAATTACTTCCGGCAGTTGATGCAGACCTTGAAGAAATCCCGGGGCAGTTTGGCCTTTTTCATCATGTATTCAACCTGCGCATCCGGAATCCAGTAATTACCGCAGGACTCGCACTGAAGGAGCTTGAACTCGCGTTTCCAGTTAAAGAGCTTGCGAACCCCGTCTTTTTCCTCCATTTTAATGGCACCGGTGGGGCAAACGTAGAAGCAGGAGCCACAGCCGATACAGTCCGGAGCTGGTTCAAAAAACGGCGAAGCCGCCCACTTCGTCACGCCACGGTTCACCAGACTGATGGCGCTGACACCAACGATTTCATTACAGACTCTGGCGCATTGTCCACAAAGGATGCAGTCATTCTGCTCCAAATAGTTTTCATTAAAAGAAGACTTCTGGATGCCGTATTTGGCCGCCATCTCCTTAATGACTTTGTTCTCGGAGCACCGCGCGAGAAGCAACTCCAGCACCATCTTACGGTTCTCAATAACCCTTGGAGTATCGGTTCTAACATCCAGTCCTTCTTCAGCCGGGTAAGCGCAGGATACGACCAGTCTGGAGCGATTGCGGCCTTTTGGTGTAACCTCGACCAAACACAGACGGCAAGCACCGTATGGTTCCAGTGACTCATGGTTGCACAACGTTGGTATTTCAATGCCGCTTTCCCTGGCGACATTCAACACATACTGACCGGGTTCGGCTTGAACTTTCCTGCCGTTAATCGTTAGTGAAAGCATCTTGACCTCGCTTTAGTTCACGGCTAATCAATACCAACTGCTGAGAACTTGCAGACATCGTGACAGGCGCCGCATTTGATGCATTTACTCTGGTCCATGACTACCGGTTTCTTCTTGCCCTGCCCTGTGATAGCCTGATTCGGACAGGCTTTAACACAAAGCTGACAGCCAACACATTTGTCAGTGATGATGTAATACTTAATCAGCGCTTTACAGACACCGGCAGGGCACTTCTTATCCCTGATATGGGCTTCGTATTCTTCCCTGAAGTATTTTAAGGTAGTCAGCACCGGGTTAGGAGCGGTGGCCCCGAGCTGACATAGAGAGGCATCACTGAGGTGCGCCGCCAGCCGCTCCATAAGAGGGATGTCCTCTTCTCGTCCCCTGCCTTCGGTGATATCGGTGAGTATCTGATGCATACGCTTGATGCCTTCCCGGCAGGGTACACATTTACCGCAGGACTCCTCTTCAAGAAAGGTAAAGAAGTATTTAGCGATATCTACCATACAGGTCCGGTCGTCCATAACAATCATTCCGCCGGAACCCATCATCGAACCAGCTCTGGTCAGCTCGTCAAAGTCCACCGGTAAATCAATCAGTTCCTCCGGTATGCAACCGCCTGATGGTCCGCCGGTCTGGACAGCCTTGAACTTGCGTCCATCTTTGATACCACCGCCGATATCATAAATAATCTCCCGCAGTGTAATCCCCATCGGCACCTCAACCAGCCCGGTGTTATTGACCTTACCAACCAGTGAGAATACTTTGGTGCCGGTACTGCCTTTGGTGCCAATACTCTTGAACCAGCCGGATCCGTTATTGATAATTAACGGTACGTTAGCCCATGTCTCAACATTATTGAGATTACTGGGACGGTCCCAGAGACCTTTCTCAGCGGTATGAATGTATTTAACCCGTGGCTCACCGGCTTTGCCCTCCAGTGAAGCCATCAGGGCCGTGGATTCGCCACAGACAAAGGCACCGCCGCCGCGGTTGATAGTCACAATAAAATCGAAATCAGATCCCAGAATATTCTTTCCCAGAAGTCCAGCTTTTTCTGCCTGCTCGATGGCAATCTTGAAATTCTCGACCGCCAAAGGATACTCATTTCGAACATAAATGTAACCCTCGCGTGCCCCAATCGCGAAGGCTCCAATAATCATACCCTCGAGAACACTATGAGGGTTGCCCTCAAGGAGACTCCGGTTGGCATAGGCGCCCGGGTCGCCCTCGTCACCATTGGCGATGACATACTTCAGGTCGCCATGAGCTTTGCGGGTTGTTTCCCATTTCAATCCTGTCGGAAATCCCGCACCACCGCGGCCGCGCAGACCGGACGCCTTTATCTCATTTATTACATCGTCCGGCTTCATTTCAAACAAGACTTTGGGTAGCGCTGAATAACCGCCGATAGCGATATAGTCTTCGATACTGGTCGGATCGATTTCCCCGTTATTACCAAAGATAATACGATGCTGTTTCTTGTAGAATGGTATTTCTGACTGGTATTGATATTTCTTACCTTCCGGGTCAGTATAGAGGAGGTTTTCCACCGGCCTGCCGTTGACTACAGTCTCAGTTATTATCGAAGGTACATCCTCAATTTTAACCCTCTGGTAGAAGAACTCGCCCGGCATGACGGCTACAATCGGGCCAAGTTCGCAGAAGCCACGGCAACCAGTAATCATTACATTTACCTTGTCCGCCATCCCCTGCCGTGCAAGTTCCGCCTTAACAGCATCACCAACTGCAATACAACCATAAGCGCGGCAACCGGTGCCGCCACAGACGCTTACGGTGGGCTTCCTTGTCTTTTGTCTTTCAGCCTGGAGCCTGGCCCTCAGAGAGTCCAGCTCCTGTCGTGAGCGGAGTCTGTTCACGTACGACCTCGCAATGGTTAGTAGTTGCTCAGTACTTTGTCGACTTCATCCGTTGTCATTTGCCCGTAGTATGTATCATCCACTTTGATGACCGGCCCGAGTGCGCAGGCACCCATACAGTTAACTGATTCAAGGGTAAACTTCATATCCCTGGTAGTGCCGCCATTAGATATGCCCAGAGACCTTTCCAGTTTCTCCAGAATCCTCAAGCCGCCTCTTACGTGACATGCGGTACCGAGACAGCAGTTGATAAGGTGCTTGCCACGAGGTTTAAGACTGAAGGCGCGGAAGAATGTCGCTACCTGGTAGACCTGGCTGATGGGTACTGCCATCTGCTCACTGACACGAAAGAGGGCGTCCTTGGGTAAATAGCGGAATTCGGACTGCACATCCTGAAGTATCGAGACAAGCTGGCCGCGGTTCTTGCTGTACTTGGCGACGATTGCGTCAACTTTGCTGTTGGTATCCATATATCAGTTCCTCGAAGCTTTCTGCTTGAGAGCTGTGTAATCACTACTTACTTTTTCCTGGATCTTGTTGACCATATCCTGAGACAGGTGACGGAACCGTCCCTGAACCTTTATGTAATCAGTTATCGGTCGGAGCTTGGGCAAATCAACATTAAGCCTGTACTTACCGTTTTCGACTTCGTATAGTGGGAAAATACCGGTCTCAACGGCCAGCCGGCCGAGCCGAACTGAAAGGTCGGACGGGCTGCGCCAGCCGGTCGGACATACCGACAGGACGTGGAGATATGCCGGTCCTTTGGTGGCGACCGCCTTCTGGACTTTGGCGACCAGATCGAATGGGTAGCTCGGGTTAGCGGTGGCAACATAAGGGATCCCATGTGCCGCCATAATTTCAGGCATATTCTTTTTCCAGGTAAATTGTCCCTGGCTGTGAGAGCCCGCCGGGGATGTCGTGGTGGATGCCCCGAAGGGTGTGGTACCGGAACGCTGGACACCGGTATTCATATAACCTTCATTGTCATAGCAGACGTAGATTAACTCGTGTCCGCGCTCCATGGCTCCGGAAAGCGCTTGGAAGCCGATATCAGCAGTGCCGCCATCACCCCCCATAGCTACTACCTTGGGTTTGCCCTCGTACCTGCCATGGCGTGAAAGCACCTTAATCGCCGATTCTATTCCTGAAGCCACCGCCGCCGTATTCTCAAAGAGAGTGTGAATCCACGGCACTCGCCATGACGTATACGGAGCCGGGGAGGAGATGATTTCCATACAACCGGTGGCATTGGCGATGATAATGTTCCGGCCAAGCGCCTTGCATACCATCCTTACAGCCAGTACTTCAGCACATCCGGTACAGGCGCGATGGCCGGGAGCAATGGATTCCCTTTTACTGAGAAGTCGTGGAACGTATACGGTAAAGGTTTCCATTTAGCCTCTCACTCCAATCATCTCGAATTCGCCCGGCGCTTTCTGCACGGCTTTCTGGATGCCCTGGGTAATCAGCGACTTGAAACCTTCAACAGAGACCTCCCGTCCACCAAGGCCACCAACATAGCTAACAATGCTCGGCTTATTGGGTAATGGATATAAGGCAGACTGGATTTCGGAACACATCGGACCGCTCGGACCACCAAGACATAGTGCTCGGTCCATGGTTATGAGCAGCCTTGCCTTACTAACGGCGGCGGTCAGTTCTTCAAACGGAAAGGGCCGCCAGAGACGGATACGCAACATGCCAACCTTATGACCGGCATCGCGAAGTTCGTCGATGGCCGAGGCCGCCGTCTCACTGAAACTGCCCATCATTATAAAAAGAGTATCGGCATCCTCGGTACGGTAGCTCTCGACCGGCAGGTAGCGCCGTCCGGTGATGCTTTCAAATTCCCTCCATATTTCGACGATTATCTTCTTCGAAGCTCTTAGAGCAACATCCTGTGACTTCTTAACCTCAGTATAGATGTTGGGCATGCCGAAGGCACCCATGGTAAGCGGACGGTCGGGATGAAGGCCGTAAGGATGGGTGTAACGCGGCAGGAACTTATCGACTTCGGCCTGCTCTACAAGATAGAGAGGCTCGACGACATGCGAAACGTTAAACCCGTCAATATTCACCATGACCGGGAACAGTACACGATGGTCTTCGGCAATCTTAAAGGCACACAGTGTCAGGTCATACGCCTGCTGACCATTCTCGGCGAAAATCTGAATCCAGCCGCATTCGCGGGAGGCCATGATGTCGGAGTGGTCGCCCCATATACTCAAAGGAGCTGACAGGGCCCGGTTGGCGACTGCCATGACAATCGGCAATCGCATCGAAGCCGCAACAAACAGCACTTCATGCATTAGGGCTAGGCCCTGTCCCGCTGTGGCGGTAAAGGTCCGGGCGCCCGCGGCCGACGAGCCAAGACAGGCGCTCAACGCGGAGTGTTCGGACTCGACCGGCACATACTCGGCATCAAGTTCGCCGTTGGCTACCATCTCAGCCAGACGTTCGACAATATGTGTCTGCGGGGTAATAGGATAGGCTGCTATCACCTCGGACCTGGCCGCCTTAACGGCTTCGGCAATAGCGAGCGAGCTTTCCATGCCGACTCTTTCCATCAGACCGTCTCCTCATTCATGGTGATAGCCTCGGTAGGGCATTCGCGTGAACAAATACCGCACCCTTTGCAATAGTAGAGATTAGCCTCGAAGAAGCCCTCCTGATTCTGTCCGATGCATCCTTCGGGGCAGAAAAGATAACAGATGCCGCATTTGATGCAGCGTTGGTGGTTCCATATCGGCCGCTGAGACCGCCAGTCGCCAGTACGGTTGCTGGCGGCATTGCCGGCATCTGTAACAACCATACCCAGCGGAACGTCTCTCCACCCCGGCAAAACCTCGGTTGCAAATTCCTTCTTTGGCGATGGTGCCGCCGGGTCAGGTTCCAGGACTACCGTCTGGTTGTAGGCTCGCCCTGCCGCTTCAATATTGTCCTTGGCCCTTTTACCGAACCGTTCTTCAAGCGGGTGAACCAGCGAATCCAGATTAACGAGACCGGTAGCTTTAACAACGGCTCCTAACATCGTGGTGTTAACGATATTGACACCGAGGAGATCTTTGGCAATGGCTCCAGCGTTAACGACCGCCAGCCGCCACTTGCCTCCCACCTCTTTCTTGATCTGCTCCGCCGGCTTCGGACTGTTAACGATAAGTACACCGTCGTCTTTAAGGCCGGCGGTTACATTAACGAGATTTAGCAGTCCCGGGTCGAGTACCACAACTACGTCCGGTCCAGTGATTCCTGCGCGATTTCTGATCGGCTCGGTAGCACTGATGCGGTTAAAAACCATTACTGGCGCGCCGCGTCGTTCAGGGCCGAAACTGGGAAATGCCTGGGCAAACTTGCCTTCCCTAATAGCTGCCAGTGCAACGAGTTCAGCTGAGGTAACTGCACCCTGTCCACCCCGTCCATGCCACCGCATCTCAATTGTCTTGCTCTTGACCTTCTGCATTGTAATGCATTCCTTGTTATGATGATGTTTTTGCCAAACTTCAGCAAGAATGGCGCCCCTGGAGGGACTCGAACCCTCGCTCCTGGCTCCGGAGGCCAGTGCTCTATCCCCTGAGCTACAGGGGCTCCACCTAAAGAGAATAATTGGCAAATTATACGATGTTTAAGTACTTAAATACAATCTACTGTACTCTTACTGAGGAATCGAACTTTGACCAGTGACAGACGCCATTTAGTGTTTTTCTGCCCCTTCCGTGATCTCTGTCTCTTTCTTTGGCAGAACAACTGAAAGGAGTACGGAGCCGACAATTAATGCGGCGATAACCACCAGCGAAACTGAAACCGGGATCTTATATAAATCAACAATTAACATCTTGATTCCAACGAATGCAAGAACGGCAGAAAGTCCGTAGACCAGGTAGCGAAAGAGGTAGAAAAGGCCAGCGAGTGCGAAAAATAGTGCTCGCAAACCCAGAATAGCGAAGATATTAGATGTATAAACAATCAAAGGGTCGACTGTGACTCCAAATACGGCCGGAACCGAGTCCACCGCAAACATTATGTCCATGGTCTCGATAGCTACCAGCGTTATCATCAATGGAGTTGCGTATCTTACCCCGTTTATCTTCCTGAAGAATTTAGTTCCGTCATATCTGGGATCGACA
>Ga0185342_1000975_pt1 | contig 12878 bp, 9 predicted proteins | sample ConPoolayeEmetaG_FD_128045 | JGI IMG/M metagenome (GOLD analysis project Ga0185342, IMG submission 128045) | Hot spring microbial mat communities from California, USA to study Microbial Dark Matter (Phase II) - Cone Pool mat layer E metaG... ...
CTTTTAAATAGCCGAGAAAAAGAGGTGGATCTCCTATTGGAGTGAGGCATCCTCCAATGTTTGAGACAATGAAGATGAAAAAAACTAAATGATAAGGCTTGAATCTGTATCTGTTGAGGCGGATGTAAGGTCTTATCAGAAGCATTGATGCACCAGTCGTTCCAAAAATGTTAGAAATTACAGCTCCAATAGCAAGAATAACAGCATTCACAAATGGGGTTCCCCTTCTTGTAGATTTTATGAGAATTCCACCTGAGACCACAAAAAGGCTTCCTATAAGGGAGATGAAACTGAAATACTCGAGCATTGAATGCATAAACCGCTTTGGATTGAAATTGAGATAGTAAAATGCAACAATAAGCCCGAGAATAATTGAGACAATAGGGTAATTTTTATCCCACCACTTTTTGTTTATTAGAGGGATGAAGGAGATGGAAAGAAGAAGGGCAACAAAGGGGATAGACCAGAGAATACTAACAGGGAGTATCTCTTCCTTTTCCTCTGCCAGAAGACTGGAAGGGATTAGAATTATTAATAAAAAAATTAATCCATAAAAAAATTTCCTTACCATATATACTTTTTACTTATTATTTGGGAAAAGTCAAATTTTAATAGCTTTCAATTAGGGTAATTTATCTATAAATTATAAGTTTAAACCAAATTATTTTTTATTAATACGAAATTTTCTATAAAATTATTTCTATTTCGTCACTTTTTTGAAAGGAAGAATTTGTAAGCTTGGATTTCACCTATGAAAAGGGAAAGCCATCCGATCAGAAAGAATCCCTTGGAAGAAAGGAGAATGGGAAGAGCTATGTGAAAGTTGGGATTCTGGGAGTATAGGGCTCCGGGCTTCCAAATAGCCCCGCATAGAAATAAAGAACTAAAAAAGAGGAAAATGTAGCCCATGAGTTTCCATCTACTGCCAACTTTCAGGGAATGTTCGATCAGAGCAGATTTTTTACTCCAATAAATGATAGTGAGGATCAAGAAAAGAAGGGAAAGAAATCCTGCAATTCCAAAATAGAGAAACAAACCTATCCCCATTTTTTCCATTGGCTCCTCCTTAAAAAAATTATTTTCAATTGCAAAATTTAAATCTCATTTAAAATTCCCTTTCCAGCCATGAGCCCTGATACTGCTGCTCCAACTATTCCTCTACTCAAACCAGCTCCATCTCCCGCAACATATATTTCAGGTATTGAGGTTCTAAGAAGTTTATCAGTTAGCACCTTCAATCCGTGGAATTTTATTTCAGTGGCATAAAGAAGGGTGCTATTGTCAGCAACACCGGGAATCAATCTATCAAGAATCTCAAGCCCTTCAATTATATCCTTTACAAATCTATAGGGAAGAGCCATCGATATATCGCCAGGAGTAACATCCCTAAGGGTTGGTTTTACATGGCTCCTTTCGATCCTGCTCCAAGTGCTTCTCTGCCCATAGAGGAGATCTCCAAGCCTTTGAAGTATTGGCTTGCCACCTCCAATTGTTGTTGCCTGAAGAGCAATACTTTCTCCGTAAAGATTTGTATTTTCGAGGGGTTCTGTGAGGGATACCTTTACGAGAAAGGCAAAATTAGTATTTTCGGATTTTTTACCTCTGAGGGAATGCCCATTTACAAGACAGAATTCGTCATGGCTCTCTTTAACAACAAATCCGTAGGGAGATACACAAAATGTTCTAACAAAATCATCGTATGAGGGTGTTCTTATGTGGACTTTTGGATCCCAGTTTATACTGCAAATTTCCTCCATAATTATTGATGGAACTTCTACCCTCACACCAATGTCAATGGGATTGTAAACAAATTTGATACCAAGATCTTTTACAATATTTTCAAGCCATCTTGCTCCTCCCCTTCCAGGAGCAAGAATTAACCTGTCAAAATAAAACTTCTCTCCATCAGATGTAATCAGCCTGTTTCTTTCCACCTCAGAAACCTCTTTATTACAGATAAATCTAACTTCACTTTTCTCTAATTCTTCAACAAAAGCTTTAATAAAAATGGGTAAGTTATCGGAACCAACATGGGCTTGCCTTATTGAAATGAATCTCATTCCTGATTGAGCAGATTTTGTTTCGAGAAATTTTATTTTGGATGGATCAGATTCCTTAACTTTTATTCCGAATTTTCCGAAAATCTCCTCAACCTCAGATAGAAGGGAATTCAACTCCTGAAAGGAAACAATGTCCCCAAGGTTATTTCCAATTTCAGGAGAAAAGTTCAGTTTTCCATCAGAGAAAAGCCCTGCTCCTCCAACTCCAAAAACAACATTTTCTGTTTCTTCCAATCTTTCCTCAAGGGATGGTCCTTTTTCAATAATTGTAATTTCAGCTTTCCCTTTGAGAGTGTAAGCTGAGAAAAGGCCAGCGGGTCCAGCTCCAACAATTACAACTTTCATTCTTTATCCTTTTTGAATTTTAAACAATTAATTTCAAAAAAGCAAGGTAATTACCATTCCTTCAATGGCACTCTGAGCATGCACTTCTGGATAGAACAATTCCTTTTGTTTTTTCAAAATTATGGCATTTATTACATGAAAGCTCCATCTCTTTCACATGGAGTTTATGGTCAAACTCCTTCCCTTCAAAGGAAACTCTCAAATAATCTTTGTGGCAGTTTTCGCATTCCCTTTTTTCTATGTGATGGCAGTTGGAACAACCACTTTTCCCAAAAAGAAGCTTTCTTTCCATTGGTTCACCATTATGTTTTGGATGACAGAACTCACATTTTATTCCATTTTCAATGATGTGAACTCTATGGGAAAAACTCTTCTCCCCCTCAAAATCCTTAATCTCTATCCCAAGATGACAGTTCAAGCACCTGCTCTCAAAAGGAATCTCTTTTAAGAATGGGTTTTCAGCCTTTATTTTCTTTTTTTCGAGTTCATTGGAAAGAATCCAATAGGAATGGATAAGGAGATTTGTTGAATATCTAATGTTATGAATCCCCTTCCCTTTTTCAATAAACTGAATGTTATGGAAAATAGTCTCTCTTTTCTCTATATCTATTAAATCTCTATATTTTTCATACTCCTTTTTCATCTCAGAAATTCTCTTCTCGATTCCTTCCTTCCATTGGATGAAAATCTTCTTGAATCTATAACCATGGCACTTCATACAGCTTATCTCACTTGCCTGCATTGTTTCCCCACCTTCCTTTGGAGGGAGGAAATGACAACCTTCGCATCTTGTTCCTGAGAGATACATAAAGTCAGGTTGAGGGTTAACTCCCTTCCCTCCAATTCCCATGTAAAGTTCTTTTTGAAGGGAATGTCCTTGCTGGTGACAGACTTCGCATTTTGTATTAACTCTGTTCACTATCTCTCCAACCCTGTGCTCAATTTCCCTGTGGCAGTCAATGCACTCAACTTTATGCTCTGTCACATGAATCCTGTGAAGAAATTCTCTGTCATTGAACTTTTCAAGCCTTTTGGGCTCATTGTGGCATGTAAGACATCTTTCCTTAAAAACCTCTCCTTCCCCCCTAACAACATCCTTGTGGCAATGAATACAATCCATTCCCAGTCTTTTAACTTCACTGTGATCAAAGTTAACCCCAGCCTTTGTTATTACTTGCTCAGGAATTTCATGGCATAGAGTGCATCTTGAAGTTCCTTTTCCAAGTTCTTGATTCTTGAAGTGACATATAAAACAAGTAAAGGTAGTAACTGATATATGTGACCCTTGAACTATCTGAGAGTGGCAACTTGTGCATTTGAGTTGCTCACCCCTTCTAAGTTCAAGAAGATGGGGAGTATGATCAAAAAGAACACCCTCAAAAATTTCCTTACCCTGAAGGAGTCTTTTTTCATGACATCTCAGGCAACTGCTGTCTTCAATCTCAGTCCATGGATTTGTTCCGTATGTCCCCGTGATATACTTTGTAACCATTGAAAGAGCTTCAAACTTTTTCTTAAATTCTGAGGTAATTCCTGGAGGAATGTGGCATTCAACACAAGCTACTCCTTTGTGGGTAGATGTTTGCCATGACCTAACATATGGCTTCATAACATGGCAAAAACCACAGAATTGGGGTTGAGATGTGATTTCCATTGAGAGGAGCAAAAAAATCAAAGAAAGAGCAGTAATTATGCCCAGTATGAGACCAATATTTTGAAAACCTATTTTTCTCACTTTTTAGATCTTCTCTTGGTTAGCCATCTTTTATATCTAATGATAATAAATATAGTAAGAAAAATATAGAACCAGAAGACAAAAAGTCCAAATCTCCTCCACTTTAGGTTTCTCATCTTTTCGTGGATTTCTCTCTCTATTTCCTTGGAAATTAACCTTGCCTTTCCGAGGGTCTCCTCGTTCCTTTCAATGGATAGAGAATGGGTTAAAATGAGGGCTTCCATAAGAAAAGTTTTGGCTTCTTCTATCCTTGCTCTATAATCTTCGACTGCAATTGGTATCTTTTCAGCATCATCTAAAATTTTCTCTGTTTTTTCTATTTCTGCCTTTGTTTGAAGCAACATTGTGGATAACTTCTCCGCTGTCTTAAACTCTTTTGAATCTTTTGAATGACATTTCCCACATGTGCCCGAAATTTCCAAACTTCTACTTCTTTTTATAGAGTGATAGCCGTGGCAATCTCCGCATGAAGGAACTCCTTTATCATAAAAGGATTTCCCATGGGGTCCATCCATAAAGCTCTTCCTGCTAATCGAATGACATCTTCCACAGAGCTTGTCTATATCATTTGCCATAAATTTTAATGGAAGGTGAGGGTCATGGCAGGTCACACAGATTGGAGAATTTTTCTTTTCCTTCCATGCTTCATAGTGGTAGGAGGAAAGGTAATCTTGAAGAGAGTTTCCATGGCATTTCCCACAGGTCTTGGCAACATTGGAGGGATTTGTAAGACTGTCAGGCTCATCCTTCTTTTTAATCTCATGAACACCGTGGCAATCAGTGCATACTGGCTTTTTGGGAGATTTCTCAAAATCCTTTCCGTGGAGGGAGGATAGGTAAAGGCTGAGCTGATCAGCTGAAATACCGTAAGGCTTCATCAGAAGAGGATTAGAATGGCAACTTCCACAATGTTGAGGAATTAAGTTTCTTGGGATTTTTCTGAAATTTTGGGAGTGGGCTTTCCCTTCGTCAAGAGTGTTGGGATTCCCTCCATGACAGGATACACAATGGACTCCTTCAGTGTTGTGGATACTTTTTTGAAAAACTGAATTTGTATCGGGATGACATGTTCCGCAAAGGGAAATACTTAAAATAATTGACAGGAGACTCATTTTATCCTAAACCCCCAGAAGGAAAGGATTAAATATAGAAAAACAAAGAAAAATGTTAATACTTTTGTAAGAGTTTTTGATCGGAAAATTCTCTCTCCAAAAAAGGGGAAAAGAAAGAGTAAAATCAGTAGCAGAAGGACTAAAAAACCTCCCAATCCCCATGGAATATGTTCAATAACTGGAATCAAAAATAGAATAAACCAGGAAGGACCTGTTTCAGTAGGTGTCTTAATGGGATCAGCCTTTCCCATAAGTTTAAATGGGCAGAGAACAGAAAGGGTGACGAGGATCAAAATTATAATAAATGTTGAAGTTAGCAAAGAAAACAGGTGAGAGGGATAAAAGGTAACCCTTTCTACTTTCTTCAATTCTAATGCAGAAAGCCCAACTCTTCTTACTGTTGAAAAATGGAGATAGAATAAAATCCAGAGGAGAAGAGGGAATACAACAATGTGAAGAAAATAGAATCTTATAATTGTTCCCTCTTCAATAAGGAATCCTCCAACAAGGAAGTTGAATATAGAAGCTATTAAAGGAATTTTTTCAATTATTTCAAGATTCCTTACAGTGGACCAGTATGAATTTTGATCAAAAGGAAGAAGTTTTCCTGTTAAAAATGATCCGATTGAAACAATTAAAATAGCTATTCCAATAATCCAGAAAAGCTCCCTTGGCTTTTTCCAGACCTTATGATAGAAAAACCTTGCAATTCTGAAAATTAAAATAATAATTAAAAGATTTGCTCCCCATCTATGAATGTTAAATATTAACCAGCCAAAACTAATATCCCTTATTATCTCCCTTGTGCTCTCGTAGGCGGATAATAAGGTTGGCTGATAGTAAAAAGCGAGGAGCATACCTGTTATTATCAGAAATACAAAAAGAAGAAATGTTAAAATTCCAAGAACATGGGGCCATTTCCCGTAGGGAGGAAGTTCTTTGACACTCGCTTTTTTCAGGGCTTCTTCAATGGAGTCTTTTGTGTCAATCTCTCCATAATAGAGTCCAAAGGCAGAAAAAAAGGAGAATATCTCTGTTAGATTTATCCTTTCTTCAAGCCATTTTATAAATTTTCTAATCGGAGACAATTATATCATCTCCTTTCTTAAGGACATTGAATCTCTTCAAAGGTTTTGAAGGAGGACCAAAAATGGGATTACCCTCTTTATCAAATATCCCTTTATGACAGGGGCAGATGAACCTTCTGCTCTCCCTATCCCATTCAAGGATGCATCTCTTATGGGTGCAAACAGCTGAGATTGCTGAAAAAATTTCTCCTTCATTCTCAATTAGCCAGGCATGCTCCTCCCCAACTTTTATCAGGGCTGGTTTTGAAGGGGAAATTTCCTTTGAGGGTATTTTAACCCTTGGAAATACCTCTTTCCCTTTTCTCGCATAACTTAGATAAGAGAGGAGAAAATAGAATATTCCTCCAAGCCAGAGAATTATAGTTCCACCAAAAATGTTTCTTAAAAAATTTCTTCTTTCCATTAAAAAATATGATACCAAAAATTCTGAAAAAAACAATTTGAAAGATTATCTTATAACCCTGATTGCTGGATTTAACTTTATCAGGTAATTTTCAAGCCCATCCCTTTCAAGAATTTTCAAAGCTTCCTCCCAACTCACAAGACTCTTTCTTTTAAAAGCTTCAAGAATTCTGATTATTGAAAGGGATACCTCTGCTGTCTGTCCTATGTTGGAAGAATTAACAAAATCTATTGCATCAAAAAGAACAGCATTTGCGGAAGAAAAACTTATTGGATCTATTTTCCCATATTTTTCAATCCATTCCTCCTGGGATAAAGTGTCGTTAACATGGCTCATTATTAGATATGTTGCTCTTCCAATAAGTTTTAGATTGCTCGGGCTTACATTTGTCATTGTGTTTCCAACAATCCTTCCAAGCTTTCCCATAACAGCTGTTGAATGGGAGTTTAGGAGCATCTTTAAAGTTATGTGCCTTCTGAGAAGAATTGGATCAGGAAAGGAAGGTATTGAGATGTGGACAAAAACATCATTTTTTCCTAAATTGGCTTTTCTAACAATCTTTTCCACTTTTTCTCTTTTCCCATCACCAACACTTATTAATGCAAGATTTCCACCCCTTTCCCTGAAAAGATTTATAAACTTTTTTATCAATGATTTTTTATCATTAATTTCTTTTATCTCATCATCCATACAGACAATAACTCCGAGATCTTCTTTTGAAGGACCCCTTCTTGAGATGTTCTCATCGGAAAAGGAAAAGTCGTAAAGAAGCTCCTGATCATCTCCTGCATTCTTTAAACTCCTCAATGCAGCTTCTTTTAAGTAGGGATCATCTATCTGAGTTTCAAAGGGTTCTCTATAAAAGCTTTCCTTTAAACCTCTGAAATTTCTTCCAAGGAAGTTTCTCCATGCATCCTTTATATCTTTCCCTTCTGTCCAAACCTGTATCCAGCATTTTCGCTCTTTTTCTTTGACAGTATCAAGGGGGTAAAGTCTAAAGGTGGGGCTTCTTTCTGTGCTATCTATGAAAACTGTTATAAGGGCTTTTTTTGCAAAATATGTGGAGAATCTTTTATTTTTATAGGTTCCTGCCTCGAGTTCTGTAAATTTTGATATTGCTTCAGCCTCTTTGTCTATGGAGTATTTTAAATCTTTGAAGGAAAGGAGTTTATCCCTCAGTTTAAAATTCTTTGAAAATCCGAGATTTTCAAGCTCATTCTCTGATAGAAAATTTTTAAGGAATCTTTCAATCCCCTCTTCGAGAACAACTCCAAGGACAAAGGTCTCAATTGTTGTTGCCTGCATTCTTGTTGAGCCTGTTATTGCCTGGGGACCAGTTGTAAGATTTATCTTTGTTATTCCAGGATTCTCAATAACCTTCCTGCTTCTTTCAAAGTTGATAAGAATATTATCAGGATTGTTGTATACAAAATAAAGATTTTTCCTTGATATCTCCCCTCTTTCCTTCTCATCGTATTGAGATAGGGCATAAAGAATTGTTCCAATAACTGAGGAAGTCTCCCCACCCTCTGTTACACAGAATATTAAATCCCCTTTCTCTATTCCTCTATCAATATACTGGAGCTTTCCAATTAGCTGTAAATCTTCAAAACCCTCAAGGGAACTTATGAGAGCTCTATCTCCTCCAGTCATCTCACCAATAAGCATATTTTCAATATCCTCTGAAACATGAGGTTTAATCTTTTCCCATAAAGATGTCTCCTTTACCCTTTTCCAGAAAGGTCTCCAGAAGGAGGATTCCATTTGCTTTGCAAGTCTTCCTGTCGCACCACAACCATAAAAATAAATTTTCTTTTTCTCTTTTAAACTCCTTTCAACTGAAGAGATAGCCTGCTCGAGAACTTGGGGGCTTTCGGCAATTTCTTCTATTTTCTTTACAATGTCATTGTCCACATCAAGGAGCATCTTGAGCCCATTTAATGTGTTCTCCTGAATTACTGAACTCAGATTCCATGTTTTTTGATGCCTCTGCTCTGTTAAAAGTGGGAAAAGGTGAAACTGCTTTTTGTTATTTACATAATCTATGGACTTTGGGGATGGAGTAATCTTTAGAATTTCCATGATTGATTCATTATTTTCTGCAAAAGAATGAAATAAAAGAAGAAAAATAGAAATCAGGATTATTTTTAATCTCATAATTTACTCCTGTAATGATATTATTTTGAGTTCATAATTGGAGCTTCCAAGCCCCAATGACTCTGCATAAAATATCTGATTTGCAGGAATCTCTTGCCTCTGAGTATGTAAGGCAAAGCTTTTCCCAATCCTTTTCTCAACAAGATCCAAACTTGCTTTATCAATTGCAACAGGATCAAGAGATGAAAGAATTCCAATGTCTTCAACGACAGGAGGTTCACCCTTTGCCATACAATCGCAATCAAGGGTTATGTGATTTAGAAATGTTATGTGGACAGCCTTTTTCCCCTTAAGAACTCCAAGAGCGTGCTCCACCATTTTCTCTTGCACATTTTCAGAGGATTCTTCCCAGTTATAATAAATTGCATCGAACTTGCAAACGCTAAGACATTGACCACATCCAATGCATGTTTCGAGGTTTATGGATGCTTTCCCATCTTTCATTTTAATACTCTCTGTTGAGCACCAGATAGCACAGAGTCCACATCCAGTGCATTTTTTCTCCTTAACCCTCGGTTTTACAGAGGAATGTTGTAGAAGTTTTCCAGCTCTTGAAGAGCCACCCATTCCAAGATTCTTCAAACAACTTCCAAACTGGGTAACAATGTGACCTGTGAAATGGTTCAATGATACTATCCCATCACAGAAGGCAAGCTCCCTTGCAATTGGAACCTCTTTGAAATGCTTACCATCTATCTTTACTTTAACCTCTGCATTTCCGAGGATTCCATCAGCTATAATGACAGGTGCACCAAGAAAATCTGGAGTAAAACCATGTTCATAGGCTAACATCAAATGCTCAATCGCATTTGACCTCCTTCCCTTGTAAAGGGTGTTTGTGTCTGTAAAAAATACCTTTGCTCCTTTCTTTTTTATCTCATCGGAAACAACCTTAGCAAACTCAGGCTTTATAAAACCTCTGTTCCCCTCCTCTCCAAAATGCATTTTTATCGCTATAATATCCCCTTCGGAAATTTCCTCAAGAAATTCAGTAGCTGAAAGTAGCTTCAAAATAGCATTTTTCAATTCTTCTTTAGTTTCTTTTCTTTTAAAAGGATAGAAATAAACTATTGACATTCTCAAATATTAATTTACCAAATCTAAGCTTTCTAAAAAAGAATTATTTTAATTTTATCTTATTTAACTGCCTCTATAGCTTTCTTCAGAGCTTCTTCTATAAGCTTTATAGGCGGTTTCTTTATAAAGTTTTTGTTCATTAGAAGTTTTACAATCTCTCTCGCTTCTTTTATATCCTGGAGTGCTTTGTTGTAAACCTCATCCCAGCTCAGTTTTATTCTTGCAACTCCATCCTTTATAGCCTGAGTGGCAACATCAGCTGCCTCCTGAGCAAATACCTCGGTTTCATCCATTGTTGGTATTATGTATTCGGGATGAATTCCTTTCTTCTCTGCAAATTTAGCGAGGGAGTATGCTGCAGAAATAGCCATCTCATCAGTTACCTTTCTTGCTCTAACGAGAAGGGCTCCCTTAAGAATTCCGGGGAAGCCGAGGGAATTGTTAACCTGATTGGGGAAGTCACCCCTTCCTGTTGCAACAATGTAAGCTCCAGCCTCTTTTGCAGCGTATGGGTAAATTTCAGGTACAGGATTTGCGCATGCAAAGACAATTGCTTTTTTCGCCATCTTTGCTATCCATTCCTTCTTTACAGTATTTGGACCAGGCTTACTCATTGCTATTAAAACATCAGCATCTTTCATTGCTTCCTCTATATCCTTTATCTTGTCAGGATTTGTCTGCTCACAGAGTTCCCATTTTCTGTAAAAAGCTCGATCTTCCTTTATATCCATTCTGTCTTTGTGAAGGGCTCCCTTTGTATCAAATAGGATCATCCTTTCTGGATTTCCGCCAGCCTTTATTATGAGACGGGCAATTGTTGTGTTGGATGCACCAGCGCCATAAAAAACAATCTTTACTTTGTCAATATCCTTTTCTACGATTTTCAAAGCATTGATCAAGCCAGCAAGAGTGACACATCCTGTCCCCTGAGCATCATCATGCCAGACGGGTATTTCACAGATTTCTCTTAGAGTGTCCAAAACCTTATAACACTGAGGCTGAGAAATATCCTCTAAGTTGACTGCGCCAACAGATGGCTCAAGCATCTTGACGAAATGAATTATCTTATCAGGATCATGAACACCTCTCTCATTAAAACTGTTAATACAAAGGGCAATAGCGTCAATACCTCCGAGATATTTCATTAAGAATGCTTTTCCTTCCATGACTCCAAGACCACCAGAGGGGGAAACATCTCCATCGCCAAGAACCCTTGAAGAGTCTGAAACAACAGCAACAAGATTACCTCTGTTTGTAAGCTCAAAGGAGAGATCGTGAACATCCCTTATTGTGGTTGAGATTTTTGAAACACCAGGAGTATACCAGATGTTGAACCAGTTAAAACCGTAAATACCAGCCTTAGGAACAACGGAGATCTTACCTCTGTAGAACTTGTGAAGGGAAAGGGCAAGCTCCTTTAGGAAAAGAGTCTGAGCATGGGAAATTTGCTCCTCAGTAAAGTCTGATGGGAAGAGCTCCTTTAGATTGGAAAGAGATAAATCAATCTTTTTCATAAAAACCTCCTATAATTGCAAAAAATAAGGTAAAATTATACATTAAAAAAAAAACAATTAAAACTTCAATTTTTTAGTTTGATTTTTTGGTGTATGATATAATATTCAATCGATGAAAAGGATAATACCTGTATCATCTGGAAAAGGAGGAGTCGGAAAGACTACATTTGCAATTAATTTTGCCCTTGGACTCTCAAAGTACGGGAAAACTGTTCTTATTGACCTTGATTTCGGAACTTCCAGCATAAGAAACAGTATAGATATTCCTATAAAATATGACCTTTATCACTTTTTCAAGAAAGATGTTCCTTTAAAAGATTGTATAACTCCCCTTGACAGCAGATTGGATCCTAAGGGAGAATACATAAATTTCGGTTTTATAGCTTCTCCATATGGTTCAATGGATGAGTTCGTCCATCTTGATGATGAAAAAAGGAGGAATCTGATAAGGGAGATAAACTCCCTTGATGCTAATTTTATAATACTTGACCTAAAAGCTGGTCTGGATTCAAGGGTTCTTGATTTCATGCCCTTTTCCAATTCAGGAATACTTATCTTCACTCCGACCCTCCCTGCTGCAAATTTTGCTGCGGTTGAAATTGTAAGGGCTCAAATTCTAAGAAGACTTAAAGTTTTATTCTCTCCCTCCTCCCCTCTATGGAAAAGCCTTAAAAAATGGGATATAGACTATGTTAAACTTTTTTCTGAAATCCTCCAGAAAACAGAAGATGTTTACGATGAAACCTTTAAAAACATAGATAAATTAATAGAAGAGGCAGAGGAAGCATTGAGAGAGGAGATAGTTGAAAGATTGAAGGAAAGTGTGTGGGAATTCAAAGTTTATTTTGTTTTGAACAGATTCAATGAGCTCGATGAGAGTGTCAATTATGTGATCTCACCTTTTCTATCAAGGTTATCTGAATTCGTATCTTCTGGACTAAGTGTTACAAGCCTTGGATGGATTGTTGAGAGCAACGAAATTTACGAATCAGGATGCAAAAAAATCCCTGCCCTCCTTCTTCCTTCAACAAAGAAAAGGGAGGTTCCTGCCAGTATTATCGATCTTATTTCTGGAGCAGAAAAACAAAAAGTTTCGAAGAAGGAAGAACCTACTTCTTCATCCGACCCTATACAGGAGCAGATAGATATGATAAAGAGAGCTTATACCATATCATCAAGCCATTCTTACAGGGAGAATTTCGAATACATTGCAAAAAGGGTTTTGTTTATTCTCAAGAACAGAACAATTCATAGTTTTGGTGCTCCCTACATTGTTAGCTCAGTGAATGAAATGGAGCAAATTCTTTTTGGGTCTCAAAAATGATTTGACTCAAAAGTTTTAAACTTAAAAAAACTAAAATTTTCTTTCAGGAAGGGGGTTTAATGC
>Ga0185342_1000976_pt1 | contig 12867 bp, 13 predicted proteins | sample ConPoolayeEmetaG_FD_128045 | JGI IMG/M metagenome (GOLD analysis project Ga0185342, IMG submission 128045) | Hot spring microbial mat communities from California, USA to study Microbial Dark Matter (Phase II) - Cone Pool mat layer E metaG... ...
GTATTCCCTTATTTCATATCTATCTGGAATAGAAAGGAAAATTCTATTCTTAGATTTATTTAAACCCATCATCATGCCAAGCATTCCCCCTGAAGAGAGTTCAGGACCATAAGAGTATTTATCAGGAAAATCGCTTAAAAATTTTCCGTCCTCTGACCAGAATTCAGCAGTATAGCCAAATTTACCTCTGGCAAACAAAGAAACCAGGACTCTTCCATCATTTAAAAATTCAATGTTAGAAATCATTTTCTGAGGTTTCAAAGTTGAAAGGTATTTACCATCAGGGCTGAAGAAATGGATTTTAAAAAAGTAGTCCAGAACAGCAACATTATTCCTACTTGCAATTTTTATTTTGTAAGGTCTCTCAAACTCTCCAGGACCCTGACCTCTCCTACCAATCTTCCATAAAAATTTCCCATTTTTATCAAACTTTAAAACCCTGAAATTTCTTGAATCGAGAATGTAAATGTTCTCTTCTGAATCAATGGCAATTTCAAGCATGCCTCCAAAAATCAGGTTTTCATCTCCTTCTTCCAAACCAAGAGAAAGGGTATCCGAAAATAGAACCTTCTTTCCAATGTCCTCTCCCCATATTCCCTTTCCTTTACTCTCCACAACAGTTATACCATCCTCTTTATATATTTTCCCATTCCATTCTTCTGAGGAGAGAGATGGGAAGATAGAAATAATTAAAAGTATCATAAATTTTTTTAATTTTAACATTAGCCCTCCTTCAGGATTCAATTATAGCTTATAAATTCCCATTTTAAAATTAGAGAATCCTCTCCCAGTCTCAGTGGAAAATTAGGGCTGAGATTATAAAGATTAGAAGAAGGAATAGAATAATGGAGAAGAAGGGTTTTTTGATTAAAACTTCAGGCTCATCCGCAAGGACTTTGTCCTTTGACATTCTCAAGAATATCCATGCTATTAAGGCAAGGAAGAAAGGGGTTGAAAGGATGAAGGTTATAATTCTTTCTTTCAAGGAAAACCAGATGAAGAGAACGAAGCATAAAAAGGCTGAAGAGGCTATGAAGAGAAAAAGGGATTTATAAGAGTAGCCTGAAAAGGATTTCCTGTAGGCTTTTGCCCTTTCAATCCCAAGATTTTTTAACTCTGATAGTCTCTTGGCAGATAGAAGGAAATTCCCTGCAAGCCAGAAAAGGAGAAGGAGAAGAACAGGTGGGAATTCTCTCCCTCCTGCGGAGAACCAACCTATTAAAAGTCTTATTGGATTATTTACAGATTCTGATATGGAATCAAGGAAAGGAATGTCCTTTAATCTTATTGGTTTTATGTTATAAAAAATTCCAGCTATGAAGAGAAGGAGAAGGGAAAAGGTCACCCAGAAAGAAAAATATATGATGGAGATTGAAACTGAAAATATAAAGAGGAAAAGGGCAAGGAGAATTAGTTTTCCCTTTTTGACTTCACCTCTAACAAGGGGTCTCTCCTTTTTCAAAGGATGATGAATGTCAAAGGGAGCATCAGCAATTTCATTTATTATATAGTTTAGAAAGGAAATTGATAGGGTAAGAATAAAGGCAATGGAGGAATCGAAAATCCCTTGGAAGAAATTGCATGAATTTATTGGGATTCTATTAAGTAGAAGATAGAAATATGTTCCAACAAAGATGGCAAGGCTTCTGGGCCATCTTTCAATCCTCATGGCTCTCAAATAAGGGTTCTTAATCATATTTTCCTCGCATAAACTTCAAGGGAATCCATTAAAGGAAGAATTATTGGAATTCTTTTGAAAACTGGTTTTAAAAATCTTGAATTTGCAATTTTATTTAGGAGTTTTATTCTTGATACAATGTAGTAAAGGGAGAATCTCCACTTGTATCTTTTTAATTTTACAATCTCAAATCCCTTTGAGCGGAGGAGATGGAATAGAGATTTTTTTGAAAAAAATCCAATGTGGGCGGGTCTGAAATGCCACCATTTCTCACCCATTACCTTTGCTGTAAAACTTTTAATATCAGGAGTTACTACAACAGCTGCTCCGCCCCTTTCAAGGATTCTCCATACCTTTTCAATAACCTCCTTTGGATTTGAGACATGCTCAATTATGTCAATAAGACATACAACTTTGAAAAAATCCTCAGGAAACTCAACCTCTGAAAAATCTCCCTGAACAATTTCGATTCCATATCTTCTTTTTGCCTCATCCACAGCCCATTTACTAAGTTCAACTCCGTAAACATCCCATCCTTCTTTTTTTGCAAGATTCATCATAATTCCTGTTGCACTTCCCACATCAAGAAAGGAGCCTTTATTTTTTAAAATCCTATCAAGGGTTTTCAAAATACTTCTGAAGTTTCCCCCTCTTCCCTCCTCCTCTTCAACATATTCAGGATCAACAATTCTCTCATATATTTTTGAAATCTCAACAGGAGGGAAAGGATCTGAGAATATGAATTCACAATCTTTGCACCTTAAAAGATCCCAGTGTTTTCCATATTGATGGTCTGTAATTTTGAACTCCTCAACATTCACAGATTTAATTTTACCCTTCTTCCATGTTTCCAAATTTTTTGAGTTACACAAGGGGCAATTTTCCATTTTTAAAAGGATATTTATAGCATAAATTTCTTTATATTAAAACCCCTACTTAAAAATGGAGTTTCAAAAAATCTTCTCTACCCTCTTCCCCTTAAAACACTCTTTCTAAAACCGTATAGGGTATAAATGGAAAGGCCAATGATAAGCCAGATTCCAAATCTCACCCATGTAACCCATGGTAGAGAAATCATTAGATATAAATTTGATAGAATTCCAAGAATAGGAATTAAAGGGACAAGGGGGGTTTTGAAGGGTCTTGGTCTTTCTGGCTCTTTATATCTTAGGATTATTATCCCTATGTTTACAAGGACAAAGGCAAATAGGGTTCCAATATTTGTAAGCTCAACAGCCTCATTTATGTCAACAAAGGCAGAAAAGAAGCCTACAAAAACACCTGTCCATATTGTTGTAACATGAGGGGTCTTGAATTTAGGATGCACTGATGCAAAATATTTCGGGAGAAGTCCATCCCTTGCCATAGAAAAGAAAATTCTCGGCTGACCAAGCTGGAAAACAAGAAGAACTGCAGTTGTAGCAACAATAGCTCCAAAGGAAACAACTCCTGCGACCCAGTTGAGTTTTATTGCGTTCAGGGCTGTTGCAAGGGGTTCTGCAGTTGCAAGCATTGAGAAGGGAACAATTCCAGTAAGAACAAGGGTTACAGCTATATATAAAAGAGTTGTAATTACAAGGGAGCCAATAATTCCTATTGGCAAATCCCTCTTAGGATTTTTTGTCTCCTCAGCAGCTGTAGTTATTGCATCAAAGCCAATATATGCAAAGAAGACAAGGGCAGCTCCTGTCATTATCCCCTTCCATCCATTGGGAGCAAAGGGGGTCCAGTTTTCTGGTTTAACATAAAAAGCTCCTATTGCTATAAAAAGAAGAAGGATCCCTATTTTTATTGCAACCATTAGATTGTTGAAAATGGTGCTTTCCTTAATTCCAATTACAAGAATGACTGTAAGGAATGCAACAATGGCAACAGCAGGAAGATTAAAGACAATTGGAATTCCGAAAATTTGGGGAGCACTTTCAATTATTCCTTCCCTCAATGCTGTTCTATAATCCACAACAAGATAGATTGGTATGTCAATACCGAAGCCTCTAAGAAATTCCTTGAAATAACCAGCCCAGCTCACGGCAACTGCGACATTTCCCACTGCATACTCAAGAATTAAATCCCATCCGATTATCCATGCTACAAGCTCTCCCATTGTTGCATAAGAATATGTATAGGCAGAACCAGCAATGGGAATCATTGATGCAAATTCAGAGTAAGCAAGGGCAGAGAAACCACAGGCAATTGCAGTGATTATAAAGGATATTACAAGGGCTGGACCAGCTCCAATGTGGTGGGCAGAACCAGCCGCTGCTGTTCCTGTTACTGCAAATATCCCTGCTCCAACAATCGCACCAATTCCAAGGGCTGTTAGTTCAACAGGTCCTAAAACCCTTTTCAACTTATGTTCTGGTTCTTCTGCCTCTCTTTTAAGCTCATCAAGGGTCTTTCTGACAAATAAAGTTTTTAAACTCATATGTTAATCTAATCCAAAGGCTATTAATTGTCAATTATTTAATATTTTTTAAAACAGATTGGGGAATAAGATTATAAAGATTGTTCCTATTATTCCTGCCATTAGTCCATATAAAATTGAAGGGAGAAGGTTCTTTTTTATTATAATCCCTTCCTTACCAATTATTCCCAATGTTGCACAAACTGCAACAACATTGTGAACGCAAATCATGTTTCCAACAGCTCCTCCAATAACCTGAAGGGAAAGAATTAAAGTTCTTGAAAGTCCAAGAATTCCGGCTGTTGCGAATTGGAATCCTGAAAACATTATGTTTGAGACTGTGTTACTTCCAGCAATGTATGCACCAAGAATTCCAACAAATGGGGAGAAAAGAGAGTAAAATTTTCCTGTTAAGGATGCAATCCCTTTTGCAATCATTACAATCATTGAACTCATATGGAATGGATTTTCCGATGTGTAAATCATTGTCTGGGAAAGGGCGAGGGCAAATAGGAGGGCAATTGAGGCAGGAGCCAATCTTTTTAAAGTTTTAACCCATGCAATTTTTATCTCATTTTTCCCCATTTTAAATATTAAATTCGATAATAAAACAACAAAAATGAAGTAAATGCCTGGATTGTTTAGTATTTTAAAAGATTGGGAAATGTTGGTTCCTAATATTCCTCTCCAGCCAATCACAAGATTTTCTTCAACGATTTTTTTAATTCCAGGAAAAGCCCTTGTGAAGAAAAGAATTAAAGAAATTAGAAGGTAAGGGGTAAAAGCTTTAATTGTAGAAACATATTTTCCCCCTTCCTCAATAGAGATTTTTTGAGATGAAAATTCATAAATTTTACTTACCTTTACAACCCTTGATTTGAGCAAAAGATAATAGATTAGGATTCCAAAAATCGAGCCAAGTAGAGAGGGGAATTCAGGACCCAATAGAAAAGCAGATATTGTGTAGGGGAGAGTGAAGGAAAGTCCAGCAAGAATAGCGGGAACCATTGCACCTTTAAAATCTCCCTTTTTCCCGCCTGTCCATTTAATAAGAAGAAAGAGGGCAAGAAGGGGTAAGAAAGTTCCTATTATTCCGTGAATTATTGCAACATAACGGGTGAGAAGGAAATTTATCCAATAATTAAATTCAATCCCTGAAAGGGAAAAGACCTTCTGGAGTTCTTCTGTTTTTAGGGAGCCTCCCACCCCTCCCCAAACAGGGATACCAATGCATCCAAAGGAAACCGGAGTTGAGTTAAAGATAAGAACCAAGCATGCTGAAATAATTGCAGGGAATCCCATTCCAAAAAGTAATGGACCAACAATCGCTCCCGGTGTTCCAAAACCCGCAATCCCCTCAAAAAATGCACCAAGAAGCCAGGCTAAATTTGCCTGAATCCTTCTATCTTCACTCATCCCCATTACAGTTTTTGATATTGTTCTGATTGCTCCTCCCTCGAGCATTGTGAAATAAAGAAGAACAGCTCCAAAAACAATGATAAGAATGTCAAAGGCAATTATAAAACCTTTTAAAGTTGCACCAGCTATCCAATTTATGGGAGTTTTCCAGAAAAGGAAAGCAAGGATAGAAGCTGAAAGCCATCCCAATGGCATTGCTTTAAAAGCAGGTAAAGAAAAACGAATCATTAGAAAGAGAACTACAAGGATTGGAATAAGACCAAGGATAGCGCCTGAAAAAGTAGAGAGAGACATTTAAAAAAGCTTCCCTGGATTCAATATATAATTTGGATCGAACTCCTCTTTAATCCTCTTCATCAATTCCCACTCCTTCCTCTTTGTCATTTTCAGAAGTTCCTTTTTGAGGAAACCAATTCCATGTTCACCACTAACAGCTCCTCCAAGCTCCCAAGCTTTGATGGCAATAATCCTTAAAATTTCCTCCGCAACATTTTTCCACTCTTCAGGAGATAATTTTTCTGGCTTCATGGGAGCAGGATGAAGATTTCCATCACCTGCATGACCTGCAACAGGTATTCTGACACTGAAATCCCTTGAAATTTCCTTAATAAAATCCATCATTTTTGGAATTTCAGAGGATGGGACTACAACATCTCCAGAGAGAACATAGGGATCAACACTCTTTATGGCTTCTATCCAATTCCTCCTGATCTTCCATATCCTTTCTGAACTTGCTTTTTCAGTAGAGGCGATTACATTTATAGCGCCAATTTCAGAAAGTATTTTTGATAATCTATCTCCTATCTCATAAAGCTGATTCTCGTCTTTTTCCTCAAACTGGACAATAAGAAATGCCTCTTCATTCTTCCCTAAAGGGAGGGGAATTTTATTGAATTCTTTTCCAATCTCTACAGAGATTCTATCAATGAACTCCATGGATGAAGGAATACTCCCTGCTCCGGTTATTATCTTTTCAATGCTTCCAATTGCTGACTCATTGCTTTCAAAGGAAATGAAGAAATCTATTGTTCTACCAGGAAGAGGAATAAGATTTAGAAAAATTTTTGTAAATACTGCCAGAGTCCCTTCTGAACCCACAAGGAAGCCTAAGAAATTGTATCCACTGGAATCTTTCCTCCTCTTCCCTCCAAACTGGACAATCTCACCATTGGGAAGGACTGCCTCTATACCCAAAACATGCTTCCCGGTGTTTCCATATTTTATAACTCTTCCACCTCCTGCATTTGTTGCTACATTCCCTCCAATAAAACTTATCTCAACACTCATCGGATAACCTGCATAGAATAATCCTTCCTTTTCAACAATTTTGCAGAGGTCATTTGTTATCATCCCTGGCTCAACAACTGCCACCATATTTGTTTTATCAATCTCAATCAACTTATTCATTCTTTCGAGGGAAAGGAGAATTCCTCCGTAGATTGGAATGCAACCTCCTGAAAGACCACTACCAGCACCCCTTGGAGTCACAGGAATTCTCTCCCTGTTGGCAATTTTTAATATTTCTGAGATATGACCCGCTTTTAGAGGTTTTAAAACAATTTCTGGAAAGGAGGAGTAGAATTTTCCCGACTCATCCCTTGAATAATTTTCAAGAGATTCCCTATCCCCATAGATTAAATTTTTCTCCCCAACAATTCTTTCAAACTCCTTTACAAGGGAGCTGTTTAATTTTCCGAATTCCATAGCAATAAAGAGTATAAAAACAAGCAAATATTGTCAAGTGGTTGTTGGGCACTCCCCGAAGGATTTTTTGCTATTTCTTGGATATTCTGATACACTTTTCTTTTATTTCGTTTAAGGAGGAAATTAGTGAAGAAGTTACTTTTAGTTTTTTTGTTTTTTGCGTTAATCTTCTTTCCTGCTTGTAAAAAAACAAAAGTTGCTAAACCTTCCAAGCTCGAAACTGAAAAGGAAAAGGCAAGTTATGCAATTGGATTTGATCTTGGAAAAAATCTCAAAAAATATTCAGAAGACATCTCCCTTGAAAGTATGATAAAGGGAATAAGAGATGGAATAAGTGGGCAAAATTCAATTCTTACAGAAGAGGAGACCAAAAAAACTCTGACAGAATTTCAGCAAAATCTTTTAAAAAAGGAAACGGAGAGAAGAAAGGAACTTGCAATCAAGAATAAAGTTGAAGAAGAAAAATTCCTTGCTGAAAACTCGAAGAAGGAGGGAATTGTAACCACTGCCAGTGGTCTTCAATACAAGGTTATAAGGGAAGGGAACGGTCCAAAACCAACCCTTGAAGATACAGTTAAAGTTCATTACAAAGGAACCTTTATAAATGGAAAGGAATTTGATAGCTCCTATAAGAGAGGCGAACCTGTAACCTTCCAGCTAAAAAATATGATTCCTGGATGGATTGAGGCTCTCCAAATGATGAAAGCAGGTTCTAAATGGCAAATTTTCATCCCCTCTGCCCTCGCCTATGGTGAACAGGGCGCTGGAGACATTATTGAGCCAAATTCCCTCTTAATTTTTGAAGTTGAACTTCTTGAAGTAGAAAAAGCTTCTGGAAAGTAAAAGGAATCTCAAACAAAAGACTAATTAAAAGGGTTATTTCTTTTCTTTAACTCTTCCGTATTTATCCTCGAGTCTTACAACATCTTCGAGATGGGGGGTTGAGACTTCAAAAACAAAACATTCCTCAATTGCCTTCATTCTATGCTTGATGCCAGGTCTTATCCTGTAGCTGTCACCAGGAAGAAGCCTTCTCTCCTTCATTTCTCCGTCTTCTTCCACATCAAGGAGCATTTCACCTTCAAAGAGGTAAATTGTTTCATCCTTTATTCTGTGATATTGAAGAGATAACATCTCTCCTTTACAGATTTTCAAAACTTTTCCCACATAATGCTCAGTGTGGGCAAAGAGTATCTCATATCCCCAGGGTTTGTCAATCTTTTTCATTTACATCTCCTTCAAAGCTTCTCCAAAATTAGATTCAATCTCTCTTAGCAATAAACTCTCCATTTTTTCAGGAGATTCTTCAAATGCTTTCTGGACAATCTCTTTAGCTTTTTTCATCTCTATTTTTCTGAGAGCTCTTTTTACTATAGGGATATATAAAGGATTCATACTGAAGACATTTATACCCATTCCAAGAAGGATAATTGCATAGAGAGGTTCTGATGACATCTCTCCGCAAACATATACCATTTTCCCGTTTTTTTCACCTGATTCCTTTACAAATTTCAGTATTCTAAGGACAGAAGGATGCAAGGGGTTGTAAAGATATGACACATTCTGGTTTGTTCGGTCAATTGCAAGAGTGTACTGGATAAGGTCATTTGTCCCTATACTGAGAAAATCGGTGTTTTTAGCTATTAAATCAGACAGAAAAGCTGAAGCAGGGACTTCTATCATTACTCCTATTTCTATATTTTCATTGAAGGGAATCCCCTCCTTCCTCAAACTTTCCTTTACATCCTCAACTAACACTTTGAAATCCCTTAATTCTTCAAAGGAGGTCAGCATTGGAATGAGAATTTTTACATCTCCATAACTGGATGCCCTCAAAATAGCTCTAAGCTGGGGAATAAGAAGCTCCCTTCTTTTAAGCATAAGTCGTATTGCCCTTAATCCGAGGGCTGGATTTGTTTCCTTTTCTCCTTCATAAGAGAAAACCTTCTCCCCTCCAACATCGAAAGTTCTTATTACAAACCTTCTCTTGGATATTTTCTCTATTGCTTTTCTGTAATAGTTAAACTGGGACTCTTCACTCGGGAAAACCCTTGAGTTAAGAAGGAAGAATTCTGAACGGAAGAGCCCTATACCTTCTGCTCCATTTTTAATTGCTATCTCGGATTCCTCTGCCATCTCAATGTTTGCAAGGAGAGTGAAGGGGTAACCATCTGCAGTTCTTGATGGCATTTGCACTTCTGCAAGAGCTTCTTCCTTCTGCATTTCCATCTCTTTTTTTCTTTTATTTATTACAGTCAGAAATGAAGATGAGGGCTCTATCATAATTTCTCCGCTTCTTCCATCCACAACAATTTTATCTCCATTTTTGACCTTTGAAAGGAGTCCCTTCACACCTATAACAATTGCAATACCAAGACTTTTTGCAAGAATTATTGAATGGGCTGTTTTACTCCCTCTCTGGAGAACAATCCCCTTTAACCCATTCAATTCGAAAAGGGGAGGTATTTCGCTGGGAAGAAGGTCATAAGCTACAAGAACTATGTTTTGCTCTCCTTTCTGGGGAGGTTTAGGAGGTTGAAAATTAGATATTTTCTTTTGAATCCTACTTATTACATCACATATATCATATACCCTTTCCCTTATATACTCATCCTCTATTTTTTCAAATATTTTCAAGAATTTTTCCCTTACAATGGATAGAGACCAGCTTAATGTGTATCCCTGATTTATAGTGTTTTCAATCTCTTTTGTAAATTCCTGATCCTCAAGTAAGAGAAGGTGGGAATCAAAAACAAGGGAAGCTTCTGTGCCAACCTGTTCTGCTAATTTTTTCTTCATCTCCAATATGTCTTTTTTGACAGCTTGAATTGATTCTCTGAAAAATTTTATCTCCTCTTTTATCTCTGAAGGTGTGAGTTCCTTCTTCTTTGGAAGTATTATGGGAGCTTCCTTTATCCATACATTTCCAATGGCAATTCCTGGGTTTACAGGGACTCCTTTAATTGTTTCCATCACTCTTCCTCATAAAATTTTTTTTCTATTAACTCTTCAATTTCCTGGATAGCTTCTTCCTCATCCTCTCCCTCTGCCCTTATTATCAATTCCGAACCTTTTGATGCAGATAGCGTTAAAATTCCTAAGATGCTTTTCGCATTGACTTCTTCAGAATCTTTCAAAAGATGTATGGATGAGTTGAATTTTTTTGCAACATTTACAAGAAGAGAAGCGGCTCTTGCATGAAGTCCGAGACGATTTTTGAGAACAACCTTCTTTTCAATCATTTTTTACCTTTCTCCGAAAGGAGCTCTGAGGCAATTATTATCCCCCCAGCCCCAACCTTTTTAATTTCAGAAACAGCCTCTTTAATTGTTATATTCTTTGGAAGTTGAGAGAATTTGATAAGCATTGGTAGATTCACTCCTGTTATTATTTCTACCTTATTCCTTTCAAGAAAGCTGAAAGCAATGTTTGATGGAGAACCTCCGAATATATCTGTGAAAACTATGACCCCTTTGCCTCTTTCGGCTCTTTTAATACAAGCTTGAAGCTCATTTCTCGATTTATCAACATCATTGAACCATCCTATAGAAAGAACCTCGATAGGAGGGGTGTATCCGAGAATTGCAGATAGAACATCTAAAAGTTCCTTGGCAAGGGAACCATGGGTAACAACAACTCCTCCAATCATTTATTCTTTTCCTTTCAATTTATATTTTACTCCTTTCTTATGTCTCTATGGTAAATATAGGTATTATACCCATGTTTTTTGAGGAAATTTCCTAAAATTTCAGCAACTATAACTGAGCGATGCTTTCCTCCTGTGCATCCAAGGGAAATTGTAAGGTGTCTTTTTCCTTCTTTAATATATTTAGGTATTAAATAGCTTGTAAATTCTTCAAGTCTTCTTAGATAATCTTTCGTCTCATCAAAGGAAAGGACAAAGTCTCTAACCTTTTTGTTCTTCCCCGAAAGATTTTTAAGCTCTTCCTTATAAAATGGGTTGGGGAGAAATCTAAGGTCAAGGACAAGATCTGAGTCAGAAGGAATGCCCCACTTATAACCGAAAGAAATTATGGAAATGGTTATACCTTTCTCCTCACCGATTAACTTTCCTCTTATTAGCTCCTTGAGCTCAGAAACAGATAGATGGGATGTGTCTATTATCTCATCCGCAAGGTCCCTTATGGGACTTAGAAGCGCTCTTTCCTTCTCAATGCACTCTTTCAAGGGAAGGGAAGAGAAGAGGGGATGGGGTCTTCTCGCCTCCTTGAACCTTTTTAAAAGAACCTCGTTACTGGCTTCAAGGAAAAGCAAAATAATGTCATCTCTCTTTTTTTTAAGCTTTTTGTAAATTATCGGAAAATTCGTTGTGAAATCTCTACCCCTTATATCCACAACAAGAACAGCAGGCGGTGAAGATTCCTGTTTGTCGTAAAGTTCAATAAATTTAGGGATTAGTTCTGAAGGAATATTATCCACCCTGTAAAATCCAGAATCTTCAAAATAAACACTGATTACTGTTTTTCCTGAACCTGAGAGTCCAGTAATAATATAGTATTTTTTTGCCTTATTTTTTTGTTTTCCCATTTTTCAGATATTTTCTCTCAATTTTTTTGACGAGTTCCTTTGTAACATTCTTACCCTCTTTTCTCATTAGAAACTGTTTTACAGCCACTTCAATTAGAATTGCTGTATTCCTTCCGCTTGCAACAGGTATTCTCACCATGGGGAACTTTTCCCCCTCAATTTCAAACCATTCATCTTCCAATTTTAACCTATCCTCTTCCTTCTCATCCCATTTTGAAAGATTTATCACCAGCTCAATCTTTTTCTCATCAGTTACAGAGGAGACCCCAAAGATCTCTTTAATGTTTATTATTCCAAGCCCTCTAACTTCCATTAGATTTTTTGTTATGGAGGGGGAATAACCCACAATTTCATTTTTTCCTGTTCTTTTAATTTCAACAACATCATCCGAAACAATCCTGTGCCCCCTTGAGATGAGGTCAAGAGCACTTTCACTTTTTCCAAGACCACTTTCCCCTGTTATAAGAACACCAACCCCGAAAATATCCATTAATACCCCTGGAATCTTACTGGTCTTTCTTTTATTTACCATTACTTCCTGTGAATTCCTCCTCTTTAATTATTTCTAATATTTCCTGTTCATTTCTTGCCTTTATTATTCTCTTTGCAATGGAAAGACCCTTTTTAGCAAGATGGGCAATGAGGGCAAGAATCTGAAGATGTCTTGTAGGTTGATTCTCAGGAGTTATTAAAAAGAAGAAGACATAGGTTGGTTTTTTGTTTGTGGAATTGAAATCAACTCCTTCTTTTGATACAGCTATTGCAATGATAGGCTCTTCGAGATTTTTACTTTTACAGTGGGGAATTGCTATCCCATCTGCTACAGCGGTAGTCGCCTGATTCTCTCTTTCTATCAATTTATGGATAAGCTCCTTTTCATTTCCAATCAAATCTTTTTTCTTCAAAAACTCAACCACTTCCTTTATAATTTCATCTCTGCTTTTAGCTTTTACCTCTTTAACTATGAGGTCTTTCCTGATTAAATTACTAAGTCTCACTTTTATCTCAAAAATCGGGTTCTATAAGGGAAAGTCTTCCATCCTTGCTTTTGAAAAGAACAGCTATCCTTTTTGAATCAAGATTTCTGAAAACAAGTATCTCCTTTCTGTTGGAT
>Ga0185342_1000977_pt1 | contig 12866 bp, 12 predicted proteins | sample ConPoolayeEmetaG_FD_128045 | JGI IMG/M metagenome (GOLD analysis project Ga0185342, IMG submission 128045) | Hot spring microbial mat communities from California, USA to study Microbial Dark Matter (Phase II) - Cone Pool mat layer E metaG... ...
AATTTTCTTAAATTTTTTCAAATTAACAATGTGAAATTGCAAAAAATTCAAAATAATATATAAATAAATTAAAAAAATAAGAATTATGCAACACAGCAATTTATTGGTAATGTTTATATGAGTCTTACTTTTTAGTTTAAATAAATTGGGCTTGTGTTTTGGGTGTGGTTATTTTGCCGGGTAAGCCTAGGAGGTTTGAGCCTGAGGAGTTTGTTAAGGTGACTTTGCGGGTTCCTAAGGGTCTTTATGATAAGGTTTGGGGTTATGCTAGTCGTTATGGTTTTTCTTTTAATGAGGCTGCGGATCGTTTGATGGCTTTAGGTGTAGGAGATTCGGAGTTTGCTGATCGGGAAGTGGTGTGGGTCAACAAATTCTTTTCTGAATTTCAGAAATCAGAGATGTTTTCCGAGTTGAGAGATATTTTCAGGGAGGCGTTAGTTGAATTTTTGAGGAACTATTTTGAGAGAGACCCTAAAACCCTTGCGAAGGAAATCGTTGCCTACGCGGGAAGCCATTTTGATTATTTCCGGGAACTTTTAACAATTGAAAAGGAGCGGCTTGCTAAGGCTATTGCTGGAGATAGTGTTGAGGTGGAGCAAAAGTTTACAGAATTTTTCAAGCTGCTGGACTGGGTTTGGGGCTGGATACGCCACAGTCACAAATCGAAAGAACAAAAGCAATAAATGCAAAAATTGAATTGTTCCACGAAATTCAAATCCTTTTGGGAACCCTGAAAAACTGTGGCGAAGCAGAAGAAGCATACTAAAAAGTAAAATGCAAACATTTTTTGGTTTTTTATAAACATCTACTGAGTCTTCAGAGAGTTTGTCTCCACATAAACGCTGTTCATTAGCTGTTTTTGATTAAAGGGGATTAGACATTTTTTGGGATTCTTTGAAAAAATGAAAAGTAGAGGGTTGGTGTTTGTTTTCACTCCCTGACTATTAGGTAGATTATGAGTCCAATTATTCCTAAGAGTAGAACTATTATGAGCCAGAGTGCTCCTTCCATGCCTCGTTCTTCGGCGTCTTTGTAAACCCAGATTGCTAGGGCTATTGCTATTACGCACCAAACTATCATTATTATGAATGGTATGAGTGCGAATAGTTCAAAGCCGAACTGAAGTGGAATAATCTTTATCTCCTCCATAGCTAATTTTTTATATTTTATTTTTAGTTGTTTTCTAATATTTAAATGGTTTGCACCAATTTACTTATTGAAAATCCTTTTTTTCCTATTTAAAAATATAGGTTGTGTGGTTATCGAATTTCTGACCGTTTCTTGCTAGGTCTTCTGATAATTGGTTTCCTTTTTTATTTGAAAACTGGTTTCCTCTTTTCCATGAAGGCGGTTAACCCCTCAATGAGGTTTTCTCTCTCTTCCACTGCAAATTTCATGAAGATTTCTTGTTCCAGTTTTAAGCCTTCTTCTAGTGGTAGGTCTCTGCTTTTGTTTGCCAGGTACTTCATGTATTTTATGCCGCCGGGATTTTTTTCCGCGATTCTCATGGCTAGTTTCTCGGCTTCTTCCATGAGTTTGTCGGCTGGCACTACTTGGTGGACTAGGCCCATGGCTTTGGCTTCTTCGGCTGAAACCCATCTTCCAGTAAATAGTAGATATTTTGCGTTTTGGTCTCCTATTTTTCTGGGCAAACGTTGAGAGCCTCCTCCGCCCGGTATTAGGCCGAAGTTGGAGTGGTAGTCTCCTATTCTGGCGTTGTCCGCCATTAACACTATGTCGCAGCAGAGAATGAGTTCCAAGCCTCCGGCTAGGGCGAAACCGTTTACCGCGGCAATTACGGGCAATCTGGTTTTTTCACAGTTGCTGAAGGCCTCATTTAGGGTGGTAATCATTTCCCATCCCTTCTCTAAGCCCTCATCAAGTAGAGACCTCACAAATTTTAGGTCTGCACCAGTGGAGAATGTTCCACCAGAACCAGTAATAATCAGAACCCTAATCTTGCGGTTATCTTCTAGGCTCCTCACAGCTTCCAAGAATTCCTTTGCCAGCTGGTAATTCCAGCTATTCATAGCTTCCGGTCGATTTAGAGTTATTTTCGCTATTCCTTTTTCTTCGTTTTTCTCAAGAATTAAACACTCATAATTCATGCCGTATTTCCTCCGGTAAACATTTTAAATAAGCGCGTTTCCTCCCATTCGATTCCAAATACGATATATGTTTTTCGCATAGTTTAAATTATGCGGTTGATTCGGATACGCCTTCCATACGTTCCTTCGTCTGTGCAATCCTCTCTGCCAAAAGCGGGAAACATTCCCCCCATTAGAGCCCAGTTTTACGATTCTATAAACCTTTTTTTCAATATAACTGAGTAGAAGCGAGTGGGTTGGGTAAAAAGGAAAGTGTTTATGGTTGGTTAATCGATTTTCTGTGTGTTCTTTGATTTTTCAGGATTGGTGTTTTTAGGCCTTTTTCGCAAGCTCCATTTCCCTCAGTTTTCTTCTGAACACCTTTCCCACCGCGGTTCTGGGAATTGCATCAATGAACTCTACTTTTCTGGGCCACTTGTACCCTGCCATGTTTTCCTTCGCCCAATCAATAATCTCCTGCTCACTAATTTTTCCCTTGTACTCGTCTTTAAGCACCACAAAAGCCTTTATGTTTTCTCCAATTTTTGGGTCTGGAACACCGATTACCACACATTGCAGTATTGCGGGATGTTTTAACAATTCGTTTTCTACATCGTCGGGCATAACCTTGTAACCCTTATACTTGATTATGTCTTTGAATCGCCCCATTATGTAGAAGTAGCCATTCTCATCCATTCGGGCCAAGTCTCCAGTGTGAAGCCAGCCATCCTCTGTTACTGTTTCCCTTGTCTTTTCGGGCTGCTTCCAGTAGCCCTTCATCACCTGTGGTCCTCTGACCATAAGTTCACCTATCTCTCCCGGCGGTAGTTCCTGTGTTCCAGTTTCAAGATCCACAATTTTTGCGTCGGTATCTATTATTGGTATCCCTATGCTGTTTCCTATTTTTGGCAGCCATGGAGGTTGGCTGTGGGTCACTGGGCTTGCCTCGGAGAGACCATACCCCTGACCTACATCGACGTTTGTGACCTTTTTCCACTTTTCTGAAATCACAGTCTGCAGAGTATCTGCGCCGGATATTGCTAGCTTTAATGAGGAGAGATCGTACTTTCCAAAGCTTGGATGGTTTACCAAAACAAAATACATGAGTGGAATTCCCAGAAACGCCTCACTTTTATACTTTTCAATATCCCTCATTACCACTTCGGGGTCGAATCCCGCATACATTATCATCATGGATTTTGCATACACATAGCTCTGAACCATAGTAAATCCGAAGACGTGGCACATTGGCAGAACGGCAATAACTGTTCCTTTACCAGCTCCGGATCTGTCATCTCCCCACTGTGTATGGGCACTAGCTATTACGTCTGCCACTATGTTATAGTGGGTGAGCATCACTCCCTTTGGTAGTCCCGTGGTTCCTCCACTGTACATTAGTGCGCAAACATCCTCCTTTGGGTTTATTGTGACGTCTGGGGGTTTGGGGGGATACTTCTCAATCATCTCTGCAAAGTTTATGGTTCCTGGTATCTTGTCGCCCACCACTATTACGTTTTCCAGTTCCACCTCCTCCCGTGTTTTCTCAACCACTGGGTAGAGGTTAGAGGTACAGATGAGTGTATCTATTATTCCACTGTCTCTTACAATGTGGGCTATGTCTGGGGCCTTAAGTAGGGGGTTTATGGGTGTCACTGCTCCCCCTGTCTGAGTGATTCCATAAAGGGAGAATACGAATTCGGGAGTGTTTGCCATAAATACTGCAACAGAAGAGTTCTTCTCCACTCCAAGGTCTGCCAGCGCCGCAGAGATTTTGTCACTGTAGTACATTAGTTCACGGTAAGTGTACTTCTTTTCCTGAGGAGTATAGTAGACGGCCACATTGTTGGGATAATTCTCCGCAGCGTCCCTTCCAAAATAATGTATAGGTATTTCAGGATACTTAATGGTTCGAGGAATGTTTATCTTTCTTCCCTCATAGGTAGCTTCTCGGTACCATTTCTCCCAGGGGCGATTTGGGCGAACCCAAGGACTGGGATTCTCAAAATCGAATACAACTTCAAATAGCGGCTCCTTCTCTCCACTCAAACTTGAACCTCCAAATATTCAAAAGTTGGTTAAAATATACAATCAATACCATAAAAATGCTTCTATCCAGTTATCGGGGAACATTTAAGTTATAAATTTTTAATACTGTTAATTGACTAATGTTGGTGGGCTTAGTTTGGAGGTTTATCGTTGACCGATTCTTCTATAATTGCTGTGGCTGGTAAGGGAGGAGCAGGCAAAACTGTTATCACAGCCCTCATGGCGATTGTCCTCAAAAATGTTCCCAGACTTCGTCTGCTCCTTATCGATGGAGATCCCTCAACATCTCATCTTGCGCGAATACTTGGACTCAGAGTAGAGCGGACACTAGAAGACCTTAGGAAAAACGTTATAAAAGTTGCAAGTGAGGGAGACGAGGATGAAAAGGGGGAGATAGTGGATTCACTTGATTACTACCTTCTTGAGGCTCTGGTTGAGGATAAAGGGTTTAATCTCCTAGCTATGGGCACTCCAGACAGCCCTGGCTGCTTCTGCCCAGCAAACACCCTACTTAGAGACGCAATTGAAACCCTATCAAAAAACTTTGATGTAACTCTCGTTGACTGTGAGGCGGGACTTGAACAAATAAACAGAAAAGTGGTTAGATCCGTGAAAACACTACTAATTGTAACCGACCCTACACTAAGGGGCCTCCAAACCGCAAACGCAATTAGGGAAACGGCCGCCAAATACACACATCACAGGGAAACAGGGCTCATAATCAATAGGGTAAGAAGCCCAGATGAAATAGTGGAAATAAAAAGGCGGGCGGAGGAACTCCAGCTGAAGGTACTCGGCACCGTGCCAGAAGACGAAAACATCACAAAACTAGACACACTTGGGAAGCCCATAACTGAAATTCCAAGTAGTGCACCAAGCCTAAAAGCTGTAAAGAAAATATTTGAAAAACTTAAAGTTTAGACAGTTCTCCTCGGATATTTCCCATACCTTCTAAAAGCTCTGATCATGGTGTCCACGTTTTCAGGTTTAAGATCTATTGCCTCTGGCTGCGGGTAAGCTCTTCCCATAAAGCCTCCATCAAAGCTTCCCAGAACCTTAATCATATGCTTTGCGGCTTCCTCTATCTGTTCTCTAGTTCCAGTTTGGAGAGTTTTTTGAATATCTACCACACAGAAGAAGCAAATCTTACCACCAAAATCTCTTCCCAGCCGGTCAACGCCCAGAAGTTCAGGCTGATCCAATTGTAAGACGTCCAGCCCAATTTCAACAAGATCACCTATTATATCATAGATGTATCCGCAGCTGTGGAGGAAGAAATGCATTCCCCTATTATGGGCGGCTTTAACCATCTTCCAGTAGCGGGGCTTGAAGATTTCCCTCCAAATCTGGGGTCGCATCCATAATCCCTGCTGCGTTCCAAAATCATCATAAGCAATTACCCCGTGGGCCCCACGAGAACTCCACATTTCAATCAGTCCCAAGTAAAAATCTGTTACTCTATCCGCCAGCTCCTCCACCATCTCCCTCTCCAAGTAAATGTCCTTAAGAATTGTGTCTGCTCCTCTAAGAAACTGGAGACGCTGAAATAGAGTAATCTCCAAGCTGCCAAGGACATATCTATCCCCTGCCCAAGTGGAAATTTGTTGCTCAGCACTTGGAATCTCAAATGAAAAATCTCCTACCTTGTAGGGAATAGGATCCGTAAACCTATCCTCCAAGTAGGGATCGGGAAACTCATAATCCTCCAACTTCTCCCAAGAAGTAATAGGTGGGGTAACAACGTTTCCCATTGTTTTGCCTCCAAGATTATCCCAGACACATCCCCATTCATCCTCTCCCTTCCGACTCGGCTTCCAGCCTTTCGGGTGAGTATAGAGCACCTCGATAAAATCACTCTCAATCCAAGGATTCTCAGGATTCAGTGATAAGCGATAAACAGGCACACATTCAGGGGAGAGAAATTCAATAGCCCGCAAAACATTCTCCAAGCGATCCATGCAGCCGACTAGCCTCCTTAATGAACTCTAAAAATTATCCTTTGATTATTTTTTTGTTGAAAATATGTTTCAGTCCCTACTAAGAGTAAGCTCTCCTTTTATAATTTTATTAATTTTGAAACTATTAGTGATTACAACATATATGAGCTGAAATAGTTTTTTGGAAAAATATAATAGAAAATAAAGGCATATAAAGGAATCTTAGGCTTTAATAATTAAAAATTGGGTGAGATTTTTGGAGATTTTAGATAAGTTAGTTGAGGTTTCATCAACTCTGCGTAACTCTTACATTGATGAATGGAAGAAGCAGGGAAAGAAAATTATTGGGTACACTTGCACTTATGCTCCAGAGGAAATAATCCACGCTGCAGGCATATTGCCCTATAGAATAAGGGGAGTAACCTGTACTGGCACCTCAAATGCGGACATTTATATGGGCAGGTTTAACTGTAGCTTCTGCCGGGCTGTCCTTGAACTAGGTATCACGGGAGCCTACGATTTTCTGGATGGATTCTGCTACCTTAACGGATGTGACCACATACGGAGGGTTTACGATAACTGGGTTAGGATAGTTAAAATCCCGTTCCACCACTTCTTGCCTGTACCGCACGTACTCACCGAAGATGGATTTAAATTTTATATGGAGGAAGTTGAAAGATTTAAGGAGCACATTGAGCAACACTTTGGTGTGAAGATAACAGATGAGAAGCTCAGAGAATCAATAAATGTTTACAACGAGAGCCGTGAGCTCCTGGAAAAACTTTACAACCTTAGAGCCAAGGAGAATCCACCGATTAATGGAGCTCAGAGCCTCAGCATAGTTGCAGCTGCCTCAGCGATGCCGAGGGAAGATTTCAACATTATGCTTGCTAGTTTATTAAAAGAGCTAGAGAATTCAGGGGGTATAAGAGACTATGATGCGAGACTAATGATTGTAGGGAGCGAACTTGACCAACCAAGTTTAATTGAGATTATTGAGGACTTGGGAGGACTTGTGGTCACCGATTCCCTCTGTTTTGGAACAAGGCAATTTAAGGGGTTGGTTAGTGGTGAGGGAGACCCTTTGGAAGCTGTAGCTAAGCGCTACTATTATCATAATCCTTGTCCACGTATGTTGAGGGAGTATCCCAAGAAATTGGGCTTTGTGAGGGAATTGGCTGAAAAAGCCCGAGTAGATGGGGTAATATTTGAGAAGATTGCCTTCTGCGATCCACATGGTGTCGACAACGTTATGATAAGCAAGGAATTGGAGGAGGAAAACATTCCCACATTGATACTAGAGAGGGACTATCTAATAAGCGATGTTGGAAGGTTCCGAACCAGAGTGCAAGCATTTCTGGAGAGAATAGGAGGGTGAAAAATGAGGAATAATGGAAAAGAACATGCAAGGCTAATGTCCCTAACTTTCAGTATAGCAAACAAATTTATAGATGCTAAGGATTTAACGCAGGCTCTAGCCACCTTAACACCAGAAGAGCAAAGTTTGTTAGGAATACTTCAGATAGCTTTGGCAGAGGTGATACCTAAGCCCAAGCTTAAAGATATAGTAAGGGAGTGGATAAAATGTAACTATGAATACTGGCATAATGTTGTTCTCAAAGGATTAGAGGAGGGAAAGAAGGTTGTCTACTTCTATTTCACTCACTCACCCGAAATTTACTACGCCATGGACTTGATACCCATATGTGCAGAATACCAGCCTGCTTTAGCCTCAGCGGTGTGGACTAACGGAGCTGAAGATGGAATTGACAGGATCGAAGCTGAGGGATTACCAAGCCACCTCTGTTCGGCACAGAAAGGAACGATGGGCTGGCTACTCATGAATAAGGTTCCAAAACCAGACATTATAGTTAAACCCGTAGGAGTATGTGACCCCAGTAACATGGCCTACCAGTGGATGGCGGAAAAAACTGGTGCGGAGTTCATCGTTATGGACACACCCTACTCCTTAGACTCCCATGCCTTTGAGTACTATCTAAACGAATATAAGAAGATGATTGCCAGGCTTGAAGAGGTAACGGGACAGAAGCTGGATCCAGAGAGGCTCAGAGAGGTTGTTGAGTGTTCAAACCAGGCCTACGAGTACTTCCTTGAAAATATGGAATTAAGAAAAGCGGTTCCTTGCCCGGATCCCAGCCTCAGTCATTTACTATCAGCGGGAACGATGCTGACTAGCTTGGGGCGTCCCGAAGCCATAGATTACTTTAAGGCGTGTAGGGACACTGCGAAGAAAAACGTGGAGAAGGGCGTGGGAGTTATACCCGAAGGTATGGAGGAGATAAGGACACTCTGGATATATGTACCTATACTCTTTGACTTCCCCTTCTTTGACTGGATTGAGGAGGAACTGGGGGCAATACACCTATTTGACTGTCTGGATTGGTTTTTCACTCAACCAATAGATACTTCATCCACTGATAGCATAATAAGAGGGCTCGCTGAGAGGTCCTTCAACTGGCCCATGCATCGCCAGTCCATGGGATTTGCCGATGACTGGATAAGCGATTTCGTATGGCTTGCGAAAGAGTACAGGGCGGACTGCGCTATATTCGCCGGACATGCAGCTTGTAAACACAGCTGGGGGATAAATAAACTTCTAAGCGACGCTCTTAAAAAAGAGGTAGGAATTCCCTCACTACGCTTTGAAATGGATTTAGCTGATAAAAGAGTAACATCCATAGTGGACATAAAGGCTAAATTTGCAGAGTTCATAAAAAATGTTCGGGAAAGAAAAAGGCATTAATACTCTAAGGTAAATGAGAGATTTAATCTTTTCTTGAGGGGATCGGAGGTTTGTAAAAATGGATGAGACTGGCACAGAATTTGCAAGGCATATGGCGTTAGCTTATAAAATACAAGAAAAATTCCTAGAGAGCAATAACCTAGAGAGGACACTAGGTTCCCTTTCGGAAGAGGAAATGAGTGTTTTGAGAATGCTTCAAATTGGACTCGCTAATTTTACTAGACCTAAACATAGGGAAATTGCAAAGCAGTGGGTGAAATGCAACTACAAATACTGGAATAATATTGTTGTTAAAGGATTAGAGGAAGGAAAAAAGGTTGTCTACTTTTTCTTCACACACTCACCCGAAATTTACTACGCCATGGACTTGATACCCATATGTGTAGAATACCAGTCAGTGGCGGCTGCTTTAACATGGATAAACGGAGGCGAGCAAGCTATCGATAGGATTGAAGCAGAGGGTTTCCCCAGCCATCTATGCTCCACCCAAAAAGCGACCATGGGATATCTTCTTTTGGGCAAGGTTCCCAAGCCTGACATTATAGTTAAACCCGTAGGTGCATGTGATGCAAGCAATATGGCCTACCAGTGGATAGCCGAGAGGACTGATGCAAAATTCATTCCCATAGATGTTCCCTACTCTATGGACTCTAGAAGCTTCGAGTATTATGCTAAAGAGTTTAAAAAGATGGTTAAGAGGCTTGATGAAGTAACGGGACAGAAGCTGGATCCAGAGAGGCTCAGAGAGGTTGTTGAGTGTTCAAACCAGGCCTACGAGTACTTCCTTGAAGTTCTGGAGTTGAGGAAGGCTGTTCCTTGCCCAGATCCAAGCTTTAGCCACATTGCCGCGGCGGGAGTAATGCTCATAGGTATGGGACAACCTGAAGGCATATCCTTCTTTAAAGTGTGTAGAGATCTTGCGAAAAGAAACGTGGATAATGGGGTAGGTGTGATACCCGAAGGTATGGAGGAGATAAGGACTCTCTGGACTAATGTGCCAGTACTCTTCGATTTCTCTTTCTATGGGTGGTTGGAAGAGGAGCTGGGGGCAGTGCACCTCTTCGATGCGCTCGACTGGTTCTTCACCCAGCCTATTGAAACTTCAAGCCCTGATAGCATAATAAGAGGGCTTGCTGAGAGGTCCTTCAATTGGCCTATGCACCGCCAGGGTTTGGGTTATGCTGATACTTGGATAGATGACTTTGTATGGTTGGCAAAGGAGTATAAGGCGGACTGCGCCATATTTGGGGGACACATGGCTTGTAAGCACAGTTGGGCTTTAAACAAGCTTCTGAGTGACGCTCTAAAAAAGGAGGCTGGAATTCCTTCGCTCCGGTTTGATATGGATATTGCAGATAAAAGGTTTACTTCTATAGCAGATATTAAGGCCAAGTTGGCGGAGTTTATAAAAACCGTCCGGGAATCTAAAAGGAGGAGTCACAGTTGATTGTGGCTGGTTGTGATGTGGGCTCACTTACGGCAGAAGCAGTAATCATGGAAGATAATAGAATATTGGCTTATGAAATTATTCGGGTACGCCCCCGGCCGGAGCAGTCGGCCAGCGATGTGATGAACAAAACACTTGAGAAGGCCGGTCTCAGAATAGATGATATAGAATATTGTGTTAGTACCGGCTATGGGCGGGGTAGAATTCCTTTCGCCCAGAAAAATGTTAGTGAAATTTCATGTCACGGTAAGGGGGCACATTGGCTGGTACCAAGTATAAGAACCGTGGTGGACGTTGGAGGACAGGATTGTAAGGTGATTTGTTTGGATGATCAGGGACGAGTAAAAAACTTTGTTATGAATGAAAAGTGTGCGGCGGGAACCGGGAGATTCCTGGAAATGATGGCTAAGACACTTGGCTTAACAATTGAGGAACTAGGACCAGTTTCCTTGAAGTCAGAGAATCCAGTGAGTATCACAAGTCAGTGTAGCGTATTCACCGAGTTTGAGACCATGGTTCTAATCAATGAGGGTAAAAAGATTGAGGACATCGCAGCGGGAATAAATCAAGCTATGGCTCGAAGGGTCTACGCTCTAATAAATCGAATAGAAATCAAAAAAGATCTGGGAATAACTGGGGGAGTTGCAAAAAACGTGGCAGTAGTAAAAAACCTTGAGGAACTTATCGGATTCAAAGCCGTGGAATTTCCCCAAGATCCTCAGATTATGGGAGCTCTGGGAGCCGCGCTTTTCGCCAAAGAGAATTACCTTAAACAGCAGAGGAGGAAGTAAAATAATGATTTTTGCTGGCTGTGACGTTGGAACATTGACCACAAAGGCGGTACTATTAAAAAATGATCAGATTTTAGCCTACAGCATAGTGACCACAGAGGCTAAAGCAGAGCAATCCGCAAGAAACGCAATGAACCAAGCACTATCAAATGCGGGAATCACCATTGACAATGTGAAGTACTGTGTGGGCTGCGGTTGGGGTGCGGCAAGAATTCCCTTCGCTAACGCGACCGAAAGCGATATCCGTTGCGGAGCTGTAGGGGTACTGTGGCTTCTGCCCACTGCAAGAACAGTGATTGATGTGGGGGGACTCTTCACAAGGGTAGCGCAAATCGACAAGGAGGGAAGAGTGATTGACTACGTAATGAATGATAAGTGCGCTAGTGGAACTGGAAGATTTCTGGAGATAATGGCTGAAGCCCTAGAAATTAATCCAGACGATTTCGATTCTCCTTCACTCCAAGGGTCACATCCCGTAAACATAACCAGCCAGTGTAGTGTTTTCGCCGAGAGCGAGGTTATAACCTATGTCAATGAGGGATCGGAAATCGCAAACATTGTAAGCGGAATTAACAACTCCATAGCCCTCAGAACAGCCACCCTAGTGGGAAGATTGGGAGTTATAGAAGACGTAGTAATCATAGGAGGGGTGGCGAAAAACCAAGCAATGGTGAAAATTCTGGAGGAAAAAATTGGCGTAGAAATCAAAAAAGTAAAATTTGATCCCCAAATAGTGCAAGCATTGGGAGCAGCATTAATAGCCAAGCAAAAAGCAGGTTAGAACATCTCAACCGGAGGTAAACTATTGGAAATATTCGATATAATGATAGAGGAGCTAAGACAACGCGTAGAAAACTGGAAAAAACAGGGGAAAAAAGTGTGTGAAAAACAGTGCCCCACTAGTGTTAAAAATTTGAAAAAAGGCCTTCCAATAAGCAAGCAGCCGGGAATAATTCTTAAAGAAGACACCTTTGTCGAGCTGGGAAATCCCAAAACCGCCTCAGCAGCTCTTGTCCTATGGACCGAGAATCCAGAACTGGTCAGAGATGGAAAAGTAACAATTGTGGGACCCGACATTCCTGAGGCAAAAGGCAACTTGCCATTCGCCCAAATTATCATAGCCCAAACTAGAGATTTGGAACCTAAGAATTATCGGCTCCTCAGCCGAAACCAATACAATCTAAATTTGGAAGGCTACATGTTGAGGGCGGTTCCCCAGCATCAAAGAGTGTGGAGTAGGGTGAGCAGGGAAGCCGTAGAAAAGGGTTTCACACTAGAAACGCTGGGAAGAGCACTAATGTTAAGCCTCAAAGAAAATCTTCCAAGAGCAGAAGCTGTAGAGGTAATATTTGTAACCTCTAGCACCGAGGATGTAAAAGAACTCGGAACAATAACCCAAGAAGCTTGGAGGATAGCAACTCCAGTGAAATCAACTCCCTCCTACGATTGCACAAACTGCGAAAACAAAGAGGTCTGTGATGAAATATGGAAAATGCTCCAACTCCGCTTAGGAACTTCCCAAAAAGAAAAGCGACCACCAATCTTATGCTCTCAACCCAAAGAAGAAGATAACTAGCACCACTAAACCGTAAACCCCACAAATTATCTGGCGGGAAACTTCTAAACCTTAGAAAGAGGAAACCAATTTTACTGCCAAAAAAATCTAAAGGTATCTTAGCGGGAATCTGCTTAAGGCCTTTTGGGAAAAATTAAAAAAAGGATTTGAGGGAATGTGCCTAATCCCTTTTTACTCGCTGCTCTCCTTTATGGGTACTCTGACTGGCTCTTGTTTGG
>Ga0185342_1000978_pt1 | contig 12865 bp, 10 predicted proteins | sample ConPoolayeEmetaG_FD_128045 | JGI IMG/M metagenome (GOLD analysis project Ga0185342, IMG submission 128045) | Hot spring microbial mat communities from California, USA to study Microbial Dark Matter (Phase II) - Cone Pool mat layer E metaG... ...
GTACTGAAGAGCATCTGCCGGCTCGGTCGTGGCCGCGAGGCGACCGGCCGCATGACCCGCGGCAAGAAGCTCCGCTACCTGCGGCTCCTGGATCGGGGTCCGGCCGGCGTTCAAATCACGGACTTTCGAGCCGATCGGATCCACTCCGAACACGCGGTGGCCGTCGCGCAGCAGGCAGGCGGCACTCACGATACCCACATAACCCATGCCGAAGATCGAGATATTCACCCCAAGGCTCCTTTCGCTTCAGTCCGATGCGCGCTGGCCAGCGTAGAGGCGCTCACCATCCGATCGGCTGTCCGAGCCAGCGCGCCCAGCTCAAGTGTTACTATCGGCCCGGCATCGGGGCTTGCCAGCCGACAGAGCTGGCCCAACAACCCCTCGCCGGCAAGTTCTGCTGCCACAAAAGCTTCAGCAGACAGGGTGGTTACCACCCGCGCCGGCAGCGGCACCCGCCAGTAAAGCTCGAGCGTCGGAATCGCACGCAGCTCTGCATAGTACGGTGCCGCCAATCCCCCAATCGCTCCGGCCTGACTTCTTCCGCGAACCAGCTCGACACGCTCCGGCCCACGCGGCCAGCCGGTAACGCTCAGTCCGATCAGGCCCGCCGGCGTATTCAGCCGCAGTGACACGGTGCTGTGCGACTTTCCCGCCGGGCAGGCTCGAAGTAACTCACACTCGTGCTCGGCAAGGTGCCAGCGAACTGTAAAAGCGTGCGTGTCGGATCCGAGCAAGTCGTCGATGATAACCCACAAATCTGCCGGGCCCATCAGGACCGCCCGACGATGCCGCACGTTCCAGGGCGGGCGGTCATAGTCGTAGTGTTCTGCTTCCAGGCAATAGAAGCCGCCGGCCAGGCGTTCAAACCGGCGCACGCGACCACGCGGCCAAGGGAAAAACAGAAACCGCGATATAAACTTCACCGGCTCAGCAGCGTCCACCTGGATGCAATTGTGGGCGGCAATCGACTTGAAATACTGCTCGAGATCGGGCCGGCCGGGTACGTAGTACTGGTAGCTTCCGCAGTCCCGCAGCAGGTTAACGCCGGCATACCACAGATCCAAATGTAACTGATCATATTGGCCCGGCCGGTCACGGTAGCGGTGACAGCGGAGCATGGCCCAGCTTTTCGGCTGGCGCAGGACGTAGTAGCCGCCCGAACGGAAAGCCGCGCAGGAATCGGTCGCCAGAGGTTCCACCTGCGCCTGCAATGCGGTCGGTCCGAAAAGCCACAAAAGCGGCTCATCCCACGGTCCGCAGGCAAACCGCCTGCTGCGGTGCACCAGGTAGGAAACGGTCTGAATTACCGGGCGAAAATCGCCAAAGTCGCACTCCGTAAGCGGCAACACCCAGGCCCCGTCATTGTTGCCATACAGCGGCACGCGACCGCTGTCGGGGTCGGTCAAATGGTGCAGAAAATGGGCGCAGCGCGAGAGAAGCTCGTAAAGCTGTTTCGGAAAAGGTTCTCCGTGCAGCTCGGCCAGCCGGAAGGCAAGCGTGGCAGCGTCGAGCATCACGCGCTGGTAGTTCGTCGAGTGCTGGACGTAGCTGCCGTCGGCGTAGATCTGGCGACGAAGTTCGCGGGCCAAGACCCTGTAACCCAGCCGCCACCAGCGCTGCGCCTCGCGAAACTCGGGGAACAGGTGACCGACCAGCATCAGGCCGCAGGACTCGGAAATCGCATGGTTGTTCTTCTGCGATATTGCGTAGCGGATGTGTTTTGCCACGCGATAGCCCGTGGCCCAGGCCAGCCGGGCAAACTGCACGTATCTCGCCGGCGTCGTAGCCGGGTCAGCCGCTAGGCTCCAAAACGCCAGCGTGCAAGCTATGAGGCGAACCGACGCCTCCTGCCCGCACTTCCAGTGGAAGCCCAGATAAGGCGGACAGGAGCGCATCCACGAGTCCAGCCACTGCCAGAAAATGTCGCCGGCCGGCAGCTCAATGCCGTGGCTTGCCGCCCGCGCCAGGTCAATCGCCCAGGCGGCCCGGGCCGGCTCCCACAGCGTCCTCGGGTCGCCCTGCTCGGGCAAGTAGTCCGGAATGTCACACCAGATGCGATCAGAAATCGCCCGACGGCCGTCGAAAGGATTGGTGTACCAGTCGATCCGGGCCGGACTGGGAAGCCGAAAAAAGTAAACGCATCGACCTTCCTGAAGCAGGCGCAGCCGATCGGGCAGCGTCGGGAGACGCGGCTCGACACCGGCAGGTACCTCACGCAGCTCAGCCGGAACGGCCGGCGCGGCCCCAAGCGGGAAAAGGAAAGCAGGAGCGTGAGCAGCTTTCCAAGACGCGTAATCTTCGGCGGCAGTCGGAATGCCGGACCGCAGAATCCTCTCTAGTTCGATACGCTCCCACGGCTGCGGCTTGAAGGCTCGGCGGGTGATCCCGAGCATGCGTCCTGCGTAAATGCCGGCGCGCAGCCAGACAATCCGCGGGCCCAGATAGCGCAAGATCCACCATCCGGTTCGCAGCAGGCTCATGCAGCACGCCTTTGCCAGCTCGCCGCGGAGTCACCTGCGCCACGGCGAGTCTCGCCTGCGGCGGACATGGCGACCGGCCGAAGCCTACACGGCAAAGCTTGGGCGGCATTGTAACCGTACCCTGTTCGGCAGGCGGTACCAGGCGGTTTGGCGGTAGGAGCAGCCCACCGAGCCGATGGGTCGGTATGCCGAACTCGCGCGGTTGCAAGTCCGACGCGGCGCAATCCGCTCACGCCGCGGACTTACAGAAAAACGGGCCTCACGCCGGGCCAAACTCGTACGATACTTATAGAACGAGGCTGGCCGGGCACCCGGACGCCTGCGAAATGGATCGCCAGGTAACTTTGGCACTTCGGAGAGCTTGCATTAGGGAGACGTCACCATGGCACGAACACGGATTTTGGCTGCCCTGTTGGCGCTGGCCGGCACCATCGCGCCCGCGAACGCAAACAATCCGGTAGAGGAATTGCAGTTGGCCGAACCGCAGCCCACCTACCACCTGCCGGTGGATTACCAAGGGCCCGGAGTAGTCTGGGTGCTCGACAACGGCTGCATAATCGTGGGTCTGTGTACCCGGCAAACACTCAGAGACGGGTCCGAGGTCATGCCGGTCGAAACCTCGTACCTGGTAGGCCTGGCGCCTGAAACAGCCCTGGTCGGAGCGCAGGGCACATGGAGGCTCGAATCGCTGGAGGAAGCGCTTGCAGGCTCCGGCGGACTCTCAGAGGTGATCCTGCTCAACGCAGCCGCTGGGGCTGAAGCTGCATCGGGATGCGCGCAGAACCTGTTCGAGATCAGGGGGCAACTCCAGATCACCCAAGAAACTGATGGCGTTTTTGCTGTAGCCGTCCGCGACGAGCTTTTGGGGGAATCGTTTGAATTCAACGCGATCGAAGACGAGGGCGGCACCACGGCCGGCAGCGATCCTCCTCCCACGCCGCCCCAAAGCAGTTGCACCGCCACCTGCTCGCGCGGCAACTGCTCCATCACCTGCATCGGCGGGGGCTGGATGGCACAGTGCTACTGCGGGAGCCAGGGCGAGCCGGTATGTCAGTGCGTCCGAAAGACGCCTGCTAACGCGGTCCCCCGATAGCGGGTCAGCTAAGTCATAGCGCACGGCGCGCTTTTCGGCTGCGCAAACAAGCGTTCGGATTGAAGGATCACAGTCCAGGCCAGTGGTGGCGCACGCGGCCCACCTAAACCTGCTAGCTTGTCGTGCCTGATGAGCCAGCGCGGCTCATCCCTGCGCGCTGGCTACTGACGAGGCTCTGACAAAGAAGCCACTTGAGCTGTCCGGTCTTTCGGGTCCAATGCGCAATCGACGATGGACCCACGGAGCTGGCGTAAGGCGATTCCGCCCGCACGTCTGCACAAGACCAGTTTCCGCCTGGACGAGCGTGCGGCGGGGATTCTCCTGCATCCGACATCGCTTGCCGGGCCGGCCGGCTGTGGAGACCTAGGCCCGGCGGCGTATAAGTTCGTGGACTTTCTGGCAGCAGCCGGCCAGCGGTGGTGGCAACTGCTGCCCGTCGGCCCGCCCGGGCCGGGAAACTCACCCTACAGCAGCCCGTCCGCTTTCGCTGGCAGCTTCTTGCTAATAAGTGTTGAGCGCCTTGCTAGGGATAAGCTGCTGTCCTCAGAGCACCTGCGGCCTCCGCAAGTTCCTGGCGAAGGGCCCGCGAACTACGCGCTGGCAAGGCGAATCCGCCGAAAGTACCTGCGAGAAGCCTTTGAGAAGTTTGTGCGGCGCGGTGGGTTTCGCCACAACGCATTTATCAAGTTTTGTGACGAAAACCACCAGTGGCTGGAAGATTTCGCACTTTTTTCAGCGCTACGCCGCAAACTGGGCGGACGACCGTGGACACAATGGCCCCAGGAGCTGCGCCAGCGCCGAGCCGCCGCACTGCGCAAAGCCCAAGCAGCACTGCAAAACGAGGTGGCTTTCCAACGCTTTGTGCAGTTCGAGTTTCAGCGCCAGTGGCAAGAACTCAAGCGCTACGCGAACCGCAGCGGCGTGGCACTGCTGGGCGATCTGCCGATGTTCGTAGCGCACGATTCGGCGGATGTGTGGGCACATCCGGAGCTTTTCCGGCTCGAAAGCAACGGCCGGCCGCAGGTCGTTTCCGGAGTACCGCCAGACTATTTTTCCCGCAACGGGCAGCTATGGGGACACCCGCACTATCGCTGGCGGGTGCACCGGGCAACGGGCTTTGCCTGGTGGATCCAAAGACTTAAACGCAGCTTCGAGCTTTTTGACGCGGTCCGCCTGGACCATTTTCTGGGATTCTACCGGGTGTGGGAGGTGCCAGGCGGTGCGAAAACTGCCCGCCGCGGCGTCTGGCGCAAAACCCCAGGTCGCGAGCTGCTGAAGGCCGCTAAGCAGGCGCTTGGCGATCTGCCGATCGTCGCAGAAGACCTGGGGGTGGTAACGCCACAGGCGCTGGCTTTGCGTGACGAGTTTGGTTTTCCCGGCATGCGGCTGTTGCACTTTGCCTTCGGCAGTGGCTCCGGCGCGCGCTACAACCAACCGCACTGCTACCCGCGAAACTGCGTCGTATACCCCGGCACCCATGACAATGAGACTACCGTTGCCTGGTTCGAGCGACTGCGCAGGGAAGCACCGACGCGCCGGCGCTTCGGCCAAAGCACCGCGTATGAGCGCCTGATTCGATACCTGGGTCATACGCCGCAGGAAATACACTGGGAGATCATCCGGCTTGCATACATGTCCGTGGCGAATTTGGCGATTATTCCGGCGCAGGACCTGCTGGGCCTGGGAGAAGAGGCGCGGATGAATTTTCCGGGCCGGTCGCGCGGTAACTGGCAGTGGCGTGCGCCCCCTGGGGCGTTCGACGGAAAGTTGTCGCGCCGACTCTACGAACTGGCAGGTACTTACGGCCGGCTAGTGGGGCATGGCTGATCAGGCGGCGGCAAACTCAGCGTCCGACACCGGGTTCGCGACGACGTACGCTGCGGTGCCGCGACCTGCGGCACTCAGGACAGGTACCAAAGAGCGTAACCTCATGCCCATCGACGACGAATCCGTCGGGGAGCCTGGCGCCGTCGGAAATCGACAACAGGCATCCGGGCAGGTCGTAGACCTGCTGGCAACGTCGGCAGCGGAAGTGATGGTGATGATCCAGATCGGCCGCCTCGTAACAGCGTTCGCCACTGGGCATCATCAGGGCGTGAATCTGCTGCGTTTCGAGCAGCAGCCTCACCGTGCGATAGACCGTCGCCAGACCAAGCCGTGGGCAAATGCCCCGGGCCCGCTCGCATATCTGCGCGATGGTCAGCGGGCCGCGTGCCTGTGCGATCACCGCGGCAATAGCGGCACGCTGGAGAGTCTGTCGTCTGGCAGCCGGCTTACCGGTCGACACGCTTCGAATGCGCTCCGCGCAGCTCAACTGCAAGCTAGCCACCGGTCAACAGGTCCACGAACGGGTCGATATCAAAGGCATTCAACACTCCGTCGCCGTTGGCATCGGCTAGCTGGTGGTTGCAAGCCGGGTACTGCGCGTAATATTCGGGGTATTCCGGCGGCGTGCTGGTCAGTGCCAGCACGAAGGGGTCGATATCAAAGGCGTTGACCTGGCCGTCGCAATTCAGGTCGCCGAGGCTGTACTGCGGCGGCCGGGCATAAAAGACCACCACCGATGGCTGGCCCGAGTAGCCGCAGATCAGATCGGGCCAGCGGTCGCCGTTGATGTCGGCAAACGCAAGAGCGGTTCCGACTGCTGGAGAGTCGTACGTCCAGGTGGGGACTGAATCAAGCGTTCCGTTGCGGTTGAGATAAATGTGCGTTTTGCCGTCGGAGAAGTGAATTTCCGCCAAATCAGGCCAGCCGTCGCGGTTTACGTCACAGAATTTCAGGTCTTGATGACCGAAGTAGCTGGCCGCCGACTGCCAGACGCGCGTCAAAACACCTCCATAGTTAGCAAAGAGCCAAGTCGGGCTGTGACCGAGGGCCAGATCCGGCCAGCCGTTGCGGTCGACGTCGGCCCAGGCTACGCACTTGTCCGTCGCGGATACGCCGGTGGTCCAAGCCGGGACCGTCTGGAGTATTCCGCCAACGTTGCGGTACACGGCGCTGGGAAAGCCGTTAGTCCACTTGGAAACCGCGAAGTCTTCCCAGCCGTCGCCATCGTAGTCCGCGAAGGCAATACCATTCTGAATAGAAAGCTCGCTGGTCTGCCAGCCGGGAACCGGCGAGAGAACGCCGTTGTTGTTAATGAAGCCATAGATCGGACGGAACGGATCCTGTGGTGAGTTACCCTGGTTCGCCGTGAGAACGTCGATGTCGCCATCGTGGTCCCAGTCGAACGGCACGGCGGCAAGCGTCCAGGCGCGATTGGGGACCTGGCTGTACCAGCCCGGCACGTTCGAAGGACCCGAAGGCGAACCCCAGTAGATCACGCACGGGGCCATGTCGTAATCGCCGTTGGCGGCAAAAATGTCGAGGTAGCCGTCGCCGTTGATATCCGCGATTGCTACGTCGGTGGTTGAAACCTCATCCGCGGAAATCCAGGAAGGCTGCGCTTCGAGCTGGCCGCCGATGTTGTAGTAGATGAGGTTTTCCCAGTCGGGGTACGGGGGATAGCTTTGCGAGTGGTAACAGCCGACTACCAGGTCTACCCATCCATCGCGGTTGAGGTCGGCAACGGCCAGGCCGCCGACCTGCACACGCAGGCTGTTCTGCCAGTCGGGCGTCGAGCCGTACGGGACACCGACGCCGCGGACGGTCACGATTCCCGGCCCCGGCGTTTGCTCCGGCACGGCGGCCAAACACCCGTCTTCGGAAATCTCAATCGGCTGCAAAGCCAAGACCGAACCCGCAAACAAAAGCACGGCAGCAAGAGTTGCGAAGAGCTTCATAACGAACCGCCTCCAAACCCCAGGGGCGCAGACAAGGCCCTTCTGGCTACGAGCATTATACCGCGCCAGAAAGGCCCGAAACCGGACGCTTGCGATGGACTTTGCCGCGCTTATCGGCCCGTCAGCAGGTCGACAAAGGGGTCGATGTCGAAAGCGTTGGCGGCACCGTCACCGTTGACGTCCGCAAGCATGATGTTGCAGCCGCGATATTGGCTCCGATAGGCAACCGGGTCGGTCAGGGCCAGGCTGAACGGGTCGATGTCGAACGCGTTGACCTGCCCGTCGCAGTTCAGGTCACCCAGCGGCCAGTCGCGGTCGCCGAACACGCCGGTGTTGCGGGCATTTACGCTGCGCAGCGGCCAGTCGGCCTGCAAGATGCCTGCGGGGCCGGGCACATCCCAGGCATACACCCAACCGTTCCAGGTTGAAGATACGATTTCGAACAAACCGTCCCCATCTATGTCGCCCACCGCTACGCCGCCGATCGACGCGCCAATCATCTGGAGCGGGAAGCCCGGGAGCAGTTGACCCCGCTTATCAAGGGCGATGACCTGCCCGGCGCTGGTTGAGACGATCACGTCCTGGTTCCCGTCGCCGTCGATATCCGCAACCGTGGGGAAGCTGTGCGGCCAGGAGCCGGTCTCGTAGGGGAAGCCCGGCAGTGGCTGCCCGGAGTCCAGGTCAAGCACGTGCACGCGATCGGTCCCGGCGAACCAGTTGTCAGTGGCGATCAGCTCCGGCCGGCCGTCACCCGTCACGTCGCCCAGACCGATGAAGTACAACTGGCTTTCGGTGGCGATCAGTTTGGGGAAACCGGCGACGTTAGAGCCGTCGTGGTGTCGACCATGCACCCACGAATTCAGATTTTCGTCCCAATGCCCGAAGAGGATCTCCAGGTCCCCATCCTCGTCGAGGTCGACCGGGACCGGATAGCCGAACATCAGCCAACCCGAGCCAAGCGTCAGCACCGGAATCGGGTAGCCCGGCTGCTCGCTGCCGTCGGGATTGAAAACGTGCAGGTAGAAGGTCGGCGAGGCCCAGGCGACCGCGAAGACCTCGCGCGTACCGTTGCCGTCAATGTCTCCGTAGTACAAGCCCTTGACATTCTGCGGCGAAGGCAGATCGACGGTAAACAGCCGCGTTCCGAGGTGGTTGAAAGCCGAAATCCGGTAGTAGTCGCCGGTGTTGCCGAGGGTGTGGGCGCCCCAGGCTTCGAGCTTGCCGTCCCCGTTGGTGTCGCCCAAAACAAACGGATACTCCAGAGCATTCGAGTAGTTGTTCGGGGCGTACTGGGGGAAGCCCGGCATGTTCGTCCCGTCGAAGTTCTTGCCGTTGAAGCACCACATGTGAGCCGTTCCGGCCCACCAGTCGCGAAGCGTCCACGTGATCTCCAAGTCGCCATCCCGATCGACGTCGGCTACCGACGGACCGGGTTTGCTCTCATTGGTCCCGTAGCCCATGTACGGCTGCTCCCTGGTCGGCCAGCCGGGCAGGAAGGTCCCGTCGCCACGGATTCCGAACGTGTTTCCACCGGTAAGGAAAATCTCCGCCGCCCCGTCGCCATCGGCGTCAAAAACCGTCGGAACATAAGGGAAGCCCGACCCCGGTGCCTGAAGATTGATTGCCCACTTGAGCTGAGGGCCGCTCCCCGTAACCGAAGTTTCCGAACCCCGCAGAAGCGCCACCGTAGCCGGTTCCAACAGCAATTGGCGGCCTCCGGAGGGTGCAACCGGGGTGTCCGGGGCCGGCAGAAGCGTCCACTCCTGCTGCGCCTCCGGCCATGGACCAACTGCCGCCAACGGCTCCACGGCTCGCGCGGGACTCAACTGTAGTGCCAACAGGATCGCAGGCAACAAATTCACCGGGACAGCCAAGAGTTTCACCGTACCGCCTCTCATCGCTTGTCTCCTTTCCCACCGCGCCCACCATGGGCGCCGAAGTTAAACGCTTCTTAAGCCCCAGGTGCACTAGTACCCGGTCAGCAGTGTTACGAAGGGGTCGATATCAAACGCATTCAGCACTCCGTCGCCGTTGGCGTCTGCCAGCAGCGCGTCGCAGCCCGGATAAACGGCGTAATACTCCGGGTAATTCGGCGGCGTGCTGGTCAGGGCCAGGACGAATGGATCGATGTCGAAGGCGTTCACCACCCCGTCGCAGTTCAGATCGCCGGGGATGGGAAGCAGCGACATCTGACGTACGTCTCCGACCAGCGACCCCGAGTTGAAGAAATAGGTGGCCCGTTCGCCGGGACTCATGAATCTGCCGTCCCCATCGGTGTCGGTGAAAACGTACACCTTCTTGCCGGAATTGTCGGTAAGCAGCACTCGGCCGTCGCGCAGGCTGACCACGTCGATCGGCGAGAAGTTCGCCTCGCCCGTCGAGTACACGATCAAGGCTTCGTCGACGTCCTGGGCATCGTTGTCGCCGTTAAAGTCGGTCAGGCGGATGAGCTCGTCGACGGCAGACCTGGTTTGAATCAGGTACATTGATCGGGCCCGGACGGCGTCGAGCTCCAGGGCAAAGCCGGCGGTGACGTTGATGCCCGAAGCGTTCGTGCTGTCGAAGAATGTGGTAGCTTCGCCGGGATCGTCGGCACGTCCGTTGCCGTCGAGGTCCTCAAAGCGGTACACGCCGCTCAGGCCGCCGCTGGCACTGTTGCGCAGGTACATGACATCGTTAGCGTCGATTGCGATCTCCTGCGGGCTGTAGGGTCCGTTGCCGGGACCGAAGAACGGCTCGCCCACGTACGGCGTGATCTCGCCGGGGTCCTGCATGTCGCCGTCCCCGTTCAGGTCCTGAAGCTTCCAAATCACATCGGGACCGCTGGCCGTACCGGCGTTGCACACATAGACCGTGCCCTCAGAGTCGAAGGCGACGCCGGATGGAAAGGTCAGCGCTGCCCCGGAGCCGTTACTTGAATCCGCCGCGATCCGACTCTCAGCGGCGTCCAGCGCGTCGCCGTCATTGTTCAGGTCGCGGAAGAAATAGATGGCGACAACGAGCTGGTCACCCATGACGACCAGCCCGTCGTGCCGGATGCCCAGGCAGGTGGGGTTCTGCGGACCGGGCGTGCCCGCGGCGTTAGAGGCATCAAACCACCGGTGCAGCTCGTCGGGTTCACCGATCTGGCCGTTGTTGTTCAGGTCGTGGACGACCCACATTGCGTCCATGGTGCGATCGTTGATGATGAACCGGTTCTGACCAGCCGCGCCTGCCACCACCACTGTGATCGCTGCCAAAGCCAAGATGTGACGGGACATGCTTCGCTCCTCCTTCGCGGCAGCACCTGCGACCTTGTCAATCACCGCCCGGACGTATTCGGCCGCCCACCGCGAACGGTCTTACTTGAAATGCGTCGGCCAGCCGTCGCAGGCCTGCTACCGACAGCGGCGATTTTACCGCTTCAAGCCACGCGTTAGCAAGTCGACAAACGGGTCGATATCAAATGCGTTCAGCAGCCCGTCACCGTTCACGTCGGCCAGCAGCGCATCACAACCCGGGTAGACCGCGTAATACTCCGGATAGTTCGGCGGCGTAGGTGTCAGCACCAGCACGAAGGGGTCGATGTCGAACGCGTTGACCTGGCCGTCGCAGTTCAAATCGCCCAGCGGAAACCGCACAAACTGGCGCGAAATAATCCGGTACGATCCGTACGGCGGATCGAAAAGTCGCGATTCGTACGCCAGCAGATGCCGGGCGGGGCTAGCCAGAAGTGTCGAAGGTAACTCATTTGAACGCCCGAACTCGGCCCACAGCCTGCTTGAGGACCATGTGGTGGAGCCTTGGAATTACGACACAACAAGACAACAGTTTCATCGCCGGCCGATCCGGCGGTGGACGGTCTGCCACCATTCATGATGCTCGTCGGCTGTCTCGCGAACCACAAGTTGCCAATGGATGCGTTCATACCCTGGCAACTGGCACTCTGATAACTGGTGGCTACGATATTCGCACCCGTGCAGGATATGACCGGGCTGGTTCAGCCGCACGAAGCCCGGCCGATCCGGCAGCGGCACGTTGCCGGGCCAGTGGAAGCACGAGTTATTGGGCGTGCGCCAATCTGCGATTACGACGTCAGCATTCCAACCGGCTACAATTTCCGGAATTTGCGGCACGAGCATCATTACGCCCCAGCACAATACCAGGCCCAATGGTTCAACGGGCCGGTATTGCTCCACCGCTATCTGGAGAACTTCGACGCCGTTGTCGCGTGCCGTCTCGCACATTTGCGGATCGATATCGATTCCAAAAGCCCGGTAGCCGACTTCATTGAGGAAGCGCACGTGCCGTCCATTACCGCAACCGACATCGATCGCGCGCGGTGCGCTGTCGGGCAGGTCTCGCCCCGGCTTAGCGTAGCGAAATACCAACCCGACGAGGTCGCTATCGGGATACCTCATGCCGCGCCACTGCGCGGGGTTTTTCATCGACATCGTGTTCTGTCCAAGGTTCCAGACCAAGATAGTGCTCAACATCCTTGGCGTCGATCCGGGGCATGGCAAAGCTCTGGCCGTCCCACTCGCCAAGGGCTTCGAGCGTTCCTTCGAAGCCGGCGGCCCGCAGCGCCGGTTCGATCTGCTCGATGGTGGCGCCGAACTGCGGCCGCATCGGCAATACCAGATATCGCGTCGGATTTAGTCCGCGCCGCCGCAGCTCATCACGACAGGGCAGGACTTCCTCACGAACGTACGCCTCCGGATCGCCGCTGAAGGCGCGGTGGCTGACCGTGTGGACGCCGAACTCTGCGAAGCGGTATCCGAGGTACTCTTCGGGCCGGGCAAAACGCGCTGCCAGCAGCTCTCGTTCCTGCTCATCCGGCTCACCCAGAAGCTGACGGGCCTGCGCGTCGTCGAGCACCAGGTTGCAGGCACCTTTGAGATAGCGCCGTCGCGGGTCCTTTTCGTAGCTGTAGATCCGGTCGATGTAGGCCCGCTGCTCGGTGGTCAGCTCAGGGATCGGTAACTCGCCCCGGCGCAGGGCAAGCAGAATTTGCAGACGATGTGCAACCGGGTATATTGGCGGATCCAGCCACGGGCCGGTGATCAACGCCGTATGCGTCGGAATGGCGTGCTTTTCGCACCAGGGCAGGACATTCCGTACCCAATCGACGGTGCCGTCGTCGCCGGTGATATAGAGGGTGTTAGCACTGACCGGCTCCCGGGCTTGTGAAAGCCGGCCGAAACGCCAGCCCTGTTCCAGAGCCTGTCTGATCTGGTGCTGAAAGCGTGCCAGCGGAATCGGAAAGCTGCCCAAGACGGCGGAGACCTCGGCCGATTCGACCGAGTGGTACATCAAAATGACCTTTCGGTATCGCATTGAGCTGCCTCACCACCCCGCCAGCGCAACTGTGGCGCCCAGCCTCGTATAAGCTTTCGGATACCCTGGTCGAAGGCTTGAGAGTGCCAGCGGCCGGAATTGCGCGTAGTAGCGCGGGCTCATTCGTTCGGGAGGGCTGGCTGACTCGGCATGGTGTCGGCCGGGGCGGTCTGTGTCGCGGGGGCAGACGCCGC
>Ga0185342_1000982_pt1 | contig 12823 bp, 18 predicted proteins | sample ConPoolayeEmetaG_FD_128045 | JGI IMG/M metagenome (GOLD analysis project Ga0185342, IMG submission 128045) | Hot spring microbial mat communities from California, USA to study Microbial Dark Matter (Phase II) - Cone Pool mat layer E metaG... ...
CGAAATGCCACCGGGAAGAAAAATTGTCAAAACCTGGGTTGTTCCTCCCCAAAAAAGACAAGCAGCATATGAATGGATAAGAAAACAAATAAAAGAAACCCACTCCCAGGCTTTTATTATCTGCCCTCTGATAGAAGAATCAAAATCAGAAACACTACAAACAGTCAAAGCGGCTACCAACGAATTTGAACGCCTCAAAAAAGAAGTTTTTCCCGATTTAAGATTAGGATTACTTCACGGAAGAATGAAAAGTAAACAAAAAACAGAAGTCCTTTCCCATTTTAAAAATGGAGAATTAGATATTTTGGTTGCTACCCCAGTAGTAGAGGTGGGAATTGATATTCCTACCGCCACCATTATGATGATTGAAGGAGCCGAGCGTTTTGGTTTGGCCCAACTTCATCAGCTTCGAGGAAGAGTAGGGAGAAGTAATCGTCCTTCCTATTGTCTTTTATTCACCGAGCATTATGGAGAAGCTACTTTAAAAAGACTTAAGGCTTTGGAAAAAATTAACATTGGGATGAAATTGGCAGAGCTAGATTTAGAAATGCGTGGTCCCGGAGAAATATATGGTACTCGCCAACACGGATTTCTGGAATTAAAAGTTGCTAGTTTTAGCGATTTACCCCTAATTGAAAAAACTAAAAAAGCAGCGGAAGAAATCTTACCTAAAATTCATCATTATCCTCTCTTGCAAGAAAAACTAAAAGAATATATAATTAAAAAGGTTTTACCAAATTAAATTAAAATATGCCGCCACTACCAAAAAGAAAAATTTCTAGCCAAAGACAGGGGAAAAGAAGGAAAAACCATAGAGTAATTCTGCCTAATCTAATCCCTTGTCCAAACTGTGGCCAACTTAAAAAACCACATCAGGTGTGTCCTAATTGTGGCACCTACAAACAAGAGCATAAAAATGAAATCTCCAAATGATCCCAGACATAAAGCAAGAGAAAAAGTTATAAAAGAACTTTTTGGGTGGGAATTTAATTCTCAAACGCAACTTAAAAAAGAAACGGTTAAAAAAATAATTTCTGAAATTAAAAAAATAGACAAAGTTATTTGTCAGGCCGCTCCAGAATGGCCAATTGAAAAAATAAATAAAATTGATTTAGCAATTTTGCGCCTAGCTGTTTGGGAGCTAATTATTTTAAAAAAAGAGCCACCCAAAGTAATTATTGATGAAGCGGTAGAATTAGCAAAAATTTATGGCAGCGAAAGAAGTCCTGCTTTTATTAATGGAGTTTTAGGAACTGTTTTTAAAGATTACCAAAATGAATGATTTAAATATTTTAGAAAAAAAACTAAAGATAAAATTTCAAAACCCTCAACTCCTTAAAGAAGCCTTAATTCACCGCTCCTATCTTAATGAGATAAAAGAAAAAGGACTTCGCTCCAACGAAAGATTAGAATTTCTTGGCGACGCAATCCTTTCGTTTGTAATTTCTGAATGGCTTTTTAGACAATTTCCTGCTTATTCTGAGGGTCAATTAACTAACCTTCGCTCAAATCTTATTAAAACAGAAAGTTTAACAAAAATCGCTAAAAAATTTGATTTAGGAAAATTTTTATTTTTAAGCAGGGGAGAAAAAGAGGAAGGAGGAAAAAACAATCCTGTATTGTTAGCTAACGCTTTTGAAGCAGTTTTAGGAGCAATTTTTCTTGATGGGGGAATGGAAACAGTTAAAAATTTTGTTAAAGAGCATTTTAAAAATTTATTAAAAACAGTGATTGTAAAAGGGGAATTTAAGGATTTTAAAAGTCTACTTCAGGAAAAAATTCAAGCCGAAACGAAAATTACCCCATTTTATAAAGTACTTAAAGAAGCCGGTCCGGACCACGCCAAAACCTTTACTGTTGGTGTCTTTTTAGGGGAAACACTATTATCCCAAGGAGTAGGAAAAAACAAACAAACGGCAGAAGAAAAAGCCGCTAAAAGTGCTTTAATTAAAATAAAATCAAAATGAAAAAATTTTTAGAATATATTATCACTTCTTTTGTTAATCATCCTCAGGATGTAAGAATTATAGAAAAGAAGGAGAAAGAAACTCTAGCTTTTACCATAAAAGTCAATCCTGAAGATATTAAAATTTTAATTGGCAAAAATGGTCAAACAATCAAGGCCATAAGAGAAATTGTAAAAATAAAAGCAATTATTGAGAAAAAAAAGATAATTATTAAAATTGAAGAAAATTATAAATCCTAAAAAGTAAAGGGGTTTTCTTTACCTGAAGGAAGAGTGGGAGCAACTTCTTCCTTCAAAGGAAAACTAAAAGTAGAAATTTCCCTATAGACTTTCTCTTCTGCTGAAGTTATTAAAGATAGGAACTCTTCTGTTTTACCCATTTCTTTCGGTAAGCTTAAAAAGAAAGCCTCAATTTTTAATAAACTAGCAGGCAACTCTTCTTCACTAAGGAAAATACTAATCTCATCCACCCTCATTAGGGGATAAGTAGCTTTAATTTTATCTATAAAATTAATTATACTCTCTTTGCTACCAACGATCTTTAAAGAAAAGCTTATCGATGAAAGTTGATTTTTTACTTCCTCTCTACCTAAATCTATTTTAAAATCTTTAATTTGAATATCATAAAACTGAGAAGCTAATCCTTTTAAAGCAGAAAGAGGAATAAATATATCCTCCTCTGGGGGTAAAACCTTAAGAAGAAACTGAGTTTTGTTAGTAATCTCGTACTCATCCAAACTTTCTAAAAAGGCAACTTTTTGAGTCAATTTAGCTAATTTTTCCTTCTTAGCTTTTATCGTTTTATTCATTTGAAACAGTTCTTTTCCTTTCGGTAAAAGGAAATTAATTCCGGTGAAAAGAATCGCCAATATTAAAAAAAATTGAATTAAGACTCCACTGTTTTTAGAAAAATCTCTAATCTTTTCCATAAGTAAATACTATTGAGAATTTATAACCTCCCTTTTTTTGCCTAGACAAAGAATTTAGCTTTATCTTAGGAAATATCTTTAATTGTTGGCTACTTAAAATATTATTTAAAAAACCTGCCAAGGCAAAAGCATCTGCTGCTTCTCCGGAAATTTGAACTTCTTCTCCACTGGGAGAAACTTTAATTTCAGCAATTTTTGATCTTCCATCGGCAATTTGAAATAAAGAATGAAGGACCTGCGTGCGATTGTCTTTTTCAGAAGAAAAAACTTTAGATAAAAGTGAAAGCTGCTTTTTTAAAAGAACATATAAAAATTCCTTTTTTTCTAACTTCTTAATTTCAGCTTTTTTAATCTCAATTTGATTTTCAACCTTCTGTAAATCTTTTTTAAGAAAATTCCACCAAGAAAAAATAATTATTAAAAATAGACAATATGTAGTTGTTATTACTACTAAACCATTTTTGATAATTGAACCAACATTTTTAGATGTTTGGAATGTTTTTTTATAGGCTTTTAAAAAATCAATTTCTCTCTTCATAAAAATCTAAAGTTCTTTCATTGCTAATCCCAACGCAACAGCATACAAGGTTCTCTCTTGAAGAGGAATTTTTCCTAAAAGAGCATCTTCAATTATTCGACTAAAAGGATCTCCAATTTCCACTTCCGCTCCTAATTCTTTAGCCAAAAGGGTATTCATTTCAGGTAAAGCTGCGCCTCCACCGCTAATAACTACTCTCTGAATATTTTTGCCTTTTTCTTGATAAAGATAGGCAACTTTCTTAATTTCATTTACGATTGTACTCAAAACAGGAGTAAGGGCCGATTTTATTTTCCCTTCCAGCTTTTCCGCATCCACACCATAAGATCTTTTATAAGCTTCAGACTGAGAGATATCCAACCCCAATTCCAAACTAACAGCTCTTGTTAATGCTTCACCGCCGGTTACAGTTGAATGGACTAAAACAATAGTGCCATTCTCTACAATTGCAATATCAGTTGATTTTGCTCCAAAATCTATCAGTAAAATAGAGTTGCCATTAGTGGTTAAACTTCGAGCCAAAGAATTTATTTCCATTTCTATGCTAATAGGATTAAGACCTGCTATTTTTAAAACTTTAACTATTTTTTCCACTAACAATTTTGGAGCAGCAGCCAAAATAAGATCTATTTTTTCTTGGCTATCCTCTTTATGTTTTCCTACTATTTCATGAGATAATATCGCCTCAGAAAGAGGAATAGGAATATATTGGTCTGCCTCCCATCGCAAGGCCGATTCTATTTCTGCTTCAGAAATAGCAGGAAGAGTAATCATTCGTGTAAAAATTTGATTCTGGGGAAGAGCTGTAACTACATTTTTAGTTCTAACATTTCTATCTTGATGAAGTTTCTTGATAATTTCTCCCAACGCTACAAGATCGGTTTCTGAATCAGAAAGAAGACCTTTCTCTGTAGAAGGAGCAGAACCAAAAGAAACTAATTGATATTTATCTTTATTCTTTTTGAGCTGAACCAGCTTAATATTATGAGAACCAATGTCTAATCCAAAAGATTCCATAGGCAGGTAAGTTTCTAAAAATTACTTTACTAAATCTCCTTCAGAATATAATACATAATCAAAAATTCCCGGTGGTGCCTTATGAAGTTGACATTGGCGAACTTTCCGTGTAATGCCCGTTTGAAAATTAGTAGCGGTGGACTCATAACAAACACCCTGAGAAGGCAAATTAATCACTCCTTTCGCTCCCAAAGTTTGAGGTTGATCATTATAAAGAAGTCGAAAGCGAAGAGCATAACATATTGAACTAGAACAAGGTAGAGGGGTAAGAGATTTCTTATATTTAAATATCTTTCCCCCTATTTGAAAATTTCCTAAATCTGCTGAATCAAAATTATTAATCGCCCTTCTAGAATCATCAGGATCTGTTGTCCATCGCATAATCTTAGTGTCGCCTTGATCGTCATAGATTAAAGTTATCTCCAGTGCAGGAACGGCTCCTTCTTCTTTTCCCCAATAAATTTCAATAGAATTTGCCGAATAACGAAGATCTGTAGTTGAATTTGGAGATAAGCTTCCGTCTTCATCATGACCCACTAGCCAAAGCGTTTGAATATCACCAACTTCATATTCTCCAGGAAAAGCAAAGTCTTGAGCCTTTCCCAAAACAGCCTGATTTACCGTAGCAGTAATTCCTTCTATTTCGATCGCTGCCGGAGCATAACCTAATTTTAAGGCTTCCTCAATTCCTGCTTCCGCTACCGAAAAAACCCGAGCTGATTCTTCTTCTTGTCGAGAAATTCCAATATCTGTTACAGAGCGAGAAACTACCGTCAAACCAACCGTTAAACCAACTGCCATCACTAAAAGAATAATTAATAATGCTTGGCCTGAATTCCTTTTCATCTTTCTCATCGTAGCAAAGAAAGACCTCTCTGTCAATAGTTTCTCAAACTTACCGTTGTTTGAAAATTTACTTCTGCTTGTTCTCCAGATCTGCTGGTTGTTCCTGATTGAGTCAAGGTAAATTTAATTTCTACTACCGCCGGCTTTATTCCTGGCTGGCCTACGGTAACCTTAAAAATATTGCAATCACTAACCTTAACTTCATTACTTAACAAAGAAGCGCCATTTGAAGCAATGGTCGATAAATCTCCCTCGCAAGAAAAAGTAGTTGTTCCTCCGTCGGGATTTTTAATCGTAATGGAAGAAACAGTAGAATCTGAAGTAGGGCCAACTAATGCTCTGGCATTTCTAATCATTCTTTCCATTACCGAAATTGCATAATCGCCGTTTTGTTTTACCATTTGTAAGGTTTTTGCTTTTATCGAGCCTCGCAAGATAGAAAAAAACGCTCCTGAGCCTAAAACAGCAAGAATTCCCAAAACTCCCACAACCATCATCATTTCAATTAATGTAAAGCCGTTATTTTTCATTTCCATTTAGTTAAAACAGTAGTTAACTCTGATTTATGAGTCCCTTTAGCGTCAGTCCAAGAAATAGTTACTGTAATCTTTCTAGAATCTCCGTTATATACGCATGCAATTGTCCGAGAAAAAGTAGAAGAAATGGAAGGTAAATCAGGAGGATCTTCACAGTTCTCCGTAAAAGTAGTCCAATCTACCATCGCACGGTATTCTCTAATTTTTTCGATTGTTTCTTGAGCATATTTCGTAGCCAAAACCTGATTTCGAGAAAAACTTGCATTCCGGATAGAAATAGTCGTTACCGCTATTAAAGCAACAATTACAATTAGAACTACTGCAATAGCGACTACCATTTCCATTAAAGATTGCCCTTTATTTTTTTTCATTCTATTCTATTTTTCCTTGTTGGGTAACTATAATTGTTTTTGTTTTCTCAAAAGCAGTAAGGAAAATTATTAAATCGCTGTTTAAATCTGTTCCCTGAGCTAAAACTTTAAAAAGGATAGGCGAAGGTAGGGGAGAAAATCTCACCTTAGAGGGTAAAGAAAAGGTTTTGACTTCTTCCATTTCATTTCCTCCACAAATCGCCCTGATTTGGTAGGTATCTGGATTTCCAGCATTACCGGAGAAAAAAATAACCCGATATCCATCAAGAGCGATACATCCCAAAGGCTTCTCTCCATTTGCCGCTTTTGCTTGAGCTAATCTGAGATTATTTTTTAATTCTTGAGCTGCCTGCTCAAGAATCTGCGAGCGATTAAAATTCATATATTGAGCAACTCCAATTCCAAAAAGAATCCCAATAATTACCACTACCACCAAAAGTTCAACTATGGTAAAGCCTGCAGGGAGAAGATAGATTTTTGGGGCAGAATTTTTCATGCATTTTTAAGGATTAGTAATTTTATAATTACAAGGTCTTCCCGAACCACAATCAGCACTACCGCAACTTCCAGAAACACCACCAATCTCCAAATAAGCGCATAAAGTATAACTATTCGTATCCGAGCGGGAATAATAGTAGGAGTCTTGAGTTACCGGATCTTTTGGAGTACCACTTAAATAAGTCTGCCCCCCACAGGTAATATCATTATAAATACTTGTTGGATAGCTTCCCGTATCCGCTCGGCACATTTCTAAAGCACTTCTTATTTGCTCCAAATCTACTTTTCTTTTTCCGTCCCTCGCTGACTTTCTTGCTCCCTGGTAAGAAACCAAAGCAAGACCCATCAAAATCGCAGCAACCGTCATTGCCACCAAAAGTTCAATTAGAGTAAAGCCTTTATTGCTCTTCATGGACAGTCAGAAATTGTGGGGTAACTATCTTTAGTTCCTGTTTTTCCGGTGGAACAAACATACCAAAACCCTTTATTCACCGACGTACCAACAGTTTCTAAATCAGCATAAAGAACATATCCTATCCCATCCGGACTAGATCCATAGTAGTAATGTTGAGTAGAAACAGGGTCATCTGGACAACTGGCAATAAATTTAGAATCCAAGGGTTTTCCGCTTCCGCATATATTATCAACAGTATTAGGAGTAGTCATTAAGGGATAAATTCCATTATTCGCCGATGCATAGTTTTCTAAAGCATTGCGATATTGATTTAAATCTGATTTTCTTTGAGTATCCCGAGTTTGCTTTTGGGCACCGGAATAACTAGACAATGCTAATGAGGCCAAAATCCCAATAATCGAAATCACCACCAGCAGCTCAATCAATGTGAAACCAAAATTTTGGAATTTGTCCGCCAGCTGGCGGATTGAATTTTGAATTTTATTTGGATTTTGGATTTTGAAATTTGGATTTTTCATATTAATCTGCGCAAACTACGTAATCATAGGTGCCAACCGAACAACTAGAACAACGAGATTTTGTTTTAGCAATATCTCCATCTGATTTGTTTTCCAAAGTTGCCCATAAGCAAAAATCCTGGTCAGAAGAAACTTGTTGATATTTATAATTTTTTCCTTCGCTGGGATCATTTGGTAATCTTTTCATATAAACCATTCCGCTCCTTAACCACTCGCTGTTCCAATCGCAAGTAATAGGCGTTGCCCCGGTTCCACAACCAATAATCTTATAATCACCTGAGCTTGTTGGATATTGATTATTATCATTATAATACATTCTTAAAGCTTTTTTAATCTGGTCTAAGTCTGATTTTCTCTGCATATCTCTTGCTCTCTCTCTGGCGGCATTAAAGTTCACCATAATTAGAGCTGCCAAAATTCCAATAATCGAAATTACCACCAAAAGCTCAATTAAAGTAAACCCTAAATTTTGGATTTTGAATTTTGGAATTTGGAATTTGGAATTTGGAATTTTCATTATGGTGTTACATTACTACTTGAAACTCCGTAATTATAACCATTTACCGCTGTACACACCGAACTACCGGGTGTAATAATTTTGGGGTCTTTCGTATTTTCTAGTTTAGCATAAATTTTATAATAAGTACCATTATCGTCACTTTCATAACAATAACTTCCCCCTTTTGGATCAGTAGGAACAGTTTTCATATATATTGTTCCAGCTGTATCACTCCATTCGCCGCTCGGCAAACCCTCACTTGCCGTTCGGTATCTTCCCCTATCATTATAATGCATTTCAAGCGCCTTTTGAATTTGGCTTAAGTCTGATTTTCGCTGAGCATCACGACTTTTCATTTGAGAAGACTGAAAACTCCCCAAACCAATAGTTGCCAAAATCCCCAAAATAGCAATTACCACCAAAAGCTCAATTAAAGTAAATCCCGTTTTTTTATTTTTAGCGACACTCATTATCTGGATTACCACATTGGTCTCCACAATCATCTAATAGATAATTAACATTAGGACATTGACAATTACCAACACTACAATCTCCCCAAATAACCTTACATAATCCCTGAAAACATCCATAATATCCATAATAGTTATAATCAGGAGTAGATGTTGGCGTAATACCCGGGGATAAAGTAGGAATAGGTGTAGAGGTCGGAGTGGGAGTAGAAACCGCTCCGCCAATCTCTGGCCACCAAAGTTCTCCGGCAGTTTGTTCTGCTTTATTCATATTGGGACTAGATACCCAATAATTATAATTATCAGACGGACCGCAGCCGTCTTTACAACCAACTTTCTCAATTATTGGGTCCTTATTATATTCTAACTTTGTATAAATTTTATACCAAGATTTACAAGACTCATTCCCATCATAAGAATAAAAATAATTAAAATAAGAATTATTAATTGGATCACAAGGAATTACAGAAAGATAAGGTTTAAAATCTACTCCGCAAGATAAACTATCGGGGTAGCATCCATTATCATTCATATAATCTTCCAGTACTTTTTGGATTTTTTCCAAATCCGACTTGCGCCGAGCGTCTCTTCCTTTAGTAATCTGCATTTTTGCCGCAAAAACTACCATTGCCGCTAATATTCCAATTGCAGTAACTATAACCAAAGCCTCAATCATAGTAAACCCAAAATTTTTTCTCCCCATTGATAAATTTCTTCTCCCCAAAATAAACTAATAAAAGTGGCTGTCGTTAAAAAAGGCCCAAAAGCAATATATTGGCCAAATTTCTTTTTTTTCAACAAAATCAGTATGACACCAAAAAATGCTCCTGTCAAGAAAGCTAAATATAAAGCAATAATTATTTTTGGCCAACCTAAAATTAACCCCATTAATCCAGCTAATTTAACATCTCCCAAGCCCATTCCCCGGCCATGAGTAATTAATACCAGAAAATAAAAAAAACTAGCAGTTAAAAGAGAAATTAAGAAATTAGAAATTAAGAAATTAGGAGATTGAAAAATTAAATAAATAAAAACAATAAATAGGGTAGGGAATACAATTTCGTCGGGAATGGTAGTATAAATTAAATCAGAAACAAAAATCGCCAAAAGCGCCCACCCAACAAGCAAATTATAAAATAAAGTCAAAAAATCATTATAATTCGTAATTCGTAATTCGCCCGCCTGCGGGACGGGCAGGTAATTCGTTAATTTAAAAATTAAAATTGTCAAAATTCCTGTTGCTAGTTCTACGAGCGGATATTGCCAAGAAATAGGGGAGGAGCAATAACGACATCTCCTCCCCAGTAGCAAAAAAGAAAGTAAGGGAATATTATCTTTCCATCTCAACTGATGTTTACATTTTGTACAAATCGAACGACCTTTAAACGGTGAGGGTCCATTGTTTACTCGATAAACCACACAATTTATAAAACTCCCGACACTTATTCCCAACACAAACAAAAATGGCCAAACCATTTTTTTATGGTAGACAAGTTAAATATTGCCCAGTTTTTCCATCCAATTCTACATCACAAACATTGGCTCTTGGCAAATCAGGAGGAATTGAACCTTTTGTTCCATCGCATCTGTCTTTAGCTTCTGTTTGAAAAGCGTTAGAGAGTCCTCGGAAACAAATATAAGTACTGTTTCCCGCCTCTCCTCCATTATAAACAAACAAATAGTTATAACCTGAGCCAACAATTCTCTCAACAAAAGACGCTTTCAATTCGGCACTACCTCCTGAAGAAAGTTTTTCTAAAACGTTATTCCCTACATCATCAGTCCACGCAGTACTACTCGTAATTCTCAGCCAATTTTGAGTGTCACTCCCTGCAGTAGGACCTGAACGCCAAGGGTAATAACCCATTGAGGTATACCATCTATCTATTGCTGACAAAAGCTGCTCTGCATCTGAACGACTACTAGTATCTTTGCCTCGGTTTATTTGTTCAATTGGGTTAATTGCCGATAATACAGCAACCGCTAATATTCCTAATACTGCGATCACAATTAAAAGTTCAATCATTGTAAACCCCTTAATTTTTCTCATTTTTCTTTCTCACCCCCTTTCTGTTAAAACTGACTTGTTAAATTGTACTTCGGCGCTTCGCTTACCTCGATAATCTCACTTCTTTAGAACTGCGAAGTGAGATTATAAATTGGCATAATTACCGAAATCATTAAAAACGCCACTCCTATTCCTAATATAATCATAATAATCGGCTCCATCGCGGTTGTCAAGCCCTTAACAGCGTTTTCTGATTCTTGTTGAAAGTAATTAGAAACTCTTTGTAAAACCTCATCTAACTTTCCCGTTTCTTCACCAACAGAAATCATTTGGGGCAAGATAAAAGGAAAAGCTCCAGTTTCTGCCAAAGCCGAAGCCAATGGCAATCCCTTTTCTACTTCTTTTGCAGTGTGCTCTATTGCTTCTTGATATATCAAGCTTCCCAATGAGCCCTTAAGAATTCTCAGGGCGTCGACAATTAAAATTCCTGTTCCTACTAATAAACCCAAAGTTCTTGTAAACTCTGTTAATATTGATTTTTGCCTGATATTCCCAAAAATTGGCAATTTAAACAAAACCTGATCATATTGTTTTCTGAAAGTAGGATTCTTTAAAAGACTTCTAATACCAACAATTAAACACCCGATTATTATTAAAATTAACCACCAAAAGAAAGTAACAAACTTGGAAATACCCAAAAGAATCCTTGTTGGCAAAGGTAATTGAGCCTGAAATTCTTCATATAAAACCGTCATCTTAGGAATGACAAAGATAATCATAACTCCCGCTACTGCCACCATTCCTAAAATAATAATTGCCGGATAAATCATTGCCGATTTTATTTTTCCTTGAAACTCTTTTTGCTTTTCTAAATTATCAGCCAACCTTGTCAAAACTTTTTCCAAAACTCCCGCTGATTCTCCTGCTTTAACTAAAGCAATATAAACTGGATCAAAAACATCCGGATGTTTTTCTAATGAAGAGGACAAATTTCTTCCTCCCTCTATCTCCCGACGAATTTCTTCAACAATTTTTCTCATTGCCGGCGAAGACTGATTTTCCAAAACTTCCAATGCCTCAGTTACTCTTAAACCAGCAACCAGCATTGTTGCTAATTGACGAGTAAAATTTACTTTATCTGTCAAACTTATCTTTCTAAAGAAAGTGCTTTTTGCTGTATCACCAAAACTTTCCTTTTTGGGTTTTAGAGTAATTACTAAAAGTCCCTTTTCTCGAAGAATATTAACTGCTTGCTTTTCGTCTGTGGCTTCTGCTATTCCTTTTAAGGTTTTCCCTTGTTTATCTTTGGCTTTATATTCAAATTTTTTCATTTTACTTCTTAATCAATCTCATTAATTCCTCCGGTCTTTGGGCATATAGTTTTGCTGTTTCTAAACTAATCTTGCCCTGCCTTACTAAGCGAGCCAAATCCATCTCTAAAGTTTTCATTCCCAATTCAACCGAAGTCTGGATAATATTATCAATTAGATGTGTGCTTCCCTCGCGAACGGCAGTTCTTACTGCCGGTGTCGCTACTAAAATCTCAAAAGCAGGAATTCTTCCACCTTCCAAGGAAGGCAAAAGTCTTTGAGATAATATTGCCTCCAGCGTATTAGAAAGCTGCATTTTTACTTGGTCTTGTTGATTTTCAGGAAAAACATCAATAATTCTGTCGATTGTTTGAGAAGCAGAATTAGTATGTAGGGTAGCAAAAACTAAGTGTCCAGTCTCGGCAATAGTAATTGCTGAAGAAATTGTTTCGTAATCTCTCATTTCTCCAATCATTACCACATCAGGATCTTCTCTTAAACACGAACGAAGGGCAATTTGCCAAGAATGGGTATCGGCCCTGATCTCTCTTTGGGAAATTATCGCTCTCTTTGGAAAAAAAACATATTCTATTGGATCCTCGATAGTAATAATATGAACAGGTCTAGTTTGATTTATCTCTTCAATAATGGCAGCTAAAGTTGTGGATTTTCCGTGACCAGTAGGTCCAGTCACTAAAACAAATCCTTGCTTAAGACCAACAAATTGATGACAAATTTCTGGTAAATTAATTTCATCAATTTTAGGAATAGTTAATGGCAAAAGACGAAAAGCACCGGCTAACGTTCCTTTTTGGTGATAAGCATTTACCCGAAAACGACCTTTTTGAGAATAATCAAAAGAAAAATCGAGTTCTTTATTTACTAAAAGAATTTCTTTTTGT
>Ga0185342_1000983_pt1 | contig 12823 bp, 11 predicted proteins | sample ConPoolayeEmetaG_FD_128045 | JGI IMG/M metagenome (GOLD analysis project Ga0185342, IMG submission 128045) | Hot spring microbial mat communities from California, USA to study Microbial Dark Matter (Phase II) - Cone Pool mat layer E metaG... ...
GGGTGTGCTCGCTTCGCGGCTTCAACTGCATTTCTAAACATGCTGCGTGCATGAACATTCACTGCCTCAATAATTTTTGCCGAGTTCTGTCTTGTTTTTTGTATATGGGCGTTCAGCCATTCAGCAACTATTCTTGATTTTTCAATCGCTTGATTTTTAATAGCATCGAACATTTTAACTTCAGCGGGTTTTTGTTTTTCGGTTTTTATTTCCAATGTCTTCGCGAGCCGTCTTGCCAGCGCACCACATTCTCCTATTTCAGTCCTCGCGAATTTTTTTATCCATTTCTCTTCCTCTTCATTTATTTCGGGCCTGTATTTTGAAAATGCCTCGAGCGCAATTTTTCTTTCCTTGTACCATTCTGAAAAAAGCATCTCCCGGAAAATCTCGCTCCATCCTCTTTTGAGCAGGATTTGAAGGGCCAAAATTCTTTCATTCAAATTCTCGCTTTTCAAAACTTTTTCGACATCTATGTTCAGCTTAAAATCTCTGATGAGCATAAGGGCTTTCTCCCTCGCTCTTTTATCTCCATTTTCAAGCGCATGCTTTATTACGGCTGTAAGAAAGGGGCTACGAACGCGGTGCTTTTCTATCATGCGCAGATAGTAATAGACGGCTTCTTTGTTTTTGAAAAGGCAGGCATCCTCAAAGTATGCCCTGTAGAGCGCGAGCGAAAAATCGTCCTCGCAAACTTTTCCATCTTCATTCTTTGCAATTTTTTTGAGTTCTTTTTCCGCATCGGATAAAATTTTATTTGAATACTCCTTTACAGACTCTTTTTTTCTGTATTCGTTCCTAAGCATTGTGGTCGTTTTTTCTTTTGCAACCAGAAGGGCGACCGCATTTTTTATTCCATCCACATCCTCTCTTCCAAAATGCTTCTCCCGGGCCCTAAAAACGAACTCGTAGGAGGGAAGAACAGAAGGGGAAAAAACAGAATACACCGCGTCCATTTTTTGTGCAAATCCTTCTTCGCAAACAACATCCCGGATTTCAAAAATGCTCGCGCCCTTTTCAAGCGCATATTCAACAGCGCTTTTCAGGATCCGGTCGTCGCCGAGCATGAGGGCGAGCTTCAGGGCGCCGACATGGCTGTTCCTGTTTAACATACCGAGCTCAACAAAAATAGGGGCAAGTTCGCTCACCTCCGCCTCCCCCCCTAAAATCAAATCCCTTGCATTTTCCAATAGGAGCGTTTTTTCAGTCGCGGCAAGCTCTGCTCTAACGCCTTTCATTCTCTTTTCTAGCAGGTTCCGCGTGGTGGCGGATTTTGCATTCTCTATCATAACTGGAAGCAGCATAGCTTCTTTCAATGGCGCCATATAATCGATATATTTAAGATAGAAAGTGTTTTTAAATGTTTTTATATGAAATTATTCCTTTTACAACTAAAATTGGAAAACATTAAAAACACAGAAAGAGATATAGGGGCATGGATGATGCAAAAGAGGCCGTGGAGCTGCTGAAAAACCTTGTTTCGTTCGACACGAACGCCGAGGAGAAAAAATACATTCCGCTCGTGAAATTTCTGGAAAAATGGCTGAAAAAAAACAGAATGAAATTCAAAACAATATCGCCGAAAACTCCGGACGGAACAAAAAGGCCGACGATCGTTGTTGAGAAGGGGGAGGGGGGAAAAACCCTTCTCGTTGCAACCCACTACGATACCGTTCCGACTGAAAAAAACAAGTGGGATACAGACCCATTCAAACTAACCGAAAGAGAAGGGAAACTCTACGGAAGCGGCGCAACCGACTGCAAGGGGAACATAGTCGCCGGCCTGCTCGCGCTGAAAAATTCAAACCCGGGATACCGAGTAAAGCTTTTGATAGCACCTGATGAGGAGATAGGCGGAGAATTTGGGCTGAAGTATCTGCACGAAAAGAAACTTCTGGAAGGAAACGCGGCGATAGTTTTGGATGGGGGTTTGGAAGCGACGGTCGGAGCGAGCGGGTGCATCTTAGGCGAGATAACTGTCAAAGGAAAGGGGGGGCATGCCGGAATGCCGTTTCTGACTGAAAACCCGATAGAAAAAGCGATCCTGCTTATGCAGGAGCTGAGAGCATACGAATTCTTGAGGGAAGGAACATATTCCAAGTTCACGGATGAGAAGGGCAGGCCGATATACGGAAGGTTTTCGTTCACTGTTCTGAAAGCAGGGAGCAAGGAAAATGTTGTTCCTGAGAAAGCAACAATAGGTTTTGACCTGAGGGCGCTTCCGGAGGAAAACATAGACGATGTGGAGCTTGAATTCATGAGTTTTTTTGAGAAGATTGCCGGAAAAATAGGCGCAGATGCGGAGATAAAGATAAAATCAAAGAACAAGCCCTACATTTCAAAAGGACCGTTTGCGGAGTACATCAAGAATGTTTTTGGAATGAAGAAGGACTGCGCAGAATGGGGAAGCAACGATGGTATTTTCTTTGCGGACAGGATGCAGACGGTCTGCTTCGGGGTCGGGAGGGACGAAAACAACATACATGCGCCGAACGAATTCGTCTATCTTGAGGATATCATGGGGATAAAGGAAAAACTGGAGAAAATTTTTGGGGATGAAAATGCGCTCGCTTGAAAGGTTTGAGTACCGGCATATGATAAAAGAGCTGAAAGGCGCCGAGCGGAAGCATTTCACAAAAGCGTATTTTTTAGGCGGGAAAAGGATAAGATTGAAATTTGAGAACCTGAACATCATCGCGGATTTGGGGATGAGGATAAATATTGCGAAAAACATAGAAGAGAAAAGCGAAAAAAACCATTTCACGGATTACATACGGAAGGCGCTGGAAAACAAAACCCTGAAGGAAGTTTATCTGCACAACGGAGACAGGGTTGTTGTTTTTGATTTCGGCGACGAGAAGCTGATTTTTGAAATGTTCGCTGAGGGGAATGCGGTTTTTGTGAAGAACGGAATAATAGAAATTGTTTTCAGGAACGAAAGCTGGAAGGACAGGATTTTGAAAAAGGGCGAAAGATACAGGTTCCCCGAGAGCAGCCCTCCGGAATTTGAGAAAAATATTTCTGAAAAATATGTTGTTGTTTCGCTGATTTCTGTTTTGGGAAAGAGATATGCAAAATTGGTTCTTGAGAGATGCGGGATAGAAGAAAAAACGCCCGGAAATAAATTGAGCGCGGAGCAGGTTGAAAGGATAAAAAATGAAATTGAAAGGCTGGAAAGCGAGGCGAAGCCCTACGGATTTTTTGAAAACGGAAAGCTTGTGGATTTTGGCTTGGCGAAGTTTGGCGAAAATTGGAAGGAGTACAAAACGCTGAGCGAAGTTGTCGATGATTATTACCTGATTTGCGGGGAGGAGAGAGAGGATAAGGAGGTTGAAAAACTCAGGCGCGCGATAGAAAAACAGAAGGAAAGCATAGAGGAATACGAAAAAAAAGCTGAGGAAGCGGAAAGGATTGCAAAAACCATCCATGAAAAATACGGCCTCGCTGAGGAAATAATAAAAGAAGCGAAAAATGAGAAGGAGAGCGGATTTTTGAAAAAAATAGGCGCAAGATTAAACAAAAAAGAAAAAACAGTGGAATGCGAGATTTAGACTTCTGACATATATGGTTTGAGCAGCTTTGCTGCTTTTCTCGGCCGGTCAACGATTAAGCTGAGTATCGCCTTCCCTCCGCCTTTTGTAATCGCATATACATTCTTGATGTTTATTTTGTTTTCTGAAAGCATCTTCGCTACTTTATGGAGTTCTCCGGGCTTGTCTGAAAGCGCTATCACGAACGCCTCCTCGGACATTACGTTGAAGCCGTTCTTTCTGAGGATAGCGGATGTTTTCTTCGCGTCCTTAACCGCCAGCACTATTACTGCGGTGGTGCCGATGCTGTTTGTAGAGATAGAGTCTATATTTATCTTCTCTTTACCCAGTATGTAGGAAATGTCCGCAAGCAACCCCACTCTGTCATCTGCAACTATAGTAACTGTCTGCATACTGCTCACCCAGCATAATTTTAATGCTAAAATTTATAAATCTGTATGTGCGGAATTTTGGCAATCGTCCGTACCTCTGATTTTTCGCACAGGCCTAGCCGAACTGCGAGGGAGACGGATTTTTTTCCGACCATGTTCGCGGAATCGAAATTTTCCAGGTGTTTTTTGGCCTCCTCCTCATCCACGATTTTTCCGGCATAAAAATTTTCATATTTTTTCAAATCCAAAACCAAACCATCCCCTTCATAAACATTTCCCAAAAGCTCCTTGTCGCAGAGCGCAACAACCTTTTTTCCCATTCTTTCGTGCACTTTTATATACATTGTAAAACCCCTACAAAATTTTTGAAGATCTGCTCTCCATTTTCTGTATGCCAAACCTCGGGGTGGAACTGCGTGCTGAATATTCTCGCTTTTGCGTTTTCCATCGCCTCAACCCCGCAGGTTTCGGATTTTGCAACAACCCTAAACCCGGATGGAACTTTTTTAACCTCGTCAAAATGGCTTGCCCACGCCCTGAATTTTTCCGGCATGTTTTTGAGGATGACGCTCTCCCCTGTACGCTCAATCTCGGTAAAACCATACTCCGCACTCTTGCCCCTCTCAACTTTTCCGCCGAGAACATGGGCTATGAGCTGGTGGCCGAAGCAGATCCCAAGAAGGGGCTTTTTCCACTCACCCGAGAATATTTTTTTTATGATTGCCTCGTTTATTTTTTCGTAGCCGGAGAGAACGCTTGAGGGCCCTCCGCTCAGCACAAACGCTTCTGCATTTTTGATTTTTTCGGACGAAAGCCCGGCCGCGCTGAAAATTTCCGCTTCTTTTTTTAGGTATTTGAATGAGCGCTTTATGAGGTGGGTGTACTGGCTTCCGTTGTCTACCACTGCAATCATAGGCAGTTAGCAAGAAAGCAAAATGTTTAAAAATGTTTCCTATTTAAAAGTGAAGAGCATCTGCGCAGCCCTTGTGCTAAATGGTCCTCCGGAGAGTGAAACATTGGCAAAAAAACAAAAATTAGAAGTTGATGTTTTGGAACATTTTTTAACTCCTAAGATGAAAATAGCCGGAGAGAAAAAAAGAAAGGAAATTATTGAAAATTACGGAGAGCAGAACCTTGCAAAAATACTCTCCTCGGACCCGGCTGTGAAGGCGCTTAATGCAAATGTTGGGGACGTAATAGAGATAGAGAGGGAAGGGCCCAGCGGAAGCTATTTTTATTACAGAATTGTTGTGGGTGGATAGGAATGGTCAAGGGAATGATCGAAGCATATTTCGAAGAAAACAGCCTTGTGAAACAGCATCTGGATTCATACAATAAATTCATAGAAAGCGGGATGCAGGAAACAATAAACAGGGTTGGGAAGCTGAGCACGAATGTCGAGGGGTTTGAGATACGGCTGGGAAAGGTGAGGATAGAGCCGCCAAGGTTTTACGAGGTGAGGGGAGGGTACAGGGCGATCCTTCCTTCTGAATGCAGGTTCAGAAACATCACATACGCAAGCCCGATTTTTCTTGAGATGACTCCTCTTTTCAACGGAATAGAAAGGCCTGTGTATTCAGATGTTTTCATAGGCGAATTGCCCGTGATGATAAAATCAAAACTCTGCCACCTGTCGAAAATGTCAAAAGAGGAGCTTGTGGAAGCCGGGGAGGACGCGGAGGACCCGGGGGGGTATTTCATAATAAACGGAAGCGAGAGGGTGCTCGTGAGCGTTGAGGACCTTGTTCCGAACAAGATTCTCACAACAGCAGAGGAGGGGAAGGAGGTCGTCGCCAAGGTTTTCTCAACAAGGCACGGGTTCAGGGCGAGGTGCGTTGTTTCAAGGAACAAGGAGGGAAAATGGGTCATCGATTTTCCTGCCTCGGCTCCGGGAATATCCCTTTTAACAGTTCTGCAGGTTCTCGGTGCGGATATGAAGGAAATAAGGAAGATTTTTACAAAAAACATGCTTATACAGAACGACGTCATGCTCAACATAGAATATGAAAAAGCGATGAATTACGAAGACCCTGTGGATTATTTGAGCAGGAGGCTTTCACCGGGCCAGCCGGAGGAATACCGGCTGAACAGGATGTGGAACCTCATAGACAGCTACCTTCTTCCGCATCTTGGAACGGAAAAGGCGGACAGGGAGAGAAAAATAGTCTACCTTGTGAGGATGGCTGAAAGAACAACGTACGTACACCACAAAAAACTTTTGCCCGATGACAAGGACCATTACGGAAACAAGAGGGTAAAGCTCGCCGGAGATTTGATGGAGGAGCTTTTCAGGTACGCTTTCCAGTTCCTCACAAAAGACATTGTCTATCAGGCAAGCAGGGCTGATGCAAGGGGAAGGATGCTTCAAGTGCACACGCTTGTAAGACAGGATGCGCTCAGCGACAGGATAAGATATGCGATGGCTACGGGAAACTGGATTGCGGGACAGACGGGCGTGAGCCAACTCCTTGACAGGACGAGCTATGTGGCAAGCCTTTCGCACATGAGGAGGGTGATCTCCCCGCTGAGCAGAAGGCATCCGCATTTCAAGGCAAGGGACCTGCACGGAACGCATTACGGAAAAATCTGCCCGAGCGAAACTCCGGAGGGACCGAGCTGCTCGCTCGTGAAAAACATTGCCATTTTTGCAGAGATTTCGGTTGGGGCTGACGAGGCGCCGGTTGAGGAGCTGCTCAAATCATTCGGAGTTAGCGAAAAATAGGAGGAATAAAAAATGAAAAAAACAGAGAGGACAATGGTCTATCTGAACGGAAGGCTCGTTGGATACTACAAGGATGGGAAGGGGCTCGCAGATAGGTTGAGGGAGAAGAGGAGAACGAACGAGCTCAACCCGCAGGTTAATGTTTATTTCAAGGAGCAGACGAACGAACTTTTCATAAATACGGACAGGGGAAGGGTTAGAAGGCCGTACATTGTTGTTGAGAACGGAAAGTCAAAACTGACTCCTGAGATTGTAGAGAGGCTGAAGAAAAAACAGCTGGGCTGGAACCATCTCATAAAAATGGGGGTTGTGGAGTATCTGGACGCTGAAGAGGAGGAGAATGCGTATGTGGCCGTACGCGAGGAAGAGCTTAAAAACGAACACACCCATCTCGAGATAGACGGCTCAACCATATTCAGCGTCGTTTCATCGGTTCTTCCATACCCTGAGCACAACTCCTCTCCAAGAATCACGATGGCATGCTCCATGACAAAGCAGAGTTTGGGGCTTTATGCTTCAAACTACAACCAAAGGTTTGACACGCGCGCGTATATAATGTACTATCCGCAGGAGCCGGCTGTTAGAACCGACCTGCACAAGGCTCTGAAGCTTGGTTCAAGGGCGGCGGGCCAGAATTTTGTTGTTGCTGTCGCGACATACTCTGGCTACAACATGGCCGACGGGCTTGTGATTTCAAAGGGAGCGATAGAGAGGGGGCTCGGAAGGGTTGCGATGTTCAGAACATACGAAACAGAAGAGAGAACATACCCCGGAGGCCAGAAAGACAAGGTGGAAATTCCAACCCCGGATGTTGTGGGCTACAGGGGAGAGGAGGCGTACAGGCATCTGGATGAGGACGGGGTCGTGATCCCTGAAAGCGTTGTAGGCCCGAGGGATGTTCTCGTTGGAAAAACCTCTCCTCCGAGGTTTTTGGAGGAGGTCTCAATATTCGGAGTGATAGAAGAGAAAAAGAGGGAGAACTCGCTCGCTGTGAAGGCCGGCGAGAGGGGAAAAGTGGACGCAGTCATGATTACTGAAGGAGTCACTGGGAACAAAGTAATAAAAGTCAGATTGAGGTCTGTAAAGGTTCCTGAGGTCGGGGACAAGTTCGCGTCAAGGCATGGGCAGAAAGGAGTCATAGGCCTTCTGCTCAACCATGAGGACATGCCTTTCACAAAAGACGGTGTTGTCCCGGACCTGATAATAAATCCGCACGCAATACCGAGCAGGATGACCGCAGGCCATCTGCTGGAAATGCTTGGCGGAAAGGCGTCTGCGGTCGGCGGAATGCTGATGGACGGCACCGCGTTCAGCGGAAACAAGGAGGAGGAGTACACAAAAATTCTGAAGGATGCTGGTTTTGACGAGTATGGAGAGGAGGTAATGTACGACGGCGAAACCGGCAAACCACTGAAAGTGAAGATATTTGTCGGTGTTGTGTACTACCAGCGGCTCCACCACCTCGTTTCAAACAAGATGCACGTAAGGAGCAGGGGGCCTGTCCAACTGCTCACCCTGCAGCCAACAGAAGGAAGGGCAAGGGAAGGAGGGCTGAGGTTCGGAGAGATGGAGAGGGACTGCCTGATAGGTTACGGCGCGAGCATGCTCATAAAGGAGAGGCTTCTTGAGGAGAGCGACAAAACATCCATGCTGATATGCAAGGACTGCGGCGGAATAGCGGTCACGGACCATATAAAAAGGAGGAGCTACTGCGGTGTGTGCAAGAGCGAAAACATAGGGGAGGTTGAGATGAGCTACGCGTTCAAGCTCCTTATAGATGAAATCCAGTCCATGGGGATATTCCCGCACATAGTAATAAAGGAGAGGGGTGAATTGTAGATGTTGCACTACGGTCCGTCTGAATACAACATAGAAAAAATAAAATTCTCAATATTCTCGCCGGAAATAGTAAGGAAGATGGCGGTTGCGAAGATAGATGTTCCGGATACCTACGATGACGACGGCTATCCGATAGATGGAGGGCTGATGGACCCGAGGATGGGGGTGGTGGACCCCGGGCTGAAGTGCAAAACATGCGGGGGAAGTATAAAGGAATGCCACGGCCATTTCGGGTATATAGACCTTGTAAGGCCGGTTGTGCATGTGCAGTTCGCAAAAATTATATACTCCCTGCTTAAAGCAACGTGCCCAAAATGCCACAAAATTGTTCTCACAAAAAAAGGCGAAAGGCCGAACAAATGCCCGGAATGTGGTGCAGAACTGGAAGAGCTTAAATTCATAAAACCAACCTCGTTTTATCTGGGAAAAAGGGAGCTTCTGCCGAGCGATATAAGGGACTGGCTCGCGGCGATAAGCAACGAGGATGTAAGAGCTCTTGGTATAGACCCCGAAGCATCAAGGCCGGAGTGGATGGTTTTGACAGTTCTCGCGGTTCCGCCGGTAACAGTAAGGCCGTCCATTACGCTGGAGAGCGGGGAGAAGAGCGAAGACGACCTGACGCACAAGCTCGTTGATATCATAAGGATAAACCAGAAATTAGAGGCGAACATAAACGCAGGCGCGCCACAGCTCATTATAGAGGACCTCTGGCAGCTTCTCCAGTACCATATCACAACTTTTTTTGATAATGAAACCGCGAACATCCCTCCGGCAAGGCACAGGAGCGGAAGGCCCTTGAAAACACTGGCCCAGAGATTGAAGGGAAAGGAGGGAAGGTTCAGGTACAACCTCAGCGGAAAGAGGGTGAACTTCTCAGCGAGAACAGTCATTTCGCCGGACCCGAGAATATCGCTTGGCGAGGTGGGCGTCCCGCTGGCTGTTGCAAATGAACTTACTGTTCCTATTCCGATTACTGAATGGAATGTTGAGTACGCGAAGGAGCTGATAAAAAAAGAGGACTATCCGAGAGCAGTATACGTAATAAGGAGCGATGGAAGAAGGATAAAGGTGAGCGAGCAGACAAGGGAGAAGATTCTTGAAGAGGTTAAGGTCGGGTGGGTTGTAGAAAGAAACATAAAGGACGGGGATATTGTGCTTTTCAACAGGCAGCCATCCCTGCACAGGATAAGCATGATGGCCCATTCTGTAAAAATACTCCCGGGAAAAACATTTAGGCTAAACCCGGTTGTCTGCCCGCCATACAACGCTGATTTTGACGGAGATGAGATGAACCTTCACGCCATACAGACCGAGGAGGCGAGGGCAGAAGCGTGCGAACTTGCGAAGGTGGAAAAGCAGATAATCTCGCCAAGGCATGGGCACGCGATCATAAAGCCGCAGGAGGACCATGTTTCAGGAATCTACTTTTTGACAAGGGAGGATGCCGAGTTCACAAAGGACGAGGCGGCAAAGCTCCTCTACCTCGCAGGAATAGATAAACTTCCAAAGCCGGACAGGGGGAAGAATTATTCAGGAAGAAGCATTTTCTCGCTCCTCCTCCCCAAAGATCTGAACGTTACATACACCTCAAAACTCGGCGAAAAGGTGGTCATAAAGAACGGCGAACTGGTGAAGGGCGCGGTGGAGAGCAAGGGAGCTGAGGGCGAGATGCTGGAAAAAATATTCCTTAAAATGGGGCCGGAGCACACAAAATGGTTCATGGATTCGCTTACAAAAATGGCCCTTGAATGCCTGACTATGCACGGGCTGAGCGTTTCCCTGAAAAGCTATAAGCTCGACCCTGAAGCGAGGAGCGATGTGAAAAAGCTGGTTGAGAAAATGAACAGGGAGATAGAGAACTACATCCTCCAGTACAAGAACGGGACGCTGGAAAGAAGCCCGGGGCTTACATTAAGGGAAACACTTGAAAGCCATATAATGAGCATCGGCTCGAAAACAAGGGATGCTATAGGCGAGATTGTGGAGAACTCTCTTGGAAAACAGAACGCATCCATAATCATGGCCAAAATAGGTTCAAGGGGTTCTCTGCTGAATGCAATCCAGATGTCCGCCCTGTTGGGACAGCAGGCGGTGAGGAACAAGAGGCTGAAGAGAGGGTACAACAAAAGAACTCTCGTGTTCTTCAGGCCCGGCGAACTTACAGCAAGGGAGCGCGGGTTCGTGGCAAACGGATTCAGGAAGGGGCTGGACCCGGATGAGTTCTTCCACCACGCAATGGGAGGAAGGGAATCGCTCGTGAACACCGCGATAAGAACGGCCAGGAGCGGGTACATGCAAAGAAGGCTTATAAACGCGCTCCAGGACCTCATAGTCGCCAGCGACCTAAGCGTCAGGGACGCGGATAGAAAGGTAGTGCAGTACATTTACGGGGGGGACGGAAAGGACCCGATGCTCGCAAAAACCGAGGCGTTTGATGTTGCCCCGAAGGAAGACGATATCGATACTGTTTGAGGGGATTTCATGATGAAGCAACCGAATAAAATATGCCCGTACGATGCTGTTGGGATCATCGCGGCCCAAAGCATAGGCGAACCAGGCACCCAGATGACGATGCGTACCTTCCACTACGCCGGGGTTGCCGAGCACGTGCCAACAGGCCTGCCGAGATTGATAGAGCTTGTGGATGTGAGGAAGGAGCCAAAAAAGCCGACAATTGATATTTATCTCAAAAAAGAGTTCTCAAAGAAGAGGGAGATTGCTGAGAAGGTTGCGTATCAGGTGGAAAGCATCGTGGTTGACCAGATTGCAAAGGTAAGGGAGGACATGCCGGAGAGGGTTGTAAAAGTAACTTATGACGAGAAGCTTGGAAAAAGCTACCGTGTGACATTTGACCAGCTCGAAAGGGCTTTGGAAATGAGAAAAAGGGTTGACAGAAGGAGCAGGACGATAATCGTGAGCGCTGAGGAAAAAAAGGTCAAAGGAGGGGGGGCGCTGAGAGCCGTGAGAAAAACCTACGAGAGAGTGAATAAAACCATTGTAAAGGGAGTGGCCGGGATCACGAGGGCGGTTGTTGTCAGGGATGAAAACGGAGAGTATTTCGTGAGGGCAAGCGGCTCGAACATAGAAGGGGTGCTGAAAAACAATTATGTAGACCCGTCCAGGATATACACAAACAATATCAAGGAGATAGAACGGATCTATGGAATAGAAGCCGGGAGGGCGGCGCTTGTAAGGGAGATGAAGCAGGTAATGGAACTGCAGAAATTGGCGGTTGATGTGCGGCATCTCATGCTGGTTGCGGATGCTATGTGCTCCGAGGGAAAAATAGTGAATATAGGAAGGCATGGGTTGAGCGGGAAAAAGCCCGGAGTTCTTGGGAGGGCGGCGTTTGAGGAAACCGTGAAGCACCTTATCAACGCTTCAGCAAAAGGCGAGGAAGACAGGCTTGTTGGAGTAACCGAGAATATAATAGTCGGACAGACCGTTCCGATAGGAACCGGAAAAATCATGCTTGAATTCAAGCTCAAAAAATAGAAGGGGATTACATGGCTGAAGAAGAGGGAGAAAAGAAGAAGGTAAAAAAAGAAGCAAAAGTTACAAGGAAGAGAAAAAAGAAGGAGGGAGAGGGAGAGATAGAGGGCGCGCTGAAGCTCATGGTGGAAACCGGCAAGTACGAGCTGGGCTTCAGAAAAGGGCAGGCCAATGCGCTTCTCGGAAAGGCAAAGGCGATCGTTCTCGCAAAAAATGCCCCGCCCATAAACGCCGCAGACATCCAGCACTACGCAAAGCTTTCAGGCATTCCTGTGTTTGTTGTGGACAAGACAAGCCTAGAACTTGGCTCGGTATGCGGAAGGCCCCATCCGGTTTCGGTCCTCTCCATATACGATGAGGGCGAATCCAACATTCTGAAGATAGCAGAAAAGAAAGGCAAAAAATAGACAAAGTGAGCGCATGGAAATAGGAGAAACCGAGCTTTTTTACCTCAGCGAATTTGAAAAAATAACTCAGGTAATGCCTTCGGATGTTGCAGAAGTGGATGGGTCGCTTTTCTTTCTTGTTCCAAAAATTCTGCTCGGAAAGGCGATAGGAAAAAAAGGAATTATGATTTCAAAATTAGAGAAAAAATTCAAGAAAAAGGTCCTTATTTTTGCTGACAGCGACGAGCCGGAAGAATTTATAAGAAATTTCTTCAACAACGTGAAGCCAACCGAAATAGAGGTTCGGGATGCGATGGGGGAGAAGGGAGTTTTCTTTTCCATAAACGAGGCGGAGAGGGGAATTGCTCTCGGCAAGGGAGGGGCGCGCATCAAGGCGGCGAGAAAATTTGTGGAGAAAAAATTCAACGCAAAACTTTACCTGAAAACAAAAAAGAGCGCAATTTT
>Ga0185342_1000984_pt1 | contig 12814 bp, 7 predicted proteins | sample ConPoolayeEmetaG_FD_128045 | JGI IMG/M metagenome (GOLD analysis project Ga0185342, IMG submission 128045) | Hot spring microbial mat communities from California, USA to study Microbial Dark Matter (Phase II) - Cone Pool mat layer E metaG... ...
GGACTGGCTGGTAGAATTTTTTGGCGTAATAATGGAGGGCTTTCCAGCGGCCGAAATAATCCAGGCTCGACCAGGAAGCCACCGGCCAGCAGTCGTTGATCTGCCAGTAGAGAGAGCCCATGATCCGGGGCATCCGGCTGCGGAAGTGCTCGACGGCGATCTTCATTCCCTCGGCCTGAAGGATCTGGCTCAGCCAGAGAAGCGACTCGAAATCCTTGGGCATCCGGTAATGATCGAGCAGATAGAGCATGATCAGCCGGTTTCCCTTGGGATGCTTTTGATGCTGTTCCATGACGGGCGAAGCGATGTTGAAATCTTCAGGCCGGGCAAATGTTTTGACCGTCTCGATGAGCGGGAACGATTGAAACCCGAACTCGCTGAAAAAGCGGTGGAATTTCTTTCGGAATTCTATGAACGGCTCGCCTCCGTGCCAGATCCCCCAGTAATGCATGTCGCCCGATTTTTCCGAACGCGGCTCACCGATCATTTCGGAATGAGGGGAGCTCGGCCAGTAGGGCCTTGAAGGATCATAAGCGTCGATGGCCCGAGGAAGGATGTCGTGGAAGATTTTCTCGTAATCCGTCCAGACGGAGGCGGGGAGCTGCTCTTTCCAACCCCAGTGGAACCAGCCTTCCTCGCATTCGTTGTTGCCGCACCAGAGGGCGATCGATGGGTGATGGCGGAGCTCGCGGAGGACATCCGCCGCCTCGGCCCAGACGTTCTGAAGAAATTCCTCGTCCCCCGGGAACATGGCGCAGGCGAACATGAAGTCCTGCCAGACAACAAGACCGAACTCATCGCAGAGGTCGTAGAAATCTGGCGATTCGTAGATCCCCCCGCCCCACACGCGAATCATGTTCATATTCGCTTCAACGCAGCTTCGGAGAAGCGCTTCGTATTTTTTGCGCGTGACCCGCGGAGGAAACGAATCCGCCGGAATCCAGTTTCCTCCTTTGGCGAAAAAGGGAACGCCGTTGGCCAGGAAGCGGAACGATGTCCCCCATTCATCCTCCTTTCGCTCGAGAAAAAGCGTTCGCAGGCCGATCCGTCGTTCGATCGTATCGAGGAGCCGTCCCTTTTGATAGAGGTCGACCCGAACCGTGTAAAGGTTCTGCTCTCCCATCCCGGCCGGCCACCAGAGATCGGGGTTGACGATCGAGAACGACTTCTCGTTGACCGTTTCGCCGGCCCGGATCACGAACGGCTCGCTGTGGGTCACCTCCGTCTTCCCGGCGATCGTGGCCTTGACGGCGACCTTTTCGTCCTCGACGGCCATGATCCGCACCTTCACCCGCAGGAGGACTTTGCCCGGGTCTAGGAATTGCTGGCTGATTTCCAGGTCGTCGAACCGCGCCTTGTCCCAGGCTTCGATCGAGATCGGCCGCCAGATGCCGGAGGTTACGAGCCGCGGACCCCAGTCCCAGCCGAAATGATAGGCCGCTTTGCGCAGATGAGGCGAGCCGCCGGGGAGCTTGTAGGGAAGTTTGCCCTCCAGAAGTTTCAGCCGCCGCACCGGCGACTCAAACCGGACGATGATCTCATTCGTGCCGTTTCGAAGATAGGGTTTGATGTCGAACCGGTAAGTGCGGAACATGTTGTCCGCCCGGCCGACGATTTCTCCGTTCAGAGTAATCGTGGCCAGCGTATCCAAACCCTTGGCCACAAGCTCAATCCTGTTGTGAAGCAGAAAGCTCGCCGGCGGCCGAAATTCCTTCCGGTACTCCCAGTCCTCGTTCTCCACCCACTGGACCCGGACTTCGTTGTCCCGGTCGAACGGGTCCGGAATCAGTCCGGCTTCCATTAAATCGAGGTGAACGCAGCCGGGAACGCGGGCCCGATGCCAGTCGGCCCGCCCGACCTGCCGGAATTGCCATTCCCCATCAAGAGAATACCGCGTCATCTCCGTTTTCTCCGCGGCCGCGCCGGAGGCGGCGAGAGTCAGGCAGGCGGCGGCCAGGAAATGAGAGAGAGCTGTCCGGGCTCTTTTTTCCAGCCTGCGTCGCAGCGGGGTCCAGTCCATAGCATCCTCCCGTTCTGGCCATGAGAACCGGTATTCTGCTTATATCGAAATCGCCCGGGGAAATCAATCACCTCCGCGTCTGTCGCTTTCGACAATTTTTAGCTCGAGATTCAACTTTCGGAAAGGGGCGATTTCCGATATAATGAATTTTAACTGATTTTCCCTCCGAAGGATGTGACAATGGAAGTCATCATCAAGAAGGATTACGACGGTGTCTGCGGCGAGGCCGCGGCCATCATCCGCCATGCCTGGGAAAAGAAAAAGGGCCTCGTCCTCGGATTGGCGACAGGCCGGACGCCGCTCGGACTCTATGATAAACTGATCGCTCTCTATCGGGCGAGTGAAATGGATTTTTCGGACATCATCACCTTCAACCTGGACGAATATTTCGGCCTGGATGACAGTCATCCCCGGAGCTTCGCGAGCTACATGGAGGCAAACCTATTCCGGCACGTCAACATCAAAAGGGAAAACATCCATCGCCTCAGCGGCCGCCCGGAGAACGTCGAGGAGCACTGCCGCGCCTACGAGCGCAAAATCCGCAGCGTCGGAGGGATCGACATCCAAATTGTCGGCATCGGCAAAAACGGGCACATCGGGTTCAACGAACCGAGCTCGTCCTTGACCTCCCGGACACGGCTGAAATCGTTAACCCGGGAAACGGTGGAGGCCAATGCCCCCGATTTTCCCCGGCCGGAGGACGTCCCCCGATTCTGCCTGACCATGGGGATCGGCACGATCCTCGAAGCGCGAACGATTCTCCTTCTCGCGTCGGGAAAGGAGAAGGCCGGGATCGTCGCCCGGGCGATCGAAGGGCCGGTCAGCGCCTCGGTCCCGGCTTCCGCCCTACAACTTCACCCTCAGGTCAAGATCATCATCGACGACGAGGCCGCCTCGGGCCTCGCCCTGCTCGACTATTACCGTTGGACATACGAGAATAAAAGCCGGCTGCCCGGGTGATCTTTTTTAAATCCTCAATCTATCGAATCAAATAGAACTTCGTCTGGCGACCGTCGGCGAACCGGCAGCCGGATTCGGTGAAGATTCCCGTCTCCTCGTACCCGATTCGGACGTCCTGGTTCTCCCATTCCGGGACGGCCGTCGTGCTGCTGAATTCGATCGCATAAGCCGTGTCGGGAAAAAGGGGATACTCTCCCCGCTCCCGGATATCCTCGGGAGCGGATTCCGGCGGCCGGGCATCGGCGGTGCAGCCGGCCCCATGCCCGTGGACGCCGAGCGGATGAGAATAGATGAGCGGCCGCAGGCCCTCGGCCTCCGCCTTCGCCATCGCTGAGGCGACGATTTCATTGCCGGTGCGTCCGGTTTGGAATTCTCCCATAAGAATATCGGCCACACGGTTGGCCCGGCGGAGAGCTTCTTTCAGTCCGGGGGGAGCGTCGGTTTCGCCGATCTTGCAGACATAAGCCTGGAGCTGCATGTCGGTGCACAGGCCGAGATAGCGGATTCCGACATCGCAATGGAGGAGGTCCCCGCGCCGGATGACGGACGGATCGCCGGAATCTTTGGGCGCCTCCTTTTTGTTCCTCTGGATGGAAATGGACGGCTGGAACCAGGTTTCGAGTCCGAGATCGGTGATCTTCTGCCGGATCCACCAGACGACATCTTCCGTCGTCGTCACGTCGGGGGTGATCACCCGGTTGGAGAAAAACTCGCCGATGATGTCATGGGCAATCCCGGCGATGTGACGATAGACGCTCAATTCTTGCGGGCTTCTCGTCTCCAGCCAGCCTACGCACAGGCGTTCCGCCGAGACAAAGCGGGAGGAGTATTCGGGCCCGAGAGCTTTCTCCAGTTTCGCCTTCAAGCTGGCGCTCAGACCGTCGCCGAAGGCCCAATCTTCCGAGACATTGATCCCGATCTTCCTCGGTTTTCTGGACTTGATGACCTCGGCCAGGCTTTCGAATTGCTTTTTCTTCTTATCCGTCCAGGTCGGCTTGTACCATTCTCCCATGCCGTAAAAGCTCCCGGTCAGCCGTTCCACGCCTTTCTCCGGGCCGAGGTCGTGAAAAATCAGGATCGACGTCCGCCTCGCCGACATGGTCGGCTCTGGAACCAGGCTAAGATAAACGGGATCTTCATTGTACTCGCGGTTGATGACGAGCCACATGTCGATCCCCTCGCGCCTCATCAGCCGCGGAAGGATGTTGTCGAGCCTCCACTTCAGCCATTCATTGACGACCCTGGCCCGCTCTTTTTCGGGAAGAATGTGTCTGAAGTCCTGGACCTCAGCCATCTCCTGAGCCGGGCTGAAGGAAAAGGAAAGAAGAAAAGCGAGGAGAAAAACCCCGGGTTGAAAGTGACGAACGATGCGCATGTTCATTCCGTCCTCCCTGAAATATTTTTTCCAATTAATATTTTTTCGACGGAGCCTCTCAACTCCGTGTCCTGTTCTAAAATGAAGCGACCTTCGTCTCGAACCTCCCTACCTGCGGCAACCGCTCACGAAGCGACTTCTCCATCCATCACCCTCCCCGACCTCAGGAAAGAATTGAGCGGATTGCGCATGGCACGTCCTTTTTAAAAGGGGCGGTCGAATGCCGTCGCTTCCATTCCGCCGAGGATCCGGGCGCCGTCCTCGGTGATGACCATGCAATCCTCAATCCGGACGCCGAACTCGCCGTAGATGTAAATGCCGGGCTCGTTGCTGAACGTCATCCCGGGCTGGAGCTTGAGGGTGTTTCCTCTGACGAGATAAGGATATTCGTGGCCCTCCATTCCGATCCCGTGCCCGAGCCGGTGAGTGAAATATCGATATCCCGGGCCGAACCCCGCCTCCTCGATCACCTGCCGGGCCGCCCGGTCGACCGACTCGCAGGTCGCTCCGGGCCTGGCTGCCCGGAAGGCCGCAGTCTGAGCATTCTTCACCGCCTCCCAGACGCGGAGCTGTCTTTCGCTCGGCCGGCCGAAAAAGACAGTCCGAGTGACGTCCGAACGGTAGCCCTCGACGGAGCAACCACCGTCCACGAGGACGACATCGTTCTTCTCGAGAGTGCGAACAGCCGTCGAGCCGTGAGGGAAGGCCGTGTTCGGCCCGAAAGAGGGACCGCCCGACCCGCTCACTCCCATTTTCTGATGGGCGCCCGCGATGGACGCGCCGAGTTCGCGCGCCGTCATCCCTTCTCGGAGTTCCTTGAAGGCCTCGCGGTAAGCCATCTTGGTGATCCTGTTCGCCAGATCCAGAAAGGCGATTTCCTTTTCCGACTTGACTCCCCGGCAGGCCTCGGTCACGGCCGCTCCGTCCACGAGCTCGAGCCCGGGGGCATCCCGGAGGAGCCCGTGCCAGATGAACGCCCTCATCGACGGATCAAGGCCGAGGCGGCCGGCTCGAGCCCCCAGGTCTTTCATGATGCCCCAGATCAAAGCGAACGGACTCTCGTGCTCCTCCCACGTCCGGATCTCCTGTCCGGAGGGGATCAGTTCCTCGGCTCTTTTTCGCTCGAAGTGAGGGCAAACCCAGATCGGATCTCCTTTTCGATTTAAAACGGCCCCGAATGTCCGTTCGCTCCGCCACCAGTTGACGTTAGTGAAATAAACGAGATTGGTTCCCCCTTCGATAAAAAGACCGTCCATCTTGTATTCGGCCAGCAGGCGGCGAGCTTTTTCCCGACGGGCCAAATAATCCTCGGCCGTGAGGGGATTGACGCCGGCCAGCATGTTTTCGAGGGCCTGGAATTCTGCCCGGGCCGGCCGGCGAAATAACCGGCCGATGGAACCGGCCGAAACGGCAACCGCGCTCCCGATTTTCAGGAAGTTCCGGCGGGATATCATCGCTTTACTCCTTTCCCGGCAATCGTCCTCCGACGATGGGCGAGCGTCCCCGGGTCTGAAACCCTGCCGGATCCCGGGTCGATCTCGCAGCCGTGAAAGAAAAAATCGTATATCATCCGAGCGACAGGATGTCAATTCTCGCCTTGTCCGCCGAAAATTTCTTTGTACCTTGCTTTTCCCCCGTCTTCTCGCACCGTCCCGGCCCGGGCTCCAATTTTCGTCTCTCCGCGCGCGTTTTCGATCCCATGCTCTCAAGTTCATTGGCTCACACCCAAGGGCGGAAAAGAAAAACGGAATTCGCGCTTATTGACCTCGGTGTCCCTTTCTCCATACAATGACCCCGAACCCGGAAAGGAGGTCCATCCATGAATCAACCATCGGGAATCACCCGGAGGGAATTCGCCAAAAGGCTCTTGGCCGGCTCGGCCGTCTCTGTGTCCGCCCTGGAGACGCTCAACGCCGGGATCTATCAGAAAATCACTTCGCTCAACCAGAAATACCTCGAGGACGAGGCGCCCGACGGCGTCTACTGGGAAGAAATCCGCCATCTCTACGACTTCGAAAGCCGTTTCATCATGATGAACAACGGGACGCTCGGCCCGATGCCCAAGCCCGTCTTCAACACGCTGATGCGCTATTTCCGGGTCCAGATGTCGAATCCCTACGACTCCTACAATTTCCTCCCGACCTTTCGCGAGTCCGTGCGGGAGAAGCTGGCGCGTTTCATCCACGCCTCGCCGGACGAGGTCGCCCTGACGACGAACACGACCGAAGGGATCAACCTCGTCGTCAACGGCCTCGACCTCGAGAAAGGCGACGAGGTCCTCGTCACGAGCCTTGAGCATCCCGGCCACATCAATCCCTGGCGGCTCAAGGAGAAGAGGGCGGGAATCAAGATCACCGAGGTCCCGATGCCGCTTTTCCCCAAGACGACAGAAGAAATCGTCGCTGCCTTCGCCGCCGCGATCACGCCCCGGACGAAAATCATCAGCATCAGCCACACGGTCTTCATCACCGGGCTGATCATGCCCCTGAAGGAGCTGAGCCGGCTGGCCCACGACCGCGGCCTTCTCCTCCTCGCCGACAGCGCCCACGGCATCGGCATGCTGGACCTCGACATGAAGGAGCTGGGGATCGATTTCTTCATGTCGAGCCCCTACAAATGGCTCGGTGCCCCGACCGGAGTCGGGCTTCTCTATGTCCGCAAGGAGGTTCTCGACCGTGTTTGGCCGACGATCGTCTCCTCCGGCTGGGATACGGCCTCGGGAGCGCGAAAGCTCGATCCCCAGGGCCAGCGGTCGGACGCCATTCTTTTCGCCCTCGACGAAGCTCTGAACTTCCAGAACAGGATCGGCAAATCCCGGATCGAACGCCGGATCAAGGTCCTGGCCGGACACCTGAAGCAGGAACTGGCGAAAATCCCGGGAGTGAAGATTCACACGCCGCTGGATCCTTACCTCAGCGCCGGCCTGACCTCGTTCTCCATGACCGGTGCGGAAGCGTCGAAGCTCGTGGATTATCTGCGGGAGAAGCACAACCTGGTCGTCCGGACAACGGGCAGCAAGGAGGCGGGGACGTACGGGGTTCGCGTCTCAACGCCGATCTACATATCGACCAAGGAAGTGGACCTGGTCGTGGAGGGCGTCCGGACGCTTCTCGGCCATACGGCCTGACTCTTTGCATGGTCCGTCAACTTAGGGGTAACCGCTTCGCGTTCCCCTTTCCCACGGTCGGCCCATTTCATCGGCCTCCGACCTCTCCGGAGACGCCAACCGCTATCCCCTTTGATTTTCCAAGGGGTGAGGGGGTTTAATTCGAAAAAAATTCTTTCTTGGGTGTCTCCGGAAACGAGGATTACTCTTTCTTCCTGTTCCCGCGGGCGAGGGACGGTAAGACGCCCCCGAAGCACAGGACCGAAAATAGGATGAATCCCGTTCGCACCGCCTGCAGGAAATTGTCCTGGCTGGTTGCTGCGACCTGAACCCGGCCGAGAAAAAGGGCAAAAATCATCATCGAGATTCCCATGCTGGTCATCTGGCCGACGAGCCGCATCGTCCCCAGGGTAGCGGAGGCGACTCCATAGGATTTTTTTTCCACCGAGCTCATCACGGCGTTGGTGTTGGGGGAAGAAAAAAGGGCGAACCCGAACCCGAGGAGAGCCAGGCTGCCGACGATAAAGCCCAAGGAGCTGCCGACCCGGAGAAAAGCAAGCAGAAAAAGCCCCGCGCCCGAAAGGGCCATGCCCGCCGAAGCGACGAACCGGGGCTCGATCCTGTCCGAAGCGCGCCCGGCGAGGGGAGAAAAGAGAGCCATGACGGCGGGCTGGGCGATCAGGACAAGACCGGCGGCCTGCGGATTCATCCCTCTGATATTTTGTAAAAACAGGCTGAGAAAAAACCCGACGGCGAAGGTGGCGCTGTAATTAATCAGCGCGGCCAGGTTGGAAAAGGCGAAGACCCGGTTTTGAAGGAAGAGGTTGATGTTCAGGATCGGGTTGGTGATGCGGCATTGGTGAAAGACAAAACCGGCGGCCAAAGCGATCCCGGAAACAAAAAGCCCGATTCCCAAAGTCCGCGGCAGGCGGGAAAAACCCAGCATGATCCCGACGAGGGCCAGGCCGTAGAGAAAGGTGCCCCAAAGATCGAGCTTCTCTCCTCGAGCCTCGGCCCACTCCCCTTTGAGCCTCGTCAGGACAAGGAGAATGATGATCAGACCGAGCGGAAAATTGACGAGAAAAATGCTTCGCCAGCCGAAATGTTGAGTGAGCAACCCGCCCAGTACCGGCCCGAGGGACAGGCCGAGATAGGTCGAGGCGGTGTTGATGCCCAGGGCCCGGCCGCGCTCGCCCGGAGGGAAAACCGACGTCAGGATGGCGATGGCCGTGCCGAAAATCAGCGCCGCGCCCATCCCCTGAATGATGCGGAAGACGATCAACACGGCTGTCGACGGCGACAGCGCGCAAAGGAGCGAGGAGATCGCATAGGTCAGGATGCCGGAGACAAAGATCTTCTTCCGGCCGCGGATGTCGGCCAGCCGGCCGAAAGGAACAAGGCAGACGGCCGCGGCCAGAAGATAGGCCGTCGCGATCCAGCCGAGCGTGACGGCGTCGGCTCGAAACTCCCGGCCGATCGAGGGCAGGGCGATATTGACCGAGGCGCCCATGAACGGCGCCAGAAACGAGGCCATCGCGGCGACGATCGAGGCCGTGATCTGCTTTTTTCGATCCATACGAAATCGATCTATTCTATAAAAATCATGAGATTTAAGCCAACATCTGAACTTTGAGCGCTGAAGGTCGGACGGAGATTTCGAGATTTTAACGCAGCGGCTTAAGGAGGGTGATCTTCTCTGCCACCGACTCTACTTTTCCCCGGCTGAAAAACACGGGAAAATATTCGCCCCGGGCCCAGGAGAGGAAAAGGTCGGCATAATGAGGGCTTTCCGGATTGCCGCTCTGGCCAGGAGTGTTCGTTCCGATCGAGTTGTCCCAATTCTCGAGGTCGACGATCATGCGGAAGGAGGCGCCCGAAGTCTGATGGTCCGAATTCGAAGTGTTGTTCACCGTGGTCCCATCCCCGCCCCTTGGATACGGCCCCAAATCATATTTTCCCTGCCACTCTTTCTCCAGCGCCTTGCTGAGCGGATGACGAATCTTGATATGGTGGAATTTCTCGTGGCCGTACTTCCAGTCGTTCATCTCCGGCCCGAATTTCGCCGCCAATTCTTGAAGCGCTCTTTCCAGGGCAAAAAGAAGCATTCGATTTCGTTCTCTCTCCACTTCCTGCCCGGACTTCGCACCCGGATTCATCAGAAAATCCATCATCCTTTTCTGACTGCGGTAGGGGAAAAATCGCTGGACTTTTTCCGGAAGAAGCCGTTTCCAGACCTCCTCCGAAAGATGCCTCCGCCAGCAGGCGTAGATCGCCGCAGCCGTTGAATCCGGCTGGAGTTGAAAATCCCAGTCGAGCAGCGCGGCCAGCGCTTTCTTGATCTTTGGATCGACCGAATTCACGCCCTTCAGCAGACCGACAAGCTGTCGAGCTGGGATCGACAGAACATCTTGCTGGAGAGCGGCCATCTTGCGGACGTCCATCGTCTTTTCCGTCGACAAAACCTCGACGATTCTGGCCTGACGATCAGGCTCCGCCCACATGAACCCAAGGGAATGAGGATAGTCCGGCGGGATGTTGTCCTGGTTCGCAGTGGCAATATATCCTTCAGGGGGATTCCAAGCGGAAGGAAGTTCCAGGATAGGGAGATATCCCAACCACTCAAATCGGCCGTCTCCCGGGACGGGAAGCAGACCGTTCCACCCTTTCCGGAGCGGAGCAATTCCCACGACTTGCCAGCCAATGTTTCCGTCTCGGTCGGCCCAGATCATATTTTCTGAAGGGGCCAGGGAATAGCGGCAAGCTTCCCGGAATTCTTCCCAGGTCTTTGCCTGGTCCAGCCGCAAACTGGCCAGGTAAGGAGCGCAGCCGACCTCAAGCCAAGCGGCTCGGAGTCCATAGGCTTTATTTTGCTTTAAGCTTTCCTTTATGACGGGCCCGTGCCGGGTGAACTTGAGTTCGACTTCGACCGGACCTTCTCCCTTGATAAAAATCGACTCCCGAATGACGGTCATTTCTTCCCATTTCCCATCATACCGGTATTGATTCTTGCTCTCCGGATTCAAGTCATAAACCAAAATATCTTCCTGGTCGATGGCAAAAATAGTCAATCCCCAGGCGCCGCGCTCATTATGGCCGATGGATACTCCGGGCAGGGCCGGCTCTCCTCCTCCAATCACATTCCAGCCGGGGCCGTTGAGATGAACCCAGTAGCGCAACGAAGGAATTTGCAGCTGGCGATGGGGATCATTGGCTAAAAGAGGAAATCCGGAAGCTGTCCGTTTGCCTGAACAAACCCAGTTGTTGCTTCCCCAATTCTCGACCTCGGCCAGGGGAAAGTCAGGAGCGATAAAAAAAGGCCCGGAAGAAAAAGGAGGCTGGAGCGCCGATCGGAGCGGAGTCATGATATCCTGAGGGGTGAACTCAGGTTGAGCCCGATAAGCCTCATAGAGCTCCAGAAGATCGGAAGGTATTGGATTGGTGCGGAGATCGGATTCGGCCCGGAGTTCGGGCTCTCCGGGATGGAGATCGAGAAGATTTCGAAGCTGTTCGAATCCGATGATTGAACCAAGACGCGCGATGGCCGCTTCATCCCGCGCATTCCGGAAAAGGCCGTTATGCCGGGAGATGACCACCTCGCTCGTCCAGCGACCGGGTTTGATTCCCAGAAGGCGGAATTCGACAGGCAATAGCTCCGGATTCGCCTCTGTCCGGTCAATGAAAGCGTTCATTCCTCGAACGAAAGAACCGATGATTTCCTCTCCCCTCGGATGATAGTGATTGAGCTCTCTTTTGAGATCATTTCGAGGTTTGAAGAGGCGAGCCGCGATGTCGTGGCCGAGAACTCTTCGGCCAAGGATTTCACTTAAAGTTCCCGTTGCCCGGCGCCGCCACATTTCGAGTTGAAAGAGCCGGTCGCAAGCCGCATTAAAGCCTTGAGCGTAAAAGAGGTCTTTTTCTGTGGCCGCATAGATGTGAGGAATTCCCCAGCGGTCATGGATGATTTCCACGGGTTGATCAAGGCCTCTTAAAAAAATGGTTTCCCGGGGAACGTCGGCAGCGCCGCTTCGAGCCAAAAAAAAGAGAAGCAGGATAAGCCGGAGGAAATGATCTCCTTGGACAATTCTCTGTCCGCCCTCTTTTTCCATTCCATCCGCCTCCTCAATCTTGCTCTTTCTGGAGCGAATCTGTCCCGGGCGAGTCGGATGTATCGCCCGAAACAACAGACTATCCACCACCAATCTTCCGCCATGTTTATACTCTATTCAGAAAGAAAATGTCGAGTCCGGGTCCGCTCCGAATCACGAGAGCAAGCACAAAAACAAGCCGCAGCCCGAACTTGTCTTTCGCTCAAAAATATGAGAATAATGATTGGCTCCCGGAACACTCAAGGAGACGAGGATGCTGATCAAAAAGGCTCCGGACATCAAGTTTTCCGAAATCACGCCGAAAAAGCTCTATCTCAGTCGCCGCCGCTTTATCCAGGGCTCGGCCGCCTTGGCGGCCTTTGCGGTAACGGAATCCCTCCTTGGGGGAGGATCGAAGCAGGAGACGCAGGAAAAACCAGGCGCGCCACCCGGCTCCCCTCCGCCTCCGCGGAAACCGGAAATTACCCGGCGCAGCCGATATCTTCTTGCCGATGATCAACCGACCTCTTTTCAGGAAGCCGCCGGGTACACGAATTTCTATGAATTCTCGACAGCCAAACGAGACCCCACCCGCCTGGCCCGAGATCTTCGTCTTCGGCCCTGGACGGTCGCCGTCGAAGGGCTGGTCAAAGCTCCCCTTCTATTCGACATCGATGATCTGATTCGTCGGTTCCCCCTCGAAGAGCGAATCTACCGTTTTCGCTGTGTGGAGGGCTGGTCGATGGTCATCCCCTGGATCGGATTTCCGCTTGCCGAGTTCATCAAGAAATGCGAACCGACCCCGTCGGCCAAGTTCGTCGAGTTCACCACTCTTTTCGACCCCGAACAGATGCCGTTTCAAAAGACAAAAGTCCTCGAGTGGCCCTACGTCGAAGGATTGAGGATGGACGAAGCCATGCATCCGCTCTCGCTTCTGGCCGTCGGCATGTACGAGGAATATCTCCCCCCTCAAAACGGCGCTCCCATCCGCCTCGTCGTTCCCTGGAAATACGGCTTTAAAAGCATCAAATCCATCGTCCGCGTCCGCTTCGTCGAAAAAATGCCGCAGAGCGCCTGGATGAAGGCCAGACCCCAAGAATATGGATTTTACGCCAACGTCAACCCCTTCGTCCCCCACCCCCGCTGGAGCCAGGAGAAGGAGCGCCGGATCGGCGAGGAAGGCCGACGAAAAACTCTTCTCTTCAACGGCTACGAAAAAGAGGTCGGCTCTCTTTACGCCGACATGAACCTCCGGCGCTGGTATTAGA
>Ga0185342_1000987_pt1 | contig 12764 bp, 13 predicted proteins | sample ConPoolayeEmetaG_FD_128045 | JGI IMG/M metagenome (GOLD analysis project Ga0185342, IMG submission 128045) | Hot spring microbial mat communities from California, USA to study Microbial Dark Matter (Phase II) - Cone Pool mat layer E metaG... ...
TATGAAATTTGACGATAAGCTAATACGAAAAATCATTGACCATATGAACACTTATCATCGTGGCGAGCGGAAAGCCATTCCGCATGAGTATTTGCTGTTTTATCTTCAGGGCATAGGATTTGTTGATCTTGATTCAGAGTCGCTAAAGGAAATCATACAAAAACTGAAATTCATAAAAAAATCAAAGGCAGGTTATTATGTCGAAAAACGTTAGGAAAGGCGAAGGCGATAAGTATAGGGCTTTGGTATGGCTGGCTGGCTATCTAACGCCATCCTTAAACCAGCTTCTGCGTATGCATTGGGCGAAAAGGGTAAAGGAGCAACACAAACTAATTGAGATATTCACAAATGCTTTTTGGGCGCAGGGGAATAAATATGATCCCAATCTCTATCTTCGCGATAAAAAATGTGTTGAAATCACGTCATTCAGAAAATCGCTTCTCGATCACGATAATTTCAGCGGCGGCCTCAAACCGCTTCTCGATGTTATTAAATCATGTGGCTTAATTTATGATGATTCGCCGAATTGGATAGAGCTTCAGACGCGTCAAAAGCTCGTCAAGAAGAACTCTGAGAAGGGCACGCTTATCGAAATCTATTCAATTTTCTCATAAAAAGAGACGAAGTCGGCCTTGATCCTTGACGTCAGGTTTCGCCTTGATCCACTAATAACGCTCACGATCCATCCTCCGACATGCGCCGCCATGCCGTTTCTCGCCATAAATGGCGTCTGGCTCTGCAGGCAACCGACGCCAAAAGCTGAAACGTTTCGGTAATCAGGAAGCCAGAGAGCTTTGTGATAATGACCGACGGCTATAATGTTCGGCTTCTGACCACCAGGGATCGTCTCGATGATTTTCTGGATGTGATAGCTTATGGCGTATGCCGTTTTATTTCCTGGGTGAATTAACCGGACTTTTATTTTATTTCCACTGAGCGATGAAAGAACGACATCGCCGACATCCTGTCCGATAAATTTCCAGTCTGGCCTTACCGTCTGAAGCTCCTCGCCAACAATCATTCCGATAAGCTTCTTAAAAGACGCGTCGTGATTTCCGGTTATGAAGACGGTTTTTATTCCGTCAACTCGCGGCGCGAGGCTGGCGAACATGTCCCGTTGTTCCGGCCAGCTTCTTGCGCTCGGGTGAAGCTCGAATTCATGTCCGTTGTAAACTCGCCAACCGTCAATCACGTCGCCGACATGGAGGATAACTCGAACTTCCTCGGCGGCGCACCTTGCATAAAACTCTTTTAGCGCGTCGGCGCGCTGATAGGCCGATCCGATGTGTGTATCTCCGATCAAGCCGAAGCGGATAACGTTATCTTTTGTTTCGATTGGTATTTTATACGGCCTTGCCCGCTTAATCATAAGGGAGAGCGTTTCGGCGAGCATGGCCGCCTGCTCAGTGAGCTTTTCAATTTTCTCCTGTCCGGCTGGCCCAGAGGCTATAATCTCTCTGAGCTTCGAAAGATCGATGGTTTTATAGGCCATCAGAGGTCTCTGATTTTCTGCGCCTCAATAATATCTTCCGGCCAGCCCCAATACCACTTCGCTCCCGTGTCGTCAAGCCTCAACTTAATTCTTCGTGAACGGAACTCTTCCTCATTGTTTTCGACCGTTCGCCTAAACCGATATTTGTCTCGACCGGCGGCGCGAAGCGCGAGCTCCGGTTCGGAAATCAATGTCCCCCGTTCGATTTTTTCCAGCTCCCTCAAGATGGCCGCTTTAATGTCAAAGCGGTCTTTGATTATCTTAAGGGATATAACGCCGGAGTTTTTGATCTCATTCGACATTTTTATTTCTTCTCCCGTTTTGAAATATGATGTCTTAAGGCATTTTCTGCAAAGAACGCGTTGGCGGCCATAAACCGTCCGGCCGTTCTTTGCCGTTTTATCACTTCCACAATATGGACAAATAAAACTCATTTTATCAATGAATAAATAGCTATACCGGCGACCGACGCGAAGATGATTTTTTCAGCTGTTCTTTTTCTTTTTTCTGAAAGATACCGTTTCTCATTCTTCGCGTTTAGCGTTTTAAGGCTTTCATATTGCGCCTTCCAGCTTTCAAGGCTTGCGCTAATCTCAAGCCGGATTTTGTGTTCGGCTTCGTATTTCTCGCTTAAGGCAAAAATGATTCTATCTTTTTCGGCGAGTCTTTGTTCGGCGAGCGAAAACCTCTCTTTCCACGCCTCAATCTGCTTTCTTAAATTTCCTATAAGTTCATCCTTGTCGGTGATTAAAGCCTCGGAGCGCGCAAGCTCAATCGTTTGAGCACGTATCTTTTCGTCCGCCCCCTCAAGCCTTGCGACAACAGTCATCGCCGAATCGATATTCCCGTTAAGCTCGGCAATCTTCCGCTCATACCCAGCGACAATAATCTCAAGCTCCGCGTCCTTCTTTTTAAGCCGTTGCTCGTTAAACTCAACCTGGGCTTTAAGGATGGAAATCTCATCGTAAAGCGGCCCCCTCGAACACTTCCTTACCTCGAAGACGACAGCCGCGGCGATAAAAAAGAAAATGCCAAGCTTAAGATTTTTGCGAAAGACCTCAAGCCATTTCCTCACATTCTTTCTCCTTCAAAATAAGCTGATTCCAGACCTTGAAAACTTTATTAACATAAGGCTGATTCCTGAGCCTTCCTGTCTGATCTGGATTTCCTCCGCTTCCGCCATTATATCTTGCCGCCGCGATCATCAACGGCCACAGCTTATAGCGCACATGCACACCTTCTTTCTGGCATTTCTCCACGTGCTTAGCCAGAATCTTCGCCCCTATCTCCACATTGATAACCGGATTATAAAGCTCCTCCGCGTCTCCAGCAAAGCCATTCTCGTAGGCCACGACAAACATGATCTGCATAAGGCCATAGCTTGCGCTCACAACCTTCGGGTCTTTAGTCATCCACTGAGGATTGGTCGCTAAGTATCGCTCCCAGAACGCCGGCTCGAACCTGTAAGCTCTCGGATTAAGGGACGATTCAACCGTGGCGACTGATTTCAGGAAAAGCTTAGGAAGTCCGTGCCGCTTTGCGGCGCCGCAAAAAACCCTGTCTAAATCAATCTCTTGAGACATCGATGTTTTCCAGTATCTCCTTTACGTTAATTTTATTTGGGCCAATCAATACTTCAGAATAAAACTGAAGCGCCCGCCCGAGCTTGCGTTTCATGCTTTCATCAAGCGAGGCGATAAATTCTTTTTGATCTTCTTTCTTTATGCCGTGAAGAGGGTGCATGTTTTTATAAGACGTTAAAATGCTTTCTTTAATTTTCTTTTTAAGCTCAATGCTGTTAAGCGTTGTGCCGCTTTCGAGAATCACATAAGAAATGTATTCGTCGAGGAACTTCTTTTCCGATTCTTTATCGCCGTAGCGGTGCGCCTGCTTTAGATAATAGAGAGCGTTCGCTTTAGGCGAAAAGTTAATGGAATAATTATATTTCCCCTTATCTTTGAGCCAGTCGCGTTTCTTTTCGAGAATCTCGTAATATGCCGACTCATATGGATCGCTTTTATAGATAAAATACTCGACGACCTTTTCTTTATAGGGCTTTGTGGGAATTCCGGCGATTTCCATATATTCGTTTCCGAGCGCGATTTGGCGGAAAAGATAAAGCGTTTGATCTCGAATCGGCTTCGGGTCGAAGACATCGGGAAACATCGTCTCTCGCGTATAAAGCTCAACCGCGGTCTTAAGAATAGGATTTAAGCCTTGGACAACCTTATTGACTGTCCCCTTTCCGACTTCCTCAATAAATTCCTTGAAAGGCTTCTTGGAAGATAAAAATTGGGTCAGGTTGTCAACGCCGCCTACCCATTCCATCAAATCCCCGAATGAACCAATTCTTGAGAAGTAATTGATCTCACCTTTAGAATCTTTTCCTAAAACAATATGTTCAGTATTTTTCACGTCTTCGCTTAACGCATCCTCTTCTTCTCCGTGGAAGTAATGATTCCATGCCGATATAGCGGCGTAAACAGCGCCAAACTTTAAGGCCAGTCGGCCAAGTCTTAAGGCCATAACGGGCGGGACGGCGACAATGCTTTTTCCGATAAGCGCTGATGTTTTTCTGTCTAAAATCGCGTTCCTCACAAGACCAAAATAAATTTTAGGGTTAACCTCTGTCCAAGACCAGAAGGGATACCAATATTCCCTGAGTTTTTGTCCCGCCTCGGTAATTCTATCGTATGCTCCGATCAGCTCATTCTGAAGCTTAAAGGCGCGCTCTTTTATTGTGGGCAGGGACATGACCGCCTCTCGATTAGATGCGCCGAAATTAAGCGGTCTCCCCTCGGGAGAGGCTTCCATCTGAGCATAATATTCAAGATAATTCGCGTAGCGCAAAATTGACTCTCGAAGACTGTTCGCTATCCTTACCGCATTCCAGTATCTTTTGAACGTTTCTTGGGGAAGATTTTTCCAGTTAACGGGATTGCCGTAAATTGACTCAAACTGCCCAAGCTTTTTCATTTCCTGTTCGACAAGCGTGGATTGAATTCCGCCTTCCTCAAAAAATTCTTTCATTCGCTCAGACATCGGTCGTTTTCTAATGAATACATTATAAAGCTCGACTATGGCTTGCGGGACTCTTTTAAAGGCTCTCGGATTTCCCAAAAACGTATGTTCCGCGTCGCCGCTTATATTTCTTACGAAAAACTTAAATACTCTCGTGGGAAGTCCGACAACGGCTTTTTTCCAGGCGATAATCCCTTTCCTATCAAGGTTAGCGAAAATATTAGATTCTTTTCGTTTTACAAAAGTTTCAAGCGTATCAACTATTTCTTCGGGCAAAACCCAGGGTTTTCTTTTCGGCCCGACAAGAATCGCTTCTCGAAGCTTAAAATCCTCATCCCAAAGAGCTTGTATTCCTTTTTCCAAAATGTTTTCTACCGCCCGTTCTGTTATAGTTTTTCCAAGATAAAAAATATTCCCCTCTCTTGGCCTGAAAATCTTATAGCCCTTAGGAATATTTTCATCAAGAAAAGCGTCTTGAGATGAAAGCCCCTTCGCCTTCGCCTCGGCAATCAGCCTATCGGCAATACCATAATCGGCGTTGATTCTATTGAGCGTCTTCGCTATTTCCATATCATAGATCATCTGAGACATGACTTCGCCCTCGGCCTCAAGATAATCAACGTTTATGGGAAGCGTGCTCGCCTCTTCGCCTTTAAGCCTCTGCTTTAAAAATCCCCGTCCGAGAGGCGCTTTTAATTTCTGTCCCGTTCCCTTTATTCTCGCCTTCGCCTCAGCGTATTTTAACACGAAATGCGGAAAGTAATTTTCTCTTCTGAGCTTTTCCTCAACATCAATCCCGATACGCTTCATCGCCTCAGCATAAGAATCCACAAGCGCCTTTCTCACGGCTTGCCGTTTCTGCCACGATTCCATCAGCTCTGGATATTTAGAAAGCTCGGCGTTTATCCGTCCAAGTTCATTGACGACGGTATCTTTATCGAAACCAAATGGAAGTTTCGCCGCCCCCCGACTGATTTCCTCATTAAAATCCTCAAGCAAAACTTTTCTCGAAAACCGGCTGTAAAGCTCTTTATCTTTCGGCGCTATTACATCAAGCGCCTGAACGGTTTTATCAAAAGCTATCGGCCTTTGTTTTTCAAGACGTTTTAATGCGTAAATCGCCCGTTCGAATTCCGGTTTATTTGGCAAATTCTCGTAGGTTCTTGTCCAGATATTCTTAATATGATTCAGCTTGGCTTTTATATAAGACAGCGTGTTTTCTTTTGGCTTTATTGCCGATCTATAAGCCTCTTCAATCTCTGGGTTCTCAAATTTATACTCGGGGATTTTCCTGGCCGGAGGTTTAATCTGCTTAATGGAAAGACCGATAGCTGGCTCTTCCGCTTGTTTTTGCCTTGAGAGGGTTTCCACGACATCGTCAAATCTTCTTAGTTTTTGGATAGATTCGTTTTTTCTAAGCTCCTCTAAAATCTGAGTTCTTTTTTTCCTGATTGTTTCGTAGGAAAGACCAAGCGCTTTGGCGTCCTCGCGAAGCGATCGCCCTTCGGCTATTCCCTCCGCTATTTTTCTATCTTGCTCAGGAAGCTCTGATAAAACATCTCTTATCGTTTCTTCGATAGCGGCGTCTCTTTCGGTTTCTATCTTTTTTAAATAGGCCTCTTCGGCTGATTCGCCGGTAGCGATTTCTTTTTCCTCAAGCGGAACTTCTTTAATATGCCTGCCTTTAATATTTCCTTCTTCATCAATGAAACGAAGCCTACCCTTCACAAATTCCTCAATGCTTCCTTTTTTTGGATCGTAAGAAGTCAGAAACTCATCTATCAGCGCTCCCCTTTTTACCATTTTAATGTTTAGTTTATCTAAAACATCCTGAAGCTCTTCAAGCCCCGTTGGTGTTTTTGTCTCTTTTAGTTCTGGCTCGGGCTTTATTTCTTTCGGCTTCTCGATTGGGCTTGGCTTTTCTTCAATTATCGGTTTTTCCGTGATTTCAGATTTAACTTCTGGCTCTGCGATCCGTTCGATTTTTTTTGTTTCTGGAATCTCCGGCCTCGCTTCTATTTCGCCAGGCTTGCGAATTTCCACGGCGGGACGTTCTTCGACACGTGGAATCTTAAGCTCAATGCGCCAGCTGTTATCTGGATTCGGCTTCGCGTCAAGAATAATTGCCGTTTGAGGTTCAGGCAGAGGTTTTTCCATTTCACGGTATTGTTGGATAATACCTCGCGCCGTTTCCGGTTGTCTAATCGCCACACCTCCAGGCGTAACCGCGAAGCCCGCCTTTTTGGTTGGGGCGATAACAGGCGGTTTTTGTGGGATTGGTGTCGCTATCGGGCCGACAAGTGGCTGTTCCTTGGGAATTCTCGGTATTTCCGCCCATGTTTGGATTTCTTCTGGCCGGCGGGCTGACGTCTTTTCCATCCCCTCAAGTTTCGCAAGATAGCGTTGGATCTCATCTGCGACCTCCGGAGGAATCGCTGATTTATCAACCATTGACTGTTCCTTGGGAATTCTCGGCATTTCCGCCCATGTTTGGATTTCTTCTGGCCGGCGGGCTGACGTCTTTTCCATCTCCTCAAGTTTCGCAAGATAGCGTTGGGTCTCATCCATGAGCTCGGGCGGGATCGCCGATTTATCAACCATAGAGCGAAATTCTGAGGCTCTTAATGGACGGCGCGAAGCGATGGCGGATTTTATTTTCGCCTTCGCTACTGGAGTCCCAAAAATAAGAAGCGTATCGGCTAAAAATCTGATTCCCTGTTGTATATCCTCATCGTCGGTTATTGCTTGAGCAAGCTTGTCGATTCCGGCGAAGGCCGCCTCGAACGGCGCGACGGGAATCTTGGCGAATTCCGCCCCCTCTTTGGTTGTTGGCTGATAGGTAAAAAATTGGGCAATCTTTTCTTTTGTCGGGGCTTTTTCGCCGAATTTTTCAATCAGTTCTTTGGGGCCGGCGATTCCTCTCCCGCCAGTTTTCCAGATATCAAAAAGCGCGTGAGCCCCCTGTCCAAGATAGCCAAGAATATAAGCTGGAATACCAGAGGCGGTGGCGACTCCAGCCTCGCTTACTCCGGTTAAAAAATCCCAAACATCTTTTCCCGCTCCCTTTAAGGTTTCAGCGACATACCAGCCAAGGTTAGGTTTCGAGATTTGTTCCGGTGAAAAGCCGAGCTCCTGACTTGTCTTAAAGAGATCGGACTTCTCAGGTATCGGCTGGGTTTCCGGTGAAAAGCCGAGCTCGCCGCTTGTCTTCAGCGTTTGATCGGCAACCTCGCCGGAATCATTAAAAATTCCCCCGAAATTTTCAGCCGCCAATGGTATTATTTGATTCTTTTCCATATATCTTTTCCCAAATACTGCCAGTATTCACCTTTTTCATTTTGCCTGATTTCCCCGATTCGGAAACCAAACCTATCAACCTGATTGGTTTCCGCCGATGGTGTTTTTTTTAGGGTGAAAATATCATAGGCGCTGTCTATCTCGGCCTCCTCTTCAGGCGTCAGCTTTCTCTTCTGAGCCTCTCGTTCAAGATAAGAAATTCTGGCCATGAGTTTCGTTAAATCCGATGGGGAAACGCCAGATTGATCTAAAAGATCATTTTGCCCCTTAAGAGTATCTTGTAAAAAAGTGATTATTCTATTCGCCCTTTCATGAATAATCTTCTGATAGTCTGAAACATTCTCCTTTTCAAGCGCAAGCTTCTGCTCTTGAACTTTAGTCCGTGGAATATCGACTTCTTCAAGCTTCCGTTTTTGCTGGGCCAGCTGAGCTTCTAGGGTTTCCTTTGTCATTTTCGCGCGTTTCATGGTCGCGGCTTGCTCATAAAGCTCGCGTCCGGCCTCTTCGCCTATCGCCTCAAACGCGTCCGATAATAGATCAAGATCAGACTCCTCGACGCCGAGGATTGATTTCAGGCCAGCTTTAGCCCATTTTTTTGCCGCCTCCTTTCTTTTTTCGGCATACATCTTCGCTTTTTCAGCGTCCCCCGCCATCTCTGCCTGAGCGAAAAGAGCGTCATAACGCCTAACCTCGGGAAGCTGACTTACCTCGTTCTTAAACTTTTCAAGCAGAAGCTCATAATCGCCGCTTTTTTTAAGGTTTTCAAGATCAAGAGAACCCTGAATTCGCTTGGTCAAATATTCCATCTGTCCAGACTGACGCTGTTCAAGAAGCTTCCCCTCAAGAAGATAGCGGAGGAGCTGTTCCGTAAATTGGTTGATCTGAGCGTTTCTTGATTGGGATGGCATTTTATTACCTCAGCGAGCTGAAAATATTAAGAAGCGAATAAGGATCAACCGAAGCGAGATTCCGACCGGATGAGGAAAGCGGAGATAAAGCCGACGGGGAAAGAACCGGTTGTTGCGTCGATAGATAAAGCCTGCTGAAATCTGACTCAGGAAACAAGTCCTGCTTTTTTTTATTACCGAGTATATTCTCAAGTAATAGCAGGGTAACGAAGCCAAGGTTAAGAATGTTGAGCGGTTCTTCAGGCGTCTCCGTGGTCGTCGTTGTGACGCGTGGTTGTCCGGCCTTAGAGATTTGTTCAAGTAACGATTGAGCGATGTTGACATAGCCAGTTTTTTGTTGCGGGTTTTTTAATTCCTGTTTTTCCGGCATTTTAAATCTCCATTAAGCCGCCCAAGAGCTGAGAAGCGAGGAAAGCCAGCTCATAAGAAGAGCAAGCGCGTCTCTCCCCTCGCTTCGGCGCGCGGCATTGATCGCTTCAAGCGCCTGTTGCATTCCAACTCCCGTCCCAAAAAGCGTCCTCGCGGCCTCGGTCTGCTCTAAAAGATCGCTTAATTCTTTCTGGGCCTGAGCAATTGCGAGATCGCGGCGGATATTCGCGATATTTCCCTCCGTTCCCCACGCTGTTCTATTTAAAGCCTCAAGCCCAGCGCCCGTTCCAAGAAGACCGTGTGAAGCAAGGTTTGAGAGGACGGATTCCCTTGTAGCCCTTTCCATCCCCCGTATTTTCTCGAAATCCCGACCGAACATAAGATTCAGGATTTCATCGGAAAAACCAGGTTTTCGGCCTAAAAGCTCCCTTGACCGCCCGATGAGCGACGTATAAAGGTCGAGAAGCTCTTGCGGCCATTGAAATTCGCCAAGCCCGCCGCCAACTCCAGCGCCTCCACCGAGACAGGACTCGCCGAGACCGTTATCATAACACCACTTAAGACAACGGCAGGACGGGCCGCCGGCGCCAATAACCATCTTGTATCCAGGTGGACACTTATCATTTTCGCTCTTTACGTCGAAGCGGCTTCCGTAAGGACAGCCAGGCCAATCTCCCTTGCTTGGTCCAGCGCCTTCCGGCTTCTCATAAGTTTCCTCGAATTGCTGACCGGAGCAGGGGTCGCCTGGCGCCTTGCCTTTACATGCCGCCTTAGCCTCAGGGGTCGCCGTCTCTACTTCCTTACAAATTCCGCCCGAACAGGCAAGAATCTTTTTAACACCTTCACCACCGCCGCCGCCGTCATAAATCTTATCTCCATCCCCACGTTTTGAAGAGCCATAATATTGACCTACCCGATCCGTGTCAAAACCAAGCCTGCCTTTCCCAAAATAATAAGGCATCTTAGGCCCTCCTTGTAAATCTTCGCTCAATATCTGAACGAGCGGGAATTCGATTTACCGTCTTCCCTTGACTCTGATACGCCCTCAAAATATCTGGCCAATTCTGCGACAGAACCCTCATAATATCAGCGCCGAATGGTGAGGAATAAGATAAGCCAGACGGAAGTCCGGCGCCACCATAAATACTCATCATTCTGGTCATCATATCGCTCATATAAGGGAGAAGAAGACCAAGGGTTGGGTCTTGAATTCCCCTTGGCGGCGTAATTGTTGTTTGCTTAATTTCCTGAGTTTGCGATTTTCCTTTTGATCCAAATAAAAGATCTAAAACCGTAGGCGCGATTAACGCGATTGCCGTCCATGGATCCATTTTAACCTCCTTATTTCAAAGCAAAAATCTTTTCCTCCGCCTTGGTCAATCTGTTCTCTAAAATCTCATTTATAACGGTCTGATTTTTAAGGTGCATCTCGCAACGCTCTTTATAAGAGAGAAGCTCTGATTTAATAACCTTAATATCGCCGTTCTGCTCGGAAAGCTTATCTCTTACGGCGTCGACGGCCGTCAGGATCTCAAGCTTAATACTGTCCGACTCAGCCTTGCTTTCCCTGTTGTCCCTAAGAAGCTTGATCAAAACCCCAGCGACGGCGGCCAAAGCGGAAAGCGTCGCCCCGTTGATTATAATATTAAAATCGGACATCGGATACCCCTTAATCACTTCCAAATAAATTTCTTAAAACCTCTTTGATGTCTTCCCAGAGATAAATAATTAGAACCCCGCAGACAAGAAAAAAAGCCGCATAAATCGCGAAAATCACAAACTTTGCCATTTTACGCTCCTTTATTCCTCACTCCATGTTCCAGACACATCAGCTGGATACCATTTATTCGCCCTAAGACAAATCAGCGTAATACGCGTTCCGAGAGCCCCGTCGCTCTGAATATAGTCTCCAGCACTGTCCGTTAGATACATGATTTGATCCGAGCCGTTAGGATCAATGGTGATTGTTTGCGCAGATAGAGAATAAAATGTTACTTTCATCCCGACTCTGGCCTCGGGAAGATCGAATTCAACTCCGCTCGTCGCGCCGTAGTTTGTCAGAACCTCGCCCTGGCATTGGTCCGGCGATACGCTGACCGGCGAGGAGGCCTCCGTATAATCCCAGCCGTTGATATTTATAACATTCGCCTTAAGGCGGGATAAATTCGGCGGTTCGGTTACCGTTATAGTCGACGTGATATAATTGCTGTAAATGTCAATATCGCAGTTTTTACAGGAATAAACAGTAACGGAGGCTGAAGAACTTCCGCCCATCGTTATCTTTGCGTCCCGAATCGTGAAATTATAAATCCTTGTCGTTGACTTCTGGCCCTCGATAATCTTTTGCGTTGCCGCTCCGGTCAGGTTAAAGGTTGAGCCGATGTCGGCGATATCGAGAAAATGCCCATCTCCCGAGACCGAGCAGGCAAGATAATGAACCGTCCCCGATGTTCCTTCCCAGAGCGTTCCGATCCAGTTTACCCTGCCCTTAAAAACTCCCCCCGTGTCGCCGCCAATATACGTAACGAGTTTTACGCCTGTTCCCGTCCCCGTCTCAACCGAACATCTTGAGAACGTATACTCAGCTGATGTGTCAATTATGACTGGTGTCGCCCCGTTGTGGCTCTCGGAGATAAACTTAACGTCGATCATATGATTATTTGTGTTTGTTCCGCTCGTGATGACGCCATGGGTCGAACTAACGCCAGATGTATCGTTATCATTGCCGGTAAAAAACGAGCAGTAATTATTCGTTCCGCTCTCATTCTCAAGAACGCAATTTGACCAAACGCTACTTTCCGAGGCAATCGACACGGCGCAGGCGACGCTAAAATCACCCCTTATATAAACCCTAAAAATCCTATTCAGTACACTCTCGACGCCGCCGTTTTGCATACGCCCAAAAAGAATGGCCGTTTGATAAACCGCCGTGCCGTCCGTTCTAATTTCCATATCAGCGATCTCAACAAGACTCCTGCCGAGACAATCAAATAATATTTTTCCGTTATCTGTTCCGACAATTCTTGTCGCTTTTATTCCAGCGCCTTGAAGCCGTATCGATGGAGATGTCCAGCGGTTGAGAGAGCCGTTAGAGTTTGTCAGGTTTATATGCTTAACCTTCCAGATTCCAGGGGGGAAAAAAACCGTCCCGCCCGAACTCTGGGCAAGAGCCGCGTCGACGGCGGCCTGAACTGCGGTCGTATTATCAGACGCGCCGTCAACAGCGCCGTATTTTCTGATATCGAAAAACGGAAGGCGCTCAAGCTCATAATAAGCGTGGTTGGCGAGGCTGATATTAAACGGAGTCGCCTGTCCCCCTCCGCCGCCTGACGACGTTGTCGGCGGCGGATAAACGCGCGTAAACGGATTAAATTGGCTTATAAAATCCTTGTCTTCGAACTTGCTAATCGCCATAGGTCTTCCCTTTAAGCGCCCGCGTCGCGAAACTAATCTTGGCGGAGTTGATTTTCAGCTCATCTTCCGTGTCTTCGTTATTTATATATTCGACGCTGAAGCTTTTTGCCCGCTGTCCCAATTCGGTTTTTTCGTAAATCACACGGCGCTCTTCTATATCGTTAGCGGAAAGCGAAACGCCAGAGAGGTTGGCCGTGCGCTCGGCGGATTTTTTGAAATCGACATATATTTTTGCGGTCAGCGTTTTATTGGCCCGAATCTCG
>Ga0185342_1000990_pt1 | contig 12748 bp, 8 predicted proteins | sample ConPoolayeEmetaG_FD_128045 | JGI IMG/M metagenome (GOLD analysis project Ga0185342, IMG submission 128045) | Hot spring microbial mat communities from California, USA to study Microbial Dark Matter (Phase II) - Cone Pool mat layer E metaG... ...
GCCGAAAGGAGCTGACGGTGCATGATGCAACTGCTCAGGCGCTCGGCAATGGTGTCGATCAGTCTGCGTTCTTCGTGCAGGAACGGTCCTTCGTCGGCAGGCGGAACGGGTTCGGAATAGTACACTTCGACCGTTCCGACTTCTGAACCGCGGGCCCGGATCGCGGCGCGCTGGACGGCCGCGGTGGGCGGCGGAGGCGGCGCACCATACTCGCTTCCGTTGCAGATGATTCGCGCCTGGCATAGCCGGGGATACTGCCAGCCCGTGGGGATTGCCGCCGCTACCCCACGCAGGATCTCTTCCAGGGGAAGGTCCTCGCGGCTGGTCAGCTCCTCGACCGAGTAGAGACAGTTCAGCTCCTTGGCCCGCTCGGTCAGGTCCCGAAGAATGCTTTCAAGCGTCGCGTGAGTTTCTGCCATGGTCAATCATGCAGGACCAGCCCGCGCCCGATGCGGCAGTTTACCCGGACCTCCAGCGGCGACGGTGTCCGCACGTGTCGTACCAGATCCGTCTCCTTTGCGGCCGACAGGCGGTCCAGGAAGGAAAAGTCGATCCGGCCTGGCCCACCATGCCGAACCGTCAGGTATGGTACGCGGAAACTGGTCATGTTGTGGAAAAAGTGGGAGCCTTGGCTTGGCTCGACGTTCATTTCCGGCAGCGTCGCTTCCACGATCACGCGCGCCCCGGATATCTGTCCCCAGTTAACTGGAATTCCCAGCCACGGATCGCTGCTGCCCCAGCGCCCAAAGCCGATCAGCAGGTACGGCCGCTTCGCGGCGACCAGTTCCCGGTTGATCAACTCCAGCTCGGCGGCGATGCGCCGGGACTGAGCCGCAGAGAACGTTTCCGGACGCACATAGACCACATCGGTCAAGTCGTTCCGTGCTCCGTTGCCTAGCACCAGATCGGAGTAAACCAGCACCCGCGGGCTGCGCAGCAGCTCGTCCGGAACCTCCACGGCTTCCTCGGCGACCTGTGTCGGACGAAGCTGGAGGAAGCCGAACCGGTGTGGCGGGCGGGTTGCAAGGTCGCCCGGACCGGGCCGCGCGCGGTCATTGAGCGTCATGGCGAATTCGATTTCGACATCCGCTCCGACCGCTTCGCGGCAGATCGTCGCGACGTGTTGGATCAGCCGGTTCAGCGGAATATCTTCCATCTCCAGCAGCGGGGCGAAATTGATGACGCGTGGGCCGCGCCGGCCGGTCCCGATTATCAGGCGATCGGATTCTGGATCGTACGTCGAGGCCAGGCGGTCCAGCACCCCGTCGTATTCTGCGTCGGTCAGGTCGGCCTGGATCAGGTATTCGACTTCGCTGATCGGGTCGTACGGCGCCTGGCCCAGGTTCACGGCCCAGAACGCGGTCTGGGTGTTACTGAGCAGATCCCGCACCGACCCGTAGGGCGGGCCGTGAGCTGGGTAGGCCGGGCTGTAACACCAGGTTACGCCGCCGTCGACGATGGTTTTGCCCAGGCCCAGGGCCAGGCTGACGACGCCGTCCTCGGGTCGAGCCGGACCGGACGGGTAGAAGTTGTAGGTACGGACCACGCCGGAAAGGTCCGGATAAAAGCGGTTCCCATGACGCCGACCGACGACCTCCTGGATGATTACCGCCATCCGCTCTTCCGCCGACGCCTGCCCGATGGCCTGACGGTAGCTTTGGGCCTCGGCAAAAAAGGTCGAGGCGTAGATGAACTTGATTGCTTCCACCAGCCGGGCAAAACGGGCGGCGGCGTCCGGCTGGTTGTTCGGGATCATCTTGGTTGCGTACGTGCCGGCGAACGGGTGATTCAGCGCATCCTCCAGCAGGCTGGAGGAGCGTACCGCCAAGGGGGTATGGGTCCGGTCGATCACGGCCCGCAGGTCGCCCAACACCAGCGGCGGAAGCTCTGCCTTCAAAAACGCGTGCGCGATGCGCTCGTCAGGTGCCCCCGACAGGGCGACTTCGTACAGGCTATTGCGCTCCATGAACTGGGCGAAGATGTCGGTCGCGACCACGGTCAGTCGGGGGATGCTGATCTCGATATCAGGGAAGGTACCCGGCGGGCAGCGGTCGGCCAAAATGCGCCGGATAAAAGCAAGCCCTTTAGCTTTTCCACCCAGTTCCCCGCTGCCGATGACGCTGAAATCCGCGTCGGACTCAAGGAACCGCCGGTCAAACGCCGGAAATGCCGATGACGATGGTGACGCTGCTCTGGTCACTTGGCCACCTGTTGAATGCCGCTGCGCTGTGCGCGACTTTTTCACGCCCGGCGCAACCATTCTAGCCGTGCACTGTTCGGTGGTCTTGCGACTTTTGGCAACTGGCGCGCCAGTTGCATAGCCTGAACTAACCCGCGGTGTGGTGGCACCCGGGAGAACCTGTGGACGTGCCGCAACCCCACCGGCGGCGGCACGCCGGTTACCGTCGAGGAAAAACACCATGAGTTCCAAGCCATTCAACCCGTTTGCTATGGCTCAGCAGCAGTTTGACCGGGCGGCCGACCTACTCGGTCTGGATCAGCCGACTCGCGAGCTTTTGCGCTGGCCGATGCGCGAGTATCACTTCAGTCTGCCGGTCCGGATGGATGACGGAACCGTGAAAGTCTTTCGCGGCTTCCGAGTGCAGCATAATGACGCCCGCGGCCCCGGTAAGGGCGGCATCCGCTTTCACCCGCAGGAAACCATTGACACCGTTCGGGCACTGGCCATGTGGATGACCTGGAAATGCGCCGTGGTAGACCTGCCGCTGGGTGGCAGCAAGGGCGGCGTCGTCTGCTCACCCCACTCGCTGAGCCTGCGCGAACAGGAAGCCCTGTGCCGGGCGTGGGTACGCGCCGTCGCACGCGACGTGGGCCCGCAGCGCGACGTCCCCGCTCCCGACGTCATGACCAATCCCCAGCACATGCTCTGGATGCTTGACGAATACGAGGCTGTTTACGGCGGCAAATACCCCGGCTTCATCACCGGCAAGCCCGTCGGCCTGGGCGGCTCGCGCGGACGCACGGAGGCCACCGGTTACGGCGTCATCTTCACGCTCCGCGAGGCGCTCAAGGAGCTTGGCGTCCGCCCGCACGACACCACCGCCAGCGTCCAGGGCTTCGGCAACGTGGCCCAGTACGCGATCGAGCTCTATCAGCAGATCGGCGGCAAGGTGATCTGCGTCTCCTGCTGGGACGAGGCCGATCAGCAGGCATATGCCTACCGCAAGAAGGAGGGGATCAACCTCGAAGAACTGCGCAAGATCACCGACCGCTTCGGCACCATCGACAAGAGCAAGGCGACTGCGCTCGGTTACGAACGCCTTCCCGGCGATGCCTGGGTCGAGCAGGATGTCGACATCCTGATTCCTGCCGCTTTGGAACAGGCGATCACCGCCGAAAACGTCCACCGCATCAGCCGAAAGGTTAAAGTCGTTGCCGAAGGTGCCAACGGGCCGACCACTCCGGAAGCTGATCACGTGTTGATCGAACGCGGGATCTTCGTGATTCCGGATTTTCTGGCCAATGCGGGCGGCGTAACCTGTAGCTATTTCGAGCAGGTGCAGAGCAACATGAACTACTACTGGGAGCGGGACGAGGTTCTCTCGCGCCTGGACACGGTGATGACTTCAGCCTTCATCGCGGTCAGCGACCTGGCGAGGAAGCGAAAAGTATCCATGCGCGACGCGGCTTACATGATCGCGATCGCCCGGGTCGCGCAGGCGTGCAAGGACCGCGGCTGGGTCTAGGCCTGCATCCGCCGAAGGTAAGATCCTCCGCAGCGCGATGTCGGGTAGATCAGCTTCGCCGACAGCGCTCGTTCAGAAACTCTACCAGAGCGCGGTCAAAGGGCATGGACGTGTCCAGCGGCAGGTAATCTGCCTGAATGGCCGCCAGTCGCTGCTGCAACTGCTCGCGCCACTCGTGCAACGCCTGGAGGTAGCTGGGACGGACGGCAGCCGCGTCGACCACGGTGCTCTGTCCCGTCTCAGGGTCTTCCAGGCGCACCGGGCCGTCGAACGAGAAGGCCGATTCGGCAGCATCCAGCACGTGCATCACGATCAGGTCGTGCCCGCGAAAGCGAATATGATGCAGCGCTTCCAGCAGCTTGTCCTGGTCGGTAAGCAGGTCTGAAAGCAGCACGATCAGTCCGCGATGGCGGATCTGCGCCAGAGCCTGCTCGATTCCTTCACGCAGACCGGTCTGTCCGGCAGGCACGATGGTTGACAGCACTGCCAGAAGCTGGATCAGATCCCGCCGCCGCGAGCGGGCCGGCAGAAACTGCCGCAGTCCCGAGCTGATGACCGCCAGGCCGACGGCATCCTGCTGGCGGATGAGCAGATAGCCCAGGGCGGCGGCCAAGTGGGTGGCATAAAGAAGCTTTGGCGCCGGTGCATTGCTTGAGGTTGTTCCTGACCCCGCAAGCCCCACGAACCCCATGCTGGCAGAGGCGTCGACCAGCAGGAAACACTCCAGGTGGGTTTCGGCGTTGTATTTGCGCACGTAGAGCCGGTCAGTCCGGGCGAAAACTTTCCAGTCGATGCTGCGCAGATCGTCCCCCTGCACGTACTTGCGATGCTCGCTGAACTCGACGGAAAAACCGTGAAAGGGTGAGGCGTGCAGGCCCGCGAGAAACCCTTCGACGATAAAGCGCGCCCGCAGGTCCAGCCGGCTGACCTGCTGAATCACCTCCGGATCGAGGTACTGAACCAGCGACGGCATGACCTGTAGGGCACCCTGCGGCCTGCTTTTTCAGCTCTTGGCGGCCGCCGGCTCGCGGATCACTTCCTTGATGGCGCTGCGTGCAAAGCGGATCTTTACGTTGTTGGCCTCATCGACCTTCAACACCACCTCGTTATCGCGGGTCTCGACCACCGTTCCGATGATGCCCCCGATGGTTAGGACCCGGTCGTTGCGCTTCAGGCTGCGCAGCATCTCTTCGTATTGCTGGCGCTCTTTCCTTCTGGCGCGCGCCATCCACCACCAGAACACCCCCAGCAGCAGAATGATCGGAAAAAACTGTCGCAGGAAAAGCTCCAGGCCGGATGGCGCCGGCTGCGTCGCCTGCGCCAGAAGAAAGGGCTCGCTCATCATGGCTCTTCGTCCTCGGTTGCCCGCCACAGCGGGCTGGCCAGCAGTTCACGCCGCAGGTTGTCGAATCGGTCTTCGGCGATCGCTTCACGCATCTGCCGCATCAGGCGCTGGTAGAAGGTTATATTGTGCAACGAAACCAGCGTCCCTCCAAGCACCTCTTCGCACATGAACAGATGCCGCAGATAGCCCCGCGAAAACTGCCGGCACGTATAGCAGTCGCACGCTGGATCGAGGGGCTCGTCCGAAAGCCTGTGAGCGGCGTTGCGCAGCCGGCGGATTCCCACACTGGTGAACGCATACCCCTTACGTCCGTTCCGCGTCGGCAAAACGCAGTCGAACTGGTCCAGGCCGGCGGCGACGGCATTCAGCAGGTCGGCCGGCGTCCCGACACCCATCAGGTACCGCGGCCGGTCCGCTGGCAGTAGCGGCGCAAATTCGGCCAGAAACTCCCACATCTGCTCCGGCGGCTCGCCGACCGAAAGCCCCCCGATCGCGTAACCGTCAAAGCCGATCGAGATGAGCCGCTCCAGACACTCCCGCCGCAAGTCAAGATCCAAGCCCCCCTGAACAATCCCATACATCGCCTGATCCTCCCGGCAATGGGCGGCTTTGGAGCGCTTTGCCCAAGCGGCCGTTCGGCGGACCGCTTTTTCCAGGGCCGGCCGCTCCGCCGGCAGCGCGGGGCAGTCGTCCAGTGGCATGATGATGTCGGCGCCGAGCTGGTTCTGCACCTGGACCGAAAGCTCTGGCGTAAGCTGGACGACGGCTCCGTCGACATGCGATTGGAACTCCACGCCGAAGTCGTCGAGGCGGCGCAGCCGTGCCAGTGAAAAGACCTGATAGCCGCCGCTGTCGGTCAGAATGGGGCGGTTCCAGCCCATGAACCGGTGCAGCCCGCCCAACTGCGCGACCGTGGGGCCGCCGGGCCGCAAAAGCAGATGGTAGGTGTTAGCCAGCACTATCTGTGTGCCGGTCTGGGCGAGCTGTCCGGGCGTGAGGCCTTTGACAGCCCCCTGCGTACCCACGGGCATGAAGCTGGGCGTATCGACCTGACCGTGAGGAGTCTGGATTTGTCCCAGCCGGGCAGCGCCGCAGGTCTTCAGCACGCTGAAGGCAAAATGCCCGGCCACGGCACTGTCCGTCAGGTACTGCGTTTGGCGGCCAGTTGCAGGCCGTATTCGGCCAATCGGGCCTTGATCTCGTTGAGGGAGGTGACCCCGAAGTTGCGCGTGGCCAGCAGGTCGGCCTCCGTGAGCTGGATCAGGTCGCCCAAGGTAACAACGTTGAGCCGCTGTAGGCAGCGGCGCGATCGGACGGAGAGTTCCAGTTCCGACACCGGTTTGGCCAGGACCGCTTCCATGCCGGACGTGGCGGGCCCGGCGGCCTGCGGACGTGAGACCGCAGCCGCGGCCGGCGCCGCCGCCTCCTCGGTCGGCTCGCCAAGTTGCAACCCTCTTTGCGAGAGCAGACTCTTCAGCTCGGCGATCGCCGACTCGTCGAAGTTGGACCTGCTCTGGAGGTCGGCTTCCGTGAGCCGTGTCAGGTCACCGAACGTGCGGACGTTCATGCGTCGCAACGCAGCCCGGACGCGCATTGGGAGCTCCAACTCCGGGATGGGCAGGTTTAGCAGCCTCATGCGCACCGGGACCTTGCGGTCGCCCGGCTCGGGAATCACCATTTGCCGCGAGCTTTCCACGTCCATGTAGAACAGCAGCGCCCGCTTGTGATTGGGGTACACCTTCAGCACGCGGCCCAGGCACTCCAGCGCTTCGTCGTAGCGCTCCAGATCCTCGTAGATCACAGCCAGGTTGATCAAAGCGTTCACGTACGGACAGGGTTGGGCCGCCAGCTTCTCGTAAAGCTCAATCGCACGCTCGTCGTTGCCGCAGATGTCGTACAGCCGCGCCGCACGGAAAAGTGCCTGGGCGTGCTCCGGTTCCAGGGTGATGGCGCGCTCGTACTGCTCCAGGGCCTGGTCGCGCTGGTCGCGGTGCTCGCAAAGCAGCCCCTGGATGTAGTACCAGTCGGCCCGGTCGCGGCCGGCGCGGGCATGTCTATCGGCCAGCTTCTGGGCCTCATCCAGCCGCCCGGCCTGTACGCAGATCTCGGCCGCCAGCATCTCCGCTGAGAATTCATCCCAGCCCCGCGCCGCCGCCTGACGCAACTCCTCCAGCGCCGGGTCAAGTCGGCCCAATGCCTGGTTTGTCTTGGCGGCATAAAAGCGACGCAGCCCGCTGTCGGGGCTCTGGTCGAACCATTCCAGCGCGGCCTCAAACTTGCCCAGAATCATCAGCGCCAGCGCCAGCTTGAGCGCCTCCGGCTGACCGGGCTGTACCTGTCGGCGGTACTCTTCCACCAGCTCGGCGAACCGCTGGCGTGCCTGATAGGTCGCGTTCGCCGCCTCCGTCAGCCGCTGGAAGCCCTCGGGCGTCACTTCGGCAGCCTGAAAGAATGCGGATGCCTCGGCGTTCACGTCGGACATCGAGATCAGCTCCTGCGGGTCGGCAACAGCCCAGCGTATGCAATGTCGAAAACTAGTATAATACATGGTCTTCGCTTGCCGGCAAGCCGACGACGCAGGTGGACGCGTGCCCCACAGGCCCGATGCGCTGCTCGAATGTCTTTCGCAGCAAGTGCTGGTACTCGATGGTGGCATGGGTACCAGCATCCATGCCCTGAATCTGCCGCTTTCCGATTACGCCGGGCACGAGAACTGCTCGGAAATCCTTAACCGGACGCGGCCGGACGTCGTCGCGCAGATTCACCGCGCATTTTTGGAGGTCGGCTGCGACGCGATTGAGACTAACACCTTCGGTGCCAACCGGGTGGTACTGGGGGAGTACGGGCTGGCGGATGCCACTTACGAGTTGAACCTGCGGGGGGCCCAGATTGCCCGCAGCGCTGCCGACCGGTTCCGCACCGCGGCGCAGCCCCGATTTGTCCTCGGCTCTATCGGCCCGGGCACGCGCCTGCCGTCGCTGCGACAGATCAGTTACGACGAACTCCTGGAAAGTTACCGGGACCAGGTCCGCGGGCTGTTGGACGGCGGCGTAGATGCACTTCTGATCGAAACTTGCCAGGACCTCCTGCAGGCCAAGGCGGCAATTCAGGCGGCGCGGCTGGCGTCTGAAACTGCGGGTCGGGCAGCTCCGCTGATGTGCTCGGTCACTATGGAAACTACCGGCGCCATGCTGGTGGGGACCGATCTGCCTGCGGCCCTGACCGCCTTGGAAGCGTTTCCTGAAATCGTCGCGATCGGACTCAACTGCGCCACCGGCCCGCAGGAAATGAGCGAACACGTGCGGTACCTGTCGCGCCACTGCACGCGATACATTTTGGTGCAGCCGAACGCCGGCCTGCCGCAGCTCGTCGGCGGAAGAACCGAATTTCCCCTTGCGCCGGACGAGTTCGCTCGCTGGCTCAGCGTATTCGTCGAGGAGGATGGGGTGAACATCGTCGGGGGCTGCTGCGGCACCACGCCGGAGCATTTGAAAGCCCTGATCGCCGCGATCGGCCGGCGGCCGCCGCGACCGCGCAAAGCAGTCCACGAACCTTCCGTCAGCAGCCTGTACCACGCAGTCACCATCCGACAGGACCGCAGCTTCCTTATCGTGGGCGAACGCTGCAACGCCAACGGCTCACGCAAGTTCAAGCGCTTGCTCGTCGACAACGACCTCGATGGCCTGGTCGGTCTGGCACTGGAGCAGGTGCGCGAGGGCTGCCACGTCCTGGACGTCTGCGTCGACTGCGTCGGGCGCGACGGCGTTTCGGACATGCGCCGCGTGATCGACCGGCTCGCCCACGAGGTCGACGTTCCCCTGATGCTCGACAGCACTGAGCCGGAAGTCATTGAAGCCGGGCTGAAGCTGGCTGGCGGCAAGTGCATCGTCAACTCGGTTAACCTCGAAGACGGTGAGCGCAAACTCGCCCGGATCGCCTGCCTGCTGCGCCAGTATGGTGCCGCCGTGGTCGCACTGACCATCGACGATCATCCCACCGAAGCGATGGCCAAAACCGCCGCACGTAAACTGGAGGTTGCCCGGCGGCTCTACGGGTTGCTCGTAGACAAGTATGAAATTGCTCCGCACGACATTTTTTTTGATTGTCTGACCTTCCCCATCACCACCGGCAATGAGACGGACCGACGCCTGGCCCTGGAAACGCTGGAAGCGGTCGAAGCGCTGTCAAAAGAACTGCCCGACTGTCACACGATTTTGGGCGTCAGCAACGTCAGCTTCGGCCTGGAGCCGGCGGCACGCGCGGTGCTCAACTCGGCGTTTCTCGCTGAGGCTTGTGCCCGCGGGCTGACCGCCGCGATCGTGCATGCCGGCAAGATTTTGCCCGCTAACCAGATCGAGCCGCAGCGCTGGCAGGCGGCCCTCGATCTGATTTACGACCGGCGTGAGCACGGCGACCCGCTGGCACGCTTTATCAGCCTGTTCCCTGCGGGCGAACAGGTCATTGAGCAGCGCAAAATCAGCGACCTGCCCGTCGAGGAGCGGCTCAAGCAGCGCATCGTCGACGGCAACCGTCAAGGGCTCGAATCGGACCTCGACGAAGCCCTGACCCGCTACAGCCCCCTTTCCATCATCAACCAGTTCCTGCTGGAGGGCATGCGGATCGTCGGCGAGCTGTTCGGCTCTGGGCAGATGCAGCTTCCGTTCGTGCTCAAGAGTGCCGAGTGCATGAAGGCCGCCGTCGCCTACCTTCAGCCCCGCATGGAAAAAGCCGAGCACCAGACGCGCGGCAGCATCCTTCTGGCGACGGTCCGCGGAGATGTCCACGACATCGGCAAGAACCTCGTCGACATCATCCTGAGCAACAACGGTTACAAGGTCTACAACCTCGGGATCAAGCAGCCTATCGGTCAGATCATCGAGGCGTACCGGCGGCATCAGCCGGATGCGATCGGCCTTTCCGGGTTGCTGGTCAAGTCAACCCTGGTGATGCGCGATGATCTGCGGGTGCTGAATGAACACGGCATCCACGTACCGGTCATTCTCGGCGGGGCCGCCCTCAATCGGCGCTACGTTGAGCAGGAGCTGCGCCCGATCTACCGCGGCCAGGTTTTCTATGCGAAAGACGCCTTTGAAGGGCTGGAGCTGATGCGCAAGATCACCGGCCAGTCCGCGCCTGCCGCCGCGGTGACCACAGCGCCGCTACCGCGACGGGATCTTTCCGCAGAGAGCGCCCGGCGCTTTGGCCTGGAACCGATTGAAGAAGCTCCGGACTTCCAGCCGGTCCCGGCCGGCGCTTCGGAGGCTGCCCTCGAGCCCGTTCCCACGCAGCTTGAGTATGTGCACCCGGTTCCCCAACCGCCTTTCTGGGGTGACCGCGTGATCGAAAAAATTCCTTTCCGGGCCGCACTGGCCTACATTAACGAAGCAATGCTGTTTCAGGTGCACTGGCAGTTCCGCCGGCGGGGAGCCTCGGCTGAAGAGTTCCGCAGGTATCTCGATCGCCAGGTGCGCCCCATATACCGCGAGCTGGTTTCCCGGTGCGAACGCGAAGGGATCCTGGAGCCGGCGGCAGTATACGGCTATTGGCCGTGCCAGTCTGAAGGCGAGGAACTGATCATCTACGCGCCGCCGCCGCGCCCGGATGCCCCCGCGGACGCTCACGGCCCCGAGCTGCTGCGCTTCCGCTTCCCGCGACAGCGCAAGCCGCCTTTCCGCTGTCTGTCAGATTTCTGGCGGCCCACCAGCAGTGGCGTTACGGACGTGATTGCGTGCATGCTCGTGACGGTGGGACGGCGCTGTTCCGAGGTCGCCCGTCAGTGGTTCGAGCAGGGCGATTTCCAGCAGTACCTGTTTCTGCATGGGCTGGGTGTAGAGCTGGCCGAGGCTCTCGCTGAATACGTGCATAAAAAGGTCCGCGCTGAGCTGGGCATCGCCGCCCACGACGCGCGCGACCTGAGTAAGCTCCTGCGGCAAGGCTATCAGGGCAGCCGCTACAGCTTTGGCTATCCGGCCTGTCCGAACCTTGAAGATCAGGCTCTGCTTATGAGACTGCTGCGGCCCGAGCGCATCGGCGTGACGCTGACCGAGGAATTCCAGCTCGACCCCGAACAATCCACCAGTGCGATCGTTGCTTATCATCCGGCGGCCAGGTACTTCAGGCTGCGCTAGCTCGGGTGCCCGCCGCTGCGCAGTGCCGTCCAGAACAGCCATGCTGCCGGGGCGGCTGCCAGCGGCGAGTCGAGCACATCCAGCACACCGCCAAAGCCGGGCAGCGCCGCCCCGGAATCCTTGACCGCCGCATCACGTTTGAGCAGTGACGCGCACAGGTCGCCCAGAACTGATAGAACGGACATGAGTATTCCGAAACCCAGCGCGGTAGCCGCAAAGGGCAAAGACGGAAGAACTCGCGGAAGGAGGTTGTTACTCTGTAGCGCGGTGCCGACGGCCACCGCGCACAATGCGCCCGTAGCAATTCCGCCGAAAAGACCCTCCCACGTCTTGTTGGGGCTCAGCCAGGGAATCAGCCTCTTGCGGCCGAAGGATCGCCCGGTGAAGTACGCTCCCACATCGGTCATCTTCACAATGAACATCGAGAATAGCAGGGCGCCTATCCCCAGGCGGCCACCGAGTTCCATGCGCAGCCGCATGAGAAAATGTGCCAGACCCCCCACGTAGATGACAATCAACATCGCTGCCCCGACGCTGGCGATCGCGCCCCGCGGGCCGTGGCTCACGGCCTGCACGTACAAGGTCGCTCCCAGCACCGTAACCAGCAGCACGACTTCCCAGTTTGGGAATGCAAGGCCTGCTTGGCGAGCGTGAAACGCTGCATAAGGCCCGATCGAAAACAGTGTACAGGCCAGTCTGGTCAACAGGTCCGGCGGGTGCAGGCCGAGGCCATGGGCCAGGCGCAGCAGATCGCCGGCTGCCAGGCAGACGAAACCCGCCAGTAGTCCCGCACAGATCGCGCCGTCGGTCGCCCACTGACGGGGTGCGGCGTTTCCTTGCGGGCTTTTTGCCGCCGGCAGCGATGCCAGAAAGCCATCGAGGAGCAACAGTCCGGTAATCGCCCCGGCCAGGGTGAAACCATAAATCAGTCGTTGCCGCAGCACGGTGTCCGGCGTCCTCGACCCCCGTAAACTCCCTCGGTCAACTGCCGTCCCGCGTCGCCCGCGAGGGCCTGGCGCAAGCTTCAGCGGATGCCTCGCCGCCGATCCGGCCGCAGCGCGTGGGCGACAGGCGCCTGATCTGCGGTGACAGCCCGCCGAACCGCCTCTCGCGCTGCGCATAGGCCCGCAAGGCCTCGTAAAGGTCCGCCGGGCGGAAGTCCGGCCAGAGCACCGGGGTGACGTACAGTTCGGCGTAGCTGATTTGCCACAGCAGAAAGTTGCTCAGACGCATCTCTCCGGCCGTCCGGATCAGCAGATCGGGGTCCGGCAGGCCGGCCGTGTAGAGCGAGTCGCTGAGAAGTTCTTCGCTGATTTCCTCAATCCGAAGCTCGCCACGGGCGACGCGCTCGGCAATTCTCCGCATGGCGTCGACCAGCTCGGCCCGCGCTCCGTAATTGAGTGCCAGACACAGCGTCAGCCGCCGGTTGTTACGCGTCAGCTCTACGGCTTTCTCCAGTTCGCGCAAAACCTTGGCGGGCAGCCCGTCGCGCCTTCCGATCTGGATCAGGCGGATATCGTTTTCGACCAGTTCCTGACTCTTGCGGGCCAGATAGTCGGCATACAGAG
>Ga0185342_1000991_pt1 | contig 12734 bp, 12 predicted proteins | sample ConPoolayeEmetaG_FD_128045 | JGI IMG/M metagenome (GOLD analysis project Ga0185342, IMG submission 128045) | Hot spring microbial mat communities from California, USA to study Microbial Dark Matter (Phase II) - Cone Pool mat layer E metaG... ...
CTATGGGCCAGCCCAAAGAAAAATTACCGAAGCTATTTGAGGCGGCTTTCAAATCTTTATCTGAAAAGCACGTCTTGTTTTATCTTATAGACGATCAGGCCCAGAAAGCAGTCGAGGCTTTCGGGGCAGCCGGAAGAATTAAGAGTTATCCGGCCGATTATCTTCATATAAACGATGCTAATTTGGGAGGAAGAAAATCTAACCTTTATGTTACCCAAGAAGTCGAGCAGGACATCTCCATTTCCCAAGACGGAGTAGTGATAAAGACATTGACGATTACTTATAAAAACCCCGAGAAACACGACGGTTGGCTTAATAGTGTTCTTCCTAATTGGGTAAGGGTTTATGTGCCGAAAGACAGCGAGCTATTAGTTGCCGAAGGATTTGAAGAAAAAGAAGAGCCTTATTATGAGTTTGGTAAGACTGTATTTGCCGGTTTTTTCCGGTTAAGACCGGAAGGGGTTTCGAAAATAACTTTAAAATACAAGCTCCCTTTTAAAATGGGAAGGGACTATAAGATATTGATTCAGAAACAGCCCGGTGTTAACTCGCCCCTTTATATTTTGAGACTTGGTAAAAAAGAAGAGGAATTTTTTCTGAAAACAGACAAAGAAATGAGTCTCCATATATAATTGGTAAATGACCCCAAGAAGTTTTGTTGATGAGGCGATTATATTAGCTAGAAAAAATTATTCCGAGGCCGACAGGATCTTGGTTGTTTATTCCAAAAACCACGGCAAATTGTCACTTTTGGCCAAAGGGGTAAGAAGACCTGCAAGCAGAAAAAGGGGTCATCTGGAAGTATTCTCACACATTCGATTTCAGGCTCAACGCCATCAAGGGTTGGATATTCTAACCGAGGCGGAAACAATCGAGAATTATCGCGAAATAAGAGTCGATTTAAAGAAAACTTCGGTCGCCTATTATTTTATCGAGGCGGTGGTGAAAACTACTAACGAAAGCGAAAAAAACAGAGATTTTTTTGATTTTTTAGACAGAAGTCTTAGGGAACTAAAGATGGAGAAGGATTTAAAAACGTATCGGTTAAATTTTACAAAAGAGTTATTAGTTCGTTTGGGATTTTGGCCGAAGGAGAGAATGTTATTTAACCCGGAAGAAAAACTGAAAGAAGTTGCCGAAAGAAGCATAAATTCTATCCGTGTAGGCAAAAAGATTCTTGCCTAGTATAATCAAAGTATGGACTTAATGGAGAAAATCTATGCCCTGGCCAAAAGAAGGGGTTTTATTTATCCTGGAAGCGAAATTTATGGCGGTTTTGGCGGATTTTGGGATTACGGGCCGCTAGGGGTGGAGCTTAAAAACAATATCAAAAAGGAATGGTGGAAAAGTATGGTCTACGACCGTAACGACGTGGTCGGAATCGACGCCGCTATTATTATGAATCCTAAAGTTTGGGAAGCTTCGGGACACGTCGAAGCCTTCACAGATCCACTGGTGGAGTGCAAGGAATGTCACTACCGGTTTAGGGCAGACAAGGTTGCAGAAAAATGTCCTAATTGCGGAGGCTTACTAACAACTCCCAAAAGATTCAATCTTTTAACGGAGGTTTATGTTGGAACTACTGAGGAAGGCAAGAAAAAAGCCTATTTGAGGGGGGAAATAACTCAGGGTGTTTTTGTAAATTTTAAAAATGTAGTTGATTCAATGCGTGTCGAAATCCCTTTTGGTATTGCCCAGATTGGAAAAGCCTTTAGAAACGAAATTACGGCTGGTAACTTTACATTCCGTTCCCGAGAATTCGAGCAAATGGAACTTGAATATTTTATTGAACCCGACGAAGATGTGGCAGAAAAAACCTTTTGTTATTGGAAAGAAGCCCGGATTAATTGGTATGCCTCTTTAGGCCTAAGGAAAGAAAGTCTTCGATTTCGTGAACACGAGGAGAAAGAAAGAGCCCACTACGCAAAAAAAGCCCTTGATATTGAGTACAAAGCCCCATTCGGTTGGAGCGAATTTGAAGGTATTCATCACCGAGGTGATTATGACCTAAAGGCGCACAAGATCACATATAAGGATAAGAACGGCAAGGAGTATATCCCTTGGGTAATCGAAACTTCTGGAGGCGTTGACCGATCTGCCCTCTTTTTCTTGATTGATGCTTATACTGAAAAAAATGACAGAATTGTTCTTAGGCTTCACCATCGTTTAGCACCTTATAAAATGGCCGTATTTCCGCTTTTGGCAAATAGAGAAGAACTAGTCAGGCAGGCGAGAAAAGTCTACGACATCTTAAGAAGGAAATTCTTTGTTGCTTGGGATGAGCGCGGTAATATCGGAAAACGTTACTACGCCCAAGATGAAATCGGCACACCTTGGTGCGTTACCGTGGATTTTCAAACGTTGAAAGATGAAACAATAACCGTAAGAGAAAGAGACAGTACCGATCAGGAAAGGGTAAGCATTGACAAACTACTTGATTATTTTCAGGATGGATTAGAAAAATGAAGCGTTTTCTTCCGTTAATCATTTTTTTGATCGGACTGGTCGTTTTGATGGGGGCTTACCTCTTTCTCAAAAAAGGAGAAAAAGAAGAGACAATTGGCGAGGAAAGTTCTCTCATCGATGTTCCTTTGGCCGAAAGGCCGATTGTTTCCTTGACTCCTTCTCCCGACGGGCACTCGTTAAAACTGGGAATTAAAAATATCAAAATCAAAGCCTCGACATTGGATTACGAACTTTTATATTTACTACCAGACGGAAGGGTACAGGGTGTTCCCGGGACAATTAATCTTGAAGGTAACACAAGCTTCGAGCGAGACCTGCTTCTGGGATCCGAATCCTCAGGGAAATTTAGATATGATGAGGGTGTTGAAACGGGAACAATATCAATTAGGTTTAGGAATGACAAAGGGAAATTAGTTGCCAAGTTTTCTACAAAATTTCATCTTCAGAGCGGGACCAAAAATCTCACTTTGATTGACGGGAGGTTTTCGCTTGACCTGGATAAAATCCCAACCAAAATATTTTTTGTAACCATGCAAACATTTGGGCTCCCTTCGATGCCTCCAATTAGTGTTAAAAGCGGACCATACGGAATTTTTGCTTCCGACCAAGGACCTTACGGAGGAAAAGTTTTTATAGATGGCGGTAAAGTTTTTGTTTATCAAGGCGAGGGCTGGAAAGAAATTTATGGAAGTCAAGCCTCCGATGTCGGCATCTTCGTTGCTGGTGATTGATTAACACTCTCAACGCGCTCAATTTTCTGTTTTTGGTGGCGATTATTCTTCTTGACAATGCTATGAAAACAGATCAAAATGGTGTATAGTGGTATTTAGTGGTGAATCCTGCCCAAATATAGTCTATGTTAATAGGTTCTTATTTGGGCTTACTCGGAGAAAAAAGGAGGGTGGCTGTACCAAAAAGGTTCTTGGAGGAGTTAGGGGAGAAATTGATTATTGCCAAATGGTATGAAGGTTGCCTTGTTCTAGTAAATGTTAATTTTTGGGAAGCACTTTTAGATAGGTTAACAGGCGGTTCTCGGGTGGCAAGTCTGGGGGTTAGAGATATTGAAAGATATATATTAGGTTCGGCTTTCGAAGTTTTTCCTGACGGCCAAGGAAGAATAATAATTCCCGAGATTTTAGCCAGTTTCGCCGGCTTGAATAAAGAACTTGTCTTTGTGGGTTTGGGTAACAGGGTTGAGATTTGGTCTAAAGAGGCCTGGGAAGTTAAGACCAAAGAAATTGGCAGCAGCACCCGCGAGTTTATTGAAAATTTAGCGGAGAATGAAAAAAAGTAATTTCCATGAGCCAGTAATGGTTGACGAAGTTCTGGCTTGGGCACCTTTAAAAAAACAAGCACGAATTATCGATGCAACGCTCGGAACGGGAGGTCATAGTTTGGAATTTATTAAAAGGGGAGCCAAAGTTTTAGGAATTGACATAGACGAAAAAATGATTGAGGTTTCGGAAAGCCGTTTGAAAAAAGCCTGCCCTACCCCTAATTCGCCCGCGGCGACTGGTTGGGGGTCTTTTAAGCTTGTTCAAGCAAACTTCAAAGATATAGATAAAATCGCTCGACGAGAAGGATTCGACGAGGTAGAGGCCATTGTCTTTGATTTAGGAACCTCCAATCTACAGTTAACCTTGCCCGAAAGGGGATTTTCCTTTGGCTATCCCGAAGCAGACCTTGACATGAGAATGAATCCTAGATTGCAAGGATTGACAGGGGCAGATTTACTAAATGTTTTGCGAAAGGACCAACTGTTTGAACTTTTTAATCGTGTTTTACCTTTCAGAGAAGCCAAAACCTTATCAGAAAGGGTCATTGAAATTCGGAAGACAAAAAAGTTTAAGAAGGTCGGCGATTTTTTAGAGATTTGCCAAGGAATGAAAAAAAGAAGAGGTTTGAATCCTGCCACCCTTCCTTTCCTAGCCTTAAGAATTGCGGTTAATTCGGAGCTTGAAAATTTATCGGAGGCTCTTCCTAAAGCCTTTGATTTATTGACCAAGAAAGGAAGGCTTTTAGTTATCGTTTTTCACTCGGCTGAAAGGAAAATAGTTCTCGATTTCTACTTTGCAATGATTAGAGAAGGGGTGGCAAATTTGCTTTCGGAAAGAGGAATTGGTCCGGGAGAAAAAGAAATAGCCAGAAATCCCCGGGCCAGAAGTGCTGTTTTGTACGTACTTGAGAAAAAATGAAAAAAAATAAAATAATTAAATTTTTCCTCCTCATCGGAGGGGGGTTGTTACTGGGATTAGTTGCTTTTATGGTAGCAGAAGCAGCTTCTTCTGGGGCTGTTTTGGCAAAGCTCGAAAAAGAGGAAAGAATGCTGGCCGCAGAGAATCAGTCTTTGTCGGTCGAATTGGTAAGAGCTTCTTCTTTGGTCAATTTCGAAATATATGCCACAAAAATGGGCTTTATTAAACCTCAGGAAATCCTTTACATAACCGAAAAAGAGGTTTTCGCCAAGCTTCCGTAAAAAATGGTTCGGACAAAACTTGTTTCTTTGCTGTTTTTATTTTTTTTCGCGGCCATTTTAGGCAAACTCTTTACTTGGCAGATTATCCGGGGAAAAGATTTAGCGGAGCAAGCCAGAAGTCAATACTGGTCGGATAAATTTGTAGCTGCTCCTCGGGGAAGTATATTAGCAAAAGATGGCAGTTGGCTGGTGGCAAGTGGCGAGGCATGGAGAGTTTTTGCAGAGATACCAAAAATTAAACAATCCCCAAAAGAGATAGCGGAAAAGCTAGCCCCCTTTTTTGTTGAAGATCCGTCAGATAAAAAAAGCCTTCTCGCAGAAATAGTTAGACTTACTGAACTTCTATCAAAAAAGGAGGTTGTTTGGGTTCCCTTAAAACAGAAGGTATCTTCACAATCAAAAAGGGATATCGAGAGGGCGGGAATAGAAGGGATAGGATTCGAAGTGCAAGAGGATAGAGTTTATCCCGAGGGTTCAGCGGCAGCCCACCTCCTAGGCTTCCTAGGTAAAAACAGGGAAGGAGCTAATGTGGGGTATTTTGGATTGGAAGGTTATTATGATATGTCTCTTTCCGGAAAACCTGGGTTTAGGCTGCAAGAAAAAGATGTCTTTGGAACTCCAATACTTTTAGGAGAATCGACCAATATATCGCCGGTTAAGGGAGTTGATCTTTTAACCAATATAGATAAAACGATTCAGAAAATTCTCGAAGAAAAACTGGTTGAAGGTATAAATAGATACGGTGCTTCCGGTGGTACAGGGATTATAATGGACCCGAATAATGGAGCCATTCTGGCAATGAGTTCCTACCCTTCATACGATCCCCAGAAATATTATCAATATGGCGATGAGTTTTTTAAGAACCCGGCGGTTTCGGATAGTTTCGAGCCTGGGTCTGTTTTTAAAGTTCTAGTCATGGCGGCCGCCCTTGATGCGGGTGTTGTAGAGCCCGACACGCGCTGCGAAATTTGTGACGGCCCCTTAAAAGTTGACAAATTTCTTATCGAGACATGGAATCAAAAATATCATCCGGACTCAACAATGACCGAGGTAATTATCAATTCAGATAATGTAGGAATGGCTTATGTAGGTCAAAAAATGGGAGCGGATAAGCTATACGAATACCTTGACAAGTTTGGAATAGGAAAGCCGACCGGAATCGATTTACAAGGTGAGATAGCACCGCCGTTACGAGAAAAAGGAAAATGGAGTGTGGTGGACTTGGCTACAGCCTCGTTTGGGCAGGGCGTAGCTGTGACCCCAATTCAATTGATTAAAGCAGTATCGGCAATCGCGAATGGAGGTAAATTGGTTACTCCGCAAGTAGTCGATAGGCTTCTAGGAGAAAATTGGGAAGATGATATTAAACCAATAATCGGGCCGAAGATTTTATCTGATAAAACGGTTGAACAGATTAAAGCGATGATGGTTGAGGCGGCCAAAAACGGGGAGGCGAAATGGACACATTTGAGGGGTTTCAAGGTAGCCGGAAAAACAGGTACGGCCCAAATTCCGATAGCAGGTCATTACGATAAAGAAAAGACGATCGCCAGCTTTATAGGATTTGTTCCAGCCGATAAACCCAAATTTATAATGTTGGTGACACTTAGGGAACCACAAAGTTCACCTTGGGCATCGGAAACCGCGGCCCCGCTTTGGTATTCGATTGCAAAAAATTTATTCCCCTACTTTGGAATTCGTCCTGAAAACTATTAAACAGGAAGTGATGGAAAAACAAACCCAGAGGATTTACGGTTGTTATGAAACCGAACTTGTCGTATAATTAGCCCGTCATCTTATGGAAAGTTCCGGGTTTCTTCCCTTAGCTTTAGGACTAATGATTTTCTCCTTTCTTATCAATTCGGTTCTAATTGTCCCTTTTATTGATCTTCTTTACAAACTCAAACTTATCCGAAGAAAAGAGGCGCCCAAAAAAGGAAAAGTTCCTTTATTTGACAAACTCCACGATATCAAGGCGGGGACGCCGATTGGCGGCGGAATATTGATAATAGTTTCGGTCACTTTTTTATTCGCAATACTTTTCCCGATAATGAGTCGGTTAGGGGTCTATATCCATTGTTCCTATAAACTTAGCACCGAAATTCTGGTGCTTTTTTTCAGCTTTATATCCTTTGGGTTGTTAGGACTTACAGATGATTTAGTCAAAATATTCGGCAAGGGGCGACGAGGCTTGAAACCGTTGGGTTTGGCCTATGGACTAACCAAAATGCAAAAATTTGTCTGTCAGTGGGCATTGGCCCTAGTTACCGGTTTTTTTCTCTATAAGTCCTTAGGAATTCAAATTTTGCACATTCCTCTTTTGGATAAGACCATCAATTTGGGCCTGCTCTATATACCTTTTTCAGCCCTTGTCATCGTTACATTTGCCAATGCTTATAACATTACCGATGGTCTTGACGGACTGGCGGGAGGACTCCTAATGATTTGCCTTATTGCTTTCGGTGTTATCGCCGCCGGGTCTCTAGATACGCCTCTTTCCATTTTCATCGCTCTCTGGTTGGGAGCCTTGATTGCATTTCTTTATTTCAATGTCTACCCGGCCAGAATCTTTATGGGAGATGCCGGAGCCATGTCTTTTGGAGCTACCCTGGCGGTTATCGGGCTTTTGACAGGTAGCTTGGTTGGTCTTTTTGTAATCGGAGGAATATTTTTTGTCGAAATTGCTTCTTCGGCTATTCAAATTTTCGGCTGGAAAGTTTTGAAAAGATCCATCTTTCCTTTGGCCCCCCTCCATCATACTTTCTTGGCGATAGGATGGGAAGAGCCCAAAATAGTTATGCGCGCCTGGCTGGCCGGTATAATCTTGGCCATATTTGGGCTTTGGTTGGCCACGATATAAAAGGGGCTCAAAATGGTGATTTGAATCCTACTTGATTTATTAATCACCGTTAAACATACTTATTTTGGGGTCGCTCATTTGATGATTTAAAATAGGAAACACCCCTTTTTAATACTTGAGAACCCTTTAGAAAATGGAAGAACTGTTAATCAGCTTGGTTTTTCCCTGGATTGTTAGTCTTCTTTTATTTTTAACGGTGTTTATTTTTCTTTACAAGTTAACTAATATCTTGAGAACCTTTTTGACTTTTCTCGTTCTACGAAAATAATTGTCGTCGTCGCTGTCGTTATTGGAACTTTGATACGTATTTGTTGGGTCCCGAATATTGACCGAATTTATTTTGACGAGGACAGATACCTTTCCCATGCGGTTTCATTTGCGAAATTCAACAAAAACTTTGGCATTATTTTAGCCACGCCCGAAAAATTGATTATTGGCGAGTCAGATCCGGCCGCCCGTTTAACAGCCCCGGTTATAAACGGATGGGTGCTTAAACTTTTTGGCTATTCCAAAGGCAATCTTTATCTGGCCTCAAAAATTTTCAGTTCTATTGAAATACTTTTGGTTTTTGCCACCCTATATTTTCTTTTTAAAAATAGCTTGGCCGCCTCGGTGGCCTCTTTAATTTTTGCCCTCGTCCCAATATCTATTTACTGGTCAGTTTCGACTGCCCCGGATTCCTACTTTATATTTTTTTCGTTGCTAACTTTTATTGCTTCGGGATGGTACGCCCGTTCGAGAAACCTAATAAGTGCCCTGTTTATGATTTTTTCGACTACCATTCTACTTTTTACAAGACTCGAAGCTCTACTTTTCCTCGTTGTCATAGGAGCGACGATCTACTCTATCCGTAAATCAGAAAAAACTGCAATATTTACCAAAAAAGACCTGTTCTGCAGCTTGGCGGTCTTGTTTATCGTAGGAATAAGGGTTTATATTTCTCTCCCGCTCTTGGGTAAGACATGGTGTTGTGCCGAGGATACCCCAACGGAGATTTTTTCGTTGGCATATTTTAGTCGCAATTTTCTTCCAAATTTGTTTACTTTTTTTAACCGACCCGAATTTCCCTTTGCAATTTCTATTCTCGCTTTTGGGACTATTCTTCTTGTTAAGCGAAAGACGGCGAAAATATTTTCCCTTGGTCTTTGGATTTTACTCTATTTTTTTATCTACTCGCTTTATTTTGCGGGGGTTTTTTATACATACCAATTTTCAGGTTCTTACGGAAGATATTTTTTAATGCTGGTTCCGCCTCTTGTTATACTTGCCTCGTCGACAATTTGTGAAGCGATAGTAAACTTTAGGAATTTTAACTGGAAAGTAAAGTTGCTATTTTTTTTCTTGTCTCTAGGGTTGCTTTTAACCTTATTTCCCACCATAAGAAATTATAGAAAACTTATCGACAAATCTGCTTATGACGAATTGGTTGAGATAAATCCTCGTCGCATCCAGGAGTTTTTGCAGTATTACATTCTTCCGCAAGCCCCTCCGGATTCCATAATTATTCACCCTCTAGTAGATTTAGTTGTTTTATATGGAAGAGCCGGTGCTGACTACAATTCTTTTTTGAAAAATGAAAAAATAATCAAATATATTGCCGAAAAAATCAAAGAAGGAAAACCTGTTTTTATGGAGGAGTTTTTTACCTGCAGAGATTTTCCCGAAAGATGTGAAAAGATTCGGCCATACTTTGATCTTAAATACTATGGTTTGGAAGGAGACCCCCCGGGGTTTTATTTGCTTAAGCTCGAACTGAAAGAGGCGGCGCCGTAAGGATTCTTCATTCTTGTTAAAATAAAGAGATCATAGCTTATGGGTAAAGTTAATCTCAAGAAACAAACAAACACTATTGATAGAAAACTGCTTTATCTGATTTTAATTCTATTTTTTATGGGGCTTATTGCGGTGGCCGATGCCTCAGCCCCCCAAGCCCTTAGTGCTTTTGGTGATAAATTTTATTTTGTGAAACAACAGGCAATTTGGGGCTTTATCGGACTTTTTTTAATGATTATTGTGTCCCGCATTAATCCTTCTTTTTGGGCGAAAATCGCCACCCCGCTTTTTGTCGGAAGTTTGCTCCTTTTAATATTGGTTTTAATTCCGGGAATAGGCAATAAATTCTTAGGCGCCAGGCGTTGGTTAATTTTGGGGCCTATTTCAGTTCAGCCGTCGGAACTAATTAAGCTTACACTGGCCATTTATCTGGCTAAACTTTCGACTAAAGATAAACATAGTTTAGCCTACTTTATTCCGGTCGGACTGGCGGCTGCTTTAATCATGGCCCAGCCGGATTTAGGTACGGCATTGGTAGTTTTGGCAATCGGCTTTGGACAAATTTTTTTAGCTGGAGTAAACCTCTTTCATCTTTTTATAGCTCTAGTTGGAGGGGCTGCCATAGCTTTTGTTTATACGATTACCTCCGACTACCGAAGAAACAGATTGCTTACCTTTCTAGCTCAGTCGGAAGATCCACTTGGCCGTGACTATCATATAAGACAAATTCTTTTGGCCTTAGGTTCGGGGGGGCTCTTTGGGGTTGGACTAGGGCAATCAAGGCAAAAATTTTTGTTTTTACCCGAGGCGGCTACTGATTCAATTTTTGCCATTCTTGCCGAAGAGGTAGGATTTTTAGGTGCGGCGGCGCTAGTCGCTCTTCTGGCAATTTTTGTTTTTAGGGGCCTAAAAATTGCGAAAATGACTCCGGATAAATTTTCTCGAATTTTAGCCTACGGAATAATCATCTGGATAGGGGTTCAAAGTATTTTAAACATTGGTTCTATGGTAGCCCTAGTTCCATTAACCGGTGTACCTCTTCCATTTTTTTCCTACGGCGGTAGCGCTCTAACAATGATTTTGGTCGCCTGCGGTATACTTTTAAGTATTTCAGCCCATACCCATGAAAAGAAATAACATCGTCTTAACCGGAGGTCATGCAGCTACTACGGCGCTGGCTGTCGTTAGAGAAATAAAAAAAAGGCGACTTCCTTGGAAAATTTTCTGGATAGGACCTTATCGAGCGATAGAGGGTAGTAATATCGCTACGTTAGAATCAGATATCTTACCCAAACATGGAATTGTGTTTAAACCCATATTTACCGGCAGAATCCAGCGAAAATTCACTAAATATACAATTCCCTCTTTATTGAGAATACCATTCGGATTTATTCACGCCTTCATTCTTCTAGCTAGTATAAGGCCGAAATTAATTCTTTCCTTTGGTGGTTACGCCGCCTTTCCAGTGGTGATAATTGGTTGGTTATTAGGGATTCCCATTCTGATACATGAACAAACGGCGGCAATTGGAAGGGCCAATAAATACTCTTCACCGTTCGCTAAAGCGATTGCTTTGGCTAGAGAAGAAAGCTTTAAATTCTTTCCTTCTAAAAAATGCGTCCTTACAGGTAATCCGATTCTCCCAGAATTTCTAACAATTCCAAGCAGAGACCGTCTTTCTTTCCCGCCCGTTATTTTTATCACCGGCGGCTCTCGAGGATCAACTACTGTCAATGAATTGGTGGCGGGTATATTGGAGAGACTTCTGAGGGATTATATTGTGGTTCACCAGTCGGGAAATATTGATTATGAAAAATATTTGGAGATAAGACGAGAATTACCACCAGAATTGAGAAAGCGCTATCAAGTTTATTCTCATGTTTCTTCTGAAAAAATGTACGAATTGTTAAGAGAATCGGATATAGTAGTGGCTAGGGCAGGCGCCAACACTGTTAGCGAACTTATCGCGGCCAAAAAAATTTCAATTTTGATTCCTATCCCCTTTAGCTATTTAGACGAACAAACAAAAAATGCCTTATTTGCCGAAAAACTAGGTTTAGCGAGAGTTCTTCCTCAGGCAGAAGCTACACCCGAGAGGCTTTTGAGTGAGATAAATCACCTGGTGCAAAATTGGGAGAAAACAAGGAAAAAAATAAAGAATATCCAAAGCCCCGACATTCGGGCTTCCGCGAGAGTAGTTAATCTTATGCTGGAAAGCGCAAAGAAGTGAGAATAGCTAGAACTCTATTTGTAACAGTTTTGCTTCTGGGTATAGTTTTTTCCGTCATTAGCATACCGAAAATCATAAAAGTAAAGGAAATAACTTGCCGAAGTCAATATGGCCGATGTAGCGAAGAAATAGATAAGGAACTGGACGAATTGAAGGGAAGGGATTTTTTTGAAACAAAGAAGAAAATAAAAGAAATATTGAGCAACAATCAGAGGGTAGCCAATTTTATGATTCAGTTCAAGTTTCCGGCTAAGTTAGTAATTGATATCGTTGAAAAAAAAGCTAATTTTACACTTAAATCTGCCAACGCTTACGCCCTCGTCGACAAAGAAGGCACTGTCTTGGGGTTGGAAAGATCTAGCCCCCTGCCATTTATAGAAATAGACTCTTTGCCCCCAAATGTGGGAGAAAAAGTGAACAAAAAATATCTGTTTGGTCTTAATCTTATTTACAGTCTCCATAACTCTTATCAAGTAAAAGGGGGTAAGGTTGAGAATGAAAGTTTAGTTGTCAGGCTTCCTTCGGGAATAAAAGTAATATTTCCACTGGAAGGAGACGAAGCCGTACTTACTGGGTCACTAAAAGTAATTTTGGACTGGTTGAATGAAGATATCAAAGTCACTAGAATAGAAAAGAAAGTCGAAATGATAGATTTACGTTTTAAAAATCCGGTATTAAAATAAGGACTTATTCCTAAATGTCAAAAAATAGAATTATTGCTGGTATTGAACTAGGTTCCTCTAAAATCGCTACCCTGGTTTCTCAGGTGTCTTCTGATCCCAACACTTTCGAAACTTCCATTTCCGTTGTTGGTGTTTCGTCAGTCGAATCGCGCGGAATAAGAAAAGGCCAAATTGTAGATATTGAAGAGGCGGTTGAGGCGACTATTTCTTCCGTTGAGGCAGCCGAGCGCATGGCCGGTTATAATC
>Ga0185342_1000992_pt1 | contig 12720 bp, 13 predicted proteins | sample ConPoolayeEmetaG_FD_128045 | JGI IMG/M metagenome (GOLD analysis project Ga0185342, IMG submission 128045) | Hot spring microbial mat communities from California, USA to study Microbial Dark Matter (Phase II) - Cone Pool mat layer E metaG... ...
AATAATTAAAGTTATTTATAAACAGTTTTGTATCTGACCACGTGAAAATGAGGATGGTCAGGGATAGATGACCGCCACATTCGGAAATAAACTTCGCCAAATAGTTCACGACACTTGGCTTTGGCTTTTTCATACATTTCTTCTGGAACCTCTTCGTGGGAGCGGAACACCACCATGGGTACTCTGCACAAATCGCATTCTATTATGACATAGTCTTCACACTCAAAATACCATGTGGTTATCTTTTTCAGTTCACATAGCTCACAGACCACATCTATCAACTCTCAACCATTAAATTGTTGTGCTTAATTTATTAGGGTGATATGTATTTTTAAGATTTTAGTTGTTTAAAGAGTTTTTTGTGTTCCTCCAGCTGGAGATTTAAAAATCTCTGAATCTATTCGGAGGCCCGCATATCGCCTTGAGGAAATGTTTGAATAGTTGTATTGTTTTTGAGTGTTTATAGTTGAATTATTTTATTTCCTCCAGACCTTTTGGCTTTTTGCAATGCTTTCCAAGCCCTGTTTCCTAGAGGGCTTTTAACTATCTCTCTTCTACTTTGGGGTTTTAGGTTATAGATGTTTCCGTAGGCTACTCCAATGCTTATAGTGGCGTTGGATTTTGTCTTTTTTCCCAGCGTCTCAATTTCTTTTCGAATGTTTTCCAAGTCGCGGTTTAATTCTTCTACGTCTGGCTCTACCACTTCCAAGTAAGCTTCCTCTGTTCCTCTTTCCTTGTCTAGTCCCCATAAGATGTTAGCGGTGTGTTTTGAGGCGAATAATTGTATTAGTTGAGTAAGATTTCCGGTGATTGCATTGGGCTTGAATTCTGTCCAACCCATTTTTTTCATAACTTCTTTAAAGTTATCTAGGTCTAGGAATATGCCAGCCCCACTAGTTTGAGGCCCCATTTCTTTCTTTATTTCTCGCATTGGGTTGCTTCCGTTAAAAGTTTTTGTAAGTCTTCCAAGTTCTTTTTCAAGTTTGATTCTTCTTCTACCCTAATTACGTGTAAGTCTATGTTTTTTTCACTGCAGGCTTTTCGTATGAGCTCAAAGGTATCCTCCTCTGGAGGCGCGAGTTGAATAATGACTTTGCGGTAATTGTGAGTTTTCAAGTAGCGGGTTATGACTTTGGTGGTGTGCTGCAGGGTTATGGGGTCAGGTTTTAGATTTATATGCTGTGATAGGGGGTAAACTTCTTCTAGTTCTAGGGGTATCAATCCAAAAATTGTGGATTTGGTTGCTATCTGAATTTTTTTCTGGTAGTCTTCTGGTAAGTTCTTAATTATTTTGATTATTTCTGAGTGTTCTTTGGATTTGTGGAAGGGTTTGGTTTTGGGCTCTAGAAGTATCAGGAGCGTGTCTGTTTCTTCTGGTTGTGGAAATGTTTCCAATTTTTTCAGGTGGCGGGTGACTTCTGGCCTTTTTAGTGTTTCTGGGCCGCAGTAGAAGATAGCATGGGGCTTGGTTGTGGGAGTGAAGATTTCTAGAACATCACTGTATTCCCCCAGTCTCCTTAGGGCTTCAAGTAGGTAGGGGTGGGATCTAGCCCTTAGTTCTAGCAGTTCCCAGAGTGTTCCCTCTAATATGGATTGGCGAATTATTTGTACCTCCATTAGTGAAACGTAAAGGTTGTGTCTGGCTAGTAGCGCTTCTCTTTCTTTTTGTGGTTTTTCCAAGACTTCTTGGGGGGAATTCTCTCTGCACACTGGGCAAACACATATATCATATTTGAGTTCCTCCAGCCTTACTGTGCCTGTGGGGGTTAGATATCTATTATTTCTGGCGTATAGTGAATAAGCAGCTGAGTCAAATGTATCGATACCCATAGCCACTGCTAGAGAAAACATCATAGGGTGCCCTGCTCCGAACAAGTGGACTGGCCTTTGTAGGGGTAGGTTCTGTTTCGCGGCCATAACTAGGTCAACCAACTTTTCAAACTGGTACCTTTCCATGAGTTGTGTGACGCTACCGATGGCGTGCAAGTCAAAGTCTAGTTTTCCAACTTCCCTAGCACAATATTTAACTAGGTCTAGATATACGCCTCCCTGAACTGGGCCAACCCAGAGTATGTCGTCTCGTGTTCTTTGTGTTTGGCTGTCTTCAGCGTTCTTTATAGTCTGTTTCACCCCATTCTCTACTTCTGAATAGGTGGCATCAACACTTGAAGGTATATCTAGGATTATTGCGATATCGGTGTTAATTTCTTCCTGTACTTTTATAACCTCTTCTGAGGATATGTCAACCTCGCCGTATACCAGTAGTTGATAGGCTCCACTATCGGTCATTATGGGCCCCGGGAAGTTTAAAAAATTGTGAAGCCCTTCCTTCTTGGCTTGTTCATAGAAATTCTTCTTGATAAGGAAGGCATTGGTGATGATTGCTTCACATTTGAACTCCTTCTTCATAGTGTTGGGTGGGATAATTTGGTTTTTGGGATCTATGACTGGTAGTAGTGCCGGGGTTTGAAAACTTCCGCTTTTTGTTTTGATTTGGCCGATTCTAGCCATTAGATCGCGGTATTTTATTTCAAAAACCATTTTGGGTGCAGCGTCCTATTCCTTCCAGCCTATTCCCTTATACTTGAACCCCTCTCTCTTAACAGTATCGGGGTCCAGTATCCTTCTCCCATCGACGATGAAGCGGTTCCGCATTAATCCTTTTATTTCGGGTAGGGGCAGATTTTTGAATTCGTCCCACTCAGTAACTATTAATAAGCAATCAGCATTTTTTACGGCTTCTAGGATATTTGGAGCATATTTTATTTTCTTTCCAAAAATTTTTTTGGCATTATCCATGGCAGCGGGGTCGTAGACTGCGACTTTTGCCTTTTCGCTCAATAAAGTGGAAATTATTTTTATAGAAGGCGCTTCTCGCATATCATCTGTATTGGGTTTAAATGACAGCCCCAGTACGGTAATATTTTTATCATTAAGGTTCCCCAGAAGTTCCTTTGCAAGTTCAATTAATTTTAGTGGTTGATTTTTATTTACTTCTAACACCGAATTCAACAGTATGGGATTAACGCCCACACTTTTTGAGGCTGAGATTAGTGCCTGCACATCCTTAGGAAAACAGGAGCCGCCAAAACCGGCGCCTGCATTTAAAAAGTGGGGATTAATTCTAAAGTCCAAGCCTATTCCCTCAGCCACCTTATTGACGTCCACCCCGAGTTCTTTGCAGATATTGGCAATTTCGTTTATGAAGGAAACTTTTGTTGCAAGAAAAGCGTTGTTGGCGTACTTTATCATTTCCGCCGTGCGAATATCGGTTCTCAAAATGGTTGAATTAAAAGGCTTAAAAATTCCCTCTAGGAAATCTCCCGCTTTTTCGTTGTTGCTTCCGATTATTATTCTGTCAGGATTTCTAAAATCATAAACCGCGGAACCCTCCCTGAGAAATTCGGGATTAGAACAGACACCGAAATCTACCCCCTCTTGTTTTTTAGAGTTTTTCTCAATTATGGGTATAACAACGCGTTCCGTGGTTCCTGGAATCACAGTGCTTTTAACCACCACAACGTGATAAGAATTTTTTTCCGCCAAGCCTTTTCCAATGGTCTCGGAAGCAGATCTTACTGCCGTTAGGTCAATTTTCCCCTTCACAGTGGGAGTTCCCACGGTAATGAAGGTTAATTCAGATTCTACCACTGCTTTCTGGATGTCTGTTGTCGCAAGGAGCTTGTTTCCTTCCAGCGCCTTTTTTATTAGCTCCGGAACCCCTGGCTCAAATATGGGAGATTTACCCTTATTAACCAAATCAATTTTTTCTTTGTCAATATCGGCACAGATCACATTGTAGCCCATATCGGCTAAACATGCACTAGTCACAATTCCAACATAACCGAGCCCAACAACAGAAATTATTTTTATTTCATAGTCAAGCATAATCCGTGGTCTCCAGCAAATTTACCGAGATTTGAAGTTGGCTAAGTTTAAAAAATTTTACGTCCTTTAATTGAAAGTCGCGGCTCTAATTTTTGTTTTACCACTTGACGAGGATTCAAAAGTTTAAGACCGTTTTTTGCGACTGGGTCTTTGGCTTCGCGTGTTATAATCTGGTCATTCTTCAGATCAATTAGAAAAATAGCGAGCTCCCTCTTTTGGTACCTTTTGACGAAATCTATTGCTCTATCAGTGAAACCATGTTCGGAAACTATTCCCAGCCAGGCCCAAGTAATATCATTTTTCGCCATGTAAACCCTAGTGGCGCGCACCACCCGTTGCAAAAAAGAAACTTTAGGTTCTCTTGCCTTTTCTATAAAGAATATTGCTCCAGTATCCCAATCTGGCACAGTCATAGCCGCCGACATCTTCGCTAAAAAGAAGCCTCCCACCCTTTTCATGTTACCCTTTATCGCCAAATCCGCTTTAGCTATGCCTAAATCAACATTCCTCTCAGTCTCGTACCAGCTTGATACACTTTTACCCTTCCCATAAATCATCCTCTCAACCTTATTTAGATACTCATCGATATCCATGGGGACACCACTAAAAGTAAATTGATTTCTCTCCATTAGTCTTTTCTAAAACACTTATTTAAGAGTATGGTTTAAAAAATAGGAGAAGTCTACTCGGACCAGGTTCAAACCCTGTATATAAAACAAGCTTAACAGTTGGAATATCATTGTTATTTGAATAGTAATTTGAATTTGGCTATTTAACCTCTTAATTCTGAAGTCTTATCCTTCCACACGCCAATATCTTTTAATCCCCTCTTTTGTTAAATCTATTAGATATCCTTTGAGTATACCTTCACCGTATTCTGACCCGGGATTGACGCATAATGTTCTCCCATATCTTTTCTCGCCGGCCGATTCATGAACATGACCGTGTAGACCCAGCTTCGGCATGTATTTTTTCATGAGTTTTTGAAGCGATTTAGAGCCTACCGGAACAAATTCTGGTTTGCCCATAACATATTTTACTCGCATGTTTTTGTCAAGCTTGGGAGCCAGATCCAAATTGCTCTTGTAGGGTGGGACGTGAAAGTTACAGATTAGGTTATCATAACTGTCAACCCGCTTAAACTCGGTTTCGAGTTTTTTACCCAACTCTTCTTCGGATACCTCTCTTGGTGAATTCCAAGGCGTGGGATTCGACCAGCAGCAGCTTATCATTTCATGGTCTCTGTCTATTTCTACAACTTTCTCTTCTGGATAAATTACTCGTTCACTCTCTTTGATTACGTCATCGATAACAAATCTATCATCGTTTCCGGGTGAGAGTATGATTTTGACATTTTTATTAACCCGCCCATCTGCCATCCCCAGCCATCTTCTCAGCTCTTCAACCATGAGAACGTCAAAAAGTTTATCTACCTTCTTTTTGTCAGCTTCGAGCTCCTCAACTTCACTCTCACTACAAACGTAAGGATAGTAACCGCTGAACCTTATCTTGCTTTTTATGTCTTCAACCTCTTGTTTGGTAGTTAATGTGTAATCATTTCCAAAAACTGAAGTGGTGAACGTCCCGTTTTTATGTTCAACTATGGGAATTATAAGTTTTCCAGTCACATCCCCGCCCATGATGATAACGTCTGCTTTGTAGAATTCTGCGGCATTTAGGAATTTCACCCAGCATTTTTCTGAACCATGGATGTCTGATGTGAAAAATATAAGAGTCAATACTCATCCTCCACTATTAAATTTAATTTTTACAAAAAGACTAATTTCTAATAAATCTTTCCAATAATTAACCAGATACAATGCAACATATGTGTCTCTTAGAAAGCTAAAAGTAAAGGAAAAATAAGTCATCTCTCCCGATTTAAAGCTTATCATATGAATTGATGAAACACATTCACGCCCCAAACATTAAAAACACATTATCCATCACAAATGCGAAAATTTATGGATTAGAAATAAGCCACTAAAACCCACAAAAAAGGTACTGAATTTTAAAAAAGTTTACCACAAAAACATGTTTGGCGTCGAGGAGTATTTTTTTGGTAATTTTAAGCGTTTTGGATTTTTCTCCAGATTTTTTCCATTAGTTCCTCATAAGTAGTTCCTTTTGCAATTCTACTTATTATTTCTCGAAAACTCTTAACCTGGTCAACTAATGGCTTCGCTTCTTCGGGTAATCCTTTCAAATTATAAAGTTCAATTCTGGTAGCGTGAATTATTGATTCTAATATTAAACCAGGGGCTCTGCAGGCGGGTGTGGCGCATGAATCAATTACTTCTGCGTTTTTTACGCTAAATACCACTTCGCATCTGTCTTCATCGATTTTTTGCATACTATCTACTGTAACTTCTATATAGGCCGAAGCGGAGACTAGGATTGGTGCATTTACAACCTTTGAGGGTTTGAATATTTCCTTTTCCAGACTCTTTTTATCTAGTGAAGCTCTATAAAAAAGAGCAATATCATTTGTAATATTTATCACAGCGCATCTTTTTTCTTTGATGTTTCTGTAGGTTTGACTTGAAGTAAATATTTTTGCCACAATTTTCTCCATGTCTGGAGTGCTTATTCCCATCGGCGCCGCGTTAGGCTTAGAACTCCTATCATAAGTTGTGAATATGGTCTCATATACGCAGTTTGGAATAATCTTTAATTTTTTAAGTATCTCAGATCCCATGCCATTCTCAACCACATTAATGCGTTTAAAAAGGTTAATAAATCAATTAAGTTCAAATTCTTGAATGCCTAAATTAATTTTGATACAAACTATTAATATAGTCTTGCTGTATATTTTAAAGCGATAGAATCTTCATATTATTGAGGGTTTAAAAATGAGTTCACCAACCGAATTGGAGGATTTGCCTGGAGTTGGACCAGCCATAGCGAAGAAACTATCCGAAGCTGGGTATAGAAGCCCGGAAGCAGTGGCAGTTGCTACCCCCAAGGAACTAGCCGCTGCAGCAGACATTGGAGAATCTACCGCTACTAGGATAATTGAGGCCGCCAGAGAAATGCTAAACATAGGCTTTGTTTCTGCTCAGGAGTTTTTGGAGCAAAGGAAAAAAATCTCCACCATAACCACAGGCACCAAAAATCTTGACCAACTACTTGGTGGGGGAATAGAAACAAGAGGAATAACCGAATTTTTCGGAGAGTTCAGAACTGGTAAAACTCAGATATGCCTCCAGCTATCCGTCACTGTACAATTACCAGAGGAAAGAGGAGGGCTCAACGGAGAAACTATTTACATTGATACAGAGGGAACCTTCAGGCCGGAACGACTCGTACAGATAGCTTTAAAATTTGAGTTAGACCCTAAAGAGGTTTTAAAGCGAGTCATATACGCCCGAGCCTACAACTCGGATCATCAACTATACCTTTCCCAAAACATTGATGGATTAATAGAGAAGGGTAGAAACATAAAATTAGTCGTTGTAGACAGCATGGTGGGACACTTTAGGTCAGAGTATATTGGTCGAGGAATGCTTGCTGAAAGACAACAGAAACTAAACAAACACTTACACACATTGTTGAGATTAGCGGAACTCTACAACCTTGCGGTGGTGGTAACTAATCAGGTTATGGCAAAGCCGGACGCCTTCTTCGGCGACCCCACATCGCCCGTTGGAGGACACATTGTCGCCCACAACTGTACCACCAGGGTATACCTTAGAAAAAGTAAGGGTAACCAGCGAATAGCCCGCCTTGTGGATAGCCCCTACCTTCCAGAATTGGAAGTACTATTTGCAATAGATGAAAACGGTGTGATTGACGCTTAACAGCTCTAACAAGCGAATCAATCTTCAAAATACGGAAAAGCGCCTCAGGTGAAATTGCAAAACTGTCGGCGGGAAAGCCTCTGAACCTAGTTGAGGGGAGCGTCAATTTCTATACCTTCTTTTTATAATGTTTGATTTACATGTAAACATAAACATTTGAAAAAAGGGTTGGAGACTAGCTGGGTTTTGGTAATGTTTACTGAACTTTAATTGTGAATTCTTTAAACGTGAATAGGCGTCAAAATTATGCTTCGCGTAAACTAAGCATTTTTATTATTCTCTCTGATTTTTCGATGGATTGCTGTGCGGCTTTGGCGGTTCTTTTCATTATTTCTTCTTTATTTTGTGGTGATTCTTCTCCGACGAGTTTTTTAACTTTGGTGTAAGCTGCCTCGCGGTAGAGGGGCTGTAATGATTTGGTTTCTCCATCAGATATTAATTCGGCTCTTTTTGGAGTGTCAACTACCGTCCCTATAATATCACACTTGATTTTTGCTTTTCTTAACGCCCACAAGATTTCCTCCGAGTATTTTGGAGGGTTAAAAATCAGAAGAGAGTCTATCGAGACTCCGAGGTAGTCTATATTAAAGTCGCGAAGCATTTTAAGCACTGTAGGATTTACTAATTTTTCTAACTTGTCCTCGTAAATTTTTATTCCCACATTAGCGGTTTTACATATTTCGTTGCAGTCTCCCCTCAGTCCCCCATTGGTCCAATCAGTAGCAGCGTGTATTTTTTTAAACAAGTTTCCCTCCATAAGTATTTCGCAAGCCTTTATGAACTGCAAATTCAAAGTCTCCATTATCACCTCTGGTCTTCCACCATAAATCGCAGTGGTAGCTATTGTGCCTCCCCCAGCACCCTCAGTCATAATTATGTCGTCTCCCGGTTTGACCTTAGCTCTCGCAGCAATAAGGTGGGGTTCTCTTACCACACCCACCGCCCCAACACAAGAAACAAATCTGGTTCCTATAACCATATCTCCCCCAATTCTAAGTGTGGAGCCAGCTACAAGAGGCACTCCAGTCAACTTGGAAACAGTTCTTATACCCGCCATAAAGTCAAACAGCTTCCCCACATCACCATCATCTGCAAGATGAAGATCTGTAAGTAACGCTAGGGGCTTCGCTCCTTTAATATAAACATCCCTCATGGTGGCTCTAGTCACGTGAAAACCTGCAATGAAGGGGAACTCCGTAAGCCTAGAATGGGTTCCATCAACAGAAATAACTATTACGTCATGCTTACCCTTAACCGCACCAGCGTCATCTTGAGCGCTAGGACCCAATATGGTGTTTATTCCCACATCGCTTATTTTTGCAAGCAATCTATGAACAAAGAAGTCTCCCTCTCCGCGGCAGCCAACACCCAAATCGTGCATACTTGCCCCACATTCTGGATAGCTTAGTATATCCGCAACCTTTTTTGAAGTTCTCTGATTAATTGCAGTCATAGTGTCAGAAAAAACCGCATCGGCCAGCTCTAAGGCTTCCGCATCTGATAAGTCCTTATATATTTTTATTTCATCAACTAGACGGGATAGAATCTCCTCTTGGGAACACTTTTTGGCGTGTAGCCTTTTAATGAGCCCCTCTAAATCAGCCAAACGAATCTCCTCAAAACCTTTTTTAAAAACAATAATCCCTTAAAATAAAGGAAATTGCCCTTTAAATTATTACCTTACAAAAAACCACCGTCAACATATAAAGGATGAATTATGCTTGAATTCACTTTTCTCTGTTAAAAATTATTTGAGAAGCGTTATTAAACATTTACTGGTGAGGTTTCCATTAATTTTATGATTTGTGTAGTCAAAAATCTGGAAAGTTGCTGCTCAAAGAAGTATTTAGTCCAGCCTTAACTTTTTCGATATTTTTGTCCAATATTTTTGACACTCTCCGCGACTAAAGTTGCGGGGATTCTTGCTTCTGGCTCATCGGGAGCCTTCGAAGCAATGGGTGTGCCATCACCCGGTTAACACGCCCTTCCCTCAAGGGAACGGCGTCTATGTTGGCACCCTCATGGGGGCTGCATCTTGTTTAGCCTCTTAAGCCCAAGCCAAACCCTTCAGCTACCAACAACCATTTATATACCCTACTTTCAAATAAACTTTTTTGGCGATTCATCCCCACAACTAAACTCGAAGGCTTTCTCGCCAAGGTTTTGTAAACATGTTTAGGGGCAAAGAATTAAATAAACAATTTGGAAAAGAGATTAATTGAAAGATTTGTGGAGAATATAATTTTTGTACTTGAATTCCAATTTTCATAATTAACATTCTATTTGGATGAGGATTGGTTAAATTATTGTTTTAGAGAGAGTTGGTTTATGTCAAAAACTAAAGAATTTGAGGAAAGGGCCAAAAGGTACTTTGGGAAAGAGGTGACGGATAGAGATAGAGCGATATTTGAAGGTGGTATAACACTCGGCGCTATTTATCACCAATTTGTGGGAACGCCCATTTCTAGGGACGCTGCTGTGGTTTCCGCACTTGAAAAGGCAATAGAGAAGACTATGTCACTTCAACCCTACATTGAAAGGTTGGAAGTCAAAATTGATACAAGTAAGATGCGCCAACCTTCACATCCCTATGATTATGGCGAAGTTGGAGGAAGGAACCTTTCAGTTAAGCTTGTATCTAAATATGGTAAAGTCCGAGTTTACATGAAAATGTTCTTTGTTGCAGAGCTTGATTATCCCCTCATGTTTATAGAAAAAATTGAGGAGGAGAGTTGATGTTGGAAAGCCGAGGCGAAATATGGCCGTATCTAATTTTTCTACCAGCCGATCCCGAAAAGCTGAAAATATTTCTTACGGAGGTTCTGGGATCCCCCATAAGTTTGGATATTCTTGAAAAAATAAATGAGGGGACCGTATGCCAAAAAGATATTATTCGAAAACTTGGTTATTCAAATAAAACCATTCTTGCTCACTTAAAGACCCTAGTTGATTCACGAGTCATCCAGGAGTATTTCCAAGTTGAAGGCGGACGCAGAGTCATCTGTTATAAGCCCACCGATATAGGGCGCTGGATACTACTCATGTTTCAGAGAAAATTTTCCACAAATGATCTCGGTGAAATGTTGGAAGAACTTTTTAGTGTTTATCTGAACAATGCGTTAGAATTATGCTTGAGCAGCGGCATTGATTTCACACGATTGGCAACAATCTTTTCAAGATCTATGAGTGAAGGATTAATTAAACTCTCCGAATCTTCAAGATTGGAGACGCCCAGCGTGCTGGTATTCGGCTCAGTAGCTCTAGACACGTTTTCTACTTTGGAAGAAAAAGGTGAAACAGGAGGTTCCAGGTTATTATACGAGCTGCACGAATTCCCAGGAGGCTCAGGAGGCAATGTAGCTGTTGCCCTCTCAAGGCTAGGTGTAAATACAAGTTTTATTGGAAAGCTGGGTGGAGACGCTGCAGCTTGGCAACTGCTGAGTGATTTTATAAAAGAGGGGGTTAATGTTTCCGGCGTTGTAATTGATAAAGAGAAGAGAACTCCTAGGAGTTTCATAATTGCTGGGGAAACGGGAAAAAAGAGAACATACATTTATGCCACGAAGGATACTGCCCTATCAATTTCAAATCCTGACGAAATCAGATGGAACCTCCTGAAAGACGCAGAGGTCTTCTACATAGGTGAAACCTTTCTTGAAATCAGCGAATTAATAGCAGGGTATGGCAAAAACCTCGGCAAAACAGTTGTATACCGCCCCACCATTCACTATTTAATCCAAGGCCTAGAAAAACTGGAGGGAATACTGAGAAATACAAACATTTTCATTATAAATGAAACGGGATGGCAAATCCTAAAGGAGAGAGGGGTCAAAAGCAAAATGGAAGTTTTGGGAAAGGGTCCAGATATTTTCATAATTACCAGAGGAACCAAGGGTTGCGACACTTACACTAAAGATTTTAGCTTCCATGTAGACGCTTATAGTGTTAAGACTACGGATGAGACTGGTGCTGGCGACGCATTTGCAGCAGGACTAATCGCCGCCCTATTGCAGGAAAAAGGTTTTGAGGAGTTAAAGGATTGTGTACTTTTCGCTTCTGCCTGCGCAGCTCTGGCTACCAGAAAAACGGGAGCAAGATCTTCATTACCCAGTTTCAACGAAGTATTAGAGCTTTTAAAGAAGGAGCCTAAAGATGCCCAAAAAATTGAGCTTTAAAGAGTGGAACTCTTGGTACCAGAAAATCATCAAGGATTTTGGATACAGCGAAGATACAGACGCGGAGGCAGCGCTGGTTCTAGAAAAAATCCTGGGCGACCAGAACCCAAAGGAACAGCTAAACCTTCTCAAAGAAAAAATCCATAATAAATGTGTTTTAATATATGGCTGTGGACCCTCGCTTGAGAGGAATATTTCTGAAATCAAAAGAATAGGACTAAACAAAATATGCACCCAGATTGCCGCAGACGGCGCCACATCAGCTCTACTCAAAGAGAACATTGTACCAGAAATAATAGTTTCAGACCTTGATGGACGCATAGAGGATTTAATTTCGGCAAACAGTAAAGGATCTATCTTAGTTGTTCACGCCCACGGAGACAACATTCCCGCCCTTAAAAGTTACATAGAGAAAATGCCCGGGGTGGTGGTGGGAACCACACAAACGAAGCCCCTAACCCGAGTATTCAATTTTTTTGGATTTACCGACGGGGACAGAGCCATATTTTTAGCCCAGGCCTTTGGCGCACACACAATTCTTTTAGCGGGATTTGACTTCGGTGAGAAGATCGGAAAGTACTCAAAACCAGAATACAAGAGCGAAACGGCAATGACTCCAACTAAAAGGAAAAAGTTAGAATACGCTAAAGAACTGATAAAATGGTTAGCCTCCCAAACCAATACACTTATAGTCAATTTGACTGGAGCTGGGGAAGTAATACCCGGAATAAAAAATTTAAAGTGGATAAGCCGAGAACTTGACACTTGACTATGTTTATTTTAGGGGTTTCCCATTTAGAGGATAGTGGTCGGAAAAACCCTCCGTGGGGATTTTCGGGCGCCGATTTAGGCGACCC
>Ga0185342_1000995_pt1 | contig 12704 bp, 10 predicted proteins | sample ConPoolayeEmetaG_FD_128045 | JGI IMG/M metagenome (GOLD analysis project Ga0185342, IMG submission 128045) | Hot spring microbial mat communities from California, USA to study Microbial Dark Matter (Phase II) - Cone Pool mat layer E metaG... ...
AGAGGCGATCGCGAAGGGATTGATCCTTCCCCGAAGGATTAACCCCGCGGGGACGATCAGGATGGTCATCTCATCCCTCAACCCGATTCCTTCCCTTCTTTTTTGCCCGATAAAGGGCGTTGTCTGCCTCCCGAATGAGGTCTGTAAGGGTTAAAAGAGGAGGAGAGAAAGTAGCTACCCCGATGCTTACAGTTAAATCTCCGCCCGGTTGGGCCTTCTCATTGGGAAAGCAGGTCTCTGACACACTTCTCCTAATCCGTTCGGCGATCTCAAAGGCCATCTCTTTTCGTGCATTGATCAATATGGCAGCGAATTCCTCCCCTCCATATCGTGCCACGATATCGGTCTGCCTTACCCCATGCTGAATGAGGATGGCAATAGCCTTCAACACCTGATCGCCTGCCAGATGTCCATTGGTGTCGTTGTAGTATTTAAAGTGGTCGATGTCAATCATCAAAAGAGAGAGAGGTTGAGAATATCGTTTCTGTCGTTCTACCTCTAAGGTCAACTGTTGGATAAAAAACCGGTGATTATAGATTCCAGTAAGGTCATCGGTATAAGAGAGAAGTAAGGCCTCTTCCCTCATCCTTTCAATCTCCTTCACCCTCTCTTTATAGAGGTCCTTTAAGGCCTGCAGTTCTCGAGCATATTGATCCCTCTCATGGATCCTTTCGGTAAGTTCTCGCTTTGTCTTCTCCCATCTCTGTTCTACCTCAACCCTTTCTCGCAAATCTCTCAGGGTGAGGAAAATGAAATTCCCCTTCGCAATCCCGATGGACTCCACTAGAATCCTTTCCCCCAGACGGGTAACGAGATGAAGGGTTAGGCGAAGGGGCTTCTCCTCTTCCATCCTTCCCAACCCTTCTCTCATCAAACTAAGATCTTCAAGTGAGATGACATCGATCAAGTTCATCCGTTGAAGTTGCTCCCAGGGATAGTCAAGGAGGGCTATCCCCTCGGAGTTTGACCTAAGGAAGAAACCCTTGGGGTCGAGAATGAAGAAGGGTTCGGGGATGGCTTCTAAAGCAGACCTCAGGAGAGCGATCTCCTTTTCCAAGGCCTCCACCTTCATCTGAATCTCTCTGAGAGTCGCAGGGTTCACTCAATCTCCTGAACTTCCCTTTCCATCTCTCTTAATCGTTTTGGATCATAGGGCTGGATATTTTTTAGAGAAGGATCCAAGGGGTTTTCTGGATTGAAGTTCTGTAAAACCAACCTTCGTCCTGCCCTTAACTGGTTGCCTAAGAGTTTAATGTCCTCTTCTTGATGAAGTCCTGGGACAACGGTCATTCGGAATTCGTAGTTCACCCGGCTGGTCTTCAGAATCTCAATGGATCTTAAGATGGGTTGAAGGTCAATGCAGGTGCCCGTCGCGCGACGATAATGAAAGGGATCAAGGGGAGCCTTCACATCCATGGAGACAAAATCAATACTCTTCCGCTTGATGAGATCTTCTAACATCTTTGGGTTTGACCCATTGGTATCCAGTTTAATGAGGAATCCCTGTCGCTTAACCTCTTGGACCAGTCGGGGAAGATCACCGTGTAATGTGGGTTCTCCACCGGTCACACAGACCCCATCAATCCACTCCCTCAGAGATCGAAGATGGTCGAGAATCTCCTTAAGGGGGATGGTGGAATATTGTTCTGGATGAATGACGAGGGGATGGTTATGACAATAGGGGCATCGGAAATTACAATGGGGCAAGAAAAGGACAGAACAGATTTTCCCTGGCCAATCCATAAAGGAAGTCTCTAAGAATCCTTTGATCTCGATCATGACAGGTATTCATAAGTGTGAGAGTGAGGGGGGAGGGTGAGGGGGTTACAAGGTTTACCCACACCCCTCACGCTCCCTCTCCCCATCACCAGTTGTTCTTAAAAAGAAACTGTTTCACTTCGTGAAGGCTTGGAACCATTCCCCTCCAACCGATGATCTCCCTTTCGTGTTCGTCCTCAATGATGAGGGATGGAGTGGAGAGGATGCTGTAAAAAGAGGCTTCAGCAAGGCCATCGATTGTATCCAAATCATAGTTGAAAACCGTTATCCCTTCCTTCTTCAACTCGTTTCCGATCTTTTGAACCGCAGGACATTTCGGACATTTTGCCTTAGTAAAGATTTTAATCGTTCCCATTGCCTCCTCCTATACCATCCTCATCTTGGTAAATCGATTAGGCCTCCAGCATGACCGTTCCTTCCTTTTCTTTAAGAAAGGCCAGATTACGATATCGATTGCGAAGCTCCCCAATCTTTCCTTTATTCCAACTGGAAAGTTTTGTGAAATATCCGGTAATCCGTGTGATTCCATCCACATCCATTGAGCCGCAGTAAGCGCAGGAGGATCGAAGGCCTCGGAAAGTCCGATGGCAGAGGTTACAGGAAGTAAATTCCGGGGAGAATGCGATCTGATCATTCTGGGTCAATTGGAAGGTCTTGATAACAAAATTAGCAAGGGACTGCTTGGAGGGCCTCGCCTCACCCAGCCAGATATGGGTCAATGCCCCTGCCTCAATGAGGGGATGGAAGAGCCCTTCCTGTCTCACACGCTCAATCGGGCTCAGAACCGCTGAGTTATTTAAATAGGTGGAGTTAGTATAGTAAACTTCTCCTCTCGAAATATCCCCTTTCACAATATGTCCTGATTGGGGCGAATGAAATTTAAGATCCAGTTTGGCAAAGCGATAGGCGGTCGACTCTGCAGGGGTCTGCTCTAACACAAAATGCATTCTATAGCGCTGGCTCAACTTTTCCACCATCAGCTTCATATGAGCGATCACCCTTAGCCCGAATTTAAAGGCCTGTTTGGATTGGTGCATCTCCTGACCTGTATGGATTTGAACCAGTTCATTGAGGCCAACCATGCCGATTAAAAAACTGGCCCGGTGCATTCGGAGATAAGGGGACCCATCGCGGTCCATTGCCAATAGGGAGAGGGGCCCCTTCTCCCCGAGGGAGAGAAGTTTTTCGATGAAATGTTTCTTCTCCAGGTGGGCCTTGACGGCCATCTCCATAAATTCAGTGATCTTTGAGAAGAGTTTTGTGTCATCTCCCTTTGCCAGGTAAGCGATCCGTGGAAGGTTGAGAGTGACATTCTGAAGTGCGCAATATCGCATCTTCCAGGGCTCTCTCGCATCTTCCAGGTCAGTTTGATCCAGTTTGAAACTAAGACGGCAACATTCAGAGATTTTCGCAGTCTCACCCCGATCAAAGACAAAGTAGGTATTTCCTTTTTCAGAAGCCACTTCACAGATGTGATGAAGAAAATCCATGTGGCCTGGGGTATGGAAGAATTTCTCGGTAATATGGACTAAGGGTTTCGGAAAGAAGAAAGGCCTTCCAGAGCCATCTCCACCAAGATAGACATCAAAAAGTGCCCAGGCAAATCGCTGGCTCTCCTTGATATAGTGGCTATAGGTCTTTCCTGTGAATTCTCCTCCTGGTCCAATGGCTGGGACATCTTCAAAATGTTTTGGAATCTCCCAATAGAGGTTGAGGTCAGTAAAGATGGCCTGTCCTCCCCTGGCCACTGCTTGCTGGGAAAATTCAAAGATCATCATTTGGGCCAATTGCTCTAAGTCTCGATCAGTCATCCCCACTAAGTAGGGGGCGAAGAAGAGGTTGACTGAATCCCAGCCGATCGCCCCTGCGAAGTGGCTCTGAAGGGCTGCAGCAAATTTCACCATATGGGCCAATAGGACTTCTGGATGTTTAGCAGGTTTGGCCATGGCGATCGAATTGGGAAGGCTTAGACCATACCGTTTGATATATTCAAGGGACTGACCACTACAATAAGGTCGGTCTACAAAACCGAGGTCGTGAAGATGGATATCCCCTCGCATATGGGCGTCTGCCACTTCCTGAGAGAAGACAGAGAGCAGGGCATATTCCTTCTTAATCCTTTCAGCCAGAGTAAGATTGGTCGCTTCGGGGCCGTGAGGGACATTGGCATTCTCCTTGTTGGGATGAAGGATGAGTTGATCCACATCGTAGAGGGGCATCCCAAGACGGGTATGCATTCGCCGGGCCTCCTCAAGCCCTCTCTCGATCAATTTAGTATCTACCAGTTCACGGATCAAAGGAGCAGTGATCATTTTGATCTTAGAGGTGGTGATGAGTTCCTCTACCTCTCGGGCGATCTCATTGGCAGTACCAAGATCGATGTAAGTCTCTCTCAGAAGGGCATCGACAATTCTCTGACGATTCCAATCATGCATGGATTCATCAGAAGTACGGACAAAGAGAGCCATATCGGTCGTTTCAATTTCCTCTTTAAAAACTTTACGTTCCCCTTTCATCTCAATTACAGAAGACATAATCTCTCACCTTTTACAAGGAATTTATTTTTTAAAATTTTTGACTAATCAACCCATGGTAAGGCTTTGAGAATGGCTATATTTAGTATGATTTTAAATTACTACAACAACATGTTGTTATTTGTCAAGAAAAAAATTTAATTTGTGAAAAAAATCTTTTAGTTAGGGAAACAATTTAAAGTAAAAACTTATTTTTTTGAGTTAGGACTCTTTTTAAGGGGTCTCAGAGGGGTTTCTACCAGGCGTTTAATTATCCCCCAGAAGGTTTCACCAATACTTTTAAGTGGAACTGCTTCAATCCTTGGATCATCGAGATCTCCTTTTACCTCATAAATATAAGAGAGGAATGCTTTATTCCTTCCTGTAAGGATATAGCCTGCAATGGGAAGGCTACTCAGAACCATATCAATGGTAACCAAGGGATGAACCCCTATCCTTGCATTGATAAGGTTTTTTCCCAGATCAACCTCTCCGATGATAGTGATCTTCATGGAATCACTATCAATTAAAAAATCCTCGGTGGAGGCAATTCCATCCTTGACGGAAAGGGTTGCACTGATCTGATGATAAGGCAATCCCTTGGTCTTCAAATCGGGAAGTCTTCCCTTTAATAGTTGAGACACATTTAGAATGGAGAAGATCTTTGAAAGGATATTGAACTTTTCAATAACGCCCTCTTCCAATTCAAACCTCAGATTCCCTTGAAGGGTCTCCTTTATCTTTTGTAAGTTCTCTCCCTCTCCCCTTAACTCCACAGGATCCATGTGAATTCTTCCTGTGATGAAGACTCTTTCATCTCCTTCCTTCTGAAGAACCGTTTGGAGAAATGGACCTGCTTCCATATGGGAGATTCGGGGTTTTATTTCGAACTTTATCCCTTTTTCAATGGGTTGAATCCAGCCCGCTGACCAGAAGTCTCCCCCCTTTGCTCTAAACTGGAAAGGACGAAAGGAGAGCTTCCCGTTTTCAGACGTAAACTCACCTTTCAGTTCCTGATAGGTCAGGCCTCGATATCTCCCTTGTTCAATCGTTACCTTTCCCTCGATGGACCAGTGGGAGAGCCACTGACTCAACCCAATGAACGAGAGGGGTTCTTTTTCTTCCCTTTTAGGAAAGAGAAGGTCTAAGTCCAAGAAAGAGGAGAAGGCTTGAAAAGAGAGTCTTCTGATTTTTTGATAAGGGGATTTTTCTGAGGAGGGTCTTGAAATCTCTCCGGATAAGAGGATGGGAGCTTCCTCCAGTCTTCCTTTTAATTCATCGAATCGAATCGTTTGAGGAGAAAATGAAAGCGTCCCTTCAATTAACCTGAGGGGGAAGGGGATTTTTTGATGGTGAAGTCTCACCTCCTTCAATCGGATCTTCCCTTCCCTTATAGACTCAGCCAGATCATCCACCGTTCCCAACCATTTCAGGTCAAGCTCTGCACTGCCTGTCAGTTCTTGGATCTTCCCCAACTCTGAACGAATTGCCCCCGAAAGGAGGGCTGAGCGAAGAAGGGTGAGAAGTTGACTGAGGTCGACTGAGCCCATGGTTACAAGGTCAAGGTTTTTATCCTTAAGAGAACCCTCAAGGGTAATCGTCGAATTTCTATGTTGAACGTTTAACTTTGAAAAATGGTATCCAAGATTGGAGAAAGAGAACGTTCCCTGTTTAAAAACAAGAGGAGAAGGGGTTCCTTTCACCTGAAGAGAGAGAGCTTTTGGCCAAACCTCTCCTTCATAGGATAGATCTTTAAGCCCTTTGGAAGAGGAGACCTTAAGGGAAACCTCTCCCTTTCCAGAGATTTTTTCAACCCACTTTATCTTTTCAGAAATGGGTTCGCTATCAGGAAGGAGGCCTAAGAGGTGAAAAAGTGGACTTAAATCCCCCCCTCCATGAAACACAACGTCAAAGGGTTCTCTCCCCTCCATATCCCTCCATGAGCCCTCGGTGAGGAAAGAGAAATGCTCAATATTGCCTCTTACTCCTGACCACCTCAGGTTTCCGTTGGAAAGCTCCATCTTCCCTTCTCCGATAAAGATGGGCTGGGGGAGATTGGGGTGGTTCAGTCTTAGGTTGGAAAATTGGTATGCCCCTTGGTGTTGAAAATGAAGGGGAGGCTTTAGGAGACCCTGAAGATTAAGACGATAGGAGGCCATTCCCGACTGAATCTCCAACGAAGAGAGTGGGTTTGATGGGCTGTTTAAAAACCCCCTTGTCTTTAAAAATGATGGAATATCTCTCAAATCTATCCAGCCCTCAGCCTGAATCTCAACAGAAGGGGTGAGGAGAAGGTTATAAAATGTCCCATTGGCTTGGCCAATATTAGAGTGAAAAACTCTACCCTTCACCTCCCTTAACAACAAATGGCCATTCTTAAAGACCAGATGACCACTAAGATCCTCCAGTTCTGGAAGATCCCAGGGAAGTTTTAGCCTAACCTTCTTCGCATTCATTTCAACGGATAAGACATGGGCATTCTCTCTCTCATCGCAATGGTCAATCTCTGGAATTTTCCCAGAAAGTTTTACCGAGATAATCTGGACAGGCCCATTCCCTTCTGCACGGAAAAGCGTGTGAGAAACCTCTGGGGTGATGATACCAAATGGGATAAACTTCTTTCCTTCAGAAAGTTCAAAGGGAGAACTCTCCGCTTCTGCTTCTATCCCCATGCCTTGGGTTCCGATCCCGTAAATTCTTCCTTTCCCTTTCACCTTTATTTCAGGAAGGTCGATGGAGATTTTGGGGATTCGAATCTCTTTTAGATCAAAATCCACATCAAGCCCAATGGCCACCGACTTAGGGTTAAGGAGATGGGAGAAGACCTGGGGATAATCGAACTGTAAATCCTTGATCCTGACTTTAAGAGAGGATTTAAAGGCGCCTAAGAGATCTCCTTGATAATTACCCTTTAGGTCGAGTGTTCCGGTGATGGCCTTCATGGGAAGAAGTTTTTTGAGATAGGGCCAGAAGTGGGAGATCTCTATTCCCTGTAGATCCACAACTCCATGGATCCTTCCTCTAAGAAGATCTCCATCTCCAGGAATATCCTGAAGGGAACCGGAAATATTAAAAAGCCCTTCCTTCTGAGAATGAAGAACCTTACCACTCAGTCGAAATGGAATGGAGCGATGGGGGGTGATTGAGATTTGGAGATGAAAGGGTTTTATAAGTGTAACCCGTTGTAACTCCCCAGATCCTTCGTCGGTAAACGTGAGTTCTCCATTTCGGAAGATGATCGAACCTCCATGGGGTATTGGGAAAATCTTGCCAGCCCTGAGGTGGAAGGTATCCTTCCCCATAGGTCCGTCGAATAGGTTGATTTGTCCATTGGGATAGCGGATCAGGTGAAGGATCGGTTGATCCAGGAGGATGGCTTTCCACTGAAATTCTCGTCTGAGAAGAGGAAGGAGTTTTACCTTCACCACCACTCGCTGAGATTTAATGAGATCGAATCTTCCAGAACGGTCCTTTATCCTGAAGTCTTCCACGGAGATCCCCAGCCCATGCGATAAGGTGATGTGAGTCTTCCCTATGGAGACCTCCCTTCCAAAGGTTTGGGTTAAGAAATCTTGTAAAACTCTTTGATACAGATCAGGATGGCAAAGAGAGCGGATCAATAGAAATCCAAGGACTACCACCAGAAGGATAGGAATTAGTATCCAGAAAAAAGCCCTTTTTCTTATTGACTTCATAGGAAGTTTGGGAACCCTTCTTTTAAAAATTTCTTTTTAAGATGCTTTGACCGTACGGGCTAACGTGAGGACATCCACCCTCTTTGCCCCACCCTCTAATAAGATTTTGGCACACTCATTGACCGTTGCCCCTGTGGTATAGACATCGTCAATTAGAAGAATGGACTTTTCAACGATTTTATCTCTTTCTGTGATTTCAAAAGCCCCCTTTACCCCTCTCTCGCGCTCTAATCCGTTTAGGTCAACTTGAGGAGGAGTGGGTTTTCTTTTCCTAAGGGCTCTCTTCAGATAAGGGATCCCTATCTGAGAGTGTATCTCTTTGACAAGGAGAAGGGCTTGATTGAACCCGCGATCCCTCAGCCGATGTTTATGAAGAGGGACAGGGATCAAGAGGTCCAGTTCTTTGGGATTCCAATAGTGACTCAACCCTTCTACCATCCACTGTCCAAAATAGGGGGTCAGGGAAGTTTTCCCCTCGTATTTCCATCGATGGATTGCCTCTCGCAAAGACCCCTCATAGGCTCCAATTGACCTTGCCATTGAAAAGTATCTCCTCTTTTTTAGGCAACCTCCACAAGGATGATCTCCACTCACATTGGAGACATAGGGTGTTCCACAGATAGAGCAGAAGGGAGGTTTGATCCAATAGATTTCCGAAAGGCAATCCGTACAGATTCCTTTCCCATCCTCCGATAAAAATTTATCACATAAAGGACATTGAGAAGGAATAAAAAACTGGAGTAATCTTTCAATAAAGAGGTGCATCCGTTGAGGAGTGATCTTCCTTTAGGCCCCAAGCGGTAAGTGGGCGGGTTCCGCAAAGGAGGGAGAGGTTAAAGAGATGGCTTTCTCGACCTCCTTAATGTTATAAGTCCCCCATTGATGACACTTGGGGCAATAGGCAACCCATTCCTTGGATTCCCTTTCGCATGATTTACAGAAGAAAGGAAGGTAAGTCGTTGCACTCATTTCAAAGGTCTTCTTAAACTCCTGAGCAGCCCGATGGAAGTCTTTTTTGTGGAGGTAAATCTCTGCAAGAAGCCGGTGGAGGGCGGGGAAATCCTTCACCCTGAAACTGATCTCGTTGATCTCCTCAAGGGCTTCATCCAACATCTCCAGCCTGAGGCAGAGTTTTGCATAAAAGAAGGAAACCACCCAATTATCTGGGTCATGTTTGAGGATCCTTTGATAGATTTTAAGAAGCGTGCTGGGATCCCCTTGTCCCATATAGAGGTCTTCCAACCTGAGAATAAAGATAATCGATTTGAATCGACTAAAACTCCTCCCCCATATCCTTCCCGCAGAGGTCCATTTCCCTTTACGAAGATAGATATCCCCAAGCAATACAAATCCAGGCTCAAAGGTCTTCCGCTCCCGGATGATCTCCTTGGCCTCTTTCAGGGCTTCCTCCAGGTCCTTTTCTCCCCCTCGGGCAAGAAGGTCATTGGCATATTCGTATTTCAACCCTAAGTAAAAGAGCGTCTCCTCCTCAGCCTTTTTCTCCTTGGTGTGTTTGAGAATGGCCTTCTGGATCCGAATCGCCTCTTCCCACTGACGGGTAAGAATGTAGAGTTCTCTCAGTTTTCTTAGGGCCCCGAGATGGGTTTCATCCAAACGGATGGCCCGATTAAGCACTCGAATCGCTTCATTGAGACGTCTCTCATATTGATAGAGTTCTGCCTCCCGGACTAAAACCTCTACGTTTCTCATATCAAGGAGTCGGGCCCTTTCCAACCAGCTTAGGGCTTCTTCTGTGTTCCCTTCTTTGAGGCTGATTTCCGAGAGCCTAAAGTAGAGGTCAATCTTGGAAGGGTCTTTTTTTAAAACGTCTATAAAATGGCTTTTGGCTTTGCTAAAATTTCCTAAGAGAAAGTGGTCCATCCCTTTATTAAACTCCTCTCTCAAGGATTCACTCTTTCTCTTTTGGCGAGTTAACTGGTATTGCTCAATGGCCCGTTTTGCATCGCGGGCGAGGGTGCTGATGAAAACCAATAAGGCTCCCAATACAAAAGAGGAGATCATCAGGGTTGGGAGGTTTGTGGGATAAACCTTTCCAAAGAAGTGGAAATCGATATCGACAGGATTGATAAAGGAGATCCAGCAAAAGACAGAGATTGTGATTAACAGGAGGACTAGCAGGATTCTCAACCACATAGGCTATAACTTCCCTTTCTCCAATTTTGTCTTGCAGGGAACACAATACTTCGCTACAGGCTTAACTTCTAACCTTTTAAGGCCGATGGGACCTCCGCATTCCTCACAGATCCCATAAGTCCCATTCTCGATTCGATCCAAGGCCTCGTCCACTTCCTGGAGCATCATCCTTTCATTCTCATTGAGACTAAGCAAGAGTTGCTTGGTGTAGATGTTGGCCGCTTCATCACCAATATCCTGAATCCCATCCTGTCCCATCTCCTGTGAAGACTCGAAGGTCTGTCGGAGCTCTCCAACGATCTGTTCCCTTTCCTTCAGGAGTAACTTTTTAAATCGCTGGATCGTCTTTTTGTCTAACTCTTTTTGAGGCTCGGGTTGCGGTTTCTTCAATCATCACTCCTTTCCCCAGGTCCACTTTGGGTGCATCGATCCAAAGTCCTTCTAAATCATAAAAACGACGGACGGGATCAAGAAAGATATGGATCACCACATCCTCATAATCCATTAGGATCCATTTCCCTCCCAGGGTCCCCTCTAACCCAAGAGGATAGACTCCCTTCTTTTTAAGGGCTTCTTCAATCGCTTGAGCAATGGCCTGAACCTGGCGATCCGATTTTCCACTACAGATAAGAAAATAGTCTGTGAAGGAAGCAATTCCTTTTAATTCGAGAAGAACAGGATCGTAAGCCTTCTTTTCAAGTGCTGCCTTTAAACAGAAAAGAGATTTGGTTTTTGAGTCGGTGACCATACCCTCCTGATTATAGAATTTAAGTTAACCATTATACCAAAAAATTTTTTGATGACAATAAAAAAATGAAAGAAGGTGACCCATCCTAAAAAAATATCCAATCAACCCGCATGATTCCTTTTTAGAAGTAATTCCTGCCAGACCAATGGAATTCACAGTCATAACTGATGATGACTTCCGAAACAGCTATCTTCCTTTCTGATAGAGTCCCTTCTCCCTAACATAGCTTTCCACTTCAGGAGGAATTAAATATTTAACTGATTCTCCTCTTTCAATCAACTCCCTGATCTTGGTCGAAGAGATCTCCAAATAGGAGATCTCCTTAAAGTAGAGGGCGTGGCCAGAGGGATGGAGCCACCCCTCCCTTTTCGGATCATACCGGAATAGGGGGATCAGGGTCTTCGGAAGAGGGGAAGAAGAGAGCATCGGTTGACCCCCAGGCCGGGTCATGATAATAAAATTGGATAAGGAGAAGAGCTCCCTAAAATCCTTCCAGGTCTCAATCTCAACAAAGGCATCTCTTCCTAAGATGAAGAAGAGAGGATTTTGATACTTCTCCCGAAAATATCGAAGGGTATCAATGGTATAGGACTTTCCTTCCCTTTTGAGTTCTATCTCTGAAGTGGAGAAGTAGGGGTTAGAGGCAATAGCCAACCTAACCATTTCCATCCGATGGTCTGCCTCCAGAACGTTCTCCTTCTCTTTGTGGGGAGGAAGGGCTGCGGGGATAAAAATAACTTGGCTTAGGCCAAAGGCCTCTCGAATCTCCTCTGCTCCTCTAAGGTGGCCCAGGTGGATGGGATTAAAGGTCCCCCCAAACAACCCAATCCTTTCTTCTTTTCGACTTTGTTTGGCTAAAAGGTCCTTCTTCATTCCCGTAGTTGACCATCCCCATAGACAATGAATTTAGTGGTTGTAAGCTCCTCCAACCCCATTGGACCAAACGCATGAAGTTTTGACGTGCTGATCCCAATCTCAGCGCCCAAACCCAGTTCAAATCCATCATTGAGGCGTGTGGATGCATTGACCAGAATACACGAAGAGTTTACCTCCCTGAGAAACCTCTGGGCATTCTCATAGTTAGAGGTGACAATGGCCTCGGTGTGAGAGGACCCATAGGTTTGAATATGTTGGATTGCCTCTTGGATTCCTTTGACTACTCGGATGGAGAGGATTAGGTCTAAATACTCCTCGAACCAGTCTTTCTCTTCTGCCTCGGCGATCCCTGGGAGAATCTTCCGAGTACGAGGGCAGCCCCGAAGCTCAACCCCTTCCCTCCGATAGACCTTCGCCATCTTAGGTAAAAAATGAGGGGCAATCTTTTCATGGACCAGTAAGGTCTCCAAGGCATTGCATACTCCAGGCCTCTGAACTTTGGCATTCAGGCAGATTCGAAGGGCCATCTCTATATCTGCACTCTCATCAACAAAGATATGACAGACACCCTTATAATGCTTGATCACTGGAATCCGCGAATGCTCGGTCACAAACCGAATCAACTCCTCTCCTCCTCTGGGAATGATGAGGTCAATCTCCTCCTCCAACTGGAGCATAGCCCTGATGGCCTCTCGATCCGTATAGGGCAAGACTTGAATGGCTTCAGGAGGGAGGCCGGTTTTGAGCAGGGCCTTTTGAAGAACTTGACCGATTGCTCGGATAGAGTGAGAGGCCTCAGAGCCCCCTCTCAGAAGGATGCTGTTGCCTGATTTAAGGCAAAGACCTGCTGCATCCGAAGTCACATTGGGTCTCGATTCATAGATGATTCCAATGACGCCAAGAGGAATTCTCATCCTTCCCACCCATAGTCCATTGGGC
>Ga0185342_1000996_pt1 | contig 12703 bp, 8 predicted proteins | sample ConPoolayeEmetaG_FD_128045 | JGI IMG/M metagenome (GOLD analysis project Ga0185342, IMG submission 128045) | Hot spring microbial mat communities from California, USA to study Microbial Dark Matter (Phase II) - Cone Pool mat layer E metaG... ...
GAGCCCCGACAGCGCAGATTAGATTATCCCAGGTTATGGAGGCGCCCGGGGTGTTTTCTCGGGCGCCTCGCCCTTTTCACGTTTTTTAAAACGCGGCCTGAAGTTCCCGCTTTCCCATCCGGCAGGAAAAAGCATATAATTTAGAGCCGAGATGGCCTCATGTTGAAATCACAGAGATCGGCGGGCCGCCGCAAGGAAATTATAAAACGTCCCTTCTGGTTTGTGCCGATCGCTGCCGCCTGTCTCTGGTCTTTTACTTCCCTGATGCTGCCGGAACCCGCAAGATCGGGAGGGACCCCAACCATCGGCCGGGAGGCTGCGGAGACCGGACAGGAAAGGGAAAAGGCTTCGCCGGCGTCGGTTTCTCCCCCCTGCTACAAAGGCCTCCTCATGGCCGACGTCAACCCGGGGAATGCCTTTAAGGACGAGGTCGTCGCGGACTTCGGCAGCCTCGGACTCTGGGTCTACGAACAGATGATCTGGCACCAGATCTCCGGCACTAATCCTGAATGGATCATGGCGTTTTCCCCGGACGATTCACCGGCCGAGCAGGTGATCGTCGACTTGGCCGCTGAGGGACTGTGGAAGTGGAGGTATAAAGGCTACCCGGGCGAATGGGCATTGATCAGCAATCTGAATGCGGTCTGGGCGGTGGCGGTGGATGACGACGGCGACGGCCGCGAGGAGCTCCAGGTCAATTTCGGCCCCCCCCGGGGCATCTGGCGCTATGAGGAGGACGACGGCGGCGCCGGATCATGGAAACAAATCTCCGCTCTCACGCCGGTTGCCGGTTGGAAGAGCGATTTTCTTCCCAGCGGCCAGGAAGAAGGTTGCTATATATTTCCGGCGACTGGAGTCTGGACGATCTGCTGGACGGGAAGCGACGCGCTTTACCGGCAGCTCACGGGGTCGGCGGGAAGCGGCGGCGTTTCTGCCTCGGCGCGGTTCATCGGCGGCGCGGGGGAGGACCTGGCCCTGGATTTCGGAGTCCAAGGACTCTGGCTCTGTCAGAGCGACGATCAGAGCTGGCATCAGATCAGCGATCAGCCTGTCGCCCGGTTTACGGCGGTCCGATCCGCCTCAGGAACTTCTCGATTGATGATCGATTTTAAAGGCGACCAGGGTTTATATGTTTGGACTTTTGCCGGCTACCCGGGCAAGCTTTCCAGGCTTTATCACGCCGACCCCGATTTCGGGTTCTGCGAGCCGTTTGATCCCGACGGCCGGAGCGAAAAGAGCGGCGAGGAGGAGTTGGCCATCGATTTCGGGCCGAACGGCTTGTGGAAATACGACTTTTCCCGCCGGACGTGGACGCTTCTGAATACCAAGAATCCCGAGTTCATGGTTGCCGGCGACTACTGGAACGAGGGCTCGAAGGCGACCCTGGCCGTCGACTTCGATTCCGATGGCCTGTGGCTCTATGAAGGTCGTTCCGGCGGCTGGTTCAAGATTTCCAACAACAGTCCCGATAGCGCGCCCCACTTCCCAGACTCGTCCTGAGGGCCCGGCGGAGGCGGGGCATGCCCTTGGTTTCAACCTTCCTTTTTCCGTCCAATATCCCGGCAATTCTTTCTTAGGTTACCGAGGAGTTGTGGCGGCCGATATCAATAAGGGGAATGACATCTCGCATATGGATGAGATCGTCGCCGACTTCGGTGCCTTGGGGCTCTGGAGATGGAAACACGGCGTTTATCCTGGAACCTGGCTTCAAATCAGCGGGGCGAACGCAGGCGGAGCCCTCGCCGTTGACGATGATTGTGACGGCGGACAGGAGCTTCAGGTCGACTTCGGATCGCTCGGCCTGTGGCGCTATGATGCTGCCGGAGGCGCCGGGACGTGGATTTCGGATCTCTTGGGCTGTGGATCTATGACGGTCACTACTCCAAGTGGTTTCAGATTTCCGGCCTCAGCCCGGATGAAATGTTTTAATGGAATGATTCTTTTGCTTGCGGCCTGATTTCGTTTGGAGGGGAATTTGCTTGACGGACAAGACATCTTGGGCCGAGTGCCTTTGATTTGTAGAGGCCGGATATCGGTTTGACAATTCCCGCCGATTGTCATAAAAGACAGTTTAACGAAAAATCGAAAAGTTCTCTAAAGGAGTTTTCTACCATGAGAAAAGGATTCGTTCTGTGTCTTATGATCGGAGCGGCGCTAACCGTCTCTTGGGGCTTTAACGAGTCTAAGGATGACGATGTCATCTTCGCATCGTCGGCATCTTCGAACGAACACGGCTTGATAGCAAGGGCCGCGAACGCTCTTGCCCGACTTCCCCTGTCCTTCGTTGAAAACCGGGGTCAGACTGCGGCTGAGGTGAGCTATGTCCTCCAGACTCGAAAGGGGAACGTCTACTTCACGCCGCAGGAGGTGGTTTTTCAGTTTGTCATTCCGCAGGACGGGGACAAGGCAAAGCGAGATCTCTTCCCTTCGGGGAATCAAGATCAAGGCGGTTGGTCCCAAGCAATCCTCCGGCTGCAATTTCAAGGCGCGCGCCGCGATATCAAAGTCCGGGCGCTCGCGGAGAGCCCTGCCCGGTTCAGCTATTTCCGAGGCAGCGATCCGGAGAAATGGATCAGCGGCGCACCGGCCTATGAAAAACTCCTCTACCCGGACCTTTATCCCGAGATCGACCTCCTGGTCTCCGGCCAAGCCGGGAAGCTAAAGAATGAGTATATCGTTCGTCCGGGCGGCGATCCGTCGGCGATCGCGATCCGCTTCCTGGGAGCGAAGGGCCTGGAAATCAATCCCCGGGGGCAATTGAGGATCCATATTTCGAGTGGAACGATCACCGAAGATGCGCCGGAGTGCTATCAGGAGATCGGCGGCCGCCGGGTTCCGGTCGGGGCCTCTTATAGAATCGAGGAAGGACACACGGTGCGGATCGATGTCGGCGCCTATCAAAAGGACGCCGAGCTGATCATCGATCCGGTCATCTACTCTACGTTTCTGGGCGGGAGTGAGAGCGATTACGGCTTGGCAATGGATGTCGACTTAATCGGCAATGTCTATGTCGCCTCGATCACGTCGTCTAACGATTTCTCCGTGACAGCGGGCGCCTACGCCACAACCTATAACGGCGGTGCCTATGACATCGTTGTTTCCAAGCTCAATTCCAGCCTTTCCGCTCTTCTTTATTCCACTTATCTCGGCGGAAGCGGAAATGAAGCGGCATGGGGGCTCGGTCTCGGTTTGGTCGTGGATGATAGCGGGAATGCTTATATCACGGGCAATACCGATTCGACGGATTTTCCGACGACTCCCGGCGCTTTCAGGACAGCTCCAATCGGGCTCTATGACGCCTTTGTGGCCAAGATCAATACCGCGGGCACAGCCCTCGTTTTCTCAACCTACTTGGGCGGGACCGATCATGATCGGGGCTATGTCATCGCCACAGATGACACCGGAAGCCTCGTCGCTGTTGGCGGCGAAACTCGTTCTCCCGACTTCCCGACGACCTCAGGCGCCTACGATACGATCCTTAACGGCCTCGCCGACGGATTCCTGGTCGTCCTGAATTCCTCCGGAACGGGCCTTGTCTATTCGTCTTTTTTCGGCGGCACGGGAGACGACAGCATCCGGGGGTTCGGTGCGGATGACAATGGCTACATCTATTTCGTCGGGAATACGAACTCCCCTGACCTGCCGGTGACGCCCGGCGCCTACGACACAACTTTCAACGGTGGATCGGCCGACGGATATATCGCCAAGATGGCCCCGTCTCTGACCAGCCTGGCGTATCTGACTTATTTTGGGGGGAGCGGCGACGACCTGGTGTATGCGATGGAAGTCGATGAGGACACCGGCGAAGTGTATGTGGCGGGCCGGACAGCCTCGACGAATTTTCCCGTCACCTTTGGGGCCTTTGATACGACTTATAGCGGCGGCACGTTCGACGCCTTCGTGACCAAGATCAATGCCGCAGGTTCTTCCCTCCTCTATTCGACTTACCTCGGTGGAAGCGGTTCCGACGGAGTCTACGACATCGTCGGCGAATCCGAGCGAAGCGCGGTGGTCGTCGGATTCACCGATTCGGCAAATTTCCCGACGACTTCTGACGGGACAGACCGGATTCATGACGGTTCGCATGATGTCTTTGTCACCCGCCTCAGCCGTCAGGGAACCGGCCTTGTGTTCTCCACGTTCCTGGGCGGAGGAGGCGCCGACGTCGGAATGCAAATCCGGTCTGCTGATTACGGCAACTATTTGATCTTCGGATACACCGGGTCGGGAACTTTTCCGGCCACTCCCGGGGCTTATGATACTTCCTGGAACGGCAAGGCGGATTGCTTTGTCCTAATGATGTCCATTCCCCTCGAGATTGTCGTCAACATCACGCCGGGCGATTTTGACGGCGACGGGGCGGACGAAGCGGCGGTAGATTTCGGGGCTCTCGGTGCCTGGTTGTGGGACGGAGGGTCCTGGACCCTCCTCACGGCCGTCGATCCGGAGGGCATGATCGCCGGGAACGAAGACGGAGGCGCCGATGATGAAATCGTTGCCGACATGGGCGCGCTCGGCCTTTGGTTATGGAACGGCGGCGTCTGGACGCAGCTCAGCGGGGTGAACGTGGGCGGTCTTGAGGCCGCTGATGTGGATGGGAGCGGCGACGATGAGGTGATCGGCGATTTCAGCACGATCGGCCTTTGGTTATGGAACGGCGGCGTCTGGACGCAGCTCAGCGGCGTCGACGCCGACCGGGTCTATGCCGGAGATTTGGACGGGGACACAGAGGAGGAAATCGTTGTCGATTTCAGCATCGTTGGCCTGTGGTTGTGGGACAGCGGCGTCTGGACGCAGCTCAGCGGCGTCGATGCCGACCGGGTCTGCTTAGCCGAAACAGACGGGAGCGCAGGGAAAGAGATGGCGGTGGATTTCGGCGCAACAGGACTGTGGCTTTGGAATTCGGGCGTCTGGACGCAGCTCAGCGGCGTCAACGCCGAGAATATCGTCTCCGGCGACGTGGACGGAAGCGGTGACGACGAGATTGCGGTCGATTTCGGGGATACCGGTTTATGGCTCTGGAACGGCGGTGCTTGGACACAAATCAGCAACCTGAACGCAATCCAAATGATCTTCGCGGACACGGACGGAAACGGCGATGATGAACTGATCGTCGATTTCGGATACCTAGGCCTGTGGATGTATGACGGCGGTTCTTGGTCTCAGATCAGTTCTCTCGTTGCCGAATTTCTCATCGCCGCCGATGTGGACGGCAACGGCGATGATGAGATTCTCGCCGATTTCGGCGACCAGGGCCTCTGGCTCTGGAACGGCGGTGCCTGGACCCAACTCAGCGCCGCCGATCCGGATTGAACCCCGACGGTCGTTCGAGAAGCAGAGTCGATTCCTTCCGCCGGCCTCCTCGGTGTAGAATTCCGCTTGATCATGCGGGCCGGGAATAACGCGGGAGGTAAAGGATGAAAAGACGAAACTTTTTAGGGGCCGCCGGTTTTTCATGTCTAGCTTGGGGGATAGCGCGAGATTCTCTGACTTCGGTCCGGACCAAGACGGAGCCCCCCGAAGTTCAAAAGCCGAAGAGGTTGAAACCCGGCGACACGGTCGCCCTGGTCAGTCCTTCGGGCGCCACCGCCACCCGCTTCGAAGTGACCATCGTCAAAGAAAATATGGAAGCGCTGGGATTTAAGGTAAAGTTCGGCGCTCACCTCCTCGACCGCTATGGTTATTTGGGCGGCAAAGACGAGGACCGGGCCGCCGACCTGACGGCTCAATTCGCCGACCCGGAAGTCGCCGGGATCGTCGCCATGAAGGGCGGCTGGGGATGCGCGCGGATGCTGCCTTTTCTCGATTATGAGATGATCCGCAAGAATCCCAAAGTCCTGATCGGCTACAGCGATATCACCGCCCTTCTCCTGGCCATCCACGCCAAGACGGGGTTGGTGACCTTCCACGGCCCGATCGGGCTCGACGCCTGGAACTCTTTTACCGCCGGTTATTTTCGCCGGATCATCATGGACGCCGAGGCGGTCACGATGCAAAATCCGATCGACGCCGGCGACCGGCTGACGCCGCGCGAGAACCGAGTCCAGACCATTACTCCCGGAGCCGCGACCGGTATCCTGAAGGGCGGCTGTCTGTCGATTATTTCCGCGCTCCTCGGCACCGAATATACGCCGCCGTGGAAGAACGCCCTCCTTTTTGTCGAGGACGTCAACGAGGAGATTTACCGGGTCGATCGCCTGCTCACCCATCTCAAGCTGGCCGGAGTTCTGGCCCAGGCCAAAGGGTTCATTTTCGGCAGCTGCACCGACTGCGGGCCCGGCGAGGGATACGGATCGCTGACCCTCGAACAGGTCCTCGACGACCACATCAAACCCCTCGGCATTCCCGCCTGGTTCGGCTCGATGATCGGCCACATCCCGATGAAGTTCACCCTGCCGGTCGGCGTCGAGGCGCGGATCGACGCGGAAAAGGGGACGATCCAGCTCCTCGAGCCGGCCGTCAGTTAGCCGAAATGTCCATACGAAAATGGGTTTTTTCTAACGAATTCAGGTCAATAGACCCGTGGCTGGCGGCGTGGGCTTGATGATCTCGAGGAGGAGGCGGTTTTTCTCCGACCGCGTCTCGCCGACGCTCGTCACATAGATCGCCGGGTCGTCCACCACCGGGCATTTGTTCTCACAGATGCCGCAGCCGATGCACAGGTCCAAATCGATGACCGGCGCGAGCGGCGCTTGGACGGTACCGTCGGGGAGATGGACCTCCGTTTTCACCAGCTTAATCGCCTTGGGTGAAGTCGGGCAGTGCTCCTCGCAGACGATGCACGGCGACCCGAGGACGTACGGGATGCAGCGGCTTTTATTGACCCAGGCTGTCCCGATTCTAACCCTGGTTTTTTCTTCGATGGCCAATTCTTTGATCGCTCCCGTCGGACAGACCTGGCTGCAGAGCGAGCAGTAATATTCGCAATAGCCGATGCGGGGGACGAGAACGGGCGTCCAGATGCCCTCCGGGCCCGCCTCGCCGAGAGCCGGTTGCAGGGCGTTCGTCGGACAGGCTTTCATGCACTCGCCGCACTTGACGCATTTTGTCAGGAACTTCGGCTCGGGCAGAGCCCCCGGCGGCCGGATGAGTTTGGCCGCCGCCCGCTTTCCGGCCGGCGTAATCTTGAAGAACGGAGCGCTGACGGCGGCCAGCGCCGAGGTCAGGATGAGCTTGCGGCGCGATAAGTTGACGGTCTCGATCTTTTCCGGCGCGGCCTTGACCGGAAAAGAAACGGCGGCCGTCGGGCAGATCGCCGCGCAGGTATAGCAATAAACGCACTCCGAGCTCCGCCACCCCTCGTTCGGATACGGATCGGCCTGGGTCTGGCAGTGGAGCGTGCAGAGGTTGCATTGGATACACTTTTCCATATCGATCCGGACCTTGCCGATGTTCCAGCGTGCCGTTAGGCCGAGCATTGCGCCCGCCGGGCAGAGATAACGGCACCAGAATCGCTCTCGGAAGATGTTGAGAAGCACGGCGGCGATAAAAAGGAGGCTGATGAAGAATCCCTGCTGGAATATTGGGTTGAGAGCCAAGGTGCTGAGGAACTGAGCCAGTGAGTCGCCGATCGAGGAAACCCCGGCTCCGTAGAGAAGGCCCGTAAAGGCGGCTCCAGCGCGGGCGAATCCGGGGACGATTCCGGTGACGAACGAACGGTAGAGAAACGACAGCGGGTCGGCGATGCCGACGAGGTCCACGGCGAAGACGCTCCCGATAAGGACGAAAAGAAGAAGGTAATATTTCCAGGCCAGCCGGGCTCGGCCTTTTTCGTCCTTTTTCGGCTTCAGCCAGCGTGTTTTTTTGAAGAGAAAGGAAAAGAATTGATGGACGGCGCCGAGAGGACAGACCCAGCCGCAGATGTAACGCCCGGCGACCAGGGTCACGACGATGGTGACGGCGGCCAGGATGAACGAGGCGAAGATCGCCCGCGAGGCGATGGCGGTGGCGACGGCAAGCAAAGGGTCGAAATGGAAAAAAATCTCTACCCGGCCGATGTAGTCTTGCCCGCTGAAACGCGTGCCGAAAAGAAGATAGAGAAACAGGCCGAAAAAGACAGCCTGGCTGACGATGCGCAGCGTCTGGAGTGTCCGATACTTTTTAGACCGTTCTTTTTTCAATCGTCAGTTTCTCCAGGTCGATCTCGCCCAGGCCTCGCTTGTTGGCCAGCCCGAGATAGGGAAGCTCCGACGGGATGAGCTCGAGATAACTCGCTCCCAGTGTGTCGGCGGCCACGGGATCGGCGGTCGCGGCCACCGTCTTCAGAAGCTTGACGTCGGACAATCGTCCTCCTTGGGGTCCGTTCCTGGTCAGAATGCGATAGGCGTCGAGAACCGTCAACTGAGGCCGGAAAAAGGCCGCCAGGTCGACCATGGCTTCGTCGAGTTTCTGATGAAGCTGATTGCGAGGTCCGCCGATGGCCCCGAGCCAGTTCTTCATTCCCAGGGTCAGCCGGGAGAGGCTGTGGTGCTTGACGATCGGCACGTTGATCAGCTTGTCCGCCTCGACGAAGTCGGTGAACACGTCCCATTCCTTCAGCCATTCGCCTTTGAGGGGCATCTTTTTTAAGCGGAAGGAATTGACGAACGGGACCTTGGCCCCGGCCGTCTTGGCCGCTTCGGCGATCCCGGAGCGGGCATAGCAGCGCTGGGCTTGGTTCGTCGTATTGTCCATGACCGTGACTTCTTTCGCGCCCGCCTCAAAGCAGAGTTCGACGAGCGCTCTCACCACCTCGGGGTTGGTCGTTGCCGCAAGCTCCGGCGTCCTGTCCCAGCCGATATTCGGCTTGATCATGACCCGGTCGCCGCGGGCGACGAAGCGTCCGATTCCTCCGAGCGCAGCGACGGCCTCTTTGGCGAGCGCGGCCGGCGATTCTCCCTGGACGACGGCCATGTCGGGAAAACTTTTCGTCGAGCTAAAAAGATCCGGACCGAAACGCAGGCCTGCGCTTCCCAAGATCAGATTGCGGATAAACTCGCGCCTGTCCATCGGTCTTATTCCTTTCCTAAAGAGCGCCTGTAATCGACGATCCCTTCGAAGATGCCCCGGGCGATCTGCCGGCGGTAGGCGGGGCTGCGAAGCCTCTCCTCTTCGAGCGCGTTGCTCAGATGAGAGATCTCGACCAGAACCGAGGGCATTTCGCCGCCGATCAGGACCCAGAAAGGGCCGCCTTTGACGCCTAAGCTTTCCACGCCGCTGTAATGTTGAGATAATGATTGTACCAGATTTTTCTGGATTCGTTCAGCCAGATCCCGGGATTCAATGATCTTGCTGTTGCGGACGATTTTCTTGAGGGTTTCTTCCATCTCGCCGATCGTCTTGGTCGAAGTCGCATTTTCCTGGGCGGCGATTTCGTTGACCTGCGCGTCGGGGCTGAAGTTCAGATAAAAGGTTTCGATCCCTTTGCGCTTCCGGTTGCGGTGAGCGTTGGCGTGGATCGAGATGAAGAGGTCTGCCTTTTTCTGGTTGGCGATGACGGTCCGGTTCTCGAGAGGAAGGGAGATGTCCGACTCGCGGGTCAGGACGACCTCCAGGGCTTTTTCCTTGATCAGCAGGTCGCGGAGTTCCAAGGCCACGGCGAGGGCGATATCCTTTTCTTTTTGGCCTTTGCGGCTGACGGCTCCCGGATCTTCTCCTCCGTGTCCGGGGTCGAGGACGATGGTCTTGACGCCCAGGCCGAGCTGGCGGGCCATGCTGTAGCCGAGAGGCGTCGGCTCGGGAGGCTGAGGCTGTTTCTCAGCCGGCGTGGCCTCTGACTGCGGAGACGTTCCCGCGGCGGGCTCCCGGGGAAAGATGTCGATCACTACCCGGAACGGATCAAAGAGGGGAAAGATCTGGTAACGCTCCACTTTGGCCATGTCGAGTTCGACGACGACGCGGACGATGGTCGGCGTTCTCTGAGCCACGCGGACCTCTTTGAGATAATCGCACCGGGCCGGATAGGCCTTGCCGTGGAGAATCGGATTCAGCCGGGCGCGGTGAATATCGACATAGATCCGATCGGGATTCTTGAGCTCGGCCGAGATGAAATTTCTCTGGCTTCCGATGTCGACGACGATGCGGGTGTGGGTCGGATGCGTGTAGCTCCGCAGGTTATAGACTTCGACGGTCGGCTCCTGAGCGAGGAGAAAAGGGGCGAGCGTGCACCAAGCGCAAACGACGATCGAGCTCGGACACGGACGAAACACGGTTAATTCCGACTTATCATATAAAAATAGTCAGAAATAATCCATTCCTTTGCCGCCTCAGGCGCCGTATTTCGTCATCTTGCCGGCGTGGGCGAGCAGGAGCGGCATCGCCTGGAGGGCGGGAAACCGTCCGAGATGTCCCCGGCCGCAGGCCCTCTCGGAGAACTCGGCGACGTCGTCGGCAAAAGCCGTTGGGGAAGCGATGAGAAACGGGTTGGGGTGCCAGGAATGGGATCTGAGAAGACAGGGAGTCGAATGGTCGGCCGTGATCGCCAGGACGTCCGGACGAAGAGCTTCAAGGCGGGGAAGAAAGGCATCGAGCTCTTCGATCGCCCGGACCTTGGCCTCGAAGTTCCCGTCCTCGCCCGCAGCGTCCGTTTTCTTATAATGGATGTAGAAAAAGTTGTGCCCGCCGTATCCGGATTCGAGGGCGGAAAAAAGATCGTTTGTTTCGGGCCCGGTCTCCAGAACTTTCATCCCCAGGAGTCTGGCCAGACCCCGGTACATCGGATAGTTGGCCACGGCGGCGGGCCTGAGCTTGTAGAGATCGGCCATCGTCGGAAGCGCCGGAAACTTGGAGAAGCCGCGGAGCAGGACGGCGTTGGCGTTCGCGCGGTCGCTGAGAAGCGAGGCGACTTCGTCCATAAACCGGTTGACGATTTCGGCGGATCGCGCCGCATCCGGAGAGAGAGGCCGGGTGGGCGCGGGCGGCTTATGATCCTTTTGCGGGTCCGCGTCGGTCAGGGCGTCGCTGAGACCCGGGCCGCTGAACTTGGCCACGAAACGGTGTTCCTTTCCGGGATAAAGACTGATCCCCACGCCTTCCCGCGGCTTAAGCCCGGAGTTGATCCTCCGGCACAGCTTTTCGTTCTCCTCGGTCGGGATTCTCCCGGCTCTCCGGTCGATGATCAAGCCGTCTTTCAACGTGGCGTAATTTCCCCGGGCGACGAGATCCTCCTTGCCGACTTCGACTCCTGAGCCAAGGGCCTCGAGGATGCCCCGGCCGAGCTGGTAGCGAAGCGGGTCATAGCCGAAGAGCGCGAGATGCGCCGGGCCGCTTCCGGGCGTGATGCCCGGCGAGACCGGGTCGGTCAGACCGCAGACGCCCCTTCGGGTCAGCCGGTCGAGGTTCGGCGTCTTTGCTTTTTCGAGCGGAGTTCGTCCTTCGATGGGAAGATCGCCCAGACCGTCGATGACGAGAAGAATAATTTTCGACGGCGTCGCGATCGTCAGCTCTTGAGCCAATCTTTCCCAATCCATGATCTTCACTATACCCAAAATCATTCCGAGAGACAAGCCCTCGTCGGAGGGCGCCGGCCGTCAGGCCCGAATTTTTTCTGGGTTTTTTCCGGAACCGGGATTTCAGCCGAGGGACAGGCTATTTCTTATGGAGGATGACCTCGGTCGCGCCCCATCCGCCTCCGCTGAGGTCCGCGGTCTTGAAGCCGGCTACGATCGGACTCCTGGCAAGCAGGCTCTGGACGGTCCGGCGAAGCGCCCCCGTCCCTTTCCCGTGGATGATGCGGACTTCATAAATCCCCCGGCGGCGGCACTCCTCAAGGTATTCCGGGACCAGATCCTTGACCTGCTCGGCCCGAAATGCGTGAAGGTCGAGGACGCCGTCGATCGGGATCCTGACCGGCTCGTCTCCGTTCATCATTCGGCTCGTCAAATATTTTAGCGAGAAGAGAGAATTGTTTCCAGGATCATATAACGTCGAGGATCAAAGAAAAGACGTCTTCATGAGTCTTGAGTCCCCCGAAGGCATTTGCTAAAATCGGTGGGTGAATAAAGTCCTCGTCCTCGATTTCGGCTCGCAGTACACCCAGCTTATCGCCCGCAAAGTCCGCGAGCTCGGTGTTTACTCCGAGATTTTCCCCTTCGACACGCCGCTTTCCCGGATCAAAAAAGAAAGGCCCGCCGCTCTTATCCTCTCCGGCGGGCCGGGGAGTGTTTATGAACCGGGCGCGCCCCTCCCATCGCCGGAAATTTTCGACCTCGGGATTCCCGTCCTCGGGATCTGCTACGGCCTCCAGCTCATGGCCCATCTTCTCGGAGGCCGAGTGGCTCCGTCGGCCAAGCGCGAGTACGGGTTTGCCCGCTTGGAAATCCTTTCCCGGAGCGGACTGCTCGAAGGATTGAAGAACCGCGGTCAGGTCTGGATGAGCCATGGCGACCGGGTGGAAAAAATGCCGCCTGGTTTTGCCGTCACCGCCAAGACGGCCAACACCCGGGCCGCGGTGATCGAATCGCCGGAACGAAAGATGTACGGGGTTCAGTTCCATCCCGAAGTCATCCACACCCATCAGGGGAAAGCCGTGCTGGCGAATTTCCTTTTCTCTCTGGTCGGGTTGAAGCCGGAATGGAGCATGAAATCTTTTATCGACAAAAAAGTCGAGGAAATTCGCCGGCTGGTCGGCAAAGACCGGGTCATCTGCGGTCTGAGCGGCGGGGTGGATTCTCTGGTCACTTCGCTCATCGTCCACCGGGCCGTCGGGTCCAAGCTTGCCTGTGTC
>Ga0185342_1000998_pt1 | contig 12694 bp, 11 predicted proteins | sample ConPoolayeEmetaG_FD_128045 | JGI IMG/M metagenome (GOLD analysis project Ga0185342, IMG submission 128045) | Hot spring microbial mat communities from California, USA to study Microbial Dark Matter (Phase II) - Cone Pool mat layer E metaG... ...
TTTCTCACAGCATTCCATTCTTCAAGTTTTTTTAAGTTTATACTTACATTTGCCTTACTTATCCCAAGTTCTTTAGTTATTTGAGAAGGAGAAAGAGGAGAAGAATTAATATATAAAAGAGCATAAATCTGGCATGTTGTTCTATTTAATCCAAGTCCTTCTCCGATATTACCAGCGAGTTCTATAAATTTTTCTTTAATTTCATTCATTTTTTTCTAAAATATACTTTTAGTTTTGTAAAAATAATAAAATGGCACTATTTTTATCTTTGTTCCTTCCAAATTGATTTCCTGCTCTAATGTTAGATTTATTATAAATGCTTTTTCTACTTTATATTTTTCTATAAAACTTCTCATACTTCTTGGTATTTCTGGTTCTTTTAATTTTTTGTATTTGACTTCAATCGGTATAAGAGTTGTTCCAGTATCTATAACAAAGTCAACCTCTGCTTTATCCTGGGTTCTCCAGAAATAAATTCTATAGGGAGGAGGTATTATTTCTTTTAATAAATTATAAATAAAATTTTGAAAAACAAATCCAGAGTCTTTTAAATAACCAAAATTTCCGAACAAAAAATTCCTCATTCCTATATCATAAAAATAATAAATGGGGGCTTTTTTAATTTCTTTTTTTACTTTTTTAAAATAAGGTGTAATTTTTCTTAAAACGAATGTTTTTTCAAGATACCATAAATAATCCTTCACTGTTTTTATAGAAATACCAAGTGTTTTAGATAATTCCGAGTAATTTACAATACAACCAGTTTGTGAGGCAATAATTTTTAATAAATTCATAAAACTTTCAATTTTATGAATTTTTAGGAGATAAGAGATATCACGAGTGATATAACTTTCATATATTTCATTCATTAACTCTAATTTTTCATTTAATCTTTCCTCTAATATAATTCTTGGATAACCACCAAAATTCAAATATTCTTCTAAAAATTTACATCCTTCGCTGGTATTGATTGAAAAAAAATCGTATAGTTTGTTTTCATACTTGTAATCAGTTTTAAAATTTACGAATTCATCAAAACTTATCGTAGATAATTCAAAAATTCTTTTTCTGCCCGCTAATGATTCTTTTATTTTTTCTTTCAATTCCAAACTACCAGAACCAGACACAATAAATTTCCATGGCAAATTTAAGTCATAAATTCCTTTTAAAAATAGACCTGCATTTTCTTTTCTCTGTATTTCATCTATAAATATAAATCCTTTATTCTTTCCTATTTCAAGTTCAATTTTTCTTATCAATTTTTCCTGAGATGTAATAAATTCTTTATGTGTTTCTACATCTAAATTTAAAAAGAGAGTCCTCCCTCCCTTTTCATCAATATGTTTTTTTAATAATAGCATCAATGTTGTTTTTCCTGATTGTCGTGGACCTACTATAAATGTAATTTCTTTTTCTACAAGATGCTTTTTAATTTTTTCAAATAATTTTCTTTTAATCATATTTATATTTTAACCCGATTTTTTTAAAAGTAAATTTTGAATTTTATCGTGTAAAGATTTTTTCATTATTTCAACCGGTGCTTTTTTTCCTGTCCATATTTCAAATGATATAGCACCTTGATAAATAAGCATTGACAAACCATCAAGATTTTTAATTTTTAATTCTTCAGCAACTTTTAACAATTCTGTTTTTCTGTTATACACAATATCATAAACAAATTTTACTTTTTCAATATTCACTTTTTCTATTAATAAAGGGTCATTTTCTTTCATCCCAACAGAAGTAGTATTTATAAGTAAGTCAATATTTTCCCAGATATATTTTTCATTTCTTTTCTCAAATGGAATTACTTCAACATTTTTGAAATTCAGTTTTTTATTAAGATGTTTTCTAAGTTTTAAAGCATTTTCGTAAGTTCTATTTGAAATGAAGATATAATTCACTTTTTCTTTTATTAAAGCACCACATATTGCATAAGAAGAACCACCTGCTCCAAGAATAAATATATTTTTCCCTTCGGGGATAAAATTCCCATCCTCTTTCAAAGACCTTATAAATCCATCTCCATCTGTTATATAACCTTTAAGTTTTCCATCAATATTATGAATTGTATTTACAACCCCAAGAATTTTTGATGTTTCATCAAGTTCATCAATATATTTCATGATTTCTTTCTTATGAGGAATTGTTACATTTACACCAATCCAATTAAAAATCCTTAATGCTTCTGTGGCAATTTTTAAATTTTCAGGTTTCACTTCAAGAGGGATATAAATATAGTCAAGACCAAGAAATTCAAAGGCAGCATTTTGAAATACAGGTGAAAGAGAATGAGAAACTGGATATCCAAAAACTCCTGTAATTTTAGTAGTCCCTTTTATTTTCATAGTTTTATTTTAAATTATAACCTGTTTTTATTTTCAAAACAACAAATAAAAAACTTGACATCTAAATTTTGTTTGTTAAAATAAATTATGAACTTAGGAAGTTAAAAATGAGAAAAATAGCAGTTATAAATCAAAAAGGAGGTTCTGGAAAAACAACTACAGTTGTCAATTTAGGATATTATCTTACAGAATATGGGAAAAAAGTTTTACTGGTAGACCTTGACCCACAATCTCATACAACAATACATCTTGGATTTGAACCACCAGAAATCAAAAAATCTCTTTATGATTTGCTTGTTAACCAAACTCCTTTAAATGAGGTTTTAAAAGAAACAAAGTATAAAAATTTATATTTAATCCCATCTAAAATTGAACTCGCAAGTGCTGAAATTGAACTTGTTAATGAAGTTGGAAGAGAAATAATTCTGAAAAAAATTATTGAAAAAAATAAGGTGAAGTATGATTACATAATTATGGACTGTCCCCCTTCTTTAGGTCTTCTCACTTTGAATGCTTTAACTACTGCTCGGGAAGTTTTTATTCCAATCCAGGCAGAATTTTTTGCTCTTGAGGGGCTTACAAAACTTTTTCAAACGATAAAAATTATAAAGGATAGAATTAATCCAGAACTTGAAATTACAGGCATAATAATCACAATGTATGATAAAAGAAAAAATATATGCAGAGATGTTGAAAAAAAGATTCAGGAATATTTCAAAGAAAAAGTTTTTAAAACAAGGATAAGAGAAAATGTTCGTCTTGCAGAGGCACCGAGTTATGGAAAAGTAATTAAAGAATTTGACCAAAATAGTCATGGAGCAGAAGATTATAAAAATTTGGCAAAAGAAGTAATAAAACAGGAGAATAAAAAATGAAAAAAGGAGGACTTGGTAAGGACCCTTTAAGTTGGATAAGTTCAACTGTTATAGAAGAAACAACGAAAACTACAAAAAAAGAGGAAAAAGAAAACATAGAGAAAGCAGAAAAATCAATCCCAAAATATCAAACCTTTGAAATTAGACTTACAACTCTGTTGAGAGAAGACCAACTTGAATTTCTTGAAAAACTTATAAGGGAAATACATAAAAACAGAGAACCACAATATAGAAAAGAAAGAATTACAAAAAACACATTGATAAGAGTGTTTATTGATGCTTTTAAAGATGTAAATTTTAACATTAAGAATATTCCTGATGAAAATACATTACTTGAAAGAGTTCTTGAGAAGGTTATAAAGGATTAAATTTGTTTCATCCATTTTAAAATATGAGAATTTTTAAAAAGTTTTTTTTGATATTTATATTTTTTTATTATCTGAGTTTTTCTGAAATTCTCAATTTTTTAAATAGAAAAGAAATTCTACTTGATACAATATTTGAGATCAAAATAGAAAATGTGAAAAATGCTGAAAAATTATTGAATGAATCTTTTAATCTGGTAAAAAATCTTGAAAGTAGGTTGAGCATTTTCAAAGAGGAAAGCGAAATTTCTATATTGAATAAATATAAAAAGTATAAAGTTTCTCCTGAAGTTTTTGAAGTTATAAAAAAGGCAATTTATGTTTCTGAAATTACAGAAGGGGCTTTTGACATAACCTGTAAGCCAATTATTGACCTCTATAAAGCAAAAAGCAAGTTAAATGAAATACCATCAAAAAAAGAGATAGAAGAGGTTTTAAAAAAAGTAGGGTGGGAAAAAATAAAAATTAAAGGAGATTTAATACTTCTACCGGATGGAATGGAAATTGACCTTGGAGGAATTGCAAAAGGATATATTGTGGATAAAGTGGCAGAGTTTTTAAAATCAAATGGAGTGAAAAATGGTATTATAAATGCTGGTGGAGATATATATTGCTGGGGAACCAATCCTGAAAAGAAAAAATGGAAAATAGGAATTGAAAATCCTTTTGAAGAGGAAAAAATAATAGAAAGTTTTGAAATTACGGATAGAGGAATTGCAACAAGTGGGAATTATAAAAGATACTTAAAAATAAAAAATAAAAAAATAGGGCATATAGTAAATCCAAAGACAGGGTTACCAGCAGAAAAAATTCCTGTGAGTGTCACTGTTATTGCTCCTGATTGCACAACCGCTGACGGACTTGCAACTGGTATTTTTGTTCTTGGAATTAAGAAAGGATTAAAACTTGTTAATAATTTAAAAAATACTGAGTGTTTAATCATAGATAAAAATAGAAAAATTTATAAATCTGCTAATTTTCCTTTTTGATTTAAGAAATATTTACAAACATCTTAAAAATTATTTTTTACAAAGGAAGTCAACAAAATATTATTTGACCAATTGAGCAATTGGTCAAATGGTAAAAAGGGCAATTTTTTAATACTTTTAAGAATAATAATTTTTAAATTTTTTCTAAATTAAACAGGTAGGAATATGTTTCTCTTTTTCTTATCAACTTTATTTTTTCTCCATTAACAAGAACTTCAGATATTCTTAATCTTGTATTGTAATTTGAAGACATAGAAAATCCATATGCACCTGCATTCATAATAACTATATAATCACCCCTTTTAACATCAACCGGAAATTCTCTATCTTTACCAATATAATCTCCTGTTTCACAAATAGGTCCTACAATATCAAACTTTGCTTTTTCACCATATTTTAAATTTAAAGGACATATAATATGATAACTTCCATAGAGAGAAGGTCTTATTAAATCATTCATTCCAGCATCAATGATAATAAAATTTTTATTTTTTCTTTTTTTAACATAAAGAATTTTTGAAATTATTACTCCACTGTTTCCAACTATAAACCTACCTGGTTCTATTATAAGTTGTTTTATATTCATATCCTTTACTTTTTCTATTATTTTCCTTCCAAATTCTTCAATTGGAGTAATTTCATCATCAAAGGAATAAGGAATCCCGAAACCTCCTCCTATATCAAGTATTTCTGGATTAAATTTATTTCTTTCACAGAATTTTTTGACTTCTTCAATTGCCTTAAGATATGGTAAAACTTCTTTTATCTGCGAACCAAGATGAAAATGAATTCCTTTAATTTCTACAAAGTTATATTTTTTCTTCAAAATTTTCTCAGCAGTATCTAAATCCAGTCCAAATTTATTTTCACTCTTGGATGTCTTAATATAATGATGGGTATCTATATCAATATTGAGATTTAACCTCAAATTTACATTTACTTTCTTTTCATATTTTCTCCCAAATTTTTCAGTAATATCAATTTCTTCCTCGTTCTCTACATTAAAACAAAATATATCTTTCTTAACTGCAAATTCAATTTCCTCTTCTTTTTTTCCAACTCCTGCAAAAACTATATCCTGGGGAGAAAAACCTGCAAGAAGTGCTTTCCTTATTTCACCTTCTGAAACAACATCTGCTCCAAGACCATTTTCTTTCATTATTTTTAAAATTGATAGATTTGAATTCGATTTCACAGAAAAACAGATTTTAGAAGAAAAATTTGAAAATGAATTTTTTATTTTTTTAATCTGATTGATCAAAAAGTTATAACTGTAAACATAAACAGGCGTTCCAAATCTTTCTGCAATTTTTTTACCTTCTATTCCTTCAATATAAAATTTTCCCTTTTTAAACTCAAAATATGGAGAGAAGATTTTTTTAAATTTCTCTTCCATTTTTCTATCTCCTTTTTTACATTTGAAGAAGATGTTCCACCTGTTGAAATCTTAGAATTTACAGAATTCTCAAAACTAATTATTTCAAAAACAGTATTATCAAAAAGTGAAGAAAATTTTTTGAATTCTTTTAATGATAGAGAAAAAATATCTTTTTTGTTTTCTATACAATAATTGACAATCCCGCCGACTATTTTATGTGCCTTTCTAAAAGGGACACCCTTTTTTACAAGATATTCTGCAATATCTGTGGCAAGCGTAAATGAAGAAATAGAATTTTTTATTTTTTCAATATTGAATTTGATTTTTTCCATTATTTTTGACAATATTTTGAGAGAAAAGTTTAATGTTTCTATTACTTCAAATAACATCTTTTTATCCTCCTGTAAGTCTCTATTATATGAAAGCGGAATACCCTTTAAAAGTGTTAATATACCTGCGAGAAGCCCGATTGAAATAGATGTTTTCCCTCTTATTAATTCCAGAGCATCAGGATTTTTTTTGTGAGGCATTAAACTTGAACCTGTACAAAGTTTATCAGGTAGAATTATAAAATTTATTTCATCTGTATTCCATATAATTAAATCTTCACATAAATTTGAAAGATGGATTAAAGTTAAAACACAATTAAACATAATTTCAACAAGGAAATCTCTATCAGAAACAGTATCTAAACTATTTTTTGAAATTTCGGAGAAATGTAACAATTTAGCAAGATATTCTCTATCTACGGGTAAAGAAGTCCCTGCACATGCACCAACTCCTAAAGGAAGTATATCAAGTGATTTGTAAGAAGAAATAAATCTTTTTTTGTCCCTTTCAAGTTTTTCAATATAAGATAGTAAATAGTGAGAAAGTAAAACTGGTTGACTCTGTTTTAAATGAGTATAAGCAGGGATTATTATACTAAAATATTCCTCACTTTTTTTAAGAATTGTTCTTTGTAAAATTATTATTTTTTCTATTAAAATTATAGTTTTATCTCTCAGATACAATTTTTCATCCAGAACAATCTGGTCATTTCTTGACCTTGCTGTATGCAATTTTTCTCCTGGTTCTCCTATCAATTCAATCAATCTTCTTTCTATTGCTGTGTGAATATCTTCATCTGTTGGTAATATTTTAAATTTATTTTCTTTAATCTCTTTTTCAATTTTTTTAAGACCTTTCAATATTTCATTTTTATCTTTTTTAGTAATTAATCCAACTTTTGAAAGCATTTTGGCATGTGCGATACTCCCTTCAATATCATAGAAAGCAAGTTTTTTATCTATATCAATAGATTTTGTAAATTCAATTATTTCCTTATCTACCCTTTCCTTAAATCTTCCCTCCCACATATATTTCATTTTTTCTCCTCTTGTTTTTTTATTTTATCAGAAGTAATATAATAAATCAAAGAGAGGAATTTTATGGAAAAAAAACTTGTAATTGTAGAATCACCGACAAAAGCAAAAACTATTGGTGGAATCCTTGGGAAAGAATATATTGTTTTTGCCACTATGGGACATATAAGGGACCTACCTGAAAATGAATTTGGAGTTGATATTGATAATAATTTTTCTCCTAAATATGTAATAATTCCGGGGAAAAAAAAGATTGTGAACAAACTAAAAAAAATTTCTAAAAATTCAATCTCAATATATCTCGCTACAGATGAAGATAGAGAAGGAGAAGCAATTGCATATCATACAGTTTGTATTCTTGATAAAAATATAGATGAGGTTCAAAGAGTTGCTTTTCATGAAATAATTCCTGAAGCAGTAAAAGAAGCGTTTAAAAATCCAAGGAAAATATCTATTGACCTTGTAAATGCCCAGCAGGCAAGAAGAATTCTTGATAGAATAGTTGGTTATACTATAAGTCCATTACTTGGGAAACATCTTGAAATGGGACTTTCTGCAGGAAGAGTTCAATCAGTTGCTTTAAGATTAATAGTAGAGAGAGAAAAAGAAATTGAAAATTTTGTTCCTGAAATTTACTGGATTATTAAGTGTGAAGTGGATAAAGAAGGCGAAAAATTAATTTTTAATCTGGTCAAAATTGGGGAAAGAATAGTTGAAAAGGAAAAAATAAAAGAAGAAAAGGAAGCAGAAGAAATTATAGAAAAGTTAAAAAATGGAAATTTATATGTAGTAGAAAAAATTGAAAATGTGAAAAATTTAAATCCTGTTCCTCCATTTATTACAAGTACTTTACAGCAGGAAGCATCAAATATTTTAAATTTTTCATCTTCAAAAACTATGTTTATAGCCCAGCAACTTTATGAAGGGATTGAAATTGAAGGGAAAAGCATAGGTCTCATTACTTATATGAGAACTGATTCTCCATCTATTGCAAAACCAGCACAGAATCAAACATTAAAATTTATAAAAGAAAATTTTGGAGAAAATTATATTCCAGAAAAACCAAATGTTTATTATACAAAATCAAAAGTTTCACAGGAAGCGCATGAAGCAATAAGACCCACATCAGTTTATAGAACTCCTGAAAGTATTAAAAAATATTTAAATTCTGACCAGTTTAAACTTTATGATTTGATATGGAGGAGATTTGTTGCAAGTCAAATGAAATCAGCAGTTATGAAGAATGTTAAAGTTCTTGCAAGAAATGATATTTATTTATTTGAAACGGATGGAACTTTTATTTTATTTGATGGATTTTTAAAATTATGGCCACTAAAAGTTGAAAAAGGGAATAAAGTTATTGAAAAATTTGAAAAAGAGGAAATGCTCAATGTTAAGAGGTATTTTAAAGAAAAAAAGCAAACTCAACCACCTCCAAGATATACGGAAAGTTCCTTAATTAAAACTCTTGAAAAATATGATATAGGAAGACCTTCTACATACGCACCAACTATATCAACATTATTTGCAAGGAGATATATAAAAAGAGAGAGGAAGTTCCTTGTTCCTTTAAAAATGGGAAGAATTGTTTATGAGATATTAAAAAGGTTTTTCCCTGAAATAATAGAAATTGATTTTACAGCAAAAATGGAGGAAGACCTTGATAAAATAGCAAATGGTCAAAAGAACTGGATAGAGGTATTAAAAGAATTTTATAATAATTTTAAACCAACTCTTGATAAGGCAAATGAAATGATAAATAGGGACCTTTTAAATGAAATTATCCTTGAAGATAGAAAATGTCCAAAATGTGGAGAAAAATTGACTATAAGGAAAAGTAAATATGGTATATTTATAGGATGTGTAAAATATCCTGAATGTAAATATAAAGAGGAGATAAAAGAAAATGCTAATAATTCCCGCAATAGACCTAAAAAAAGGTGAAGTCGTTCGTCTTTATAAAGGCAGGTTTGATAAAATCTCTTATTATGATGTAGAGATTGAAAAACTTGTAAAAGAATACTTAGAGGCGAATGCCAAAAGGATTCATATTGTTCTTTTATATGGTGCCAAAACAGGGAAAATAGAAAAAGAAGAGGAAGAAAAGATAAAAAAAATAATAGAAATAAAAAAACTTAATAATAAAGATTGTGAAATTCAGGTTGGGGGTGGAATAAGAAGAAAAAAACAGATAGAGAAATTTTTGGAACTGGGAATAAATTACATAATTATAGGAACAGCATTTTTAATCCCATTTGCATTAAGTGAGGGATATGGATTACAGAATATAAAATTTTTCTATCAAAGAAGTGGTAAAAATTTTGAACTGGAAAAAGAAGTGCCTGAATTTGAACTGATTGATTGGCTTGAACCTTATATAAAAGAAAAAATTATTATTTCTGTTGATTATGTTGGCGATGAAACTGCATTAAGCGGATGGGAAGTAACTATCCCTTTAAAACCATCATATGTAATAAAAAAATTTGTGGAAAAGGGTTTTAAAAAGTTTCTTATAACAAGTATTGAAAGTGATGGAACACTTGCCGGTGTAGATATAAAAAATATTGAAAGGATATTGAAAGAAATAAGTGGGTTCAGAGAAAAAATAGAAGAAATAATTGTGGCAGGAGGGATTTCTAAAGAAGAAGATATAATTTCACTTGATTCTTTGTCATATAAACCCACTGGAATTATAATTGGAAAGGCACTTTATCAGAAAAAACTGGATTTAAAAAATGTTATTCAAAAATATCAAAAAATTTAGAGTTTTTATAATTTTACTCTTAATTTTCAATCTATGTCATAGCCAGTATAAGGCAACTGTATCTCCTTTGATAAATAAAGAATATGGGAAAAATCTTTTAAATTTTATTAAAAATTCCAAAAAATCAATTTATGCAGTTATGTTTCAAACAGGTTATTACCCTGAATACCCTGAAAGTATTTCAAACCAGATATTAAAAGAACTGGTAAATGCTAAAGGGAGAAATGTTAAAATTGAAATTATTCTGGAAATGTCAAAAGAAGGAGATGTTAAAGAAAAAAATTTGAATACAGCAAGATTTCTTACAGAAAATGGTATAAAAGTTTATTTTGATAAGGAAACAAAAACAACTCATATAAAACTTGTTATAATTGATGAAAAATATGTTTTTATCGGTAGCCATAACTGGAATTATTATGCTCTTGAAAAAAACAATGAGATGAGCATTTTGATTGAATGTGAAGAATTTGCAAATTTGCTTATTGAATATTTCAAAAAACTTAAAAAGGATTGTAAATTATTCCGTCCTTTTTAATAAAATCCTATTTCTCTATTGTTTGCTCTCTGGAAGAACCCACTGAAATCTTGGTTATTTTTGTTCCAATTTTTTCTTCAATTTTTTCTATATATCTTTTTGCGTTCTTCGGAAGTTCTTTATATTTTCTAACATTACCTATACTTTCCTTCCAGCCATTAACCTCTTCATATATCACTTCACAATTTGAAAAAACTCTGGAATTGAAAGTATAGTTATTGATTATTTTTCCACCATATTTATATCCAACCCCTATCTTAATTTTCTCAAATCCAGTTAAAACATCCAGTTTTGTCAAAACAATTTCATCTATACCATTAACTATACAGGCAAATTTTACAATAACTGCATCAAACCATCCGCATCTTCTCGGTCTTCCAGTTGTTGCTCCAAATTCATTACCTATTTCTCTTAATTTTTCGCCTAACCCGTCTTTTATTTCTGTTGGAAATGGACCCATCCCTACCCTTGTTGTATATGCTTTGGCAACACCTATAACTCTTTCTACTTTTTTAGGAGAAATACCAAGACCAGTACATACCCCTCCAGCAATTGGATTTGAAGCAGTCACATAAGGATATGTTCCAAAATCAATATCTAAAAATGTTCCCTGGGCTCCTTCAGCAAGAATTTTTTTCCCTCTTTCAATTTCTTCATTCAGAAATAAAGATGCATTTATAACAAATTTTTTAATTTCTTCCCTGTAAAATTTATACTCATTAAAAATTTTTTCTGGTTTTAAAATTTCCTCTTTATAATATTCTCTAAATAAATAATTTTTAACTTCAAGAGCAATTTTCAATTTTTCCATAAATACATCATCATCTATAAAATCAATCACCCTTATTCCTATTCTTGCAAACTTATCTGTATAGGTTGTTCCTATCCCCCTTCCTGTGGTTCCCAATTTCCCTTTACCTCTAAATTTATCCTCCACCTGATCAAGAAGTTTATGATATGGTAAGGTTATATGTGCATTTTCTGCAATAAATAATTTTTTTTCAACATCAATACCATTTTTTTTGAGGTATTCTATTTCTTCAAATAAAGAAACTGGGTCAATAACAACTCCATTTCCAATAACACAGATTTTCTCAGGATAGAGAATACCGGAGGGGATAAGATGAAATATATATTTATAATTATTTACCACAACTGTATGCCCTGCATTTGCTCCACCCTGATATCTTGCAATAATATCAACTTTCTCTGCAAGATAATCAATAACTTTACCCTTTCCTTCATCTCCCCATTGTGTACCAACCACAACTGTTACCATTTTGCCCCCATTTTTTCAAGTATTGCTTTTCCCATTTCAATTGTTCCCACACAACTTTCTCCTGGGTTTTTAAAATCATATGTCACATATTTCCCCTCTTTTATAACTTCTGCAAGTACCCTTTCAATCTTTTCTGCTGCTTCAATTTCTCCAAGGTAATCAAACATCAAAATTCCTGCTAAAATCATTGCAGAGGGATTAACTTTATTCTGTCCCTTATATTTTGGAGCAGAACCATGTGTTGGCTCAAAAATTGCAATATTTTCTCCAATATTCGCTCCTGCTGAAAGTCCAAGCCCTCCAACAAGCCCAGCACATAAATCAGAAAGTACATCTCCATAAAGATTTGGACATACAAGAACATCATAAATTTCTGGTTTTTGAACAAGTTGCATAGCCATATTGTCAACAATTTTATCTTCAAACTCAATGTCAGGATATTGTTTAGCAATATTCTTTGCCACTTCAAGAAAAAGTCCATCAGAATACTTCATTATATTTGCTTTATGAACTACTGTAACTTTTTTTCTATTATTTTTCCTTGCATATTCAAAACCAAATCTTACAATTCTTTCTGAATTTTCAATCGATATTGGCTTTATGCTTATTCCTGTGTTTTCACTTAACCTTATACCCACTTTATTTTCTATAAATTTAATAAGTTCCAATGTTTCTTTTTTACCCTTTTCAAATTCTATTCCAGCATAAAGGTCTTCCATATTTTCTCTTATCAGAACAATATCAACATTTTCAAATTTTGTCTTTACTCCTTTATAAATTTTAAATGGTCTTAAACA
>Ga0185342_1001005_pt1 | contig 12624 bp, 10 predicted proteins | sample ConPoolayeEmetaG_FD_128045 | JGI IMG/M metagenome (GOLD analysis project Ga0185342, IMG submission 128045) | Hot spring microbial mat communities from California, USA to study Microbial Dark Matter (Phase II) - Cone Pool mat layer E metaG... ...
TGCCGCTCACCCCCACGCAGTCCCAATGCCATGCCACATCCTCCTTGATGCCATTATTATTGCATGCGAGGCAAGGGGTTTTTCAACGGGCTGTTAGGGCCCGTTTCCCGGAGCGCATGCCGGCGGTCGGCGGAAAGCTCGGGACTTACACGACGGAGGTGCAACATGTCGTCTACCAGGGTTTTCGTGGCTGCTTTGTGTTTCAGTTTAGTGTCGAGCGCTGCGCTGGCGGATGGCCCGACGCCCTACCAGGGCTCGGGGACCGTTTACGTGATCGAGGACGGCCGTGTCGCCATCGAGTACGCGTCGGGTGAGCGGGCAGCGGAGGCGCTGCTAATCGACCGGGCCTCAGAGCACTTCCTTATCACCAATGGAACAACCGCGAGTATCCTGGCGCCTGGGGTGCCAGTTCCGTCGGGCACAACCTCGAAGATCAAGCTCGCGGGCACCGGCTGCAACGCAGTCGGCCAGTATGCGGGTACCCTTACACTCCGCTGCGAGGCGAGTGGGAACTGGCGGGTGCAAGTCGCGGCGGGGAACGTCACCACTTTCGATTACCTGTTCGATTACCAGGCTGAAGCAAGTATGCCCAGCGGAGGTTGTGTCGTACACTGCCCGCAAGGATCGTGCTCGGCTTCCGGGCCGGGGATCAATTGGTGCTTCTGCGGCCTCTTCGGCGAGCCACACTGCGTACACATTGGGCTGGCGTTTGCGGTTAATACCGCGCAGAGGTAGGTGCCGACAGGCTTGGGTCGCTGCCCAGCGGGGACTCGTTGTTGGGGCTATGCGGCGTGCTGCGCACAGTGTGGGAGTGATTGCCTCGCAAGGCGACTCAGCAGCATAATGCGGCCGTGGCGCGCGGCCGGAAGCGCGTGCAAGGCGCCGGAGGTGTAGCGATGAGTCGGAACCGATTTGCAGTTTTTCTGTTGGGAGTTGGGGTTGGGCAGGCGGCTGCGGGTGAGGAGCTGGGCCAACAGGTCCTCGAGGCCCTTCAGAAACTGGATTCGCTGGTGATGCGCGTAAACTACACCTCCCCGCCGTGCACCGTGCCGGCGCCGGCGCCGCCTGCACTGGTCGCCGATGTAGCCATGGCGCGCGGCGGACGGTTCCGGGTTTGCGTCTTACATGCCGGTAAAGAGGTCGCCGGGGTATGCAGTGACGGTACCACGATCTTCGAATGGGACTCGCTCGGAAAGCGTTGGACGCGCTATGCGAAGGGCGGCGCAGAGCAGTGCCGCCTCATCCCGGGAAGTTTCGAGAACGCGCAGTTGGCCTTTCTCGTCGACCACTACGCGGGATCCTGGCTCGATCCCGGCGGACCCTATGAGTGGTGGTTGCAGCGCCTGCAATTGGCAGACGAGGTGACTCGCACTACCGAAACGGTTGTGGGCCGCCCCTGTAATGTGCTGTTGGCCCGCAAGGAGATAAGAGAGGGTCCGTTCCGGGCAACCAACCTGGCGCGCTTGGCCTATGAGTCCGCGACTCACTTGCCAGTACTGGAGGAGTGCAGCGTCGAGCTGAGCCCCGAGCTGGCCGCCGATCCACCACCGGCGTACCGCTTCAGCTACGAGCAAGTATTGCCCAACGGGGGGGTCAGCTCCGACCTGTTCGTGTACCGGGCGCCGGAGGGGTTCAACTTCGTAGACCCTCAGGAGCTTCGGCCACCGATCTCGCCGCTGGTCGGTCAATTGGCGTCCACCTGGAACCTCGAGTCTCTCGATGGCCGGGTCATCTCATTCGACGACGCCAAGAAGCAGAGCGTGGTGGTCACTACCGCCGCATGGTGCCTAACGTGCAAGGCCGCCGTGAGGGCCCTATCGGCCCTGCCGCAGGAGCCTGAGTTCAAGGATGTGCAGGTAGTAGTCGTGAGCCTGGATCGCGATCGCAGCGTGGCCACGCGCCACTTGAAAGAGCTGCCGGCCGGCTTGGTGCCCGTGAATGAGCCAGCTTTTCATGATAGGCTGGGCTTGCCAGGGGTGCCAACGATCCTCATCGTGGGGCCCGACGGCCGCGTGGCATGGGTTCAGAGGGGCTGGAGCGACACCACCCTGGACGCCGTTCGCCAAGCCCTGCGCGCCTGTGGAAAGGCGCCCGGTCAGGTGCCGCCCGGCCGGATCTGACCGCGGCCGAGATCCGCTCCAGTCCCCCCAATCGGCCGGCCTACTGGCCGGCTGGTCGGTTCGGCGCCAGCACGGGTAGCACGAAAACCGTCGTTTGCCCGAAGCACGTTAGTCCAGGGCAAAAAACGCACCTCCACTTGACAGAAATGAAAAATGGGTTATATCTTTCAGACGGTAAGGGTCGACAGGTCGCTGGCGGAACCGGGCCCGTAAGTACGGGAACAGACGTAGAGAAAGTTTGCGTCGCGCTAGGGTCGCAGCGGGTTGTCTGAGTGGCAGTTTCGGGGGTTCACGGGGCGCGCGGTCGGCGCCGAGCGCGCCACGGCCCAGGGCCGCTGGCCCCCGTGGAAGCCTAGCCCTGACCCAGCGTTTCAGCGCAGGGCAGCGCGAAGTCTATCGCTCGACTAACTTGGGAGGATGCAACAATGTTGAGTCCGTTAAGTTTCATCGCAGGAACCCTGGCGATTGGCATGTTGCTTACTACGTTGCAAGTCCCTCAATGTCAGAGGCATCCTGGCCCGGCGAAGGAAGACGCCCGAGCCCAAGTGCAGCAGCAGACCGCGCCACAATCTGGTCAGGATGAACCGGCCCGAGGCCAAGAGCACAGGACGGCCGCTCCCAGCGTTCGCCAGAGCCGCGCCAGGGCCAAATTGCTGTCGCAGGTGTTGCCGCCGCGACTGGCCGAATTCGTCTTGCGCTACGGTGTTGATGAGATCGTAGGCTCGGGGCCCACGGAAAAGGACCTGGAAAATCCCAATCCGCTGGGCGTGCTGCGAACGCTTCGGCCACGCGCGTATTTTGTCGTTCGGGGGCCGGCTACCTTGGCACCTGAAGACACCGGCCGCGGAGAAAAAGCCGAACCCGCTACCGCATCACGTATCTCGGCAGTGGCAGCGACCCGGGTGGTCATGACGGATGGTTCACTGGTGGCGTTCGGTGACGAGGTAGGCGTCGCGAACGGAACCCGGATCAGCGATGGATTAGTCGTAAACGCCGGGGAATTAGCACTCCTGGTAAAGACTGCGGACGGATGCTACCGGGTGGGCCCGGGGGAAGCGGTGCTCGTAAGCGCCGAGTCGCCAGTGGCGCATCTATCGTCTGATGCGCTAGCAGCCTTAGCCAACGACGGATGCAGCGTGACCTGCGCGGCAGGTTACTATGCCTGCTGCAACGACAACTGGTGGACTGATACCTGCAAGTGCATCCCCGAGGGGCAGTCCGCCGACTGTGACAGCGGGGGACCAGGCGCAACCAGTTGCTCGATACTGCCCGAGCCGAAGGACTTCAACCCGGAGCCGCTTCCGTAACGATGAGTACCCGGTTTGCCCCTTTCGGCGGTGGCCCACTGCTTTCGGCCGGCTTCAGCCCAGGACGAACGCCAGGCGAACTGACGGCCGAGACGGTAACGGCCCCCGGTGGGCGGCTTCGCGTTCGGGTGGTGCGGAGCACCGAAGAAATCGCCAGCCTTTGCGGCGACGAGCGCAGGATTGTCTAGTGGGATGCCAGGGCTGAAGGCTGGACCCGGTATCTGAAAGCCGACGGCAAGCTGCTGACGCGACTCATCCCTTAGCAGACCGCGGGCGCCCAGATGGGAGCCCTGCTGAGACTGCCCGGACGGTGGGCCAGGACGGCCGAGTCACTCGGGTTCAAGCTGGCCCAGGAGACCAGCGGCTCGCTCGGACATCAAATCGTCGGGCGATTCTTACCGGTCGACTTTCTGGTTCAGCTCTTCCACGAAGTACCGGGCGGTGAGCGGCTCGTCGGTGGCGTGCTGGGTCAGCGCATTCCAGGGCATCAGGTTGCCGGGACCGAAGATCTTCTCACGCAGCCAGGCACCAACCTCTGGCCGGCCATAAAAGCTGCTGACGGTCGGGTTGCTCAGCCCCAGCACCTTGGTCGAAAGATGATGCCGGACCTGGGCCGCGAACAGCTCCCCCATCATGTAGCAGTGGTAGTACACCGGCGTGGTCAGGACATGCACTTTGGCGGCATAGTCCGGCCGGTTCACGTCGTCCGGCCAATTAAGTAGCTGGTAACGGCGCTTCAGTTTGTACCACAGCTCGCCGAGGTTCTGGTCGGGGTTGGAATACAGGCCGTACTCGAACCGCAGCATGACCTGCGACCAGCGGGCGAACAGCAGGCGTTCGGTCCGCAGAGTCTTGCCGGCCGCCTGCCCGACCCGTCCGGCCGAGGTTTGATCGACGCCCAGCACTCGCGTCAACCACTCGCCGTTCTTGGACATCGCCCCGAACATCTCGGCGATCCCCTCGGTGGTGATCCCGTGCGAGGCGGTATGCAGCAGGAACGGCACGTCTTGGCGGATGTACTTGTCGTACACCCCATGGCCCAGCTCGTGCAGCAGGGTGTCGGCCCAATAGGCGTTGGGCTTGAGGTTGGCCAGCACCCGAACGTCGCCGGCCCGGTCCAGGTCGGCACAGAAGGCGTGCGGGCACTTGCCGGGCTTCTCATACAGATCGCTGCGGGCCAGGATGTCCTCCACCGGCAGGCCCAGGCTGGCATAGTAGGTCTTACACAGTTCGACCACGTCGGCCTTGGCGAACAGCTCACTCAGGTCCAGTTCCGTCCCGGGCGGGGCCTCCTGGAAGAAAAGATCGCCGTAATGCCACGGCCGCAACTGGTCCACTGTGATCCGGAAACGTGCCGCCCGGGCGGCGTCGATCTCGCTCTTGAGCTCGGCAAACGGATCGCGGGTCAGGGCCTCTAACTCCGCGAAGAGATTGAAAAGCTCCTGTTCATCGATTTCCTGGAGCGTAAGGCTCATGGCGAAATAGTCGCGGAACCCAAGCTGCCGGGCCATCTGGTTGCGCAACCGCACCAGCTCGCGTAGCAGGGGATCCGCCTTGCGGCCGACCTCCATATAGGCCTTCCAGGCGGCCTCGGCCGTCGCCGAATCGGTGGTAGTAGCCAGAATCTCACGAACATCGTTTTCGGTCAGCGTCCGGTCGCCGACCTGGCTGCGATGGGTGTTGAAAAGCTGTTCGACGTCGCTTTCCAGGTTCACGATCTGCTTGCGCAACTGCGGGTCGGCCTGGCCGGCCAGGAAGGCCCGGTACATCACGTCCAACTCTCTTGCCAGAACCGGGTCGCGCACACTGCCCCGCTCCTTGAGAGCTTTGAGCTGCCCGAACACCTCGCGGTCGCTGTGAAGCTCGACCAGGGCCTGGTCGGCGGCTTTCTTGCGGGCGAAGGCCGCGTCAGTCCCGGTGATGTTCGCCTCCCACCAGGCCGCCTCGGACTTCAGGGTCAGTGGGCGGAACTTGGCCAGATAGGCGTCCCGCAGAGCGATGAACTCCTGCTCGGCGGCCGGACGCGTCTCCTGCCCGGCCACGCGACCCGAGCACGAAACGCAGATCAGCATGATCGTCAGGCCCCTTTCCATTGGCGTCACTCCTGGCTGAAACCGGCCCCGACCAGCCGTGCCAGCACCGTCGGCAAACCCGCAATGCGGCCGGCCAGGGACGGTCAACAGTATACCGCACCGACCCGCCCGCGTCCGGCTGGGAGTTCTGGCGCTCCAGCCGGTTGTGCAACGCGAGTGGCGGCCGGGTCGCCCCCTTCGGCCCGGCGGGCGCGGGGCGATTGGAAAGGTCCGCCCAATGGGGGAGAATAGCGGGATCATGCTGCGCATCGTCCCGGTTCGCGTTCTGATCATCGACGACGACCCGTCAGCCTGTCGCCGGCTGGGGGCCTGGCTGCGCGAGGCGGCCTACGACGTGGTCAGCTTCTGCGATCCGGCTGAGGGCCTGGCCCATGCCGGTCAGGCGCCCTGCCAGGTAGGACTGGTCGATCTGCGGCTTAGCCGGATGGACGGGGCGGTGGTGTTGGGGCAATTGCACCGTCTGGCCGCCGACATGCGCCTGATCGCCATGAGCGCCTTCCCGGAGGTGCCGCAGGTGATCGCGGCCATACGCGCCGGCGCTCGGGACCTGTTGGAGAAGCCGGTACAGCGTGAGCCGCTGCTGGAGGCGGTCGGGCGACAGTTGGCCGAGCTGGGGGTCGGCGTGAGGTCGGAGCAGGAGTTCAACCGCCGACTCGGGGCCCGCATCCGGCTGCTGCGGACGCAGGCCCGGCGGACGCTGGCCGACGTCGCATCCGAGTGCGACATCACCATGGTCCATCTTTCCCAGGTCGAGCTGGGCAAAAAGGCGCCTTCGGTATGGGTCCTGGCCCGCATCGCCGGCGCTCTCAAGACGCCGCTTGGGCGACTGCTGGACCAGATCTGAGCTGGCGGCGGGCAACATGTCGGCACACACACTGCTGGCCGTACCCATCATTTCCGCCGATCGGCCATTGCCAGAACAAGTCCGGATGGCCCGGGCCGCAGGCGCGGATCTGGTCGAGTTGCGGGTGGACTGCATCAACGATCTGCCTGCCGTGCGGCGGCTGCTCGATCAGCCCCACGAGCTGCCGATGATCCTCACGGTCCGCTCGCCCGACCAGGGCGGCCGGTGGACCGGCGACGAAGCCGGGCGGATCGGCCTGATTCTTCAACTCGCCCAGAGTCGGCCAGAATATGTCGATCTGGAGTATGCTGCCTGGCGGCGGTCAGCCGAGGTCCGCCGGAAGATCGCCACGGTCTGCCAGCTTTGCGGGCCGCGCGGCGATCGTGGGTTGGAGCGGGCTGCGGGCTGTTCCAAGAACCGACTCATCCTGTCACATCATGATCTGATCCGCACGCCGACTGACCTGGAGTCCTTATTCCAGGAGTTACTGGCCAGTCCGGCTCCGGTGGTGAAGCTGGCCTGCACCGCCGCGGACGCCACGGACGCGTGCCGGCTCATGTTGCATCTTCGGCGGCAGGCCGCGGCTAGAGACCTGATCGCACTGAGCATGGGCGAGGCGGGACTGGCAACTCGGGTCCTGGCCGGCAAGTTCGGCGCGTTTTTGACATTTGCCAGCCTGGAGGCCGGACAGGAATCGGCCCCCGGCCAACCCACGCTAGCTCAGTTGCACGAGCAATATCGGTGGCGCAGGATCGGCCCGCCGACCGGCGTGTACGGTGTTGTGGGGTGGCCCGTGACGCATTCGCAAAGCCCGGCCTTCCACAACGCGGCCCTTGAGGCCGCGGGCATTGATGCCATCTACCTGCCCCTTCCAGTCCAACCTGGTTACGACTCGCTCAGTGCTTTTCTGGATCTGGTGAGCTCTCAGGCTGACTTGGGCTTCCGCGGGCTGAGTGTTACGACGCCGCACAAGGAAAACGCCTTGCGCTGGCTGGAGACTCGCGGCTTACCGGTCGGCTCGCTGGCCCGGCAGTGCGCTGCGGTCAACACGCTTACCCGCCGGCCGGACGGCACCTGGGAGGGCGACAACACCGACGTCCATGGAGTCGACCTGGTCCTGCGAAAGGCATTGCAGTTGGCCGGTTCAGACCCGCGCCAACTACGGGTCGACTTGCTGGGCGCGGGTGGTGTGGCTCGGGCGGCGATCGTCGCGCTGCGTTCCTTCGGCTGCCAAATCTGCATCTACAACCGGTCGGAGGAGCGGGCTGCGCGTCTGGCGCAGGAGATGCGCTGCCAGTGGCGACCCTGGGCGCAGCGGCTGCACTATGCCGGAAACGTACTCATCAACTGTACTCCGGTCGGGATGTGGCCGGCCTGCGACCAGTCGCCTCTGCCGCCTGACGCTCTCCGCCCCGACACGTTGGTGTTCGACACGGTGTACAACCCGCCGCAGACCGCCCTGCTAACCGCGGCTGCCCAGCGTGGCTGCCGGACCATAGGCGGGAAAGCGATGTTTATCGGACAGGCCCGCCGACAGTTCGAGATTTGGCACGGTCGGCCGCCCGCGCCTGAGGCTTTCATCTCGACCGGTCCGGATTCCGGCCGACCAGGACCGGAAAAAACCTGTGTCGCGATCTGGAGAGCCGCGGACACTGCACCAATACCGTATCTGGGCTAAGCCCGGGACGGGGGGCGTCAGATAACCGGCCCGCGAATTCGGATCCGGTGACCGCGATGATTTTTTTGCCTGGGCCGCCAAAGTTTTGAATGGTGTAGTGGCCGCGTCCTTACGTGACTGCCCGAGGCGCGGCTGACCGGAAGTGACTTCGGGGGCCAAGCAGACGGCTTCCAGAGGGCAGCGTTTTCGGACTGTGCCTTGCCCATGTGGGCACGGGTGCCGGACCGGCAGGTCCGGTGCTGGTGGGCTGGGCCCGGGCTGTCCGGAGTGGAATGCGTTGGATCGGGCAACTTTCGCAGGGAGGCGTTAGCAGTAGACGGGTCGCTTCGGGCGGCCCCCTTAACTTGAAAGGAAGAGTCATGAACAAGCTGTTTTCTCGGGTTCGGGATTTCATGGTCAATGAGGATGGGCCGACCGCGACCGAGTACGCGGTCATGTTGGCTCTGATCATCGTTGCCTGCATCGCGGCCATCACGGCCCTCGGCAGCGCGCTGAAGGGCACCTTTGAGAACGTGACCAGCAACTTGCCGGACGGCAATCCGTCGTAATCACGCGGCGGCGGCGCAGCCGTCTAGGCGGAAGGCTATCGGGCGGCGGCACCGCGGCTCGCGGTGACCGCCGCTCGGCTTTCTCGCCTCGTCGGCGTGAACGTCCGATGAAAGAAAGGGCCACCGCTCCCGGCGCCGGGAGCGTGTGGTGGTTCATAGCCGCGTGGGGCCGCGAGGCGCGCAACGATTATGGGTCCGCTGGCCGACCATTACTGGCAGATCACGCTGGCCGTCCTGGTGCCCGGCACACTTTACGCTTCCTGGATCGACTTTTCGCAACGCCGGGTTCCAAACTGGCTGAATGCCACCCTGGCGGTTGCCGGGCTGCTCGTGCAGGGGCTGGCCTTCGGCTGGTACACGTCCGGATCCGGCGGGGTGTCGGGCGGCCTGGCATGGGGGTTGCTTGGGATGCTGGTCGGACTGGGGCTGCTGATAATCCCCTGGGCCATGCACGGCATGGGAGCCGGCGACGTCAAGCTCATGGCCGCCGTCGGATGCTGGCTGGGCCCCTGGCTGACCCTGCTGAGCTTCGCGGCCGGGGGAATCCTGGGCGGCCTGATCGCAATCGTCATGATCTACACAACCGGCCGGACCGTGCACGCGATCACCAACCTACAGATCATCATGACCAAGCTGCGCCGACTGGACACCGCTTTCGGCGAGTTCGGCGGCGCTCGGAGCTTCGGGGACAGCAGTCAGCTTCTTCCTTACGGAGTGCCGCTCACCATCGGCACCATCGGGGTCCTGTTGACCTACTACTTCGGAGGATGGCTGACATGAAAAGCAGGCTGACCAATCGACTCCGACGGGCAGCGGCGGCCGTGGAACTGGCGGTCGTCACTCCAATTCTGCTTACCATGTTGTTCGGAATCATCGAGTTCGGGTGGATCTTCACCGTTCGCCAAGCCCTGGTCACCGCGGCCCGGGAAGGCGCTCGGACCGCGGCTCTGCCGGGCTCGACCGAGGCCGAGGTGCTCGACCGGGTCGCGCAGTGCATGCAGCCGCTGGGGCTGACCACCTACCAGACCGAAGTGTCGCTGGACGACAACGGCGACCCGACCGGCGTGGTGTCGGTCTGGATTTCCTATGCCGACGTGACGCTGGTCGGCAACTACTTCGGCGGGACCAAGGGCGGAAACCTGTTCGCATCCTGCTCGATGAGAAAAGAAGGAATCGACTAGATGAGCATCAAAGCCCTGATACCGCTGGTGGCGGGCTTGGGCATCGGCGGCCTGGCCCTGGTGCTGGGAATCAACACCCTCAAGAGCGCCGCCGCCGCCGGCCGGCCGACCGCCAAGGTCCAGATCTGGGGCGCGAAAGAAGACATCCCCCGCGGGACCCAGCTCACCGAGGACCTATTGGTGGCCCTGGCCTACCCGGCCGACCTGGTCCCCAAGGGGGCTTTCAAGAAGCAGGAGGAGCTACTGGGCCGCGTGCCACGGGTCCTGGCGCCGGCCGGCCTGCCGATCCTGGAAAGCATGCTGACCGAGCCCGGCACCCAGCCGGGCATCATAGTCAAGCCCGGGTACCGGGCAGTGGCCGTGAAGATCGACCCCAGCTCGGGCGTCGATTATCACCTGGAGCCAGGCTGCTTCGTCGACGTGGTCGGCTCCTTCCGCGTCCGACGTCAGGGGCGGACTGAGACGGTAGCGCGAACCATCGTCGAGAACGCCGAGGTGGCCGCGGTCGGACAGCGACTCAGCCCGGCTACCGTAGCCGCCGGGGCGGGTGGCAACAGCACTGGCCAGCGCGGCCGCTCGACGACCTCCGGCCGAGGGGGAGGCGGCTCGTCCGGCTCAAACGAGCAGGTCCGGGCGGTGACTCTGTACGTCAAGCCGGAGCAGGTACCGACCTTGCTCTTGGCCGAGCAGCAGGGGCGGATCAAGTTGAGCCTGCGCGGCTACCAGGAAGACCAGTCGCGTGGCCCGGACCACTGGGTCAGCGAGGCCGAGTTGCTGGGGCAGGCGGCCGAACCGGACGGTCAGAAGGCAGTCGCCGAAGCCAGGCAGCGCCCGACAGAGGGGCCAGGCTCTGACGCCTCCTCGCCTTGGGGCTGGCTGAGCAAGCTGTTCGCGGCCCGGCCGACCGCTGCCGGCAGCGGCGCAGCCGAAGGCTCGGCCGACGCCGCAGCGCAGCTTTCCCGTTGGATTCTCCGGATTTACCGCGGCAACGAGGAGGAGGTAGTGGAGTTCGCCGGGGTCGACTCGCATGAACGAGTCGGGTGGACCCGATTGCCAACGAAAAGCTCGGCCGCCCATCTGACGGCGGGTCAGCCCTCGAATGGTTTCTCGCCGGCCAAAGACTCCGGCGCGTCCGGGCCAGCCGAGCTGGATCGTCGCTCAGGGGCCCCGTATCCGCAGGACGACAACGAGCCTGAGGAGTCTCCAGGATGAACCCACACGCCTGCATCGCCAGCCAGGCAGGCCCTAGGCCCGCCGAAAACCGCCGCCGCTCGCTGAGCGGCAGCACGCCGCCGGACCGCGCTGCTTGCCTTCGTCGCTTCGTCGCTGCGCTGCCTAGCAGCTTGGTCGGCAGCGGCCAATGGGTCCGGCTCCTGGCCGTGTGCGCAGCCCTGCTGAGCGAGCAATGGTGGGCGGGCCGGCAGTGCCAGGCGGGCGAGGGTCCGGCCGGGCAGTCGGTTGCCGACGCCACGCCGCTTCAGGTCACCGTGAGGGCGGCCCGGTCGTCGCCCCAGATGATCTCGGTCCCGCTCAACCAGGGTGTACTGGTGGACTTCAATCTGCCGGTGCGGGAAGTCCGGGTTGCCAACCCGGAAGTCGCGGACGTTACCGCCACCACCCCCAAGCAGATTCTGGTCAACGGAAAAAGCTTCGGGGCAACCCAGCTTCTGGTGACGGCCGAAGGCGGAGTGCAGCAGACCTTCACGGTGGCCGTAGACGTCGACCTGGAGCGGCTCCAGGCCAGCATCCGCACCCTGGTGCCGCGGGCCCAGGTTTCGGTCTCGGCCCTGCTGGATGCCATCGTGCTCAGCGGCACCGTCCCGGACGTTGAATCGGCCGAGCGCGTGATGCAGATCGCCTCGGTCTACTCGCCGCAGGTCATCAACCAGATGCGGGTGGCCGGCGTCTACCAGGTGCTGCTGCGCTGCACGGTCGCCGAGGTGAACCGGGCGGCGACCCGGCAATTGGGCTTCAACGGGTGGATGGCCGGCGACGATTTCAAGGACGCCTTCCTGGTCAGCCAACTGGGTGGAATCAACCCGGTCAACATCAGTGGGGCCAGCGGGTACAACGCCTCCGGCACCATCCCGTTCGGGACTGGCGAGATGAGCCTGGGTACTGCGGCAACCCTCAGCCTGGGCTTCCCGCGTGTCCAAATGCAGGTGTTTATTCAGGCCCTGCGCGAAAACGGATTGCTGCGGGTGCTGGCCGAGCCCAACTTGGTGACCGTCAGCGGCCAGGAGGCGAGCTTCCTGGCCGGCGGCGAGTTCCCCGTCCCGGTCCCCCAGGGCGGGCAGAACAATGCCATTACGATAGAGTTTCGCGAGTTCGGCGTGCGGCTGCGCTTCACGCCGACTGTCCTGAGCAATCAGCTCATCCGCCTGCACGTGACGCCCGAGGTGAGCGAGCCGGACTTCAGCACCGCGGTGCAGATCTCCGGCTTCGCGGTTCCCGGATTGGTGCAGCGGCGGGTCGATACGGTGGTGGAACTCGCCCCGGGCCAGACCTTCGCGATCGGCGGGCTGCTCAGCGAGCGGAGCCGGGCGTCGGCCAGCAAGGTCCCGGCCCTGGGCGATGTTCCGGTTCTGGGAGCTTTGTTCAGCTCGGTCTCCTACCAGCGGGAAGAAAGCGAGCTGGTGGTGCTGGTGACTCCCGAACTGGTCGCGCCTCTGAACCCGGGCCAGGTGGCTCACGTGCCCGGGGCCGACCACATCGCCCCCAACGACTGGGAACTGTTCGGCCTGGGGCAGATCGAGGGTCAGGCCGGCTCGCAGGGCGGTGTCCCACAGCCCTCCGAACAACGGTGCCGGAACCGGTCGCAGACCGACGAGGTGCCCGGCGGGAAAGCTGCTG
>Ga0185342_1001008_pt1 | contig 12609 bp, 9 predicted proteins | sample ConPoolayeEmetaG_FD_128045 | JGI IMG/M metagenome (GOLD analysis project Ga0185342, IMG submission 128045) | Hot spring microbial mat communities from California, USA to study Microbial Dark Matter (Phase II) - Cone Pool mat layer E metaG... ...
CTGAATAATTCATTACTTTGTAAAAAATTTGAATTAATTAAGCACAAAATCTTCTAAGTTTTTAAATTTTTAGTCAATTATTAAGCAAGAACTAATTATTAAATTTATATATAAAGATTTATATATAAAGCATTTGCGCCTGCAAAACAATTTTTTGAATATTTATCTAATTTGCTTAAAGCTAAATTTACAGTTTGGTTATCAGCCCCAGATTTTATTAATGATTCCTTGATTTTATTTATATTAAAACTTTCTTTAGAACCGTCACTTTTAACAACTAATGTTTCCAATAGGATAACCCCTTTAACAACATCTTTAAAAATCTCTTTAATAATGTCTTTAATAATGTCTTTAATAAAATTAATTTAATAACAATTAATTATAAGTTTCTAAATTTATTACCTATTTATAGCTTATTTGTTTATTGCTTTTAGCTTATTAGTATTTTTATTTTTTTTTAATACCATATAAAAAACCACCCTTATGAGAACCAAGAGAATGAGTACTGACAAACGCATTAGGATCAATATCAAGTACTATTCTACTTAATTTTGACAAGTTTTCCTGTCTGCATACGATATTTATAATATTTACATTTCCATCTTTTCCTACTCCTTTATAACATGTGGCTCCAAAACCGCTATCTCTTAGGTTATTTGCAATGATTTCGCTATCTTTTTTTGAAATAATATTTACACTTATTAAATCTTTTGAAAGCTTATCAGATATAGTCATTCCAACAATTGTTCCTATAGCAAAACCAGCGCCATACGCAAATATTCCAAAAATATTTTGATTTATATTCTGAATTACACGAGCGGCTACAAAAATAAAAATTGTAACTTCCAAAAATCCTACAAGAGCTGCAAAAATCTTTTTCCTTCTAACTATAAAATTAATTCTAATTGTTCCAAGACTGACATCCGCAATTCTTCCAAAAAAAACTGCTAATGACCATAATAAAATTTCTGTTTCAGACATTTCTTTATGTACTAACCTAAAGTTATAAAGTTATTAAATTTATAAGTAAATATTTAAAATAAATTATACTTTTTAATTTTAAAATTTAACATTATTTATTAGTTTATTTACAAAATTATTAATAAAAAAGATTTATCATAAATATAATTCTTAAATTTTCAAAAAACCTAAATTATTTTATTGCTCTAAGCCTATTTTCTTCTGGTAAAATATTTCCAAAATCATCTACTGCTACATTTGCTCCATTAATAAACATCGTTTTAATTTTTCCACATGCACAATTTACACCCACTAAATGAGGCGCATCTAAAATTCCTTTACGAATAGCTTTAGCAATAATTATTGGTTCAATTAATGGATCATCATATTTTAATAATTTTCTTTCTTTATTCTCTAAATCTTTATAAACAGATTTTACTTTATTAATAATTAGTTCCGCCTCTTTTATTAAAATTTCTTTTCTTTTAATTACGTTTTTATCAATTTTCATATCAGGTACACCGTTTAAGTGATTTTCAATTACTTTATTTACTATATTGCAGCTTTCAATTATATCTTCGGGCTTTGCTGCATAACTTGATTCACAATAAGCAACAACATGAACAATATCAGGATTTAACTGCATCTGTAGAAGAGTGGATGAAGCAAGCTGACCTTTTGCTTGATTAAAATCCTTTGGCATGCTGTAAAGTCCAGTTCTAACCTGCCTTAAAGTTTTAAAGCTTACATCTTGTAAGCCCTCAATAAGTTCTATTTTAGCAAGCATTTTAGCTAAATCCATAGTAAACGATGTTTCAGGTGGAGTGTTAAACATGTATTGAGCAATATATGCCGAAACACCAAGCTTTTTTGCATTGTATGCTGCTAAAAAAGCTGCAGCAACAGCAACAGAATCTGGTGCATATCTTAAACTCCAATGATGTGATTCGTTTACCTCTACAGGAATATTTCTATCTGCATGCCATTTTATAACCTGCTGATTTTCATCAATAGCCTCTTCAAGTTTTCTTTTACTTCTATTATCAATTTCATTATACCAGCAAAGAGGAACAGCACACCAAGCATTGTTAATTGTTTTTAACAAAACTTCCGCAAATTTTAATATATTATTTGTACCAGAATAGCATCTCATTAAAGGCCAATTTCCTCTTCTAGTTGCTTTAAAAAGATTAATTAAATCTTCTTCAGACCTAATTGGCACTCCTCCTGCGCCATCCTGTAGTTTATCCATTTTTTCTTGCTCAAAAAAATATTCCTGAGCATTCTGGTCTGGACCAAGGGAGACTACATCAACTAAACCTGAATCTGAAATAATTTCAATACCTTTTATAGTTTCTAAAACAGTTGGCCTTCCAAAATGATGTCTTAAAATTGGGTAAGGTTTTTTAAACTTTATTCTTTCTAATAAATTTTGAGGAGGAATTTTTTCTTTTAAACTTTCTATTTTTTTCCCATATAAATAATCTTTTATTTGTTCTAAACTTTCACCACCAGTAAAAACAATATTAAAACTGCTTAAAAGCCCTGCAGTTTTTAAAGCATCTGAGACTGATTCTGTTGTTCCTAGTATAAATTCTTTGTCTTTATATACATCTATAATTTCATTTTTAATATCTTTAAACAACATTACTGCGCTTTCTGGACTTAGCCTGTAGCTTAATCCAATAATATCAGGGTTAAAATTATTAATAGATTTTTTTAAATCATCTGGGCTAACTGCGCAACCTGCATAATAAGTTTCATAACCTAAATTTTTAGCAATGTTTAAAAAATTAATAATACCTGCCACATGTACACAGCTTCCAACAGCGCATGCTAAAAGTTTTTTCAATTTAAAATCCTTTTACTTTTTAATAAATTTCTAGTTAAAAATTATTAGGATAACCATTAATAAAAACATTTCTTATTTGATCTAACGATAAATTTTCAAGTCCAAGTCTTGTTAAATTTCTTCCTGACTTTCTAAAGTCAGTTTTAAAAATAACGTTTGCTAGTTCTATTAAAGAATCTATTGCCTTTGTACTTACCCCAAATAAGCGGCCAAATTCAGATATGGGAACCAAACTCATTGGAACATCCTCTTTTATATATCTTGTATTTATTGTTTTTGGCGCCATAATCCCATAATAACCTGGGTTGCTGTGAATCCCATCAAATAAGTTATCCTCAACAACATTGTATGCCATAGTAAGCCAATCAAGAGCACTTAAAACATTTTTACACCTTAAAGTATAGGCTACTTCAACTCGTTCTTTATCTACTGCCTCCAACACCTTAGCAACTGCATTTGTTACACCTTCAATATAAAACTGAAAATTACCCATGGTAGACTCTATCCTGCTTGCATTTAAGAGTGTAATTGCAGGATGAAATACAGCACCAATATTGTTAAAACTAGTTTCTATTACACTTGTTGCAGATATAAATTCAGGGTATGCCTTATTAATAATGTCTAAAATTTTTTCAGTTTTTATTGCTGGTATTGCCCCAACAGGAATTGCCTGTTTTATTCTAAAAATTTTCACTGAAGCTGGGCCCATTCCTCTTGATGCATATATAAAAGTTTGAGCTTCAGCAACTGTTACATCATTTTTATTTCCTCTCTCTCTTAAAATATTTATAAATTCAAGTGCGCCACAGGTTCTGCCTGGATTAAGCAAAACTATTTGTCCATCTTTTAAATAGGGAGCACATCTTTCAGCAATAGATGCATGAGCAAAAGCAGGTACAGCAACTAATATTACGTCGGAGCCTTCTATTGCGTCACTTATATTATCAGTTGCAAGTTCAATTTTCCCAAAACCACTTACTTCACCCTCTACTTCAATCCCTTTCATTTTTATTATTGGTAAAATTTTGGCTAAAGTCCTATTGTAAAGTTTTACAGAAAAACCTTTTAATGCAAGATGAGCTGCCATGGCTTTTCCGCCATGCCCTGCTCCAATAACTGCAAATTTCGGCTTAATGGTTTTAAAACTAGTTTTATTTTTATTTAATTTAATTTCTTCTTGATTATTATCACTTAACAATTAAACACCTGCCTTTAAAACGCCTACCTTTACTTTTTACTTCTTACTTTTCTAAATTATCTTAGCAATTAAATTATCTTAGTAATGAATTTAATTTAATAACTATCTTATAAAATATATTATTTTCCTAAATATGTAAACTTTTTAAATATTAAAACTTTTGCTAATACATTACGTCTTTTATAAAAACTCTTAAATCTAAAAAGGATTTAAGAGATAATTATTTAACTTTATTATTTAACCTTGATTAAAATTATTTAGCTAAATTCAGCTAAAAATAAATTAGATAAAGCTTATTTTAAATTAAATTAAATTTTACACTTATTTTACACTAAATGGCCTTTTTTGGCTTTACTTAAAAATGTTTATCTGTAATAATCCAAAGTTAAACTTAAAATTAAACTTAAAATAAAAAAATTGGAGAAAACAAAAAATGAAAAATGAAAAAAATATTGAAAATAACTATAAAAAAGATTCCTTAAATATACTTTTAATCTATCCAAAATATACTAAAACCTTTTGGAGTTTTGACAACATTTTAGGAATTTTAGGCAAAAAAGCCTCTTTCCCTCCTTTAGGTCTTTTAACAATATCTTCAATGCTTCCAAAAAGCTGGAATAAAAAACTAGTTGATGTAAATGTCGATAACTTAAACGATTCTGATATAAAATGGGCAGACTTTGTTTTTATTAGTGCAATGATTGTTCAAAAAGATTCTACAGTTCAAATAATCGAAAGGGTTAAAAAATTCGGCAAACCTATTGCTGGCGGCGGGCCTCTATTTACAACTGGTTGGGAATCCTTACCTAAAGTAGAGCATTTATTTATTGGAGAGGCAGAAGATACAATTAAAGAATTTATTGATGATTTTAATAATAATAGTTTAAAACCATGTTATCAAAGCAGCAAATTCCCTGATATTTCAAATGTTCCTGTTCCAGACTGGAATTTAATAAACATTTTTAGATATCATTCCATGTGTATACAATACTCTAGAGGCTGTCCTTTTAATTGTGAATTCTGCGATGTGGTTGTTTTAAATGGAAGAAACCCAAGAACAAAATCAACAAAACAGGTTATATTAGAATTAGAAACACTTTATAAAGCAGGCTGGAGAGGTGGAATCTTTTTTGTTGATGATAATTTAATAGGAAATAAGAGTAAGTTAAAAAATGAGATTCTACCTGCTATTATTTCATGGCAGCAGGAAAAAAGGTATCCTTTTTCTTTTAACACTCAAGTTTCAATTAACTTAGCAGATGATGAAAATCTTATAAACTTACTGGTAAATGCTGGCTTTACAACTGTTTTTGTTGGAATAGAAACACCTGATGAAGCTGGCCTTGAAGAATGCAACAAATATCACAACACAAATAGAGATCTGGTTTCATCGGTTAAAAAACTGCAGAATGCTGGCTTAGAAGTGCAAGGTGGTTTCATTGTTGGATTTGACAGTGATACACCTTCAATATTTCAGCGTCAAATTGAATTTATACAAAAAAGTGGAATTGTTACAGCAATGGTTGGACTTCTTTCAGCGCTTCCAAAAACTAGACTTTATAAAAGACTATTTGAAAGTAAAAGAATAATTAGTGAAGCTTCTGGTAATAATACTGCAGTATCGACATTGAATTTTATTCCTAAAATGGACCCTAAAGTTCTTTTTAATGGGTACAGAAAGATATTAGAAACTATTTATAATCCAAAAGACTATTATGAGAGAATAAAAACTTTCTTAATGGAATTTAAACCACCAAAAATTAGATTTAAAACCATAAGGATTAAAAAATTCCATATAAAAGCACTATTTAGCTCAATTTGGCTGCTTGGCATAAAAGGCAGAGGAAGAAGACATTTTTGGAAGCTTCTTCTATGGGTTGCAATTAGATACCCTGGATTGTTTCCATATGCAATTGGCTACTCACTTGCAGGAATACATTTTAGAAATGTTTTAAGCTAATTTGAAGCTAATTAAAACTAACCAAGACTAAAAAACTAATTAAGTTAATAAAAATTAATTAAAGCTAGCTAAAAACCAAATTAAATTAAAAATGTTTTTAGTTAATTAAAGTTAACTAAAGGTAATAAAAATTAACAAATAACTAACTAACTAACTAACTATAACTGACGCTTCCTCATCAAAAGGATTTATTCTGGAAACCAATGAATATAAGTATGGGTAATTGTTTTTTAGGTGTTTAATATACTTTAACCACTCAACAATAATTAAAACATAAGCTCTTTTAATATCTCCAGAAATGTGTTCATAATCTGAATCAGGATTAGAATGCAAGTCCTTTCTGTATTCTAACTCTTCGGTAAGATGAAAAACTGCCCATAAAAGTTCTGTAAATTTCTCATGCTCGAGCAAATTAGGATTTTCTAAAAGCCTTAATAAAAATGGTCTTTTACTAACCAAAAATGATTTTAATTCATCTAGGTTTCCAATTTTGCAATTAACTGAATATTTGAATTTATAAATCGCATTTTCAATTCTTGATAAATCTTTCTCAGTCCATTTCTGAATTGAAGATAATTCTTTTTTAATATTGTCAGCATTTAAATCAAAACATGAAAAGTAATACATAAGCCTTAGCCCAACCTCGCTAAAAAACGCGCCAATAACCATATTTAATTTTTCAATCATTGTCTGTTTTTCTCTGGCGGAAAGAACCCTATCAATAATTAAAGTTACAAGTAAAACTTCTACTGGAGTAAAAGCAATATCACCAAGTAGATAAATAAATATGTGTCTTGTATCTTTAAAAATTAAAAAATGAAAAAAATATATTAGAGCAGAAGTTAAAATTAACAAAAATCCTAAAATAATCTGCCATTTAATTTTCTTAAAAACTTTATTTTTCATAAATAAACTCCAATTCTAAAATTTAATTTATCATTCTTATGCCTTTATTTAAACCAAGTAAAGTATATTAAAAATTCATTCGAAAATTTTATATGTAGTATCTAAATTCTGTTGATAAAAAATAAATTAAAATAACTCAAACTTGTCCTAAATTTTTTTTATTGCTATATATCACTCGTATAATAAGATAAATAAATTTTATATTCTTTAATTTTATAGTATAAATCTATAAAATAATATAACATATAATTACTTATAGCAAAATTTACAGTAAAATAATTACTTTCATTAAAAAGAATTATAATAATAAAAAATACAATATTAAAATACTATAAACTACTTTAAATAAATTATCTTAATTTAAGTTAATTATTTTAATTAAATATTTTATCTAGATAACATATGGAAATAGAAAAGTTTGAAGAACTAATAGAAGATGTTCTAAAAAACGTCCCTGAGAAGTTTAAGAATAAGCTTGAAAACTTAAGCATTGAAATTGACCAATACAATATTTTACCTTCAGAAGTAATAAATAAAAAACCTGAAAATAAAATAATACTTGCACTTTATCACGGTGTTCCACTTACTAAAAGAAGTCAAGGAAAACCATTATTTCCTGATAAAATTACAATCTATAAAAAAGCTCTAGAATCTATTTCAAATTCAGAACAAGATCTTATAAAAAATACAAAAAAAGCAGTCCTGCATGAATTAGGTCATTACTTTGGCCTTAATGAAAAAACTCTAAAAGAATTAGGATACTAATATTAATTAAAAGTATTTTAATAAAATTATTGATAAAAAATATTCTTAAAAAATGTTAATTAAAAAGGTTTTCTAAAATATGTTTTCTAAAATATTATATAAAAATATTAATTATATCCTTATACTCTAAATATCTCTCAAATACTTGAAAATAATTAAATAATTAATTATAATTGGTAAAAAAATTTTTCACTTTAAGTGAAATATAATTTTACAAAAATTAATTAAAAATATTGGTATTTTTTAAAAAAATTGTTATAATGAGTTTAAATTATAAACTAAGTATGAAAGGAAGATAGATATGGCTGATTATGATAATTTTTCAAATATGCCTGATGATAAACCTGAAGTAAAATTTAAAATACCTCAGGAATTACCTTTGCTTGCGCTTAAAAATAGCGTAGTTTTTCCATTTCTTTCTACTCCATTAATAGTAGGAAGAAAAAAATCTGTTGAAGCTATTAATAGCGCTTCAAAAGAGCATAAAATAATTGTTGTTGTTGCTCAAAAAATTGAAGGAAAAGAAATAATTGATAAAGATGACCTTTATGAAGTTGGAACAGCCTGTGCAATAAAACAAGTAGTAAATGTTGCTAGTGATGAAATAAAATGCCTGGTGGAAGGAATATGCAGGGTAAGAATTAAATATTTTACTCAAACAGAACCATACTTTAGAGTTTTTACTGAAGTTCTGGAAGACGAACCTTATGTTGTAAATGAAGAAATTGAAAACCTTAACACAACCATAAGGGTTCAAGTTGAAAAATTTATTCAGCTTGGCATACCACTTCCAACAACTTTTGTAGTGGCTGCTACTAACATATCAAAACCAGAAGTACAAGCAGATTTGTTTGCTTCATATCTGCTTTCTGATACAAGCCAAAAACAGGCTATCTTAGAGGAAACAAATATTGAAAAGAGATTAAAAAAATTAACTGAATTTCTTTCTGAAGAGCTTAGGAAGTTCGAAATTCAGTCTCAAATTAGAGATAAAGTACAAAAAGAAGTTGGTAAAACTCAAAGGGAGTATTATTTAAGACAGCAGTTAAAAGCAATTAAAGAAGAGCTTGGAGAGTCTGACGAGTCTTTTGAAATGATCAATGAGCTTGAAAAGAAACTGGAAAAAAAGAAAATGCCTAAAGAAGCTTATGAAAAGGTAAAAAAAGAAATAAAAAGACTTGAAAGCATGAATAGCATGTCTCCAGAATATTCATATATAAGAACTTATATAGACTGGATGCTGGAAGTTCCATGGTCTGAAAAAACTAAAGATTTTTTAGATATTAAAAAGGCAAAAAAAATTCTTGATGGGGACCATTATGATTTAGAAAAAGTAAAAGAGCATATACTAGATTATCTTGCTGTAAGGAAATTAAAAGGTAAATCTACCAAAGGACCCATACTTTGCTTTGTTGGACCTCCAGGTGTAGGTAAAACTTCACTTGGTCAATCTATAGCAAAAGCTATGGGTAGAAAATTTATTAGGATGTCAATTGGCGGCATAAGAGATGAAGCTGAAATAAGGGGCCATAGAAGAACATATGTTGGCGCCCTTCCTGGAAGGATAATTCAAGGGCTGGCTCAAGTAAAAACAAGTAACCCTGTATTTATGCTGGATGAAATTGATAAAGTTGGCGCAGATTTCAGAGGCGACCCTTCTTCTGCTTTGCTTGAAGTTTTAGATCCAGAGCAGAATAATTCATTTAGAGATCATTATCTTGAAGTGCCTTATGATTTATCAAACGTAATGTTTATTACAACAGCAAATATTCTGGATACCATTCATCCTGCTCTTAGAGATAGAATGGAAATCATAGAAATTCCGGGGTACAGTTCTGAAGAAAAAATACATATTGCTGAAAAGTTCTTAATTCCTAAACAAATGGAAGAACAAGGTATAAAAAAATACAATATACAGTTTTCTAAGGATGCAATCTTGTTACTAATTGAAGAGTACACAAGAGAAGCAGGTGTTCGTAATTTAGAGCGTGAAATAGGAAATATTTTCAAGAAAATAGCAAGGGAAATCTTAGAAGGCAAAAAATATCCAAAAATAATTACAAAAAATAAAATTAGAGAATACCTTGGAGTTCCAAAAATTCACCCAAGCGAAATTGAGGATAAAAACAGAGTTGGCGTTGCAACAGGACTTGCCTATACTCCAGTTGGTGGTGATATAATATTAATAGAATCAACCCATTATAAAGGAAACGGCAATCTTATACTTACTGGTAGCCTTGGTGAAGTAATGAAAGAGTCAGCCAAAGCTGCAATTAGTTATGTTCATTCCAAAGCTAGTGAATTTGGTATAAATGAGAATATATTTAGTAAAACTGATATACATGTTCACGTTCCTGCAGGTGCTATCCCTAAAGATGGCCCATCTGCAGGTGTAGCAATTACAACATCGTTAGTTTCAGCATTCACTGGCATACCTGTGCTTAGAGATGTTGGAATGACTGGTGAAATAACACTAAGAGGTAGAGTTTTACCTATAGGCGGGTTGAAAGAAAAGCTGCTTGCAGCAAAGAGAGCAGGACTTAAAAAAGTTATCTTACCTGCAAAAAATAAAAAAGATCTTGAAGAAGTGCCACAAAGTATTTTAAAAGGTCTAAATCTTGTATTTGTTGAAAACATTGATGAAGTAATAAAAAATGCACTTGAAAAAGATCCTTCAGTTTATAAAAAAGAAAAAGAATCTAAGGCTGGAAAAGAAGAAAAAAGCATTGCACATTTTAGTGCATAATACATTAAAATAGTGCATAATACATTAAAAAGATTATTTTAAGAAGTAATTATTACTTTTGTTAATAAAAGTTATAAAAAGTTAATAAAAGTTAATAAAAGTAAAAATAGCCTAACCTATATAAAACATATATGAAAACATATATGAGTGCATGAAAAAGGCTCTACTTTAAACATAAGCTAGCTTTTAAATTTAAATAAGCTAGCTTATGTTTTTTTTCTAACTTATGTTTTTAAGGATTAATTAATGCTTAAAATGCCTTTTTCCAGTAAAAAGCATAGGTATTTTTAATTTATTACACAGGCTTATTACTTCTGAATCTTTAACTGAACCACCAGGCTGTATAATAGCAGTTATCCCTGCATTTATTGCTATTTCAACTGCATCACTAAATGGAAAAAATGCATCAGATGCAAGCACTGAGCCTTGTGCGCGTTTACCTGCCTTTTCTATAGCAATTTTAGTTGCATCTAATCTGCTCATCTGGCCTGCACCTATTCCAACAGTAGCTTTACCTGAAGCAAGAACTATTGCATTTGATTTAACATTTTTTACCACTTGCCAAGCAAAAAGCAAATCATCTAAACTTGATCTAGTAGGCTTTTGTTCTGTAACAATTTGAAAAGTTATTGATTTTATCGTTGATTCATCAGGCTCTTGGACAACAATGCCGCCATCTACACTTTTAATATCATAAAATTTTGGAACAAAATTTTCAGATTCGAGCTCTTTTAAAAAAGAATCAAGGTTAAAATTGATTTTTAGTATTCTTAAATTTTCTTTTTCTTTTAAAATTTCTAAAGCCTCTGATTCAAAATCAGGAGCTATTAATACTTCAACAAATTTATCTTTCATAAATCTTGCAGCATCTGAAGTCCATTTATAATTACAAGCAACAATTCCTCCAAAAGCAGAAAGCGGGTCACAAAAATGGGCATTATGATAAGCCTCTGTTACAGTTGTAGCTGTTGCTACTCCACAAGGATTATTGTGTTTAATTATTGCAACACAAGGAGTTTCAAACTCTTTAACTATTGAAAATGCAGCATTTGCATCTAAAATATTATTATATGAAAGTTCTTTACCTTGCAATTTTGTGCTATTTGCAAAACAATCATATGGCGCATCTATAAATTTATAATACGAAGCTTTTTGATGGGGATTCTCCCCGTATCTTAAATCTTGGATTTTTTCAAATATTAAATTTAGATTTTTATTAAAATTTTTATCAGAATCTAAAAAACTATTAACACTACTATTAATACTACTATTAATGCCGTTAATATAAGTACTCTCATCTTTTGTGCAGTCAATTTTTAAGTAAGGTCTAACAAATATTTTTGTTTTTATTTTTTTATCTTTTTCAATCTGCAAATTCATCTCTGACAGCCTGTTAATCATATAATTAAATATATGACTGTCATACTCACAAGTATGCTGAAAAGCTTTCACACTTAAAGCAAAACACGTCTCTTGGCTTAAGGCTCCATTATTATTCTTCAGTTCTTCTGCAATAGGCGCGTAATCTTCAGGGTCAACTATAACAGCTACACTTTTGTGGTTTTTTGCTGCACTCCTTATCATTGTAGGCCCACCAATATCAATATTTTCTATAGCTTCTTCCAAAGTAACACCAGGCTTTATAACTGTTTCTTTGAAAGGATATAAGTTTACAACTACCATATCAATTAATTTTATATTAGCCTCTTCTACTTGCCTTAAGTGGCTTTCTTTGCTTCTATCAGCTAATATTGCCCCATGAACAAAAGGATGAAGGGTTTTAAGCCTTCCATCAAGCATTTCAGGAAATCCTGTCAGCTGTTCTATTTTAATTGCATTTATTTTAGCGGCATTTAGTTGATTATACGTTCCACCAGTTGATATTATTTCCACTCCCAAGTCCTGTAAAACTTCAGCAAACTTTACTATTCCTATTTTGTTTGAAACACTAATTAAAGCTCTTTTTATTTTTACTTGCACCTTTTAATCTCCTTTTAAATTTTAATCTCCTCTTAAAATAATTAATAAGTAAATGCTAAACATTAATTGACAAATATCAATAGATAGTAGACTCAAATATATCAACACATCGTAGACTTTATAGCTTAGCTGAGTTTACAGTATCAAAATGCTACTATATAAATGAGATTGAAATTTATTAAATTTATAATAATTTTTTTTAATGGTCTACGATGTAATGTTACATTAATAACTCTAAAAAG
>Ga0185342_1001012_pt1 | contig 12591 bp, 7 predicted proteins | sample ConPoolayeEmetaG_FD_128045 | JGI IMG/M metagenome (GOLD analysis project Ga0185342, IMG submission 128045) | Hot spring microbial mat communities from California, USA to study Microbial Dark Matter (Phase II) - Cone Pool mat layer E metaG... ...
GGGGGTAGGCGAGTAAGGGGGAAATTAAAAATACATTAAGCTCCCCCTAGTCGATACAAAAGATTTTTAAGTGCTTACTTTCAACTCTTAGCGATGGATGTATTCTGCCTGCCTGTTATCGTAGCGATTTCAATTTTTGTGATTGCACTCGGGTTCATGCTCGCAGGAATTTTAAACAATCCGCAGTTCAGTGCGAAGGTAAAGGAGGAGATGAGGGCAACGATAACAGGAATTCTGCTACTCATAGTAGTTGTTGGAATAGTTACATCAATAAATGCGTTCATAGAAACCTACACTGGCTATAAAGATGCCGGCGCTCTCTCAGCTTCTGTGCTTGAAAAATTTGAGGAGAAAGTTAAATTTTTGTTTGTTGAATATTCCGCGGTTCTTACAAGGATAGGTCAGTATGCCGGCCTAAGCTATAATGTCGCCTTCCCTATTGCAGTCTATCAGCTAAATTTTGGCGAAGCGCCTTTCAGCGGGCTTGGTTCTGTTTCCTCTTCTATTCATGGAATAGGAAATGTTCTTTCAACATTCTATTTTGCTTTGATTTCTTTGAAAGTTCTACTCCCGTTCACAGCATGGATAGCAAAGGACTACCTCCTGCCAGTTGCTTTCGCATTTAGATTGATGCCCGGAACAAGAAAAATAGGCGCAACCCTCATTGCGCTGGCTCTTTCCGCCGCCATAGTTCTGCCGGCAGCAGTTGTTGTGGTTGGAGATTTTTTAGATGCTGCGGTTTCCATGCCCCATTATACTCTCGTTGAGGAAAAGCCCATGCATTTAAGAATACACGACCCGATGAGAATGGGTGGGATCCAACTCATTGTCTGCTCCCCCGCATTCCAAGCAATAGTCCAGCCAAAAGATCAAGTTTATGACTGGATAATCTGCATTCCACTTTCTTTGGTGGGTGTCCCCTACAATGCCTGCGAGGTGTGGGTCGATATTGCGTACAGCTATGTGTTTGTTGCAGCTGCGGTACTGCAATTTAGTGCGATACTCAATTTTATTTTTATGGATACGCTTGCAGAGGTTTTTAATCCACTCATGGATGTTTTCATTCAAGCAGTTGTTGAACTGTCCACAACACTTTCCATATTCTTCATTTCAATTACTCTCATAGTGGTAAGTGCCTACCGATCCATTTCAATCGCGCTTGGAGGAGAATTCTTCATGTATGGGTTTTCGAGGTTCACGTGATAGCATGATAAAAAGAATGATCCTATTGGTTTCGCTGTTTTCCCTTCTGTTTGCGCAGAATGTATGCGACCCCACAACAGGAATAGATGCTTTCTGGTGGGAGGCGCTCACAATCCTTGTTGGCGTTTCAGCACTCCTCATCGCAATAGTTTATATAATAGGCTCTGCCTTCCATTTCCCAAACTATCTCGTGCTTGCAAAGGAGGAGCTTTTCCACCTCATAATAACTGTTTTCATAGTTCTGCTCATGCAGGGAATATTCGTTGGAAGTTGCGCTATTTTTTCCTCCTACCTCTCAGCGTACGCTGGCGTTGAAAACCCAATAGATTATTCAAAAAACTTTTTTTCAAAAATGCAGAACGAGCTCCAGAATACGATAGGAACTTTGTACAGAGATTATTTTGAGCACCGCATCCAGTCCTCTGTTTACATGGGAAGATACGACTTCGGCGGCAGCGGAGTGCTTTTGTACACAAACTACTGGAGGGAGATTGTTGCTTCGCAGATCGAAATTCTCATAAACCTTCTCTCCTTGCTCCTGCTTTCAGCAAAAATGCAGGGAATAATGTTCGAGCTGGCTGTTGATGTTATTGTTCCATGGAGCGTACCTTTTGCGGTCATAGCGCGCCTCATTCCGCAGGCAAGGGAGGCCGGCAACATCCTTCTTGCAATAATTTTTTCCTTCTACATCCTCCTTCCATTCTCCTATTCTATTTTCGCAGCGAGCTACGATAAGATCTCAATTCCCTGCTCCTCTGAAGTTGCCCAAGACCCGTTTTTTGGCGGCTGTGAGGCAAACGGATTTATCGCATTCGCAAAGTTCTTTCCCTACACAATACTTTTCCCGAATATAGCGCTTGCAATTGTCATAAGCTCGATAGACGCGATAAGAAGGGCGCTCTCTTTCGGTGGTGTGCCATGAGAAAGCTATTTATTTTATTGCTGCTGGCTGCTTTGCTTTTTGCCCAGCCACCCCAGCCACCAACATATACAGAAGCTTTTGAGAAGCTTCCTCAAACAACCTTTGTTTCTACGGTTCTTTCCAACTGGCAGCTAGTTGCAATTACCCTCCTCCTCATCTCACTTATGGTTGCGGTATTCGCGACCGTTGGTGGAAAGGCGTTTGGATTATCCGCGCTTGAGGCATGGGGGAAGAGCGAGCTTGGCGAGATATTTATAAACGCGCTCATAATCATTTTCATCCTCGCCTTCCTGGGCTTCCTGGATTCTCTTGCGTCCCAGATAATTCCATGCGTGCAGGGAAACTGCATTGCTCAAAGCGCTTCTGAATATTTGGGTGATTATCTAAAGGAAGTAAGAAATGTTGCTAAGGACATTTACTCTGATGCGATAGGAAACGGAAAAATTTCCTCGCTCTCGTTTGGTTTCGGCTCTGATACCTTCTTGACAATGCAGCTTCCAGCAGAGCTTTATTACTACGTCAGTTCTAGACCAAATGCCGGCCTTGCGGTCTACCTTACGCGCGACCAGGTTTTGATGGACTATTTAAGCTCTGCCTATGCCCTTCTTTTGGCCCAAAAATTCTTCTTAGATAACGTTGCGTTTGTCCTTGGGCCTGTTTTCATTCTCACAGGGGTCATCCTCCGCTCGTTCTTCCTCACAAGAAGATGGGGCGGAACGCTTATTGCTGTTGGTTTTGGAGCGATGGTTGTTTTTCCCGGCATGTTTCTCCTCACGTTTGCGACAACAGAAAACAAATTTTCCACTGATGTTGCGTATGATTTCGGCGAGCAGTGTCCTATTGAATGCAGGATGCTTACTCCCGTTGCGTACAATTTAACAGACGGAATTTCCTATGCTGAACTCATAGCTATTGCCCGCGAAAAGGGGTGGACGAATGAGCAGTTAGAAGGAATATACAATGGAAGCATAGAAAAGTTGGATGGCTTATCCTCCTGCAACTATCCGCCAGTCTGCCCATCCTCCTGCAGAGTTCTTCCCTATCCGATTGAGAATTCATTTTGCGCCGATGCACAGAAAAACTGCTCTGAGATTTTGGGCGAAAGGGAAAAATGTTTTGTGAACAGGATTGTTCTTGAACCTGATTATGAAAAACTCAAGGAGGTTGATTCAAGGTGCAGGATTGTTGCGCCGTTCTCCATTCCAACTTCGGACGATTACTGCCCGTTGTTCTGCAGGGCTGTTTATACAAACGGGACCTCGTATTGCTACAACCATATAAACTACGATACTTTCAAGTGCGAAAGCCACTACCCATCAAACCCCGAGCAGATATGGAAGAATGCGAACACAAGCTTCTATGCTGAAAACAGGGCGGGAATGATTGAAGCGGCTGAGCAAACGAGCGTTTACATAATACACGAAGACATGAAAGATGCAGACTGCAGGGCTCTTCTTGATTTTCAGGACCCGGGCTTTGGCTACAACCCGCCAGTTTTCGCGAACTGCGAGTATCATTGCACAACCCAGACCCCAACCCAGACGCATTCAGCAACCGGAACCCTCACCAGCATTAAATACGTTGAAAGCGTTGCGAAAATAATGATAAATGCCTACCTCCTTCCTCTGTTCAACATCGCAGCTACAATAGTTTTCATCTCGGGGCTTGCTTCATTTTTGGGAGGGGAGCTTTTCGTTCCTGCATTGGGTGAGCTTGTATGAAAAAGCTGCTGTTCTTTCTATTGCTCTTTGCTCTTTCCTTTGCAGCCCAGCCAGAAGGATGGGAGGTTTCTTCCATCCTTGCAATGCTCATCGCAGCGCTCCTCATCTCCTTTGTGTACGCAGGAGGAATAGCGTTTGAGAGCGAAGGGCTGAAGCTAGCAGCCAAGCACGAGGCATACGAGTGGATTACGACCCTTCTCATGTTTGCTCTCTTCCTTTTTGCTGTTGCAACAATAGACCAGTTTTCCACAGGAGTGGCCTCCTACTGGTTCCCAAATGAAAATCTGAATGCAATCCCAGCACCTAAACACATAAACTTTGCAGTAAACATAAGCGAAAGGCTTCTTTCTGAGCAGGCAACCCTTCTCGGCCAGATAGCAACTCTTTCAAAAGATATCGTTGATGAATCCACAAAAAGCTTCTACTGCTCGGCGATATACGCTGGCTTCAGCCTCAACCCGTGCATGGGCTTCGGAGCGTTTTCCAGGCCGCTCAGCATGTATGCTGCAACAGTGGGCGCTTCAATAGCAACAACGAATTCCCAGCTGTTCCTCCTTAAAATCACCCCCACCTTCGTTCTTCTCATTGTTTTTCCGCTTGGAATATTCATGCGTTGCTTTGCGATAAGCAGGGGGCTTGGGGGGTTTTTGCTTTCCCTTGCGTTCGGGCTTTATTTCGTCTATCCTCTCATGATTATTTTCATGTACGGAGTCACTACCCAATACCAGACCGAGCAGGGTTTGAACCCAACTATTAATGTTGATACATCAAATATCGAATGCAAGGGAACAAACATAGGCGGCAGTGCTTCCGCGGACCCAGCGTACGATGCAATGGACGCAACAAAAACAATGATTGATGCAAACTACTCCGGCCCTGTTTTTCTGGCGCTCATAAAATCCATGTTCTCAGAAGGAATTTCCCTTCTTGTTTTGATTTCCCTGATAGGCGCGTCTTCAAAAGCCTTCGGTGCAGAGGTGTATGCCTTTGTGCTGGCGCAACTGGAGAAGATAGCATGACCTGCCAAGTTTTCACTCCGGAAATGCTGAACATGGGCTTTGTGTATTCTGCGATGGCCGTAGGAATTGCTTCCTCTGCGATAATGATTTCCATAATTTACATGATAGGAAAAATAACAAACAACCCGAAGCTTGATGTGTGGGCTCACGATGAGCTTCCCCAGCTATTTTTCTCAGCGCTTTTTGCAATTTTCATCCTTGGCTTCCTTAACCTCGGCACTATGTATAAAGCTTCCGCGCTTTCCGAGCTCACAAATTTCACAGTTCAGAACGGAGAGATGTGCATTTACGATTATGCCGATGCCTACCTTGATGATATGACGGCCTATGTTCACAACACAATGCGCATCACGAGAATTTACAACATAATGGCCGGCTTCATTTCTTCAATTTGGAAGTATGAATGCAAAAGCGTATGGTGTTTCTTGGCAGGCCAGGGCGTCGGCCTAAATCCAGATGCGTGGGTTTCTCTTATTTCTTCTGTTCTCAACGCTCAGGCCTACACAACAACAGTTGCCCTTCTCGGCCTTCTTGCTCAAAAATACCTTCTGCAATCGTTCATGAACGGCGGGTTCCTCCTTATCATTCCGCTCGGTCTTGTCCTCCGCTCCATCCCCTTTGCGAGAAGAGTGGGCGGTGTTTTGCTCGCAATAGGGGCCGGCTTCATTGTTTTCTTCCCAACCCTTCTTGTCATTGAAGGGCTTGTTTTCAGGCCGGAGATGTGGGGTTATGACAACCAAGATGTAATTGATTACCTGACATCCCCAGGAGGCCTGAACATTGATGAGAAAGACCCGTATTTTAAGGGAGGACTGGAATGGAATATATTCCTGTTCGGCCAGTTTGATTATTTTTTCAAGGAGGATGGTGGCCGAATATTCTTATGCAAAAATCTCGGCCCGCCATGGGTTAACCCAGCGTGCTCAGTTTCAATTGACAGGCTGCTCGCCTACGGTGCGATAAGCTTTTTAGTTTCATCCTTCCTTCTTTCACTTAACTTCATAGGCACCTCCGCGGGAATAATCGCGCTCGGAAAATTCCTTGGGGAAGAAATAGAAATTGCAAGGTTTTTGAGGATGGTATGATGGTGGATTTGCTCGCTGATTGGGAAACAAACTGGGGGGTTATTGCGCTCCTCTCTGTGCTAATACTTTTTTTCATAGAAATAATCCACTACATGTTCGCGAAAATGTTCATGGACCAGAGGGGACAGACAATAGCCATCGCTGAAATAATAGACAACATTGCGATCGCGCTCATCATAATATTCTTGGTTTTCATAGCAAACGGAATTTCCGCGGCCCTTACATTCCCCCAACAGGCCCAGCAGCCCATAAACATTCTTGCGATCGAGCAATCAAAAGAGCAGACGCTCCTCATGCTTGCTTCAACAGAAGAGATACTAAAATCAGCAGCATCGGATGCAAGGTGGGCTTTAACGCTTTCTTCAACCTACCTCGGGCTTATGGGCATTCCGGTTTTTCAGGGAAACTGGTGGGGTGCGATATACCGAAGAGCATCCGAGGTTCAGTTCCTCACTCAGAAAGGAACAGAGCTTGCGGTTTTTCTCTCCGCAGAATACTACGTTCTGGACTACATATCAAAGTACATGCTCTCCTTGTTCCTTCCTATTGGAATAGTTCTAAGGGCGATGAAGCTCACGCGGGGGCTTGGTGCCCTTCTCATTTCAATTTCTATTGCCCTTTACTATATCTACCCCTCAATCTTATGGATCGCTTCAACAGGTTTTGTTGCGCCTCCAAAATCTCCGATGCTTGAAACAGAAACCGTGTGCAACTACCCAACTTATCTGGCCATAGGAAGGGGGTTTGATTTGGATTTCAGCACCTTCTCCATGCAGTCTGTCCAGATGGGGATAAGGCATAAATCAATGCAGGAGTTCATGGCCTCAGTTTTCTACCAGCTTCTGCTCGGAAACCTCGCAGCCCTTTCCCTTGCGTTCGTTTTCATAAGGTTCACAAGCGTTATACTTGGAGGAATGCCGACAGCATTCATCTCAATGGTTTCAAAATTGGTTTAGGGGGAGAAAATGAAGATTAGAAAATTGTTTGTTTTGTTTCTGGTTTTTGCGCTCCTTATTATTCCAGGCTGCCTACAAAAACCCGAAGCGCACTGCTGCCTATACAAATACGCTCTGAATGATGAGTGCTATTTTTCAGACAAACTTGCAGACGACCCTGATTACACTGGCGAGGAGGACTGCAAAATATGGAAAGAAAATGACGGGCCGGTTTTCTGCGAAGTTGGTGGTTTCAACTACAGCGTCTGTTCGGAATGGGAGATAAAATCCTGCGTTGAGGGATGCTCTGGAATGCTCTGCGGAGATTTTGGAAAAATAGGAATTCCCGCATACATAAGCGGGGAAGATTTGCAGAAAGGGAACATAGACATGCCGATGGGCCAGGGCGCTGTTTTCGGCCTTCTTCATGCAGAATGCGATGTTGTCAAAATGACCCCTTCTGTTGAAAACGCGATGAGCAAGGGGCTTTTGCTCAACAGCTTCAGGTTCGGAATCGGAGATGGTTTTGATGAATACGACAACTACCGCTACCTCTTCCCTCTCTCGGACAAACTCTTCAATTCCTACGCAGGCACAAAAGACAGGTATTCGAATTACTTTTTTGCTGAAAAAAAATGCAGGGAAACGAATGGCGTGTATTCCTGCACTGAGACCGGCAGGCGCTACTCCTCATTCCATGAATGTGAATGGGAATGCAGAAACATAAACCCAGCAATGGTCTGCTCTGCGGGCATGGAAGAATTCTCGCTTCCCAACGCCCCATTTGGAAATGAGCTTGGATATGCAAAGCATTGGTATGGGGGGCTTTTCTGGGCGGATGTTGAAGACGAGAGAAAAGAGGGAAGGGGAAACACTTTCTGGAGCCAGGGGAAGGTTGACCTGCAATATGAGAATGATGGAAGAACAGCGAATGTTGGGGTTTTGAAGTTTGCAAAGGAAGGAAGCGGTTTGACTGCTGCAACAATTGGGATTTTTGGGTTTAAAGAAATACCTACCTACTACGCAAACGTTCTTCCGAGGCATACTGTTTACAATTCGCAGATTTTTGGAGGCAAAAAGGCCGAATTTGAGTGCGAAAGCGGGTTTGAATGCTACTCTGGAATTTGCGGAAAGGATGTTTACAAAAGGAGCGGATGCATAGATGCTTTGGCAAATAATATTGTTGAGTGCGGCTGCTCCTATGAATATGGCCAGCTTGTCTGCAAACCAACAAGAACAGCATCTGTTCCTGCTTCAGATGAACCCAAGAGCAATGTAAACATATGGGATGGCGAAGTTTTAGGGGTTAGCAAAGCATTACCCGAGAACCTCGTCGGAATAGACGTATTGCTCTTCACCGCTCCAGAACAGATAAGCCAGCCAAAAGCGAGCGTAGTAAACGGCAAAGTCATGATATTCCTTTCAAGGAATGTGAGAGAAACCATCGGCGCCGCCCCATTTCCCCTCCCCAACGAACAAGCAACAAGATGGGCAATACTTCACTACTGCCAGATTGTCCCAAAAGAGTGGAGCGGTTGCCAAGAGGGCGGAACGTATGTAATAAATTTTGTAAAAAACTGCATGGGCGAGGAATACAAAGAGGATATTGCGGTGTGCTACCCCCCGAAATTCGGGCTGGACGGCTCAAGCTTGGGAGAAAAGTGGAGAGAAATATGCGATGGTTTAACTGATGATGATTTCTGCCTTTCTCAAGGAGAAAATTTGGAATGTAGTGCGTATGCCTCCGCGGCAATAGTTATAAGAAAAAACGAAAATGGGAATTTTGGAAAATGCATGGCTGATGATAACGGAAACCCAAGCGTAAAGGAGTTTGGATGGTGCGAGCCAGCAACTTTCAATACAATTGCAGTTGAACATCTCTACCCTCTGAACAAATTCTATGACCCAGTGGGCAGCAACCCGCAGGATGAATCTCTTCCCATAAATGAAAATGGAGGAATACCGAGAATAGACCTTGCAGGGTATGGAGAAGGTCCTTTTGAAGATTTTAAAGATGATTACCACATCAAGGACGAGGATGTTGATGAGGTGAATAAAAGAATAGCAAACTACTGCCCCCTCCTTGAAATTCTTCCGCCTTCAAACTTAGATGCGCAAACTCCGAGTGAATGGGAGGGAACAACCGTTGGCGATGTTTATAAAAGCGGAAATGTTCTAATAACAGGAGGGACTGATGCGAGGTTTGCGTGCGGAGGCCATCGAGATTCCCAGCTAAGATGCGATGCCTACAATTTGGCCTTCGGCTGCAAGGATGCAACAAGAAAAGATGGAGATGTTTATGATGCCCGCGTTTCCTGGCCGGATTTCTACCCTCATTGGAAATATATGAAAGAAAAGCTAACCTCTTATTTGATTGCTGGGGTTCTGCCTGTTCTTTATGCTGAAGATGATGAGCTTTACAAAACCTACTATGGTTGCGATGATTGCTACCTTCCTGAGTTTACTATCTATAAAGAAAATGCAACCTTTGCATGGAAGCTCTTGAGGGATGTATATGTGAGCATACTCTATGGCGCAGACTACAAGGATGAATACGGCGAGACGCATTATGCCGGCGACTATGAAGAATCCGCCTCTTCCCTCGGTCCTATAATTGTTGTTATTGGAGATGCAGATAGAAATTATGAAATAAATTTGGAAAAAAGAGCGAGCGAGGTAAAAGAGCCATGCCCCTATTGCATGCCAGCACTTTCAAGCGAAATTACGCTTACTGGTATTGGTTTGCAGGATACAATCTCTGAAAGAACTCTTCTCAAAAATTTTGATGAAGCATACGGTTTGGAAATGAGCGATCATCTTGAAGGTGAGGAATTCTGCTCCCGGGAAATGTTTATTGGTGAGCATTGCAATTCGCTCATGGAAAATACAGACATTCTTACAATTGAGGTTTATATAGACCCGAAGGTTTCACTCGGTACCGAGGAAGAAAAAATAAAGTTCTACGAATATATTGTTCAAAAATTAAGCAACGTTTCTAGAAAACTTGTTTATAGGTTTGGGAAGCCATCCCTGTTAATGATTAAAGAAATAAGGGATTCTTCGGAAGAATACGGGGTATTCAACTACCTAGCCAGCCAAAAAGCCAGGTTAGTTAATTCAGGCATAATAGGGATACACCTCTCAAATTTCAACATATCTACCGGATCCTCTCTCAATATGCAGAAGTACTGCTCTGTTGAAGGCTCTGCTGAGATTTCCGCAGGCCTTACTCCGTATGCATTTGTGAATGAGGTTGAAGTTTCTGATGAATGCAAATGTGTTGAATGCGATGAAATGGACATGCTTAAAGGAATATGCAATGGATACTACCTAGGCGACCCGCTTACGGGTTTCCAGTGCTCGGATTATTCAGGAAACCAGAAATGGCCAGAGGACTGCATCACGGAAGAAATGTGCCTCTCTTCTGATTCAGGTACCCTAAAATGCCGGGTTTATAGCGGAGGAAAGTATTCTTTTGAAGAATACTCTTTAGAAGAGGTGATGAAAAACCCATCTTTGTATTCGGATTTGATCGCCTCTTTAAAGGGAATTCCAAAAATCTGCGTTGAGGAGAACACAAAAACATTCTCTTCTCTGCGATCCTCCTCTCCAAACCCTATGCCGATTCTATTCTCAACCTCCGGAAATGAGAGCAAGGAATGCGTGAAAGGAGGCACATATGCAAACTTCTGCGGTTTTGACATTCCTTTAAAAACAAGGGTTTCGGAGTGCTGGGTAGAGCAAACATGAATGTATTAAAAGTTTTTCACTCAAATGAGAACATGCGAAGAATGCTGTTCCTTTTGATCTTTGCAAACCTTCTTTTCTCCCAGCCCCCCTGCCCGGGCTGTGAAGAGCTCTTCAATGCATACGAAACCGGGCTTGTTGCCGGGCTTATGGACGAAACTGTTAATGTTTACATGTACGCAGTTTACAATGGAGAAAGGCTTCCAGTTGGAAATGCAACCCTTTTTATGGAGGTATATAATTCAACCGGCGACCTTTACAGCAGATGCAGGATTTTTACTGATGAAAAAGGAAAAGCAGTATTCTCTATTTCAGAGTATAAAGATGTGTGCTCAGGCCAAGGATTGCTGAGGGGATGCAGGATAGGAATAAAGTTTTGCTGCTCCTCCTCTCCGAACTGCCTTCTACAGCCTTGCCTCAACGAGAGCATAACCTCTTTCGAGGATGTTCCTCCATGCGGAAATATCAAGCCCACTTCCTGGCCTGATTCTGCATACATAAACGATGATGGAACTCCTGTTTTTGCTCCCCTTTTCCCAACCTATGGAGAGGTTGTTTACATTCCAACCCTCCTTCCGCCTCTTTTTGAAGGGGCCGCGCCTGCAATCTGCCTCCCGCTTTTCATAATCGCAGGCATGCTTCTCGTCGCTGCCTATGCAACAGGAGGAACCCCATTTTTCTGGTTTGATTTAAATGCTTTAAGATTTACAACAGGAGAAAGGGCAAGGGTGACCGGAAAGGGAGGGTTCACTCTGCAACAAAGTAGGATTCCTGGAGCTGCCAAAAGTGCAGGCGAGCTAATGAAGAAAGTTCCTGTTGTTAAAAACGTTGTCGAAAAAGTGGAAGAAGGCGTTAGCACGGTTGGGAGAAAAGTTGCGGAAATTAGAGGGGCTGCGGCTGGACTTGTTGGGAATGTGGTGGGTGGAGGAGTCAGGATGGTAACAAAAATTCTTCCAGGTAAACCCGCACCAATTTTAAAACGCATGGCCAGAGTAGAAGAAAAATTAAAAGGAATAGGACGTGGGTTGAGAACAGGGCATGAGGTTAGACCAACAACAGGTGGGGAGGTAAGGGCAGGCGCAGAGAGAATAGCAATAGGAACAGGACAGTTTGGAGGAGAGGAAATACTTTCGGCACTTTTGATGGCTGGTTTTGCAAAAGGAAACGTTGCTTCCCTTGCAGTTTTTTTTGGAGTTCCGGAAGCAATAATTAGCTCAGTAAAAGCAGGAGCAGCAAAAGAACAATTAGAATATTTAGAGAAAAATAGCGAGACGCTTAGAGCTGTTCTAGCAGGCGAAGCTGTGCCGGTAAAGGATGCAGAAGCAATATACTCAAATCTTTCCGGCGCGTGCATGGCATTTGCGTCAGAATTTCCAGAAGGAGACCCAAGAAGAGAAGCCTACTTCAATCTCGGAAACTCGTTTGCTCTTCTTTCAGAAATAGCAAGGGATAGCGAACTATTAAAGACACAAGAAGGCAAAGAGTTTTTTGCGACTTTAGCACAGGAAACAGGCCAGGCTTTCTTTGTGATAAGAAGTTTTGACCCAAAAATTCTAGAATCCGCAGAAAAAGCAAGAAAAGAATTATCTACAGGGCAGTTCCAACCAGAAACCCCAGAATACCAAGCTCTCCAAGCAACCATAACACAAGCACAGCCTTATTATGACGCACTTTCAACTCTCCAACAAATAGCCAATTTATCAATTGCTTGGGTGGGAAACATACAAGTAGGAGATAAAATAATTAGTATGGGATTAAATGAGAAAGAGTTGAGAGAGGCAAGAGAAGAGATAATCTCCTTATATGGAAAACCCTGGCAAGAATTAATGCCACAAACAGAAGTAGAAAGAAGTTTATATAATGCCTCCATAACCGAATGGAAAGGTAAACTACCAAATGAAAAACAATTTGAGGAATGGAAAGAAAGACAAATAGAGTTGTATGGAAGGGCGGCGGAGA
>Ga0185342_1001013_pt1 | contig 12581 bp, 11 predicted proteins | sample ConPoolayeEmetaG_FD_128045 | JGI IMG/M metagenome (GOLD analysis project Ga0185342, IMG submission 128045) | Hot spring microbial mat communities from California, USA to study Microbial Dark Matter (Phase II) - Cone Pool mat layer E metaG... ...
ACCCCTTGATGACGTCGAAATTCAAAGATTTGATCTTTTCGTAAAGATCGTGCGGAAGCTGTTTCATCACCATCGGTCCTTCTTTGTGTTTTTCTGTGTAAAGCAGCTCTTTGGTCCATTTCCCTCCCGTCCGGAAGGAGCGGGAATGGTCGATGAGGATGATCCTCCAGTCTTCGGTCAGGAGATAGTTGTTCTGATGGCGGTCCTCGTTGCCGATCAGGTTGTCGAACGCTCTCTGGAGGTAGAGCGCTCGGTTATAACCGAAGACGAACCGCGGCGGAACCTTGATTTTCTCTTCCTTGATTCTTTTCATGCTTTTCCAATACGTCACCCAGAGCTGGCAGGAACCGCGGTTTTCACGGAAGCGCTTTTCCACCGTCGGCGGAACCATGTGCAGCCCGAGATACTTGTCGAACTCGTAAGCGGCGATCTCAAATCTCCAGCCCTCGACGTAGCCTTTGAGTCTCCCCTGGACATCTTTCCACAGGGCTTCCTTGGTTATCCCGTCCTTTTCCAGGGTCAGATGCCAGGGGCTGGTTACGGATTCGGGCCCGACCAGTTGTTCGGATTTGACGACGGCGGCATGGGTCAGGAACTCTTCCCACTTCGGCCTCTCGGTGATTTCCTCAGGCAGGAACTGGCAGAAAGAGGGTAACGTCAAAGAAAAAAAGACGAACGTGATCCCCGAAAAAAAGCCCCATTTTTTCATTCGGCTCTCCTTTCTCTCCTCGGCTTCCAGATCTTTCATTTTTTATCAATGAACCCGCTGGCGCGGGAGAAGCTCTCAGTACAGAACCTGACTTTCGCCGCTCTGCTTGATCATGGCTGCGATTTCGGCGTCGATGAGTTTTGTCCGCTGGAGAAGGGCACGAATTTCCTTGTCGGTCAGATAAGGGTCGACAGCCTGTTTGATCTGAGCGAAATCAAGGGCCTTGATCCTTTCGAGGAGGACACGGGGAACCCGGCGGATGAGGAACGGCTTGCTGTCGGCTTGGGTCTTTTTTATTCCGTTCAGGCCGAAGACGAGCCTCTGGCTGTATTCTCTATCCGAACGAAAAGCGCGGGAATGGTCGATGAGAATGGTCCGCCAATCCTCGGTATATTTGATATTCTGCTGGGTCGGGTCGTCATTGGCGATCAGGCAGGCCCAGAGCCGGTAGACATATTTCATGTCGTCGACCTGTTTCTGGGCAGAAGCCGGAATTTTGATTCCCTGCTCCATGACGTCGAGGAGGCTGTATTTGCTTTCGGCCCAGAGAGAGAGGCCTCCCGGTTTCCCCTTGAATTCCCTCTCTACGGCCGGCGGAACCATATTCAGGCCGATCAGTTTGTCGAGGCGGTAGGCGGCGATTTCATACTTCCAACTGTCCATCACTCCGCCGCCCAGGTTCTGATCGATATTTTTCCAGGCGGCTTTTCTTTCCATCCCGTTCTTCTTTAGAAAGAGCTTCCATGGTTTGGTCACGCCTTCTCCGATCGGTTCAGATCCGATAATTTCGGCCGTCTGCAGGAATTCCTCCCACTGCGGTCGTTCGGCAATCTCCTCGGCTGTGAATTGACTGAAGACGGGCGGCACGGCCAGGACAAGGGCTGAAATCAGAAAAACAATAATGTCTTGGGCTTTCATGGATTTCCTCCCCAGTTCGGTGGGCCCTCCTTGTTTATGGAAGCATCTCAATCATAAGAGCATAGAAATCGAAAATCAAGCCCTATCTGAAGGCGATCCGAACCCTGTTGACAGCCGATCTCCAGTGATATAGATTGGCGTCCTTGGGTCGGCGGCCAATCGACGCTCGGCTTCCTGCCGAAGGCCGTTGGTTTACCTTGGTCATCCGGCGAGGAGAGCGATCGCCGGAAGACCTTGCTTCAGCCGATTTTTCAATCCCCGGGAGAGGGGCCAATGGACGGACGGCCAAAAAAATTCAGTCAGAGCTGGCTGGGAAAACGGAAGGGATTATCCGCCCTCACCATGATTGGCGTTGGATTTGCCCTGGCCGCTTGTTCGGCATCCAGAGATCAGCCGACGATCCGCTTTCCTTACCAGTGGCTGGATGTCCAGGGATTCGGGGGAGACATCGATCAACAGAATCTTCCCGAACCATCGGGCATTTGTTTTCATCCGGAAAGAGGAACGCTTTTCGTGGTCAGCGATGAGGGATATATCGCCGAGATCCGAAAAGATGGGACACCGGTTGCCACCTACCGTATGGCGGGGGATTTGGAGGGAATCACTCTGGATCCGGGGAGTGGCCTCCTCTACATCGCCGTGGAAGGAGAGGATGTCATTCTTGAATTCGACCCGGAGAAGGGAGAGGTCCGGCGTCGGTTTCCGATCAACCGGGAATATCGGGGCGATCCCAACTTCCTTCAAAAACAGACGGATACCTACGACAACGGCATCGAATCGCTCGCCTTTGTTCCGGACCCCGGTCATCCGGAGGGGGGGCTGTTCTACGTCGGCAATCAATGGGACCCGCCGGTCGTAATGAAAGTGTTGCTGCCGCTTCGATCGAGTCGAGCTGCGGAGGCCGAAGCCAGAATCCTCGGTGTCCTGCCGTTCAAGATCGACGATCCGGCGGGGATGTATTTTGATCCGAAGACCGGGCTCCTCAATGTGGTCAGCGATGCCGATAACATTTTCGTGGAGATCACCTTGCAAGGCCGATTGGTCCGCGAATACGCTTTTTTGGGGGACAACCAAGAAGGGATCTGTATCGATGACGAGGGGAATCTCTATATCGCCCAGGATACGGGAGGAATCCTCAAGGTCAAGGACTTGAGGAAGAGATAGCGAGCGCCTTTCTTTTTTTGTATTCGCGGATGACGAGAAGGGTGAGGAAAATCCAGACCACGACCCCAATCACGTTGATGATCGCAAAGCGCTCGACGGAAAGAGCCAAATAGGTCGTTCCCACCCAGACGACAATCGCCTGAAGGGCGTCCCCGGCGCGGACGAAGAATGTTTCGATAGCCATTTGGGCTTTATATTTTTCCTCCCTTTTCGTGATCAGGAAGAGGGCCGCTCGGGCGGTCTTCATCAACGAATAGTCGGTGCCGTTTTCGACGGACTTGATCCATTTCATAAACAGAAGGGAGGCGCCAAAGGCGGCGTAACCATAGCCCCCAAGGGCGATCATGGGGAGGAAAAGGAGAGCTCCGCTTATGCCGACCCAGCGAAAAATTCGAGACACCAGGAATAGTTGGATGAGCATCGCCAGGAGGTTGGCCAATCCCTGGTAGCCAGCAAAAGCCTGAGCGATGTAATTTTGCAATTCCATGCCGCCGCTGGTCGTGGTTCCGAGCACCCGCAGAGCTATCTTCTGCTGGAGGATGCTGAAAATCAGCTCGCCCAGGGAGTTGATGAAATTATAGAGCCCGATGACGCAGGCAATCAGCAGGAGATAGCGGCTCTGGAAAATCAAACGGAATCCGCCCTTTTTGTCCAGGGGTTGCTCCTTGATCTTTTTCTTCCGCTCGACTTCGGCCTTGCCGGCCGATGCCCGAAGTCGATCCTCGAAAAGATCTCTTTTATGGATGACCCAGGTCAAGAGAATGCAAACCGCCAGGATCGCCGAGGTCACGAGCATCATCCCGTAGGACCCGAAGTGGGGGATAAGCTTTTTGGCGACGGGCGGACCGAGGACAGCGCCCAGCGTGGCGCCGAAGCCGATCATGGGGAAGAGACGTTTTCCTTCGTCCTCGCTGTAGATATCATTGGCGAATCCCCAGAACTGCGCCGGGATGAACCAGTTGTACATGCCGATCCAGATGAAAAAGACGATGCCCATCACGGCCACCGAGATTCCCGCCCAGTTCAGGAGATTGAACAAAATCAGGTTGGAGATGCAGAAAAGCGTGACGTAAGTGATCAGGAGTTGTCGGGGATATCGCGAGGCGATTCGAGCGAAGGCCTTAACGACAAAGATGAGGATCAACGCCTGGGGGATGGCCAGGTAGCTTTTAATCTCGGCCGAATGACGGGCAAGAAGGAGGCCTTCGCGAACCGGCTTGATCTGATAATAAGCGAACATGATGAGAAAGCTGTTCAGGAACAAAAGGGCGGCTTTGATGATCTCACCCGGATAAATCACTGTAAACAAACGAAGAAGGCGGAAGAAGACATTGGATTTTGTCTTTTCCAAGCTCATCGCCAGGGAAGCTCCAGGATAGCTCATTTAACCCTCCTCGATCATCAGAAAAGCACGGCCGCTTCGCCTCTCTCAGCGATCAGCGTCTCGATCCGGTCGAGGATCAGCTTTTTTCTGACGAGCAGGGATTCGATTTCCTCCTTGTTCAAGTGCTTCGTCAGAACGGCCGTCATGGCGCTATCCTCCAGTTCCTTCAGGCCTTTGTAGAGCCTTCTCGAGCAAACGGTGATCTCGCAGTTTGGGGGAAGATACTTTGCCGGGAAAAAGGCTTCGGAGAAATCGACCCGGAAGATCTGCCCATCCTCTCGCTCGACCCACGTATCGTCCAGGTCCCCGCATTCGTCGTAAACCAAGATTTCAAGAACCTTCAGTCCCTCGATGAATCTGGTATGGGCAAGGGGATCGGGAGGCGCCAATTGTTTTCTTATGCGCTCCCGCTCGCTGACGAAATTTTCAAGATAGACTTGAAGAGAGCCCTTTTTGCCATCGATGACCCGTTCCACAAGGGGAGGGATCACTCGAAAGCCGATGAGCTTCGTCAGTTCATAGGCGGCCATCTCGTATCGATAGCTGTCCGGAGCCGGACGAGGCCGCCGGAAATCGAGATGTTTGAACAGGGCGCGACGCTTGATTTTGCCGTCGTCAAGAAACACAATCCAGGGTCTTGTTCTTCCCCCTGAGGTTTCCTTTGAAACGGAGAGAATTTTCGCTTTTCTGAGGAAGTGTTCCCAGTCGAATTTTGTGTCTGTCGGGCTGTTTTGGCCTTGTCCCGCTTGCCTTTGTGTCCCTTGAACGTTGCCCCGCGTCTTCGTCGTGCCCATAAAAAGGAGCGCTCCGACAACCAAGGCGATGGGCAAACCTTTGAAGACTGTCTTAGAAAGATTCATGGCTTCCCCCCTGAATCATTTTTCTCCCGCCAGACCTGAAAACGCCCTTTTTCAATGATCAGTGCGCTCAGTCTCCCCCCATAAACTGCGGCGATTCCGGTATCGACGATCCAGACCTTTCCTCCAAAGCGTTTCATTTCCGCCTCGCTGGGAATCTTCGGGGTATGGGCAATGACGATGTGGTTGGCCCCGAGATTCTTGAGAATCCGGTCGAGTTCTGCCGCCATCTCGTCTTCAGGCACACTCGCCAGGTCTCTGTGCCAGAGAGGCCCGTCGCCTTTATAGAGAATTTCCGGCGGGTTGAAGAGCGGTTCCGTGCCGCGTTCCGCGGCACGCCTGTAATCGGAAAGCTCGAGTCGGAGCTGGCTGTTGATTTTCTCGATTCCCATTTGAGAATATTTTTCGCTGATCCCGCCGTGGACGAAGACGATATCGTTGATCTTGATGACGGCGTTCTGGTCGATCAGCCAGGAGCCGTACTTGTCGTTGAAATGGACGAGATACTGATGTTGGGCCGTCTCGTCCGCCTGGAGTCGATTCCAGAATTCGTTGACCAGATCTTCTTCCGTGAACCGGTTCTCCCTTTTCCTTCGCATCCTCAGAATCGCTTTTTGCAGGTCTTCTTCTTTTTTTCTCCGGTAGTCCTCGGGGAGAAATGACAGGAACTGCTCCCGAGTCATATACTCGGGGTAGCGGAAGACGAGCCCGGTGATATTCAGCTCTTCGTGATTTCCGAGAAGAACATGCACCCTTCCGCCCGCAGCTCGGGCTTCTTTCTCTAAACTCATGAGAAGGTCGAGGATCTTTCTGGCATCCGGGCCGCGATCCATGATATCCCCCATCTGGACAAGATGGGTCCGGCCGGCGGTCCAGTGAAGATCTTGATCGACGACCGGAATCGCGGTCAGAATTTTGACAAAGTTCCGGTAATCCCCGTGCAAATCGCCGATGGCGATAACTCGCTCGATATCCTTCCATTCGGAGCGGATGGCGGCGCTGAGGTCTGCAGTCTGGAGGAAGGCGATCAGGGAACAGAGGCTGAACAGGCCGGTCCAGATCCGGTTCTCCCGGCTTTTCCTGAGCCGCCTGACAGGAGCAAGGAAAGCGATGATTGTTCTCTCTTTGTCTGGAACGATGAACCCAGCTCACTTCCCATACTAAAGAAATCGAAGCCGATGTCAAGCTCGAATCCCCGCCGGGCGACGATCCTCCGAGAATCCGTCATTGCTTGCTGTCTGCGGAATTCTTCTCCGGCGAGCCGAAAATCGAAGTTCTGGTTTCAATCAGCGGACTTCCTCTCTGCGGATGCGAAGCGGGAATTCATCTGCCGTCTGATCCGAGGGTTAGCCGGGAGGGGGGAGGATCAGCCCATAGGGGGAGGAGAGCAATTCCCTCTCGCGAATCATCGGCTGGGGTGATTGCCGCCGGTCGGAATGAACTCTAATATCGATCTGGAATTTGCGGAAGGAGGACAGGAGTCTAAAGAATGATTTTCCGCCTTGCGGAGCGTGAACAATCGTCGCCCCGCGAGGAAGACTCCGCAAATCGATCCCCATCAAGGAGGGCGGCATGAATTTCCGATCCAAAACGGTTTCCTTTTTAATTTTTTGTTTGGTCTTTTTTTCTTTTTTCGGCAAGCCGGCCGTTGCCGGGGTTAACGTCTCCAACTCGCCGAATTGGAATTCGACAAGCGGCCGGATCGCGGTGGATTCGCTGGGCAATATCCACGTCGCCTGGGCCGAATATTATTCCAGTACGACCGGGGATGCCTTCTATTCGAAATACGATGTCATCACCAAACAATGGAGCACGCCGCTCAACGTCAGCGGCAATTCCCAAGTCAACAGTGGCGACGAAGAGCTGCGCGCCGTCGGCATTGCCTGCGATCCCTCGGGCAATGTCTATCTGACTTACGTCGATCTTGCCGCCAAAAAAGTCTGGCTGAGGATCAATCAAGGCGGAACCTGGGGAACTCCGATTGAGATTGTCGCCGCAAACGAACCATGCGACAACCCGAGAGTCGCCGTTGACGGCAGCGGAAATATCTTTCTCACCTGGTGGGATCGATCTCTTTTCCGGATCTTTTCCCGGGCGCGCATCGGAGGCGTCTGGGAAAGTGTCAAGGAGATCGGTCCGTCTTCGGCCAAGTATCCCGATATCGCCGTCGGGAACAACCGCGTCGTTTGCGTCTGGGTGAAAAGGAATCCATACGAATATAATGTCTTTTATGCCCAGCGGGGCAAATCTTTTAATGCGCCCTGGACAAACGGAGCCGCGGTGGCGGCCAGCGCCGAAGGACAGCAGTCGCCGGCCGTCGAGCTCGACGACAGCGATGTCGTCCATATCGTCTGGACGCCCCGCTTCGCCGATGGACAAAGGACGGTCACCTATGCCTATTCGACGGGAAGCGGGTTCAGCACGCCCGTCAATATCGCGAAAAAAACCCTTCTTCATTACCCAGGGATGGATGAACGGGGAGGGAATATCTATGTCATCTGGCAAGTCGGAGGTGTGCCTTGGGGCTCTTCGATGAATTACAATCACCGGATTTCCGGGACCTGGAATGGCGAGGGAGAAGTTCCGAATTCCGACGGGGGGACCCTTTGCGATGTCGCCGTCAGCCCCGGCCAGGACAAGGTTTATTATGTCTTTGACTCCTACGGTGAGATCATCGTCGAAACCCAGATCCTCTTTGCCGCCGGGCCGCCTCCCGACTATGAAAGCTACGCCATCGGTGATTTTGACGGCGACGGAAAGCTGGAGGGAGTTGTCGATTTCGGGGCTGCCGGAGTGATGCTGTGGGAAGACGACACCTGGACCCGTTTGACTCCCGACAATCCGGACAGCCTGCTGGCCACCGATGTCGATCATAATCATATCGACGAGCTGATCGGCGACTTCGGCGGGCTGGGGCTGTGGGCTTGGGTCTTCGGCGTTTGGCATCGAATCAGTCCCGCCAACGCGGATTGCCTGATCTCGGGAAATATCAACGGCAACGGGGGAAGCCAGCTGGTTTGCGATTTCGGTTCGGTCGGGCTGTGGCTCTGGGACGGATTCACCTGGACGATGCTGACCGGGACCAATCCGGAATCGATGATCTGCGCCGATATCGACGGTAGCGGAGATGAGGAGATCATCGTTGATTTCGGCACGCTCGGCGTCTGGGCGTGGGGCGACGGCGCCTGGAGTCAGCTGAGTGGTGCGAACGTCGAGCACCTGAACGCGGGGAATCTGGATGGCGATGGAGATCAGGAAGTCATCGGAGACTTTGGTTCGCTTGGCCTCTGGGCTTGGAACGGGGGAACGTGGCATCTGATCAGCGGCGCGAATCCGGAAGCGGTGCTTGCCGTGGATAGCGATGGAAACGGGACGGACGAGATCGTCGGAGATTTCGGCTCGATCGGCATGTGGATCTGGTCGACAAACGCCTGGAATCTGCTGAGCTATTGCAATGCCGAGATGATGAGGCCGGCGAATACGGATGGAGACAACGATCAGGAGGTCGTGGCGGATTTCGGGAGTCTCGGGCTCTGGCTCCTGGACGGTCTGAACTGGAGCGAGATGTATCGAGCCGATGCGCAAGATTTTGCCGCCCTGGATGTGGATGAAGACGGAGATGACGAAATCCTGGTGGATTTTGGAAGCGGCGGACTCTGGCTGTGGGACGACGGAGTCTGGACTCCCATCATCTGGTAGCGAAGCGAAAATCCGGCGTCGGACGATCCTGCGGGCGGCGAGAAGGACTCGAATCTCAGAACGTCCGCCCTTCATTTTTAAATTTGACAACCTATCAAAGAGCTGATATCCTTTGGCCGGGCGGAAAGGGAGCCTTGGACTCAAGTGTCGAATAAACCGTCCAGGAAAAACCGAGAGGAGGGGAAGGCCATGTTCGTTCGAATGACCACACTCCATGTCAAGCCGGAAAGCGTGGATGAAGGCATCGCCATTTATAAAAAAAGTGTTGTCCCGGCGGCCAGGTCGCAAAAGGGATTTGTCGCCACCTATTTGCTGGTGGACCGTCCCACGGGAAAAGGAATGGCTGTCACCTTCTGGAAAAGCGAAGAGGATGCTCTGGCCAACGAACGCAGCCTCTATTACCAGGAGCAAATCATTAAATTCCTACATATTTTGGAGGCCCCGCCGATTCGTGAAGGCTACGAGGTTGCCGTTCAAGGCTGAGCGATTCTTCCTGTCGCTTTGGGCGGAAAATCGGCCTTTCAGCCAGGGGCTTTAATTCGCGCTCAAAAGACGCATTTGTTATACTTATGGACGGGATCAATCGAGTTCCTGAAATCGAGGTGCCATCATGGTCGAGCAAGTCACGGAAAGCCAGGTCGTTAAGATCGCGCTGCTTATCGACGGGGACAACGCTCAGCCATCGCTGATCGGCGGTATCATCGCGGAAACCGCCAAGTATGGCTCGATCACCATCCGCCGGGTTTACGGGGATTGGACGGCGGCCAGCATGTCAGGCTGGAAAAATGTCTTGAACAACTACGCGATTCAGCCGATTCAGCAATTCCGATACACCGTCGGAAAAAATTCCACGGACAGCGCGATGATCATCGATGCCATGGACATCCTGCACAGCGGGCTCGTGGGCGGATTCTGCCTGGTTTCGAGCGACAGCGATTACACTCGTCTCGCCACTCGGATCAGGGAAAGCGGCGTCTTCGTGATGGGGATCGGCAAGAAATCCACCCCCAAGGCGTTTGTCAATGCCTGCAATCTCTTTATCCATACCGAAAACCTCGCTCCGAAGCCGCCGCAGCCGAGAAGAAAGACCGAGGGGAAGGCCCCGGGATTCAAAGAAGAGAAACACAGCCGGGAACTCGATCCTCTGCCGTTGCTCAAGGGCGCTTACGAAATGGCCTCCCAGGAGGATGGGTGGGCCAACCTTGGGACGCTGGGTTTTTACCTTCGCCAATTGGATCCCAGCTTTGACCCGAGAACGTACGGGTTCAAGCAATTGTCCCAGCTGATCAAGAGCTTTCCGTCTCTTTTTGAACTCAAGTTCCGGGAGGAAGGCGGCGCCACGAACGCCTACATGAGGAGCAAGGAAGAGACGACAGGTCGTTGAGGCCTTTCAGGGAGAGGCGAGGAACGAGCGCAGTTTCCCGCCTTTGCTGAAGCTCTCCAGCTTGCGCAGAGCTTTGGCCTCGATCTGGCGGATGCGCTCACGCGTCACCTTGAACACTTCGCCGACCTCTTCCAGGGTGTGTTCTTTTCCGTCCATCAGGCCGAAGCGCAACTTTAGGACCTCGGCCTCTCTCTCCGTCAGACTGTCCAGGGCCTGTTCAATCTGCTCACGTAGGTTGCGGTGAATCACCGCGTCCTCGGGAGAAAGGCTGCTCTTATCCTCGATGAATTCACCCAGCCGGCTATCTTCCTCGTTTCCCACGGGCGCGTCCAGGGAGACCGATTCCTGAGCCGCCTTGATGATTTCCCGGACCTTGATGACAGAGAGGCCCATTTTCTTGGAAATTTCCTCATGGGTCGGCTCGCGACCGCGGTCCTGGACAAAGGTCTGGATCATTTTTTTCAAGCGGTTGATCGTCTCGACCATATGGACCGGGATCCGAATGGTCCGAGCTTGGTCGGCGATCGATCGGGTAATCGCCTGCTTGATCCACCAGGTCGCATAGGTGGAAAACTTGTAGCCTCGTCGGTAATCAAATTTTTCCACCGCCCGCATCAGGCCGATATTCCCTTCCTGAATCAGGTCGAGAAAGCCCAGGCCGCGATGGGTGTATTTTTTGGCGATCGAGACGACGAGCCTGAGGTTCGCTTCGACCAGCTCCTTCTTTGCTCTGTCGCTGAGCTGTTTGCCGAGGCTGATTTGGCGCAGGATCGCGCCCGCCTGCTCGCAGCTGACTCCGGTTTCCTGGCGCTCTTTCTTCAGGTTTCTTTTGACCTCGACGATCCGTCGCTCGAGGTCCGCGCGGCGGTCAGCCGCTTTGGTTCGGCACCGCGCTTGCTCCAACTCCTCCTTTGTCTCGGCCAATTCGCAAAAAGCCTGAAATCGCAGCCGGGTCGCCTCGATCATTTTTTCTTTCTGGGAGGGCCAGAGATGGAGGTCGCCGACCTGAGAGATGAGACGGACGATCAACCGTCCCCGCCGGAAGGCGTTTTTCTTCAGCGGCGGGATTTTCTCTAGCTCGGCAACCGTTTCCCGAATTTTCTTCATCACCCGCAATAAAGCTCTTCTTTTTCGGGCGAGCTTTTCTTCATCGACTTCGTCACCGCAATCGAAGATCTCTTGAAGCGGCAGAGTCCCTTCTTTGATGACTTCCTCGAAGAAAAAGAGCTTGTCGGCGATCAGCCGGGTTCTGGAGAGCGCCTTGATGATCGTTTTTTCGCCCTTCTCGATCTGTTTGGCCAGGGCGATTTCGCCTTCTCGAGTGAGGAGAGAAATGCTGCCCATGTCCCTGAGGTAAAGCTTCACCGGGTCGGTGCCTGTGTCCCCTGTCTCCGCAAGCAGAAGGTCACCGGGTTGACCGGGGAGGCCGGGAAGGGATTTACCTGTTTCCTTCAAGGTTTTGGCAAGATTTTCGAAATGGTCCCAGAAATCGACATTCTGGCGCAGAAGTTCGTCGCTGAGGTCAAAAGAAGAAGTTTTTCTTTTTACCGTCAAACCTGAACCTTTTTAAATATTTTGGCAAAATTTCCCTCAGAATGCAAATCGGCCGCCGATCGAAAGATCCGGTTGACTTTCGGCGGTGTTCTTTGAATAATAATCAGAGAAGAAAGGCTTTGAATTTTTTGGCTTTGTCGGTCGATCTTCAGAGGGAAGAATCAGCATGAACATCAAGAGGCGGGCAAAAGAGGATGTGGTGATCTTCGACATCGAAGGGGAAATCCGGCGCTCCGACATCAGCGATCTGACCCTCCATCAATTGGTCAAAGACCAGCTGGATTCAGGCCAGCGGAAGATTCTCCTCAACTTTGAGCATGTTGAGTTCATCGACAGCTTCGGGGTGGGGGAGATCCTGGCCAGCTATATTTCGACTCATAACCTGGGGGGAAAGCTGAAACTCGTCCGCATCTCAAAAAAGCTCTATCTGATTTTTCAGATCACGAATCTGGTCAATGTCCTCGAGATCTTTGAAGACGAGGAATCCGCCCTGAAGAGTTTTTTTAGCGGTTCGCTTTAAGGGACTGATTTAAGCCCGAGTCATTCCGTGGCCAGAAGCCGTGTCCAATCCATCATTGCCCGGGCCATCGCCATCAAACCTTCTGAGAGGGCGATGTCTTTTTTCCTGTTCGGCTATTTTTTTCTGATCACCGCGCCTTACTACATCATCAAACCCATCCGCCGGGCGAGCTATCTTGATCAGCAAGGGGATGAAAAACTCCCGTTGGCTTACTTGCTGACGGCGGTCATCATGGGGGTCATTGTCAACCTCCATTCCCGGCTCCAGGTCAAGCTGGCCCGCGAGCGGCTGATCCTTTCGAGCCTCCTGTTCTTTTTTCTGAACATCATCGGCTTCTGGCTGCTTTTCCGCTTCCACTGGGCGTGGGTACCGACGGTTTTCTGGGTCTGGGC
>Ga0185342_1001023_pt1 | contig 12478 bp, 12 predicted proteins | sample ConPoolayeEmetaG_FD_128045 | JGI IMG/M metagenome (GOLD analysis project Ga0185342, IMG submission 128045) | Hot spring microbial mat communities from California, USA to study Microbial Dark Matter (Phase II) - Cone Pool mat layer E metaG... ...
TTTTGGGAACAATTGAAAGTATTGATGAAGAAAAAGGAAAAGTTAAGGTATTGGTCAGTATTTTTGGAAGAGAGACGCCGGTGGAATTGGATTTTTTACAAGTTAGTAAAATATAAATTTCTAATTAACCTAATTTCTAATTGACCTAAAGAATGACCAATGACAAAATGACCAATGACCAAAAAGTTTAGACATTAGACATTTAAAAATTGGGATTTGATTAGAAATTAGAAATTAAAAATTAGAAATTTTTAAGATTATTAAAAGGACATGCCTGGAAAAAAAATAAAAACCATCATTAAACTCAATCTTCCTGCCGGAGAGGCTACTCCGGCTCCTCCGGTCGGCCCGGCATTGGGTCAACATGGTTTAAATATTATGGAATTTGTCAAAGCCTACAATGAGCGAACAGCAAACCAAAAAGGACAAATCATCCCCGCGGTAATTACTGTTTACGAAGACCGAACTTTCTCTTTTATTACTAAAATGCCTCCAGTTTCAGCAATGATTAAACAGGAATTAAAATTAGAAAAAGGAGCAAGTAAAACCGGCCAAGAAGAAGTTGGTAGCCTAACTCGGGAGCAGGTGGAAAAAATTGCCAAAGCAAAACTGGCAGATTTAAATACCGATGATTTGCAAGCGGCAATAAAAATGGTTGAGGGAACAGCAAGATCGATGGGAGTAAAAATAAAATAAATTAACCTAATTGACCTAATTTCTAATTGACCTAATCAATGACCAATGACTAAAAATTTTAGAAATTAGACATTTTAAAATTAAAAATTTTAAGCGACTGAAAGGAGCTCTATTGGGTAAAAAAACAATTAACATAGTTAGTTCTAAACCAGAAGAGAAAAAAACCGCTTCCGAACGGAAAGGTCGAATTGTGGTTAGAACTGGAAAGGAACACGGCCGAATTTCTGATTTGGGAACTCAAGCTTTGGAAGAGGCAGTAATCATCGAGAAAAAAACAAAAAAACTTCAGCAGGAAATCACTGTCAAAGCAAAAAAAACAGGAAAAACAATTAAGCCCAAAAGAGTTCGTGGCCATCGCTGGCAAAAAGCAAGAAAAAAAATCGACCCCCAAAAAATTTATTCGTTATTCGAGGCAATAAAACTTCTAAAAACTGTTTCTTTATCCCGATTTGATGGCTCGGTTGACGCTCATTTGGTCGTCAAAAAAATCGGTCTTAAAGGTGAAGTTGAATTTCCCTACCCTACCGGCAAACAACAAAAAATCCGTATTGCCGATGAGGCTTTATTAAAAGAGATAGAAAAAGGAAAAATTGATTTTACTTTATTAATCGCCACTCCTCAAATGATGCCAAAACTGGCAAAATATGCCAAAATTTTAGGACCTCGGGGCTTGATGCCCAATCCCAAAGCAGGCACAATTACTGACCAGCCAGAGGAATTGGCAAAAAAACTTACCGGCAAAATAACTTGGAAAACCGAACCCAAAGCTCCCTTAATCCACCTGACAATAGGTAAAGTAAGTCAGCCAGACTCCCAGCTTGAAGAAAATTTTAAAGCTTTAGTAGCTGCAATTGGCCAGAAAAATATTAAAAAGGCAACTTTGGCTCCCACGATGGGGCCGGGAGTAAAAATAAAAATAGAATAAATGAGTCCGCTTCTTCCTGAATCTCATCTTTTTGCTGATCAAATTGTTTCTCAGACAGAAACATCAAAATTAAGTAAAGAAGAAATAGAAGAAATAATTTCTCAATGTAGGGAAAGATTGCCTTCTCTTCCAGAAATAATTCAAAAAACATTAGAAGCCGCCTTAGGTAAAATAGAAAAAGCCTTAAAATACACCGACCCAAGAACCAAAAAAAACGCTTTAGAAAATGGACTTCATTTTCTAACTGTCTTAGGGGTTTATCTTTCCTCCCCTTCTTACAGAACTTCTCCTCCACAAACAATGGAGGAATTAATTAACGGTTTAAATAGTTTCTGTCCCGATCCTCTATTTCTAAAACCGGGTGATACTTTTACTGCTTATGATCATTTAGGAAATAACCGTACATATAAAATTACACAAATAACTCCCCCGGGTGAATTACCGTCTGATCTTAGAAAAAGGGGGTACATTTCTGGCACTAATATGTGGGATTCCCCTGAAGGAAAACGCTTTATACCAGGAAACTACTGGATGCAAAAACTGATGTAAAATAAGATTGACAATTCTTAACTTTTCTGTTATAAACAAACATAAACAAACTACCTGCCCCAAAAAATGAGCAAAAAAATTTGTTTTAAAAGATTTCTTCAGGGAGCAGGAATTGGATTTTTTATTCTTGCCTTTTGGCTTGCAGCAACCAAACCTCCTTTAAATTTACAAGCGGGAACAATTAATCCTGGTGATGATGGACCAGGAGGATGTTGTGATCCGGCAAATCCTTACGACCCGGCTGGAGGTTGCCGTCAATGGGAAAAATGTCGCGTTGACAACGGTGCTTGCTCTACTAATAAAAGCTGCTGTGTTAAAAATGCTCATGGTTGCTCTCAAGACAGCGATTGCTGCTCTGGCCATTGTTGCTCGGGGACTTGTCAAGAAACCTGCGGAGCTGGTCCCCAATTAACCTGTGGTGCAGACGAAAATGGAGTTTGGATTGAAAATACCGGCAATCAAGCAATGAATGGGGTTTCTTTTTCTTGGTTTGCTTCTTTTTGTCAAGGAACAAGCTGTTTTTGTGGCGGTGCCCCAAATCAAGAAACAATTAACCTTGCGCCTAGTCAAAAAATTACTCGAGGATTTACCAATTCCCACCCTCCCTGTCAATGGTCTTGGCAAACCGATGTTACCGCCAGCTGGCAAACACAAACCTGCCATCGCTCAGCTCATGGTTGCGGTAGTGAACCATGCATTACTCCCTCCCCAACGGCAACACCCACTCCCCGACCAACAGCAACTCCCACTCCTACCAATACCCCAACACTAACTCCAACACCAACTCCAAGACCAACATCAACGCCTACTCCAACTTCTACACCAACACCCACGGCAACAGCAACATCTACTTCCACTCCAACTCCCACAGCCACCCCCGAACCTACCGCCACACCTACCCCCACAACCACGCCAACGCCGGAGCCAAACTCTACTCCAACCCCTACCCCTCCTCAAGTTTTAGGGGCTCAAGTACCACCAGTTTTACCTAAAGCAGGATTTTCCAGTACTCTGTTTTTCTTTCTCGCTTCTACAGGAGCAGTTCTCCATCTTATTGCCCTTCTTTTATGAAAGAGGTTGTTGTCTATCAGGCTAAGCCAAAACCCCTCAAACAGGCCTCTCGTGGTAAAATTAAAAACATTCTTCGTTTTTTAGGAACTTTTTTAATTTTAGTTTCTTTTTTAGGTTTAATTTTTACTTTTGGGCCACTTTTAAAATCAGAAATTATCTATCGGTTGAAAAAAGAAAGCAAAAAAATTTATTTTGGCGAACTGCTGAAAAAACCTCCTTCTTCTTTACCTTTAACTGCTCCTGATCCTTATTTTTCTTTGGTAATTTCTAAAATTGATGCTCGAGCAAAAATTTTACCCAATATTGACGCTTCCAACCAAAATGAATATCTTTCTGCTTTAAAAAAGGGAGTTGCTCATGCTAGAGGAACGGTCTTTCCAGAAATGAAAGGAACAATATTTTTATTTGCCCACTCCACCAGCTCCCCTTGGAATATCGCCCGCTACAATGCTGTTTTTTATCTTTTACGAGAGTTGGAAATTGGTGATGAAATTATAGTTTTCTTTTTAGGAAAAAGATTTAATTACAAAGTAGTCGAGAAAAAAATTGTTGAACCCAACTATACCGATTTTTTTAGCCAAAAAGAGGAGGAGATTTTGGTTTTACAAACTTGCTGGCCACCGGGAACAACCAAAAAAGCTCTCTTGATTTTTGCCAAAAGAAGTTAATAAAATATTTTTAAATGCTAATATCCTTAAAGAAGTTTCTTATATATTTAATTTTTATTTTTATTTTCTTAATTACCTCCTCTTTTGTCCTTGCCCAAGAAGAATGTCCTTTTTTAAACTTAGGAAACTTAAATTGTGACAACCAAGGGGTAATAAATAACCAAGATTTAGCTATTCTTTTACAATGTTGGGGAAATGCTTCAGGAGAATGTTTAAAAGCAAGTCTTAACCGGAATGAATCTCTTCAAGTAAACGAAACTGATTTAACTATTCTTCTTAAAAACTGGGGAGGAAGAATAGATTTTTATGGTCAAAAAATAAGTTTTATTAAGTTATTTGGTCAGTTTAATTTTGGAGAAACTTCTCATGATACTGTTGTTCCTTATAAGATCCACCACGCCTCGGGGGTTTTCGTTGATAAAAACCGCCAGCCAAATGCTGTCTATGTAGTTGATACTGGCAACAATCGAGTTTTAGGATTCAAATCCTTGGGTCGGTGTAAAAATCACCCCACTACTGAATGCACCAACGATACCGACTGTCCCTCTGGAGGTTGTGAAATAATAAGCAACAAACCAGCAGGCATTATCTTTGGTCAACCAGACGAAAAATCCGCTGCCTGCAATGGCGACAATAATTTAGGAATTTCCAAATCCGCCTCGTCTACCTCACTTTGTTTAATGGGCTTTCCTCAAATTACTAATGTTGGCGAATATTGGATGAGAACAAACTTTGATGTTGATGGCGAAGGTAATCTTTATATTCCTGACGTTTGGAATAACCGAATTTTAAAATACAACCAACCATTTAGTGAAAATAAAATCAATGGAAGAGGAGACAATGTTGCTGATTTTGTTTGGGGCCAAGATAATTTTTCCGATAATCAAGTCAATAGAGGAAGAGGTAAAGATTTTCCTGATGACCAATCAATTTTTATTAGTTCTGGTGGATTTGACCATGTAGCCAGCAGAGGAGTTTCAGTAGATCTCCAAGGAAATGTTTGGGTAGCAGATACTTTTAATTTTAGGGTTCTTCGCTTCCCACCAAGCTCAAAAAAAGCCAACCTAGTTTTGGGGCAAGAAAATTTTACGATTAAAAACCATGAATGTTCTGTAGCGCCCAACTCTCGTTCATTAAATAGATTTTGCACTCCAACCTTTGCCAAGATTGACCCGGAAACAGGAAAACTTTATGTGATAGACGAATCGCCAAGAGGTTTTAAAGCAAGAATTCTAGTTTTTTCTCCCCCATTTTCCAATGGAATGGGCGCAGAAAAAGTTATTTCTCCCAAGCAAGATGGGAGCTTTTTAAATTATGATTGGCAATATTATTTTCAAGCCACTGGTTTTACTTTTAATACTTATAAAGAAGGGGAATACGCCCAGGGAAAACTTTGGGTTAACGAACATCAAATTAACAGAACTATTCTTATAGATGACGAAGGAAATATTATTAAAGTAATTGGCGCTCCCAATAAATATTACCGAGGATGTGATTATGGAAATTATAACCGCTGCGGTCAAAATATTTTCCAAAGCTTTAATCTTTGCTGGCCAGGAGGAATGATTGGAATTGATAATGCCAATAATATTTATCTTGCTGATGAGACCTTTAATCGGATAGCTAGATTTTCCCTTCCCTACAACGTGAGTTCTAACAACTGCCTTCCAACTCCAAATGCCGGTCTTTTTCTTGGTACCACGCCAAATAGCGTAAGTGGTTATAAATTTACTGCTAGCGTAGGAACTATTCCCTTCAAATCTCAACAATTAATTGCCAAAGACCCTTTCAGATATTTAGTTTGGAATAACTATTTAGAAAAAGGAATTGGCGAAAAAGCGGATTTTATTATTGGCCAAGAAAACGAAAATATAAGAACAGGAAATGATTTGGGAGAAAGAAGCCTTCACACAATTGATGATCAAAACCGTTTATGGGCTTTTAATGGAAGTGGGAAAATAATTGTTTATCAACTTCCCTTTCGGGAAAATAACCAACCTCCTTTAGCAAATGATGTTCCGCTTTACTGGAGAGACACTGACAAACTCGTGGATTATAATAGTTTTGAATCGGGTTTAGCCTTTGACAAAATAAATAAAGCCATCTGGATTACTGATAGAAAAAACCACCGCCTTTTGAGAGTTAGCAATTATAATAATTTTAGAGGAAAACTTTATGTAGATGCTGTTTTGGGCCAACCCGATAAAAATCATACTAAATGTAATCATGATCAAGAAGAACCAGGAGAACCTACCGCCTCAAGCCTTTGCCATCCTTATGCTCTTCAGTTTGATAAATTTGGTAATCTTTATGTAATAGAAAATACCTATGAATGTCACGGTAATGATAGAATCGTAGTCTTTTTAGCTGAAGATTTAAGAAGGATAAATACTCTATTTCCTCAATTAGAAGCCAAAAAGGTTTTTATTGCCTCGGATTTTACTCATCGAGGTGGTTGTATCCCTAAAGAAAATGAACCCCATTCACCAGTTGCCATCGCTTTTAATAGTAAAAACGAAATGGTAATCGGTAATGATGGGTATTATATTAACGAAAACGAAAGACATTTAAAACAACTCTGGTTTTATCAAGACCCTCTTAAAAGAAATGCCGACGGAAGCTTTGTTCAAGGCCAAAAACCAGATGCCTATATTAAACTACCAATGGGAGCGCCAGGAGAAATTTGGTTTGATGAACAGGATAATTTAGTAATTCAAGACCATACCTGGGCAAAAGTTTGGGTTATTAATTTGGAAAAAGATCCCTCCTGGCTGGTGCCGATAAGATAGAGGTTTGATTTTGAGAAATATGATATAATATGAACAATGGCAAATCCGGAATACGGAGGAAATTTTTGGGCACATTTAGGAGATCTGTTTGCCGCTACGAGAGGAGCTTTAAGACTTTCAACTTCTTCAGAAAAAAAACTTGATGAAGCGTGGACCATACTCCAAACAACAGGCGCTCCTCCTCCTAGTCTTTCTCGTAAGGTTAAGAAGCTTTTAGAAACGGCACAACTGGTACAACAAGCACTCAAAAAAGTTCCTCCTTCAAACCCCGAAAAGCGAGCAGCGGCCAGAAAAAAATTTTTAAATAATGCCGCTAAAATCCAGAAATAACTCACCTCTAATTAAAAATCTTTCTACTTAAAAACTGCTACTCAAAAGAAAAATTAGCCTACTTAATAAGCCGAATCTTAGGGATTGACAAAAGAAAAATTTTGGTTATAATTAACTTGTTATCCTAAGAAGTCGGCCCCCCGAGGAAACGTCGGGGATAAGACCGGCGGAGGAAAAATGCCAAATACTAAAAAAATCTTCACCGTTCAAAATTTAGCCGAGAAATTCAAACAGGCAAAAGGTCTTGTTCTTACTAATTATTCCGGATTAAATGTTTCCCAAATTAATGATTTACGAAAAGAGATAAAAAAGGCTGGTGGAGAATTTGAGGTGGTTAAAAACAATCTTATTCGTTTAGCTACCCAAGACTCACAATTACCAACCACCGATTGGCAATTAACCGGTCCTACCGCTGCTTTGTGGATTTATAATCAAGATCTTTCTCCTCTAAAAATTTTAAATAATTTTATAAAACAAACCGAGCTGCCAAAAATAAAATTTGGTTTTTGGGAAGGCGAAAAAATTAGCGAAGAAAAAATAAGCCAATTGGCAAATCTGCCAGGAATTGACCAACTCCGCGCTCAGCTTTTGGCTTCTTTACAATCCCCTACATTTAGGTTGGCAAATGCCTTGAGTTGGAATTTAAAGAAGCTAATTTTGGTTTTAAAAGCGATTAAAACCGATTCTGTGTCTCAGTAAAATCCTGTGTTTAGTATTTCGTGGGTGATATTCGCGAGCGAATAGGAGGATGAGCAACACTGAAATGCTGAAATAATACTGAAATACTGAAAGGAGGTGAATAAATATGGCAAGTGAAAAAAGCGACAAACTAAATAAATTAATTGAAGAAATTGGCCAACTTTCGGTTTTGGAACTTGCTAATTTGGTAAAAGCTTTAGAAGAAAAATTCGGTGTTTCCGCTGCGGCAATGGTTGCTGCTCCTGCGCCAGCCGCTGCTCAATCAGGAGCCCAAGCTACCCAAGCAGTAGAAGGAGAACAACCAGCAGCCGAACAAACAACATTTAATGTGGTTTTAACCTCGGCTGGAGCAAACAAAATTGCCGTTATTAAAACAGTTCGGGAAATAAATCAAAATTTAGGTTTGAAAGAAGCCAAAGATTTGGTTGAGTCTTTACCAAAAGAAGTTCTTACTGGTGTGAACAAACAAACCGCTGAGGAAGCAAAGAAAAAACTTGAGGAAGCAGGGGCAACTGTGGAATTGAAATAAAGTGAACTTCCACCCGAAAGGTGGAAAGATACTTCTACCTTTAGTTTTCTATCAATAAATGCTTGATTTTTTCAAGCTTTTTGGCGTAATCGGCGTGATCAAGAACGAATTCCTTATAGGCAACCGGCGATTTAAAATGACTCAGAATTATTTCAACCTGGCAAATTTTTCCTTTTCCGGCTAAAAATTCCGGCAAAGAAGACCAAGGAAAGGCCTCAAAACCTTTCTCTTCTACCACAAAAGAAACCAAAGGGTTAAGATGAATATAACGAGAAACATGGAGAAGCTGCTCTTCTGTTTCAATATGCACTGCCTTAAAAACTCCTTGAAAAAGAGGTCCAACTCGATTATGTCTGGTATTAAAATAACGAGTAAAACTATTTGTAAAATCTCCTAAAAATTTTGAAATTCCCCCATCTAAATTCTGCCTCAAAAGAAAATGAAAGTGATTTGGCATAAAACAAAAACTGATAATTTCTACCAATCTTTGACCATCCTTTTTTAATTCTGCCAAGGTCCGCTTACGTTCTTCTAGTGGAAGTAAAAATAGATGAGAAAGCTTAGTCTGTAAATTTGCAAAACGATAAAAATCAAGTGCTTCTTTAGCCCGGCGATAATCTCTTTTGTCTAAAAATATTGGTCGGTTGTCTATTCCCCGGTTGAAAACATGATAAAACTCACCCGTCACTAAAGGAATTTTTCTCGCCATAGTTTCATTTTAAATCCCTCAAATTTTATTGTCAAGCCATATTTCTAAAGGTAGAAGTATACTTCCACCCGAAAGGTGGATTTGACAAGGTTAGTTATAATGTGATATTGTTATTAGTAGATGGACGCAGTAGAATCAAAAAAGAAAAAACCACTAAAGCTTGATGACCTACCTGATTTGCTAACTGTCCGCGAGGTGGCAGAAATTCTTCGTGTCTCTCCCCTAACAATCAAGCGCTGGGGAAAACGAGGAAAACTACCGGCCATCCGCATAAATTCCCGCGGAGACAGACGCTACCGAAAAGAAGCGGTTTTGTGGCTTTTAGGAATGCAAGGAAAAAACGATACAAGATAAATCGAGGCTTTAGAAGGGAAACCCAAGAAACTAACTATTAGGCTAATTACACAGATAGATTTTTCTTGTTTTATCTGTCCTGTTGTTCCAAAAGTCCAACCAATAAATGTATCCTCCCCCTGCAATGTTTTCTACCTTACAGTATAATCTGTAAGTTATTCCGTTAGTAACGTTTACCGGTCTAGAAAACTGCACCCTAATCCAAGAACTGCCTTTAGAGAAAGGGCCATTATTGATGTTGCTTTCGCCAAGAGTGGTTGTTCCTGTTGAATTAGTAATCTTGCATTGTAAAGCTTTGTTACCCTTGGCAACATCTCGATCGAGATTGCCATAAACTTCAACCTTATCAATATAGCCTGTTTTGTTGGTAGTAAACAGAGTATATTGGGGAGAGTTTCCATAAGTAGCATTGTAGTTATTAACTAATGGTGTCCCCGAGCCAGAATAACCAACTTGTTGTAATGCAAGAGCACAAGAGGGAGCAGGAGTGGGAGTAGGAATACCAGGACACAATCCTAAAAGAGGAATATCTGCTATGACATTCTGGCCATAAGCCCAGGGAAGAGCTTCATCAAAAACTTCAACCGAAAGCTTTGATGGACAACTATATATGTTATATAAAAAGTAAGTTTTACTCTGCGTACCCTGAGGATCTAAATCAAAATGGTAATATGGGCCAAAATAACCAAACATATTGCTATTGAGTCTTGTAGATTTCATATGTAAACCAATTCCTCTTTTTTTATCAGTGTTGTTTTTTATAGTAACACCAAATTTATAACTTCTAAAATAGCTCTTTTGGCCGTCAGCACAAGGCTCATAAGGAAAATCTCTTCTTTCTTCTGAAAGATAGCAAAAATATCCAGAGATGTAATCAATCTCAGCAGCAGAAAGTTGAGTAGCTGCTTGTGTAAAAAGAAAAACAAGAAATACAATAAAAATAAAAAGCTTTAGAGCAGAAAACATTTTGAGAGGTAATTCTTTCCGGAAACGCCAAATTAAATCTTTCATTTTATATTTTAATATTTTATTGAAAGAGATGATAACACAAAATAAAGCATAAGTCAAGACCTGATTTTTATTATTTCCAAAAGTCGATCGACAAGAAGACAATATAATTATAACTTACATAATGCGCTTTTATGGAACTAGCTCCTCCCAAACACTAGTAGCTCTCCAAAACCCCGGATATGAATTTAACCAAAAGTCCGGCCGGTAAACAAATTTTTCTGAAGGGGTAGTTAAATTATCAGTTCCTAAATCACGAAATAAATCAAAATTATTAGCTACCACTCCACCTTTAAGTATCAGCTGTGTGTTTCCTATTCCTCCAACGCTTGATTTAAAAAACCCATCGGTAATAAAAAATCCTTCAATTGGATTGCTTGCCCCCCCCAAGTTCCTATCTATCTCAATATCATCTTTCACAATAAAAGCTAAAAAACTTCCTTTAGGAACAATAATTTTTTTGTTAATTGTTAGTTTTCCATTGATAAAAACTACCGCCTTTTTTCCAGAAGGAAAATTCCAATTACTGTCAACAGTTACATCATCGTTGGAATAGTAAACTCCCTCTTCCTCAATAATTTCGCCGTTAAAATTATCTTCTTGAGGCGGCCAAAGAAGTTGATAAAAATAATCATAAAAATTTCTTTTTGCTTTAGAATTTACTTGCCAATCATTTACCTCTCCCCCACTTCCATTTCCAAAATTTGGCTCCTCGCTCCCTGCCCAGGAAATCATTCCATTACTATTTTCTCCTTTTAAGGAAAAGTAGGGTAAACAAGAAGGAAAAGAGCAAGAAGAAGGAATTTTTGAAGAAATTATTCCTCCCGCATAAATATTTCCTTCTCTTGTCTGAAACCAGGGGTTAGATATTTTGTTAACACTTACCATTGCCGTACCCGAGCAATCTTTCCTCCCATCATCAGGCTTCAAAAAGACATCTGCTGTAATTGTTGCCGGACCACCAAGAGCTAAACCTGTTGCTGTAGCCTGAAACGGATAGCTATCATCTAAAGATGGAGAAACAGAAACAATGTTTTGATTGGAAGAAGTAAATTCTATACGCTCAACATCATAATCAAGTAAAGCCAAAGAGTCTATTAGTCCCGTCACTTGAAAAACTTGAGTCCCTCCAGGCTCAAAAGTAAAAGAATCCGGAGAAAGAGTTGCCGAACTACAAGTAAGAGGAGAAGGGCAAATAGTCATATCCCACTTATAATCTTTACCATAAACTGGATTATAACATTCATACATCCAATATAAAGTTAACCATCCCTCATGAGATGGACCACGGCAATAAAGGCGATAAGTTCTCTCCTTTTTTAACTCAAAGGGGTTTCTGGAAAAATTTAATTCCCTCCAGTTTATACCATCGGAGGCTTGAAATAATGCCGAGCTTATCTCTGCTGATTCTTCTTCGCCAAGAACATCTTTAAATTTACAGGTAATACTTCTCCAAGTGTTAGTCCAATTCCCGGCTCTTACCCAGGCTTTAGTCACCCAACCGGTAGCTTGAGAAGTAAATTCTATATATGGTTTATAGTCAGGATTATTATCTTTGTAAACATTAGTTAGAGAATATTTACAAGATCCCCCTTCTTGTTTTTGAGAACAAGGGCACGTAGTACAAAAAGGCGGCGGTGGAATTGAAGGACCGCAATCTTGACACCCCCCGCATGTTGTTGGAGGATTACTAGCAAATTCATAAAACCTTAAACTACCCTCAATATCCGAGCTTGGAGCCTTACCATTTGAATCCACCACCCTCAAAGTATAACCATTGTTTACATCATATAAGCCATAAATATCGCCACTAATACAGTAATTACCTGATTGCCAAAAGCTCCTTACTTTTAAATTATTAAGATAAAAACTAAAATTACTGCACACTTCACTGCTTGCCTTCTGCCATCTTATTTCGTTCGCTCCCTCAGGATCCCAAATTAATACTTTACCTTTCATACTATTTTTGTTATTATCAACTTTCCGCATGTAAACAGAAGGAGATTGAAAATTAGCACTTAAATTATCACAGTAATGTATTTTCCCATCGCGGATACTTCTCCACCTTACGTTAATATAATAAGCAGCACAAGTTTCCTCTGCCTTAGGAGAGAAATCTACAAAATAGGAAGTATAGTAACGTTTATACTC